>JAABUR0100009973.1_pt1 | contig 10557 bp, 10 predicted proteins | sample 5560091 | NCBI WGS metagenome assembly JAABUR01 (sample SAMN10711879, study PRJNA513375) | rock metagenome | isolation source: Antarctica rocks | place: Antarctica: Victoria Land, University Valley sud
CCAGCGGCCCGTAGAGATGGCCGGCCAGGCGCAGCGTCCAGCGCAGCAGCAGCCCGGCGGCGAGCGACAGCAAGACCACGCCGGCCGAGAAGGTGGTCAGGTTCGCCCCGTCGATGCCGGCCCCCGCTAGCAGGAATCCGGGCGCCAGCAAGAGGGGCCCGCGCGTCACGAGCCCCCACAGGAGGGCCAGCAGCGCCGCGCCGGCGCTGCCCGCGGCGTACAGGGCGGCGCGCCCGTAGCCGCGCATGCCCATCCGGCCGTAGTGGCGCAGCGCCCGCGCGAGCTGCCGGGTGCGCGCGGCGAGCGTGGGGCCCGGCTCCGGCGCGTCGGGCAGCCCACGCATCGCCGCCACGAGGTTGAGCCGGCTGACGACCACCGACGAGGCGACCACGGCGGCGAGCGTGCACAGGGCGCCGAGCGCGTAGGCGATGACCATGCTGGCGCGCGTCATCACGAAGGGGATCGGCACGTCGAAGCGCGCGAAGATGGTCCCCAGCAGGGCCATGACGCCCACACCCAGCCCTATGCCGGCCCCGAGACCGATGAGTGAGGCCACGATGTCGTAGACGACGCCCTCGAACACGAAGGCGGCGACGACCTGCGTGCGCTGCGCTCCCAGCGCGCGCGTCACGCCCGTCTCGGAGCGCCGCTCGGCCGCCAGCATGGTGAAGATGAGGAAGATCAGCAGCAGGCTGATGGAGATGGCGAAGAGCGTGAACAGGGTGAAGATGCGCCAGAAGATGTCCTGCGCCCGTTGCACCGTGCGCGTCTCGTCCTGCCGCACCTCGTTCACGCTGAACGCGACGCCGACATTGGCCGGCGCAGCCAGAACCGCCGCCGCCACGGCGTCGCTGCGGTCCACCGAGGTCAGCGGCGTGCCGCTGTTGGCCACGACGATGCGGTTGATCCGGCCCGGCTGGCCCATGATCGCCTGCGCGCCGGCCAGGGGGAGCAGCAGCGTGGGCTGCGTGCCGGTCAGGTCGCTCGGCTGCGCCACGGCGCGCAGGCGCAGGGCGACGCGCCGGCCGTCGAGGAAGAGGTACAGGCGGTGCCCGGCGCCGGCGTCGAGGCTCTTGGCCAGGGCCGCGTTGGCGTAGGCCTCGTCGGAGGCCAGCCCCTGCAGGGAGACGGGCCGCCCGCCCGCGTCGAGAAGCCGGCCGAAGACGGGGCTATAGGAGGAGGGCGCGCCGAGCACCGTCACGCCCGACTTGATCTGGCGCGCCGTCAGGTCGGCCACGACCGAGCTCCCGCGTGCGATCATGGGCGCGACCGCGGCCACGTCGGGGTTGCCGCGCAGCGCGCCGGCGAGGCCGGTGTAGGCGTCGTAGGGAAAATAGGCGTAGCCAGGCGCCGTGACGATCTCGTCGGTGCGGCCCGTCTGCAAGAGCACCTGCGTGCGCAGAGTCCCGGCCAGCGTGTCGCCGGTGGCCAGGGCCAGCGAGACCAACATGGCGCTGAGCATCAGCCCGGCCACGATCAGGACCACCTGCGTGCGCCGCCGCGGGATGTTGCGCAGCGCCAGCCGGAGCAGCAGGCGCCGCCGCCACGCCATCAGGGCGACGACGAGCAAGGCCACGCCTAGGGCGGCGGCGAGCCCTTGCGCCAGCGTAGTAACCTGGATAGAGAAGAAAGAATCCATGCTGGACCTACGCGACCGCCTTCCTACAGGCCGCGACGAGGACGGCCGGTATTTCGGCGTAGCCGCGCACACGTTCGGCGATCCGGCCTGTCGCGCGCGGCTCGCGCAGCCGTTCCAGGGCCAGCCCCGCGTCGTGCAACGCGTTGACGTACGTGCTGAGGGTGCAGTGATGCGCCCCGACCTGCCCCCGCACGCCGGCCAGATTGTCCGAGCGCCATCCCCCTTCCGCGAAATACGCGCCGATGGCGCGACGGACCGTCCCATCGGACCCCTCGACCCAGCCGGACGTGGCCGTCTGGAAACACGGGTGCGTGATGGAGAACACGAACCACCCCTTAGGACGCAGGACGCGATGCACGGCACGGAACGTTGCCGCTACATCGGGGATGTCCGTCAACGCCATGTTGCACACGACGCCGTCGAATGACATATCGGGCAGCGTCGCCAGCGTTTGGGCGTCGTCCTGCTGGTACCCGATGCCGAGCGGGATTTCATCTTCGTACCTCCGGGCGATAGCCAGGAGCTTCGCCGACACGTCCACACCGACGACCGTCGCGCCCTGTATGGCCAAGCGCCGGGCGACGACCCCCTGGCCGCAGGCCAGATCGCAGACATAGTGGTCCGAAGCATCGCCGATAAGCTCCCATAGGGCGGGGAGCGCGAGATCGTGGAGGAGAGAGCCAACGCGGATGCTCTCGTCATACCACTCTGCGATGGTGTCGTATGCTGCCGGGTCCACACGCTGTCCCATTCCTAGGTGGCCAACAAGCCGCCATCGACCGCCAGGGCGTGGCCGGTTATGTACGACGCCGCGTCCGAGCACAACCACACCACGGCCTCCGCGATCTCTTCAGGCCGTCCGATCCGCCCCAGGGGAATCAGCGCAGCGTACTGTGCGGCCGCCCCGGCGATATCACCACCACCGGCGCGCTCCAGCACACCTTCTAGCATTGATGTCTGAAACGCGCCGGCGTCGATGGCATTGACGCGGACGCCGGCCCGCGCATACTCAAGAGCGGCCGCCTTCGTTAGGGCGACGACAGCCGCTTTACTGGCTGAGTACAGGGACGCGGTAGGCGCTACTTTCACGGCATTGACCGACGATATATTGACGATAGACCCGCCACCGTGCCGAAGCATGGCCGGAATTTGATACTTCATGCATAGCCAGACGCCTTTGAGGTTGACGCCGATAGTCGCGTCGAAGTTTTCCTCGGTCTGATCGACAATAGTCGCGCTTGCACTTTCAACACCGGCGCTATTGCAGGCGTAATCTAGGCGGCCATACGCGCTTACGGTTGCAGCAACAAGGGCCTCGACATCGGCCGCCTTGCTGACGTCGGCCGGCACAGCGCGGGCGTCGCCGACTATCTCCGCGATCAGGTGAGTAGTTTCCTCCAAGAGCTCTCTGCGCCGGCCCGCGACCACGACTCGTGCGCCGGCGCGCGCGAAAACCAGGGCAGCGGCCCGACCAATACCGCTGCCTCCACCAGTCACCAGCGCCACTTTGCCGCCCATGTTCGCCTCTGGCGAAACCATTACGTCCTTCTCCCTACCTCGATCATCGATCCCTCAGGTAGTCCAAGTCAGCCTTCTCGCGCATTATCACGTCTGTCGCCATACGCACGTCGTCAGGGAGCTGCACATGCGCCCGCGCCCGATCTACACTCATGGTGACTAGGTCACCCTCCCCGATGCGCAGCCGCTCAACCTCTTCGCTCGGGATGTCCAGCCACAGGCCATCACCCTGCCGGCGTACCCGCTGCACGAACATGTATCCGCCCCTTACCATCATCCCCCAACTTCCCGTCGAGCAGTCACATCGGTCGGTCGCCACTCGTCCGCTACCTCGGCGTGTTGCACGTGCCCGTTGCCGATGGCGGTCAGCTGATCACTGATCGCCGATTGCTGATGGCTAATGAGCCCGTCCTGCATGTGCACGATGCGGCCGGCGCGGGCGCCGACGGCGGGGTCGTGGGTGACGATGACGAAGGTCTGGCCGTTCTCCCTGTTGAGGCGTGCGATGAGGTCCATGACCATGCCCGCGGTCGCGCTGTCCAGGTTGCCGGTCGGCTCGTCGGCCCAGATGATGGCCGGCGTGTTGACGAGGGCGCGGGCGATGCTGACGCGCTGCTGTTGGCCGCCCGAGAGTTGCGCCGGTTTATGGCGCTCCCATCGCTCCATGCCCACGGCGGCGAGCGCCTCGCGCGCGTGGAGGCGCGCCTCGCGCGGCCGCTTCCCGACGATGAGCAGTGGCAGCTCGACGTTTTCCACGGCGTTGAGCACGGGCAAGAGGTTGAACGACTGGAAGATGAAGCCCATGTGCCGCGCGCGATAGGCGGTGCGGCGGCGCTCACTCAGGAGGTGCAGCGGCTCGCCCGCGATGCATATCTCGCCGTCGTCGATCGTGTCCAGCCCGGCCAGACAGTTGAGCAGCGTCGTCTTGCCGCAGCCGCTATGGCCCATGATGGCCACGATCTCGCCCGCGGCCACCTCCAGGCTGACGCCGCGCAGGGCGGCGACGCGCGCCGCGCCCATGCTGTACGCCTTGACCAGCCCTGTCGCCTCGACGATCGACGTCATCGCCCGAGCCCCTCTAGCCCACGGTAGAAGATCTCGGCCAGGCGGCGGTAGCCGGCCGCGGTGGGGTGCAGGCCGTCGGCGCCGACGTACTCGGGGTGGGCGGCGAGCTCGCGCCAGCCGGCATAGAGATCGACCAGGGTGGCGCCATCCTGGTGTGCCGTGGCGGCGATGGCCTTGTTCCAGGCGGCGACGGTGGCCGCGAGCGCCGGCCCCTGCCCCCGGAACGACGGCAGAGCCGCGAGGTCGGGCACATTGCCGACGAGCACGGCCGCGCCGGTGCGCAGGCGCAGGGCGCGGAGCAGGGTGTGCAGGTTCGCCCCGTAGGAGCGCAGGCTCGCGCCCGCGCGCAGGTCGTTGACGGCCAGCCACACCGTGACTACGCTACGCGATCCCGCGCACCCGCTATTCTTGCGCGCGGCGCAGCGCCCCGGCAACGCGTCGAGCGCGACGGGCAGCTCGATGTCGAGGGCGCGCGCGAGCGTGATGCCGGGCACGCCGAGGTTGACGAGCCTGCTGCCCCGCGGCAGCATCGCGTCCAGCACGGCCGGCCAGCTCTCGCTCGCCGGGTCGTCCGCCCCCACGCCGTAGGCGTCCGAGGCGCCGATCGCCACGTAGGTCAGGGGCCGGACGGGGGCGGCAGCGCGATGCCCCCCGGCAAAGGCGGACGCCGATGGGGCCAGCGCAGTCGTCAGCAAGAGGATGGGCGCAGTGACGGCGCGATAGATATAGAGAAGGATGGCGCGCGACGTGGTGGGCTCCTTGAGGATGGCGAGGCTATTGGGCCATAGCCCAGATACGTTTTTTCTTGGGCGTGTAGTTTGCCCGGCGGGCGACATGCTAAGCCTCGTGCGGACGCATCGTTCGCGCATGCTTTACCACACTAGCAGTATACCGGCGGTATGACCACACCGACGTGTGATCATGCCGCCTGCCGCCTCGGCGACCCTGACTGCCCGTCGGGGCGGGCGGGGCGGGCGGGGCGGCCAATTATTCGTCCTTAGAGGGCGCGGCGGACGCGCGCGAGGGCGTCCTCGATGTGTGGGCGTTCGATGCCGTAGTGCGTGACGAAGCGTATCACCGCGCCGCCGAAGGGCGCGGCCAGCACGCCCGCGTCCGTGAGCCTGGCCAAGGCCTCGGCAGGGGCGAGGCCCGTGTCCGCCGTGTCGATGCACACGATGTTGGTGTCCACGCCCCGCTGCGCCAGGCGCAAGCCCTCGATGTCGAGGAGCCCGTCGGCGAGCAGGCGCGCGTTGGCGTGGTCCTCCGCCAGGCGCTCGACCATGTGCTCCAGGGCGTAGAGCGCGGCGGCGGCGATCACGCCGGCCTGCCGCATGCCGCCGCCCACGACCTTGCGCCAGCGGTGGGCCGCCGCGATGAAGTCGCGCGACCCGCACAGGGCCGAGCCGACCGGCGCGGCGAGCCCCTTGGAGAAGCACACGTAGACCGAGTCCGCGTCCCGCGCCACCTCATCGACGGGGACGCCCAGCGCCGCCGCCGCGTTGAAGAGGCGCGCGCCGTCGAGGTGCACGGGCACGCCGGCCTCGCCGGCGACCGCGCGCGCCTCCTCCATGTAGGCGGGCGCGAGGACGGTCCCCCCGCGGCGGTTGTGCGTGTTCTCCAGGCAGATCAGGCCGGTGCGCGGGTAGTGCGGGTTGCTCAATTCGCGCACGGCGGCGCGGAGCTCTCGGGGCGCCAGCGCGCCGTCGCGTCCGGTGGGGACCGTCCGCGTGGTCGTCGCGCCGAGCACGGAACTGCCGCCGCCCTCGTAGTGGAACATATGGCTCTCGTCGCCCATGATGACCTCGTCGCCCCGCCGGCAGTGCGTCAGCACGGCCAGGAGGTTGGCCATGGTACCGCTCGGCACGAACAGAGCCGCTTCCTTGCCCAGCGCGCGCGCGGTGAACTCTTGCAGTCTGTTGACGGTGGGGTCCTCGCCGTACACGTCGTCGCCGAGCTCGGCCTCGTGCATGGCCCGCCGCATCTCAGGCGGGGGCAGGGTCACAGTATCGCTACGCAAATCGATGATGTCTGTCATGGGTTCATGCTACCATTATGCGATGCGGGAAGCGCGCCTCGCGCTCGCGCTGGATCTCGACGTGCATACCACCGCGAGCGCGGTCGCGCCATCCAGTACAATTGAAACATGCTATCGACCGCCGACTACCGACTATCGACCAAGTTATGGTGACGCTCCACGATATCCGCGCCGCGCGAGAGGTGATCGGCGACCGGCTGCACCGCACGCCTACCTTCTCGGCCACCGCGCTCGGCGCGATGGCCGGGGTGGAGTTGTGGCTCAAGGCCGAGTTGCTGCAGAAGACCGGCTCGTTCAAGCCGCGCGGCGTGTTGACCAAGCTGGCTACCCTCACGCCCGAGGAGCGCGCGCGCGGCGTCGTCGGCATCTCGGCCGGGAACCACGCGCAGGCCCTGGCCTATGGCGCGGCCCGCGAGGGTATCGCCTGCACCGTGGTGATGCCGGAGACGGCCGTGGCCAGCAAGGTGGCCGCGTGCCGCGGCTACGGCGCCGAGGTCGTGCTGTACGGCGCCACCACCATTGAGGCCTTCCTAGAGTATGACCGGCTGCTCGACGCGCGCGGCCTGACCCCCGTGCACCCCTTCGAAGACCCCCACGTGATCGCCGGGCAGGGTACGCTGGGGCTGGAGATGCTGGAAGATGTGCCCGACTTGGAGGCGGTGGTCGTGCCGGTGGGCGGCGGCGCGCTCCTCGGCGGCATCGCCATCGCGATCAAGGAGAGCCGGCCGGACGTGCGCGTGGTCGGCGTCGAGCCCGAGGGCGCGCCGAGCCTCACGCGCGCCCTCGAGGCTGGCCGCGTCGTGCCGCTCGACGCGGTGCGGACGATCGCTGATGGGCTCTCCGCGCCGTTCGCGGGCGACCTCACGCTGGCCATCGCGCAACGCCTTGTCGACGACGTTGTACTCGTCTCTGACGCGGAGATCGGGCATGCCCTGGGTCTCGTGCTGGAGCGCGCCAAGCTGCAGGGCGAGCCGTCCGGCGTGGCGGGGGTGGCGGCCCTGCTGTCCGGGAAGTGCGGCGTGCGCCCCGGCGCGCGCGTCGTGACGCCGATCTGCGGCGGCAACGTCGACCGCGCGCGCCTCAAAGAGTTGCTCTGATGCGCATCGGCGTGATCTCCGACACACACATCGCGGCCGGGCGAGATGGGCAAGCCGGGCGGCGCGTCGTGCCGCCGGCGGTCTTCAGGGCTTTCCTGGACGTCGACCTAATCCTGCACGCGGGGGACATCGCGCACCAGGGCGTGCTCGACGACCTCGCCGCGCTCGCGCCCGTCCACGCCGTGCAGGGCAACGTCGACCCCCTCGAGCTGGCCCGGAGCCTGCCGGAGCGGCTGGCGCTCGACCTCGACGGCGCGCGCGTCGGACTCACCCACGGTCATTTGGGGCGGGGGCGCAGTACGCCGGAGCGCGCCCGCGGCCAGTTTGTTGGCGACGACGGGCTCGCGGCCGTCGTGTTCGGGCACAGCCACGAGCCCTGCAACCACTTCGAGGACGGCGCGCTGCTCTTCAACCCCGGCTCGCCGACCGAGCGCCGCCGCCAGCCACGCCCCTCGTACGGGCTGCTCACGATCGAGAACGGCGCGGTGCGCGGCGAGATCGTCTATCTTTAAGGGTAGGGTATGGACCCCGAGAGTGTACGGCGACTGCTCCAGAGCGTGCGCGACGGCGCGACCGCGCCCGAGGAGGCCATGGAGCGCCTGAGCGTGCTGCCCTACGAAGACTTGGGCTTCGCCACGCTCGACCACCACCGCGCCCTCCGCCGCGGCTTCCCCGAGGTCGTTTTCTGCCAGGGCAAGACGCCCGCGCAGGTCGCCGCCATCATGGAGCGGCTGGCCGCGCGCGGCCCGGTCGCGCTCGGCACGCGCGCGACGCCCGAGGCATACGCCGCCGTGCGCGACCGGGTCCCCGCGGCGCGCTACCACGAGCTCGCTCGCGTCATCGCCGTCGGGGAGGTCCCCGAGTGGTCGAGAGCCGCCGGGGTGACCGTGGTTAGCGCCGGCACGTCCGACCTGCCGGTGGCCGAGGAGGCGGTGCTGACGGCCGAGCTGATGGGGCACGCGGTGGACCGGATCTATGATGTCGGCGTGGCCGGCCTGCACCGGCTGCTGGCGCAGCTGGAGCGGCTGCGACGGGCGCGCGTGGTCGTCGTGGTGGCGGGGATGGAGGGGGCGCTGCCGAGCGTCGTGGCCGGCCTGATTGACGTCCCGGTCATCGCGGTCCCCACCTCGGTCGGCTACGGCGCCAGCTTTGGCGGGCTCTCCGCGCTGCTCGGCATGCTCAACAGTTGCTCCAGTGGCATCGCCGTGGTCAACATCGACAACGGCTTCGGGGCCGGCGCGCTGGCGGCTATGATCAACCGCGGGCCGAGCGGCGCCGGGAGCGCGGACGTCCTGCCCGCCCCCGGTACGGAGAGCGGGAGCGCGAGTGTCCCGCCCGCCCTGCCCGTCTCGGATGCGGCTGGGACGATGCGCGTGTTCCCGGACATGCAGGGTCCGCGCGACTAGTGGACACGATCGCCTACCTCGACTGCCCCAGCGGTGTCAGCGGCGACATGCTGCTCGGCGCCGTGCTCGACGCCGGGGTCGCCCTGGAGGAGTTGCGCGCCCTTTTGCAGGGCCTGCCGCTGGAGGGTTACACACTCGAGGCCGCGCCGGTCGTGCGCGGCGCGCTCGGGGCGATGCGCGTACGCGTCGCGCCCACGCGCGAGGAGCAGGCGCACCGGCATCTGGCCGACGTACTCGATATCATCGAGCGCGGCGAGTTGCCCGAGCGGGTCAAGCGCGACGCGTGCGCGGTGTTCCGGCGGCTGGCCGCGGCCGAGGCGCGCGTGCACCGCGTGGGGCTAGAGGAGGTACATTTCCACGAGGTCGGCGCGGTCGACGCCATCGTCGACGTCGTGGGAGTCTGCGCCGCCCTGAACCTCCTGGGCGTGGAGGAACTGTACTGCTCGCCGCTGCCGCTCGGGCGGGGGCAGGCGACCATGGCGCACGGTACGCTGCCGCTCCCCGCGCCGGCCGTGCTGGAGCTGTTGGCCCTCTCGGGCGCGCCGACCGTTCCGCACGCGGCCACGACCGAGTTGGTCACGCCGACCGGCGCGGCCCTCGTGGCGACCCTGGCGACGTTCGCGCAGCCGCCCATGCGCCTCGCGCGCGTCGGCTATGGGGCCGGCGCGCGGAGCGAGCCCGCGCCCAACCTGCTGCGCCTCTGGCTCGGCGAGCGCCACGATGTAAGACTGTCTACTAGGAGCGCGGGCGTCCCCGCCGGCTCCCCGCCGGCGCTCCTAGTAGGGACGGAAGACCAGCAGGCGCCCGCGCTTTCAGGCGGTAGATCGATCGCGGATCTCGAGGTCGAGCAGTTGGTCGTGCTCGAGGCCAACATCGACGACATGCCGGCCGAGCACTTCGGATACGCCATGGAGCGGCTGATGGCGGCCGGCGCGCTGGACGCGTGGTGCGCGCCGCTGACCATGAAGAAATCGCGCCCCGGCACGCTGCTGGGCGCGTTGTGCCGCCTGCCCGAACGCGCCGCGCTGCTCCGGGTGTTCCTGCGCGAGACGAGCACTTTCGGTGTGCGCGAGCGCGCGGTGACGCGCCACGCCGCGGCGCGCGAGGCGCGGGTGGTTGAGACGCCCTACGGCCCCGTGCGCGTCAAGCTCAAGCTCCTCGACGGTATGGTCGCCGGGACGGCTCCCGAGTACGAAGACTGCCGCCGCCTTGCCACGGAGCACGATGTCCCGCTTACCCGGGTCTATGTAGCCGCCGCAGCCGCCGTATCGATGGAGATGGCGCCGTGACGTATCACCAGATAGTCGCGACAGACGCGGCGCAGATAGCTGCATCGCGCGTGACGAGTGGCACGCCCACGTGCAGCGCCGTCGCCGCGATGATCCGGTCGGGCATATCGGGGACTGCAGCTCTCGTAACTTGCCCCACTGTCTGGGTAACAGCGAGGTCCAGTGCAACCAATACAAAGGGACTGTTAACATGGCTCAGCGCGCTCTCGATAAGCTGCAGTGATGTTGGCGCGACCTTCCTCTTCTCTTCCAGGTAACGTATCTCGACAAGCGAGATTGCGGACACATAGATAGCATCACCGTTTTGCTCGGCTTGTAGGATCGCGTCGCGGGCAGGCTGAGACAATTGTTTCGGATCGAGTATGTACCAGACCAGGACGTGCGGGTATAGCCACACGTAACCGTGGTCATGCGGCTGACCGCTCTGGTGGTGCTGCTACTGGGTGCGGGAAGGGAACAAGGCGTCCGCGTGCGGAGGGCCGTCCGCGACGGGGCGCACGGGGCGCGG
>JAABUR0100009974.1_pt1 | contig 10557 bp, 8 predicted proteins | sample 5560091 | NCBI WGS metagenome assembly JAABUR01 (sample SAMN10711879, study PRJNA513375) | rock metagenome | isolation source: Antarctica rocks | place: Antarctica: Victoria Land, University Valley sud
GACGGGCTTCACACCTCAGCACGTGCCGCGTGCTGACGCATGCCGTCGCACCCTCACACTAGCGCCAAGTGCGGCTCTCAGAGCAACACATAGCTCGGTTAAATGGCGCACTACACGGATCGTTGTACTGGGGTGCGATCCGTTCCGTCGAAACCGTCTCTTGGACGGGGGATGACGGGGTGCCCTGGTGGGCACATAACTGGTCACTCGACGCCGGGTGCAATCCCCGGCCCTCTCGGTGAAGGAGGAAATGCGTTGCCCTCACGGTAGAGACTGGTCGTCAATCCGTGGAGCAGGGCGAAACGCCGAGTCGCCTGGAACTCGACCAGGTCAACCGGCCAGCAGGGTGCTAGGGTGAGCGCAAGCGAATGCTCGAGTAACCGTCGTTAAACGAAAGGAGCCCACGCGAGTTCATGGGCTCCGACCAAAAGGTCACGGCTCATGGGGACGGCGCTATCCCATTGGCGACCGCCTTCACTCCCAGAGCCCGGCGGAGAGAGTGCACCTACGGCATCGCCAAACGAGTGATCGGAACGGAGTAACCATCGTGGGGCTCTCCTCGGCGGTCGATACGAGGAGCAGGCGACCAGGCCGGATACCTCACGGTGGCAGGATTGTCGAAGAAGCAAGAGCCCAGGGTAACGCCTGGGAGAGGCTGACGTCGACACGATGGTATGGATGATAGAGCTGCGAGTCGTCGGAAAGAAACGGAAGCGATGATTGCTGAGCAATCAATCGAGGACTGGGCACAGGTGCCCTGGCGCAAGCTAGAGACCTACGTGTACCGCCTGCAAAAGCGGATCTATCGAGCCTCCTGTCGTGGACAGAGTGCAGTCGTCCACAGCTTGCAACGCCTCCTGATGAAATCGAAAGCCGCACGCTGTCTGGCCGTTCGCCGGGTGACGCAGGACAACCAAGGGAAGAAGACCGCCGGAGTCGACGGGGTCAAATCCGTCAGTCCGACGCATCGACCTTTGATGGTCGCGCTACTGCATCGCCCGCAGAACATCAAACCGCAACCAACCAGACGGATCTGGATCCCCAAGCCCGGCAAGAAGGACGAAAAGCGCCCGCTCGGCATTCCTGTTATGCTGGATCGCGCGCATGAAGCCCTTGTCAAGCTGGCTCTTGAGCCCGAATGGGAAGCGAAGTTTGAGCCAAATAGCTACGGATTTCGTCCTGGTCGGTCTGCGCAAGATGCAATCGAGGCAATCTTCAATAACACCACACGCAAGCAGAAGTATGTGCTTGACGCGGATATTAAAGGTTGCTTCGATAACATCGCGCATGAGCCACTTCTCAGCAAGCTCAACACATATCCGGCAATGAAGCGTGTCGTCAAGTCATGGCTCAAAGCAGGGGTGATGAGCGACGGAGTATTTACACCGACAAACAGTGGTACGCCACAAGGCGGTGTCATCACCCCTCCCACAATGTGGCAAACTTGCGGGATCGGGGGCTGACGTGAGGGGGCCAGGCCCGATGCGGAAGACCACATTGACCTGGCCCTGCTCAATCTCGACCCGCTTGACCACCGTCCGGATGATACCACGTTGGCTCGCCCAGTCCAGCTGGTCCAGCCCGCCACGCAGGGTGGCGCCGAACTCGTCCAGATGGCCGATGATCAGCCGGAGATCACTTTCTGAAGCGGCTTTGTCGGCGAGATCGGTGGCCTGCGCTGCGAGCCCCGCCACGCGCTCTTTGAGCCGGGCGATGCGGGGCTCAAACTCCCCCTTCTCGATGAGGCCCTCTGCATAGCTGTCGATCAGCCGGCCGATGCCCTGGCGCAGCTTGCGGATCTGCGTCTCCACGGTGGCCAGGTCAGTCCGGCGCGCCACCTGCCCCGCATCCTCAAGGCGGCGCTGGTGCTCCGCGAGCAGGCGCTCGGGGTGTTCCAGCAGGGTGCGTACCTCGGTCCACACGGCCAGATCCACCAGATCGGTGCGCATCTGCTTGTTGTGACACAGGCGCTGGCCGCCGAAGCGGTGGGCATCGCTGCCGATGCAGCGGTAGTACGCGTAGTGCCGGGGGTGATGCTTCGCCGCGGAGGGGCTGATCGCCTTGCCATAGTAGGCGTAGCCACACAACGCGCAGCAGACCAGTCCCTGCAACAGGTAGCGGGCCTCGCGCTGCCCCTGGCGCGCCCGCTGACGGTTCTCGGCCAACTGCTCCTGGACCGTGGCGAAGAGCTCGTCGGAGACCAGCGCCGGCACGGGCACGCCGATCCACTCCGTCGGGGGCACGTCGACCGGCGAGATCGCCCGCCGCGGCTGGGCAGGCCGGCCGCGCTGGGTCCGCAAGCGGGGCCGCAGTGCAGTGGCGCGGGTCTTGCCAAACGCGGCCATGCCTTTGTAGGCGGGGTTCTTGAGGAGAGCCCACACCGTGCTGCGATCCCAGACGGTCTTCCCACTGCGGGTGCGCTCGCCGGCTGCGGTCAGCCGCCGCACCGTCTCCCCGATGCTCACCCGCTCGCGGCCCACCCAGTCGAACACCTGGCGCACCACGCGGGCTTCCTCCAGCAGGATCTCATAACGGGCTTGGCCGCCGCCGTCGTACTTCCTAATATAGAGGTAGCCATAGGGGGCGCCGGAGAGCACGGTGACCCGCCCCTCGTGCGCGGCATGGCGCTTGCCCCGCCGGCTGCGCTCCAGGATCTTGGCCCGCTCGTACTCGGCGACCATGCCCTGCACCTGCAAGAGCAGGTCATCTTCGGGCGACGCGCCGATGGCCCGGTTGAGAAAGACCACCTCAACGCCGGTGCGCTCCAGCTCATCGATCAGCAGCGCCTGGTAGGCATACTTGCGGGCCAGCCGGTCAGGGGAATGGATGTAGAGACGGTCCACCCCGCCGCCAGCGGCCGCATCGCGCAAGCGTTCGAGGGCGGGTCGGATCAGCGTGGCCCCACTGTAGCCCTCGTCAATGAAGGTCCGGTCCTCCAGCAGGACGAGGTCATCGGCGCTCACCCGCTCGCGCAAGGCGGCCAGTTGGCTGGCAATGGTGTGGGCGGTGGCTTGCTGCTCTGACGAGACCCGGGCATAGATCGCCGCTTGCAGGTCCATCAGGTGCCCGTCCTTTCCCCCGACCGCGGGGCCGACTGACCCGGCGCCGGGGCGGCGTGCCCCACCGCGCCCGCGCGCCGCCGGAGCGGCATGATCTGTTCATAGGCCGTGGCCAGGCAACTCGCCGCCAGGCGACTCTCTTCGAACGTCACACGGACGGTCAGGGTCACGCGGTCACGCCGTGGACGGAGCAGTCTCATTTCACCCTCATTCATGAGTCTCTCCACCTCCGAAAAGTTACCCAACATCTGGGGACCCTGGTCACCCTATGTGTGCTCATCTCCTCCTCCTTACTCGTGCATGTCCTCAGCGCTCGTTGCCCGGCGCTGAGCGATCGGTGCGCCCGCGAACCCGCTGCCATACCGCGGGCGCAACTCAGCCCGCAGGATGGCTACGGTGAACTCTAGCGCCTTTTTTGCACTATTGTGGGAGGGGTGGTTTCTCCGCTCTTAGCGAACGTCGCACTACATGGATTAGAGACTGCAGTCCACAACTGTCATGGTAAATACGAGTGGGAAAAGCCTGAGCTGATCCGCTATGCGGACTTATGCCGAACTCGGCATAAATCGGCTTATGCCGAGTGTCGGGTTATGCCGACTGCGCCCGCCGGGCCAGAGGGCCAACCGGGGCGCAGTCGGCATAATCCAGCGTCCTTTGTATGGTGTACGATCATTGTCACTCTCGCCGCTTCCTGACATTGTCTCCCCCTTGAGGAGCCCGTGAGCGTGGCGACTGCCAGCCTGGGGCTGGTCACGCGCGACGATGGGAGGACACCACAGGAGTGACGAACATCGTACACCATACAAAGGACGCTGGATTATGCCGACTGCGCCCCGGTTGGCCCTCTGGCCCGGCGGGCGCAGTCGGCATAATCCGACACTCGGCATAAGCCGATGACTTTGTCGTTTTGCATCCCGACCGTGCCGTGATCGACAAAGCAAAGAGTGTTATTGAGGACTGGCTAACCGACATAGGGCTGACCTTGAAACCAAGCAAAACGCGTATTGTGCATACCTTGGATCCCAAGGGCGGTGAAGCGCCCGGCTTCGCCTTCTTGGGGTTCACGGTACGCCAGTACCGGGTGAGCAAGTATAAGTCTCGGAAGGGGCGCAACGGCACACCCTCTGGCTTCAAGGTGCTCATCACCCCCAGTAAGGACGCCACACAGCGGCACTATGCCGATCTCCGCAGCATCGTCACCAGCGGCAAGATGCTCAGCCAGAGTGTCCTGATCACCCGCTTGAACAGGGTCATCCAGGGCTGGTCGCGCTACTACCGCGGCGTGGTGGCCAAGGCCACCTACAACGCCCTGGATAACCAGATGTTCCCGTTGCTGCTGCGCTGGGCGAAGCGGCGTCACCGGAACAAGAACGGACGCTGGATCATGCACAAGTATTGGCGCACGGTCAGCACCGACCGCTGGCGGTTTGCCCCGCCGGAGGGCACGGCGCTGGCCAAGCACCTGCACACGCGCATCCAGCGCCACGTGAAAGTCCGGGGACGCGCCAGCCCCTATGATGGCGACCTCCTGTACTGGGGACAGCGTCTGCGGCACCACCCCCTGCTCACGGGAAGAACAGCCGTTCTTCTCAAGCGACAGGGCGGTGCGTGCGCCTGGTGTGGGTTGCTGTTTACGGACCTGAGCCAGATCGAGACCGACCACAGCGACCCCGATGGGACCGCTGATCTCACCAATCTGCGTCTCTTGCACCGCCACTGCCACGACCAGAAAACCGCCGCCGACTACGCGGCGGGGAGGTACTCATGACACGGGCCATACTGTCGAGGAGCCGGATGAGGGGCTAACTCTCACGTCCGGTTTTGCAGGCGGGCGGGGACGGGTGACCGCCCTCGCCTAGCCAACCCTAAACGGCGCAGGTGCAGAGTCATGAGGGCACGGGATGCAGGACACGAGGGCATGTCTTTCATCCCTGCGCAGCGTGTGGACGGCGGACGCAGCCAGGACAGTAGTATCATACTCTCAGGAGCACGCGAGGGACTGACGCCGAAGGAGGACGCATGGATGCCCTGGTCCCAACCGGCATCGCGGGTCTTGATGAGATCCTCGGCGGTGGACTTGTCGCGGGGACGATGGCCCTCGTCGAAGGCGCGCCCGGCGCGGGCAAGACCACGCTGGGCCTGCAGTTCATCCATCATGGCGTGGTCGCCCACGGCGAGCCCGGGCTCGTCTTGACCTTCGAGGAGGTGCCCCAGCAGCTCTACCGCGATGCCCTGAACTTCGGGTGGGACCTGCGCCGCCTCGTGCAGGAGGGCAAGCTGCAGGTCCTGTTTCTCACCCCCGACGTGCTGCACCGCCAGATGAACGCTCCCGAGGAGATGTGGAGCGGCCTCGCGCGGGGCGCGCCGCCGCGGCGGGTGCTGATCGACAGTGTGACGCACCTGCGGCAGCTCAGCACCGACGAGGTACGCCTGCGCGCCATCCTCAACGCCCTGCTCGGCGGCATGCGCCGCCAGGGGCTGACCGCCCTCCTGCTCACCGAGATGGAGGAGCGCGGTGGCACGGCCATCCCCTTCGAGGAGTATGCTGTCGACGCGGTGATCCGCTTGACCTACGCCGCGGCGCAGGGGGACCCTGGGCCGCGGCAGCGCCACCTGGAGGTGCTCAAGACGCGTGGCCAGGAGCACGTGGCGGGGCGCCACTCGTTCAAGTTCGCCGCGGGTGGCCTGCTCCTGTTCCCCCACCTGCGGCCCAAGCCGATCACGCCACCCCGGGTCGAGCGCCAAGCGTTCCTCGGCGTCGCCGGCTTCGACCAGCTGTTTGCCGACGGCGTGCCCGCCACCGCCCACGTGATGCTGGTGGGCGACACGGGCGTGGGCAAGACGCTGGCCTCCCTCCTGTTCCTGCATGAGGGGCTGCAGTGCGGGGAGTGGTGTGCCTTCAGCACGTGTGACGAGGTGCCCGCGATGACCCGGCGCACCCTGGCCCACTTCGGCCTTCCCACCACCGCCCACGAGCGCAGCGGACGGTTATGCTTCGTGGATGCGCATGGCCGGCAAGGCACGGGCGAGTCGCTCGCCGTGGAGGACCCCGGCAACCTGGATGAGTTCCTCAACGTCGAGGATGCCCTCCTCACCCTGTTGCAGCAGCGTGCTGACGCGGCGGACACCGCAGCGCCGCCGCCGGGGCTGCCGCCCGCAGGCCCGGGCGGCGGCGTCCGCCTGTGTGTCGACGGCATGAGCACCCTTCTGGCCACCAGCAGCTACCAGGCCGCCCTGGACTTCGTCACCGCCCACCTGCACAACCTGCGCGCCCGCCAGGTCTTCAGCCTCGATACGTACACCAGCGGCACCCTGGAGCCACGCCTGATGGCCAACATTACCCAGCAGTACGATCTGGTCCTCAGCCTGCGCTTTGCCGAGGTGCATGGGACGCCTATCCGCCTGGGCGCCATCGAGAAGTATCGCTATGGCAAGGTTGCCCGGGAGGAACAGATCTTTTCGGTCGATCCACGCGTGGGCCTTGTCTCGCACAAGGCCGCCTTGCAAGGATAGACAGTCGCCCGGCACGGAGAGGGAGGGGGTATGCGGCACGAGGACGGTCCGACGGGTCTGGCGGCACGCCTCCCCGCGCGTGCGGACGCGCCGCCAGCGGCAGCCATCCTGCGGGGCCGGCGCCTCGGCCTGAGCTACGAGTCGAGCGCTAACCTGTTCTACCGCGACCTGGCCGAGGGCCTGCGCGCCGCCGCGACCGCGCAGGGCGCCAGCGTGGTCGCGCGCGAGTGCGGCCCCCCGCCGGAGGGCCGCACCGCGGTGGACGGCCAGGTAGCCGACATTGCCGCCCTCCTCGCCGAGGGGGTCGACGCACTCGTGCTCAGCCCGCTGGCCTCCGCGGGCATGGAGACGGCCGTGGCCGCGGCCCACGCGCGTGGGGTGCCCGTGTTCACCGTGGATCGGGAGGCGACGGGGTGCCCGGTGGTCAGCCACGTCACCTCCGATAACCTCCTGGGCGGGCGCCTGGCGGCGGGACTGCTGGCCACCCTGCTGGAGGGACCGGGTGAGGTGGCGATCGTGGGGTTGCCGGGTGCCACCTCCATCGCCGACCGCGTCGCGGGCTTCACGGCGGCGCTGGCGGGCCAGGACCGCCTGCGTGTGGTGGGTGAGGTCAACGGCGCCTCGAACCGGCGGCGCGCCCGCGAGGTGACCGCCGCCCTGCTCCAGGCCCACCCGCGTCTGCGCGGCATCTTCGCGGTCAACGACGTGACGGTGCAGGGTGTCCTCAATGCCGTGCGCGAGGCGGGCCGGGAGGCGACGATGATCGTTGTGGGCTACGACGCCACGCCGCACGCCTGCGAGGAGATCATGCGCGGTGGCGCGTTACGCGGGGAGATCGCGCAATTCCCCGCGCGCCTCGGCCACACCGTCGTCGGGCTGTGGGCGGACTACCTGCGCGGCAGCGCCGTCCCCCCACGGGTGGAGATCCCCGTCGAACTGGTCACGTCAGAGAACGTGGAGCGGTTTACCGGCGCCGAGCGGCTGCTGGAGATCCGCCGGGGGGCCGTGCAGATCGCCGGTGAGCGTGTGGTCTTCTTCCCGATCCGGGGCTACCAGATGATGCTCAACGAGATCCACGCGGCCAGCCCCGACCTGCTGCGCCACATCGTCTATCGCAGCGGGTTCGTGCTCGGCGAGAGCATCGCCGCGCAGGTGCGCTCGCTCTACCCCGACCCCCGCGATCGCCTCTTCGTCCTGCTCGAAGATCTCTCGCGCGGTGGCTTCGGCACGTTTGAGCTGCTGTCTCTGGACGTCGCCGCCGGCCAGGCCGAGGTGCGTGGTCACAACCTCTTTGAGGCAGCCATTGCTCCTGGCCTGGCCTGGGTGCGCACACCCCGCTGCGTGGACATCTATTGCAGCGGCCGGCTGGCCGGCTACGCCACGGCGATCCTTGGCCGCCCTGCCGCCTGCGAGGAGCTGTCTTGCCAGGCCCGCGGCGACCCCTACTGCCAGTTCGTCCTGACCAGCGATGGCCCACGGGGCAGCGCCACTGCCCCGGACCCTCTGCCTGCGTCCGCACGGGCGGACCACAGATGAGCGCCCCGCCCCGACCAAGCCGGCTTGCCGGCGCCTGGCAGCGCGTCACCGACCACTGGAACCACACGCCGGGCTACCTCAAGTGGCTGGGCGGCCTGCTGCTCGGCGCGCTCGTGCGTCTCGCGTTTGCCCGGCTCTTCCCCGAGAGATGGGAAAAGGTCTCGCACCGCCTGCTCGATCCCACCATGCCCATCTGGCTCGCCCTGGCCCTCGTGGCAGCTATCCTGCTGGTGGAACGCCTCGTGCCCCCCCTCTATCGCCGCCTGCGGTCGGCGCGCGCGGCGCAGATGCGCATGTCTGCTCTGTTCGGCGTGCGCTGGGCCGTGCCCCCCTCTGTCGCACACGTCCAGGGTCCCTACTGCACGGTCTGCGCCACCCGGCTGCGCGGTCTCCTCTGGGCAGGCGAGGCCAGCCCCACGCTGTGGGCCTGCCCCTCCTGCGGCCGCGAGTTCAGCACCCCTGAGTTTCCCGACATCACCGCGGAAGCCGAGCGGCGGCTGAGGGGCGCCGGGCGGCCCTCGGCCTGAGGTGGCGCTGCTCTCTCCCGGACCAGGGCTGCGCAGAGAGGCGACGAAGAAGGCTGCCGAGAGGGCTGGAGGGGTGTGCTGGCCGCTTGCCTCGTCCACCGGGCAGATGGCCTAGCACGACAGCCAGGAACGCGTCGCACACGCCCCCAGCATGATCGTGAGTGGTGGCACAATCACGAGTGATGTGCGTGCACCGCGTGCCTTCTAGCACGTCGCGCCGCGCCGTCACCGACCGCCGCCGCTTAGTGTCACGTGACAACGTCGCCGGGACAGCCATCTGTGCTATCCTGGTTCACGAGGGCGTCGGGTGTCCCCTAGGAGAGACCGACCTGCGCGTAGCGCACGACCGGCCCGCGCCTGGCGGCCGTGTCCCGGCCGGTCTGCATGCGTGCACTCTTGCCGCGCTGAGACGTGAGGCTGTGGTGGTGGCGCGGAGGCGACGCCGCCTGTCTGACGGGTGCCCGCGCCGCGCAGCATGCCCTACCAGTGCCGCGGAGTGGGGCGTGCTGGTCTGTCGCGGGTGGGACAAGGGCGCTCATGAGCGAGGGCGGTCTGATCAGACGAGGGGAAGGAGGCCATGATGGATACCCCGCAGCAAGTCCGCGTGAAGATTGTCCGGTATGTCAGCGCGTACATCAAGCAGAATCCTCAGGGGTCGCGCAGCTGTGCGGAGATCGCGGCAGGCATCGGTGCAGGGGAGCCGATGGTCGGGCCGGAGTTGCAGTATCTGATCGAGAGCGGCAAGCTCAAAAAGCACAGCCAGCCCTCCGGCCAGACCGACCCGCGGGTGACGATCACGGCCCGCGGCCAGGAGGAGGCCGACTCCTGAGGGCTGTGCGGCTGGTTCCCTCATCCGCGCTCACACGCTGTGGAGAGAGCTTGGGACAAACCCCTGGACACAGGGTCTCTGCGCGCTATGATCACGCTGCCTCTTGGGGGTGGTAGGCGTGCCTGCGAGCGGATGAGCTACCCAGCCAGCACAGGTAGGCGAGATGCCGAGAGCCGAGCCTGCGGCGACACTATCCGCGTTAGCGGGTTGCCAGATCCTGGAGAGCGTACTGCCTCGAAAGGAGGCACGGTGCGTTCGGGGAGGGGCCGACGGAAAAGGGCTGGGCAACCAGCACCTCGCCGGCGGCCTACTCTACCTCTCTCGGCCCTCTCGCACCGTGCCGTCGCGGTGCGGATCAGCTATGCGTGCTGGGCGTGGACTACAGACGCGGGAATAGGCAGCGTGCTGTGCACACAGCCGCGCCACGGCGCCGCCAACGACGCTGACGCGTGCGCCGGGGGCGATTCTGTGGGTACCGGCACAGCGCACGCCCTCGTTATGCCTTCGTCCCATTCCGGCCCGCGACGAGCGCAGGCGCCATCGCCGCGGCGGTCGCGGCGGCCCTCTCCTGTGCCGTGACGGGGGCCGTCTCCGCAGTGGTCGCCCCCCGTTCCTTGGCCGCGACCGGCGACTCCGTGGCGGGAAGATCAGCCAGCGCGCCGGCGGCCTCACCGGCAAGGCGGTTCAACCCGTTGTGCGCGGCGATCTTGTACAGCTCGCTCAACGTCGGGTAGTTCATCACCGCGTCGACAAAATACTCGATGGTCCCGCCCAACGCCATGACCGCCTGGCCGATGTGGACCAGCTCCGCTGCGTTCTCACCGATGATGTGGACGCCGAAGATCGTGTGCGCGCTCGGGCAGAAGAGGATCTTGAGCATGCCAGCGCTGTCTCCGATGATCTGTCCGCGCGCCACGTGCCGATAGTACGCCTTGCCGACTTCGTAGGGGACGTTAGCGCCGGTGAGCTCCTCCTCCGTCTTGCCGACCATACTCAGTTCCGGGATGGCGTAGATCCCGTAGGGGAACACGCCGGGCATGAGGTTCACGGGCATGTGCGCGGCGTGACTGGCGGCGATGCGTCCCTGGCCCAT
>JAABUR0100009975.1_pt1 | contig 10556 bp, 10 predicted proteins | sample 5560091 | NCBI WGS metagenome assembly JAABUR01 (sample SAMN10711879, study PRJNA513375) | rock metagenome | isolation source: Antarctica rocks | place: Antarctica: Victoria Land, University Valley sud
TGGCCCCGATCCTCCGCGATGCGCGCGAGCCCTACCGCTACGAGCAGGAGGTCGAGGAGTTCCTGCGCTACAGCCCTTCGGTCCGGCGCGGCGAGCGCTGATCCGAATTCGCGGGTACATCGCATTGTGCAGCGCCACCCACAGTCCTAGACTGCATCGCGACCGCTAGAGGGAAGACGACGTGCGCGTAGCCATTTTCATCCTCGTTTCCGCAGTAGTCGTAGTCTTGGTCGCCGGCGTCGCCGGCGTCTACGCCTACGATTCCAGCCGCGACGACGGGATCGCCGAAGGGGTATCGGTCAACGGGGTGGCGCTCGGAGGGCTCGCCGAAGAGCGGGCGCGCGCCAAACTCGAGCAATCGCTCCTTCCCACCGTCAAGAAGCCGGTGGTGGTCGAGAGCCGGACCGAGACCTTCCGGCTGAGCCCGCGGCGCGCGCGGGTCGCCGTCGACGTCGACAAGGCCGTCAAGGAGGCCGTGCAGCGAAGCCGTGAGGGGAACATGTTCTCGCGGACCTGGCGGGGAGTCACGGGGGCGGAGTCCCGCGCAACCATCCCGCCGACGGTCACCTTCTCCTCCGGGGCCGTCGAGCGCTTCGTCGAGAAGATCCGTCGCGAGACCGACCGCCCGCCCCGCGACGCAACCATCCAGCCCGACGCCTCACGGCTCGAGAAGGTGGGCAGCCAGATGGGCCTCAAGCTCCAGGCGCGTGCGCTTCGCCGCGACGTCGAGCGGGCGCTGACCAGTCCGGGGGGAGACCGCACCATCCGCGCGCGGGCCAAGCGCACCGAGCCCGCCGTGACCACGGCCGAGCTGGCCGGCCGCTACCCCACCTACCTCACGGTGGATCGCCCCAGCTTCAAGCTGCGCCTCTACGAGGGCCTCAAGCTCAAGAAGGTCTACCCGATCGCCCTGGGGGCGGCCGGCCGCGAGACGCCCGCGGGCCTCTATGACATCAGCAACAAGGCGGTCGACCCAGTCTGGAGCGTCCCGAACGCCGACTGGGCCGGCGCACTGGCCGGGAGGCAGATCCCGCCAGGCCCGCAGAACCCGCTCAAGGCGCGCTGGCTCGGGGTCTACGACGGCGTCGGCATCCACGGCACCGCCGAGCGCGACTCCATCGGAACGAACGCCTCCAAGGGCTGCATCCGGATGCTCGTCGAGGACGTAGTCGACCTCTACGACCGCGTGCCCGTCAAGACGCCGATCTACATCGCCTGAAGCGCGGCACCAGACGGCCCGCGACGCATCACCTGACGCGCGGCGACGAGGGTGCGCTGCAATGATCGATGCAGCCTGACGGACCCTGGCCATAATGCGACGGCTCGCCGTTCCAGGAGCCTCTTGCCGTGCGTATCCGACTCCCGTTCGTCGCCTTTCTCGCGATCCTCGCCCTCGGCGTGGGCGGCGGCTACCTCTATGACGCCGCTCGCGCGGACGTGGTCGCCGCCGGAGTCACGGTCAACGGAGTCGACCTCGGCGGCCTGACTCCAGAGGAGGCCCGGACCAAGCTCACGCGCTCGGTCTTGGGCCCGATGCGCCGTCCGGTGGTGGTGGAGTCGGGCGGCCGGCAGTTCGCCCTCAGCGCCCAGCGGGCCCGCGTCGCGGTCAACGTGGACGCGATGGTCAACCAGGCGGTCAGCAGCAGCCGCGACGGCAACCTCCTCACCCGCACGTGGCGCGCGCTGACCGGCGAGGAGGCTCAGGCCGAGCTGCGTTCCACCGTGAGCTTCTCCGGGACGGCCGTTGACGAGCTGGTCGGCCGCGTCGAGGCGGAGGTGACCCGCCCGGCGCGCGACGCCGCCGTGGCCCCGACGCCCACGGGACTGACCATGACGCCCGAGCGCAGCGGTGCCGCCCTCGGCGTGCGAAAGCTCCGCCGCGACATCGAGGACGAGCTGACCAGCCCCACGGCGGGCCGCCGCGTCCGCGCGCCGCTGCGCCGGCTGGCGCCCGAGGTCACCGTGGGCGAGCTGGTCGGCCGCTACCCCACCTACCTGACGGTCAGCAAGGACCAGACCAAGCTGCGCCTCTGGCGCGACCTCGAGCTCGAGAAGACCTACGACGTGGCGGTCGGGATGCCGAGATGGCCCACTCCCAACGGGCTCTTCTCCATCCAGTCAAAGCAGGTCGACCCGGCATGGTCGGTGCCCGAGGAGTCCTGGGCGGGCTCGCTCGCCGGCCGGGTGATCCCGGGCGGCGACCCCGACAACCCGCTCAAGGCGCGGTGGATGGGCTTCTCGGGAGGCGCGGGGCTCCACGGCACCGCCGACGTGGACTCGCTGGGCACGGCGGCCTCCCACGGGTGCATCCGCATGCTCGTTGCCGACGTGGTCGATCTCTATGACCGTGTGGACGTGGGGACCCCCATCTTCGTCGGCTGAGCGCTAGGTCTCGGGCTCCGGCCTAATTTCGCCGACCGGGACCTCCTCCCACCCCTTGCGTAAAAGGGAGGCGTGGTGACCGGCGTGGCGAATGGACAGGGTGCCGATGAACACCCCACGTTCCCGCTTGCGCATGACGGCGTACCACATCGTCGACGCGTCGCTGGGACCCTGGATACGGAACCAGGGCCGGGGCGGCGTGCCGTCGCGATCGGAGATCCCGGCCTCGAAGAGCTGGCGTCCCGTGGCAATCTGACCCGTGCCGGTGTCGATGAAGAAGACGCCCACGCCGGCGGAGCCTAGCCTGCGCTCCGCTTGGTCGGAGGCCCTCACGGCGCTCGATCGCGATCTGCGCCGCCGGGGCGCCGCGGAGAAGACGCGCCGGGCCTACGGAATCGACATCCAGCAGTTCGCCGGGTGGGCGGCTGCGCAGGGCGCCGCGCCGGAGGCCCTCGAGCCGCGCCTCGTGCGCCGGTACGCGGCACTGCTCTCCGAGCGGGGAATGGCGCCGACGACCGTCGCGCGCAAGCTCGCCTCGCTGCGTGCCCTGTGCGCCATCCTCGTCGACGCGGGCACCCTCGAGCACAACCCGGCGGAGCTGGTCGCGTCGCCCAAGCGCCCCGCGCGCCTGCCGCGGACCCTTCGGCCCGCCGAGGTCTTCGCGCTGCTCGAGCGCATCCCCGCCACGACGGCGCTCGAGCTGCGCGACCGAGCGATGTTCGAACTGGCCTACGGCGCTGGCCTGCGCGCCGAGGAGCTCGTCAACCTCGACCTCGCGGGGGTCGACTTCGACGGCGAGGAGATCCGCGTCGAGGGAAAGGGATCCAAGACTCGCTTCGTGCCGCTCGGCGAGCACGCGGCCGCAGCGCTCGATCGCTACCTGGTGCGCGCCCGTCCGGCCCTGACCGGCCCCGAGCCCGACCCGGCGCTGCTGCTCTCCAAGTCGGGTCGGCGCCTGTCACCGTCCGACGTTCGGCGCCGGCTGAGCGTGTGGACCCGCCGGGCGGCGCTGCAGGCCGGGGTCTCGCCGCACTGGCTGCGCCACTCCTTCGCCACCCACCTCCTGGAGGGAGGCGCGGATTTGCGGGCGATTCAGGAGATGCTGGGACACGCGAGCATGAGCACTACGCAGATCTACACTCGGGTAGAGTCCTCGCGGCTACGATCGACTTACGCTCGAAGCCATCCTCGAGCCTAAGCGACGTTACAGCGCTACAGGGAAGGTGAGGCGAAGCATCCTGGAGACCAACGTCAAGGCGATCGAGCTGCGGGACCTGTGGCGCCGCTACAAGGCCAACGGAGACGAGAGCGCGCGCGAGCGCCTCGTCGTCGCCTACTCGCCACTGGTCAAGTACGTCGCGGGGCGCATGGCGTCGGGGCTTCCGGCTCACGTCGAGGAGGCCGACCTCATCTCCTACGGCCTGGTCGGCCTCATCTCGGCGATCAAGCGCTTCGAGCTCGCGCGCGAGATCAAGTTCGAGACCTACGCGCTGCCGCGCATCAAGGGCGCGATCATTGACGAGCTGCGCTCGCTGGACTGGGTTCCGCGCTCCGTGCGCGCGCGGGCCAGGGAGATCGAGCGCGCCAATGTCAAGCTCGAGGGCCGCTTCCAGCGGGCGCCCACCGACGAGGAGATGGCCTCCGAGCTCGAGATGACGATGGACGAGTTCCAGGAGGCACTGCTCCAGATCTCCAACTCGACGATCGCGGCGCTCGACGAGCTGTGGTCGATCTCGGACACCAGCGGTGACCAGGTCTCCCTGCTGGACACCCTCCACGACCCCGACGCGCCGGACCCGGCCCAGCTGATGGACGCCTCGGAGCTAAAGGATCGCATCGCCGACGCGATCGCCCGCCTGCCCGAGCGCGAGAAGCTCGTCATAGCGCTCTACTACTACGAGAACCTGACCCTGCGCGAGATCGGCGAGGTGCTCGGGGTGACCGAGTCGCGCATCTCACAGCTGCACACCAAGGCCGTCCTGCGGCTGCGCTCGCGGCTGCAGAGCGAAGAGGTCCAGGCCTAGATCCTCGGCCCACCCGCCCGGTAAGGTCCGCGCGCCGCCCGCGCTGATCGGGCGAGTGATCTAGGAGAGGGGAGACCGACCGATGCACAAGCCCGCCGACCGGATCCGCAACGTCGCGCTCGTCGGTCACCGGGGGGCCGGCAAGACATCGCTGCACGAGGCGCTGCTCTTCGGCGCCGGGGCGATCAACCGGCTCGGGACGGTGACGGACGGCACGACGGTCTCCGACGCCGACGAGGACGAGAAGGCGCGCAAGATGTCGATCTCGGCGGCCCTGTCGTCGTTTGAGTGGCAGGACCGCAAGATCAACCTCCTCGACACGCCCGGGGAGCCGAGCTTCGTAGCCGACGCGCTCGGCGCCCTGCGGGTGTGCGAGTCGGCGATCTTCGTGGTCAACGCGGTCATGGGCGTCGAGGTCGCGACCACGCGCCTGTGGGAGCGGGCCCAGGAGCTCGACATCGCGCGCCTGCTCTTCGTGAACATGCTCGACCGCGAGCGCGCCGACTTCTTCCGCACCCTGGCCGCCCTTCAGGACGCCTTCGGCCCCCACGTCGTCGCGACCGAGATCCCGATCGGCTCCGAGCACGAGGTCACCGGGGTGATCGACCTCATCGACATGAAGGCCTACCGATACGAAGGCACCGATCGCGACAACTGCTCGGAGATCGCCATCCCGGAGGACCTGCTCGACCATGCGCAGGAGTACCGCGAGAAGCTGATGGACGAGGTCGCGGAGAACTCCGATTCGCTGATGGAGCGCTACCTCGAGGGCGAGGAGATCTCCCACGAGGAGATCGTCGGAACACTCAAGGACGGCACCAACCACGGCGCGCTGTTCCCGGTCACCTGCGGCGTGGCCGCTCGCAACCTGGCCACCAACCGACTCCTCGACGCGATCGTCGAGGACCTTCCCTCGCCGGTCAAGCACGGGGCGCTGGAGGTCGAGGGCATGGCGCTCGAGGCCGACGACGCCGCCGAGCTCTACGCCTACGTCTTCAAGACGCGCGCGGACCCGTTCGCGGGTCGCATCAACCTGTTCCGCGTCTATCAAGGCACCATGAGCCCCGACAGCCAGCTGCTCAACACGCGCACCCACAACAAGGAGCGCGTCGGTCAGCTGCTCGTCTACGAGGGCAAGGAGACCAGGCACGTCTCGGAGTTCGGCGCGGGCGACATCGGGGCGGTGGCCAAGCTCAAGGAGACCAAGGCCGGCGACTGGCTCGCAGCCCGCGACGAGCCGATCGCGATGCCGGCCATCAAGCTCCCCGCGCCCGTCATGGCCTTCGCCGTCGAGCCGAAGTCCAAGGGTGACGAGGACAAGGTTTTCACCGCGCTGCGCCGCCTCCAGGAGGAGGACCCGACGATCGACCTGCACCGCGATCCGCAGACCGGCGAGCAGATCGTCGCCGGCCTGACCCAGGTCCACGTGGAGGTCCTCGTCGAGCGGATGAAGGCCCGCTTCGGCGCGGAGGTCCACCTCAAGCCGCCGCGCGTGCCCTACCAGGAGACGATCCGCCAGGGAGCAAAGGCGCACGGGCGCCACAAGAAGCAGACGGGCGGACGCGGCCAGTTCGGCGACTGCCACATCGAGATCGAGCCGATGGAGGACGGCTTCGAGTTCGTCAACGCGATCAAGGGCGGGGTGATCCCGACCAGCTTCATCCCTGCGGTGGAGAAAGGGGTCGTCGAGGCGATGGAGACGGGAACCCTCGCCGGCTATCCGGTCAAGGGCGTCCGCGTGCGGCTGTTCGACGGCCAGTACCACACGGTCGACTCCTCTGAGATGGCCTTCAAGATCGCCGGCTCGCTGGCAATGAAGCAGGCCCTCGAGCAGGCCGGTCCCGTGCTGCTCGAGCCGATCATGATGGTCACGGTGTCGGTGCCCGACTCGAGCGTCGGCGACGTCATGGGCGACCTCTCCTCGCGCCGCGGGCGCCCCCAGGGGACGGAGGCGGCCGGCGCCATGACCGAGATCCGCGCCGAAGTGCCCATGGCCGAGATGCTCACCTACGCGCCCGACCTGCGCTCGATCACCGGCGGGCAGGGCGAGTACGCCATGGAGTTCCTGCGCTACGAGGAGATTCCCTCCCACCTCGCTCAGAAGGTCATCCAGGCCTCCGAGAAGGAGTCCGAGGCGGTAACCACCTAACGCTCGACCCACGTTGGGTTGCAAGGCTCGACGCACGTTCGGTTGCGCCTCTCGGCCGGCGGCGGAGCGCTTGCTATCTTGCGGCTCGCATGGCCACGAAGGACATCCGGCCGAGCGACACGGTCCTCAACTGCGACGTGTGCGGCCGCACCCTCCTGCGGGGCGAGGGCGCCGACCAGTACCTCCACGGCGGCGAGCGCAAGCTCGTCTGCGAGCTGTGCCGCGGGCGCGCCGTCAACGAGGGGTGGATTCCCGAGGACGAGAGCCTCGAGCCCCGGGCGCAGTGGGGCTCGGGAGACCGTCGCCGCTCGCTGCTCGGCCGCCTGCGCGGGCGCCGAGAGTACGCGGGCGCCCCGCCCGCTCACGAGAGCTCCTCGGCCAGCGACGAACCGGGTGCTCCCGACGGAGCAGCCGTGGCGACGACGCCGCCCCCGCGGCGCCAGCCGCCGCCCTCGCACCCACACGAGCGCCACGTCCACGCGGTTCCCTCGAGCGAGGAGATGAAGCGTTCGCGTGCGCTCGACCTGTTCAACTCCTCCGAGCATCCCCGCTCGGTCGCGGGCATCGCGCGGTCGCTGGGCCCGCCGCTGGTGGCGGTGCTCGCCGACGCCCACCGCTCGAGCGTGGTGACGATCGTCGTCGCCTGGGAGCTGTCCTGGTATCGCTACGAGGCCGACCTGGCGGACGCCGCCAACGGCGTCCGGATCGCCGCGCAGGGCACCGAGCTCGCCGAGCTTCCCGATGAGGAGCACGCCGGCAACGCGGTCGCCGACGACGAGGGCCTGCTCGCCCTCGGCTCGTCTCGTTGAGAGATCCCGGGCTCGACGTACGTCCGACGTTCGCGTCCGCGGGGCTAGACGCCTGTCCTATAGAGCCGACTGGGCGCGATCCTCTAGGATCCTGTCCGCGATGAGGCCGGCCCGATGATCTACTGCGTGGTCCCCGAGGAGCTCGCTCCCGAGCTCTTTGACCGACTCAACGACTACTACGCCGACGACCCTCACGTCGAGGTGATCATCGACCGCCGCACGAAGGGCGAGCGGCGCGAAGGCCCCCCCGAGGCGGGCGGCAACCGCACGGTGCGAGACCGCCGCCGCCCCCGCGTGCCGGGCGAGTTTCCGAGTATCTGAGAGTTCATCCGAAACCAGGCCGAACCGTTTCGGATGGGCTCTGCGCCGCCCGCCGGCCGAGTCGTCCGCCGGCGGACTAGTGTGCGGCACATGCGAGTGGTCGTCCACGTCGACGGCGGAGCGCGGGGGAATCCGGGGCCGGCCGCGGTCGCCGCGGTGGTCGCCGACCCGGAGGGGACGGTCCTCGACGAAGCCGCCGAGACGATCGGCACCGCCACCAACAACGTCGCGGAGTACCGGGCCGTCCTCCTGGGCATAGAGCGCGCCCGCGTCCTCGGTGCCACCGAGGTCGAGCTCGTCAACGACTCAGAGCTCGTGGCCCGCCAGCTCCAGGGCGTCTACAAGGTCAAGCACGCGGCCATGCGCCCGCTCCACCTCGACGCCATGCGCGCCCTGCGCGACTTCGAGCGCTGGAGCATCAGGTCGGTGCCTCGCGCACAGAACGCCGACGCCGACGCGCTGGTCAATCAGGCCCTGGACGTAGCGACTTGAACGAGCCCCCCGACGACCGCTCCCGGCGGCGGCGCTCCGAGCGCGAGGGGGGCCGGAGCAATCGGGCGGCCCTGCGGCGCCGTCGGGCGTTCGCCCTCGGTGCGCTGCTCGCGGGACTGGCCGCGGTGGAAATAGCGGTTGGCGGCCTCGGGGGCGGCGGCGGAGACGGCGGCGCGAAGAAGGGCCGGCGGGCGGCGCGCCGAGGCGACGGTGCCGGGCCCACGGCGCGAAGGCCCGCGCCGCGCCTCGTCCGTATCGTCCCGCCCGCGGAGCGCGACGTCCCGGTGCCCATCCTCATGTACCACCTGGTCAACGATCCACCGGCCGGGGCTCCGCTCCCCGAGCTCTACGTCGCCACGGCCGACTTCGCCGGCCAGATGCGCTGGCTCAAGGGGAAGGGCTACACCGCGGTGACCCTCGAGCAGGTCTACGACCTGTGGACGAAGGGCGTGGCGCTGCCGCGCCGCCCCGTGATCCTCACCTTCGACGACGGGTACCGCAGCATCTGGGCCAACGCGCTGCCGATCCTCCGACGGATGCGATGGCCCGGGTTGCTCTACCTCCAGCTCGACATGCTCGAGAACACCAGCCAGGGCGGCATCTCGCCCAGCCAGGTACGGGCTCTGCTGGCCGCCGGGTGGGAGCTCGAGTCCCACACCATGACCCACCCCGAGCTCCCGCCCCTCGACGACGCGCAGCTCACCGCCGAGCTGGTCGACTCGCGCCGGGAGATCCGCCGCCGCTTCGACCGTCCCGCCCGGTTCTTCTGCTACCCGGCGGGGCGCTACGACGCGCGGGTCGTCGACGCGGTACGCAAGGCGGGCTACCTGACCGCCACGACCACCCAGTACGGCAACGCCGGCCCCGACCAGATGCTCACCCTCAACCGTGTACGGATCAATCGCTCCGACGGCGTCGAGGGATTCGCGGACAAGATGACGGCGCTCCAGGGCGCCGGAGTCGCCCCCGCTCCGCCGGCCTTCACGACGGGCACGACGGGCGGGCGAAGCGCCCGGGTAGCGACCTCCTAGCGCCGCGCTCGCGGGCGCACGACAAAGGTCAGCCGCCGCACGCGCGACGTGTTGCCCGCGTCGTCGCGGACGCTGAGCGCGGCCCGGTAGCGGCCGGGGGCGAGCGCTCGGCCGTTGATCTTCCCGTCGAAGGGCAGCGCGTTGACGCCGGTCTTGACGTCGTAGTCGACCGTCCCGACACGGACGGAGAGCACGCATCCCTCCTTGCCGCTGTCGCCGGCCCGGGCCGGGCGGCAGCCGCCCTCCGTCCGGCGGCCCTTCTCCCGACGCTCGATCAGCAGCTGCGCGGCGCCCGCCTCTGAGACCTTCGCCCGAAAGCCCTGGCGCGAGACCGGAGCGCCCGACCGCAGCGATCGCGGAGCGAGCCGCAGACGCTGCACGACCGGGGGGACGCGGTCCGCTTCGGTCACCGCCGCGGAGGGCTGAAGACCAACCAGGGGTCCGGCGGTGGCGAACGCGCCGCTGAACGGCAGCGAGTTGATTCCCTCGCCGGCGCACCGGACGAGCGAATCCGGGGCGGGGGAGAGCGTCGCCCGCAGATTGCCGCTGGAGCCCTCTGCCCCCTTGGCCGTTGCCGCCAACGAGTTGAGCGCATGCGAGATGTCGACGGCTGCGGCGATGGCGAACGGATGGACGCCGTCTTCGTCGCGGACGCGAATCGGCCGCAGGCCGCCGCCCGGCGCCTCCTCTAGGAGCTCGAGCGTCCCGGCCGCGTCGCGGATCGAGCTCTGCGTGCAGGACGTCGACCCCGTGCCACGCACGACCAGGCGCGCCGGGAACTTGCGGTTGCCGAGCTCGCGGGCTCCGTAGCGCGCCATGCCCGCGCACGAGGCCAGGCCGTCGGCAGTGCGCAGCTCGACGGCCTGGGTCTTGGCGGTCGCGGTTATCGGCTGCTCGAAGGTCACCCCGCCGAAGACGTCGCAGCGTCCGTCGAAGCTGGGAAGCGATGCCGCCTGCGCGCTTGCCGCCCCGCAGGCCAGCACAACGCCTACCGCCGTAGTCGCCATCAGCCTCAGCTGTCCGCCACGCATCGCTTCCTCCTCGGTCGTCGTCTCGCATCTTGACGGCATGTGCGCCGCCGCGTCGCGGTGGACGCGTTGAGCGAGCTTCCAGCGACCGGTAGCGTTGAAGCGATGGGCGCGACTGAAACGACCGAGCACGCCCTGGGCGAGCAGCTCGCGGTCGACAAGATCTCCTACGAGGACCTCTACGCCCGCTGGGAGAAAGCCAACTGGTCGGCCATGGAGATCGACTTCTCCGAGGACGCCCGCCAGTGGCGCGAGGAGCTCACCGACTTCGAGCGCCGCGCGGCCCTGTGGAACTACGCGCTGTTCTTCTGGGGCGAGGA
>JAABUR0100009977.1_pt1 | contig 10555 bp, 6 predicted proteins | sample 5560091 | NCBI WGS metagenome assembly JAABUR01 (sample SAMN10711879, study PRJNA513375) | rock metagenome | isolation source: Antarctica rocks | place: Antarctica: Victoria Land, University Valley sud
AGGGGGGGTGGTCGTGGTCACCGGAGGGGGGGTGGTCGTGGTCACCGGAGGGGGGGTGGTCGTGGTGGGCGGCGCGGTCGTGGTGGATGGCGGTGTCGGCGTGGGCGGCGGCGGGGTGGTCGTGCGGGGTGGTGGCGGGGGTGCCGGGGTGACCGTGACCGTGACGGGCGGGAGGGCGGGCTTCTTGGCGACCTTCACCGCCACGCGGCTGCCGACGTCCACCACCGTGTCGCCCGGGGGGGTCTGCTCGAGCACGGTGCCGTCGACCGCCTGGGGGGTCTCGACGTCGGTGTAGTCAGCGAGCAGCCCGAGCTGGCTCAAGGTCACGGTCGCGACAGACCGGTCCCGGCCCACCAGGGCCGGCACCTTCACCTTGCCGCTCGCCACCCGAAGGGTGATCTTCGTCGTGATCGGGACCACCGTGCCGGCGCCGGGGTCGGTCCCGATGACCTTGTCCTTCTGCTGGGAGCTCTCGTCGACGAGCTGGACTGCCTGCACGTCGAACCCCGCGAGCTGCAGGGTTGTCCTGGCCGTGTCCTGGGTGGAGCCGGCCACGTTCGGCACGGGCGCCTGCCCCGGGCCGGACGAGACGCTGATCTGCACGGTGGTGCCAGTCGTCACCCTGCTGTCCCGTTCCGGCGCCTGGTCGGTGACCTCCCCCTGCGGCGCGACCGCGTTGGAGACGTTGTTGAACTGCGGCACGAGGCCGCGGTCGACCATCACCCGGCGAGCGGCGTCCACCTGTTGACCGACCACGTTGGGGACGCTGACGAGGTCCGCCTGGGGCTTCTGCTGGAGCAGGCTCTTGCCAGCGAGGACGACCAGGGCGATCGCCGCGATGCAGGCGAGGGCGAGGAGGACGTATGCCGGCCCGCGCCGCTTGCGGGGCTCCCCCTCCGGGTCGTACCCGATGGCGGGCAGTGCTGCGGTGTTGCCCCGGTCGTCCGACGTGGGCCACGGGCCACCCGGCCCGGCCACGGACAGCCGGGAGGTGGCGGCCGACCCGGCGGCGGCGGCGCTGGGGGAGCGCCCCGCCCGGGCCGCGGCGACGTCGGCACGGAACTCCTCGGCACTCTGGTAGCGCCCGTCACGGTCCTTGACGAGCGCGTGGAGGACGACCGCGTCCAGCTCGGGGGGGACCTCGTGGTTGAGGGAGGAGGGGGCCGGCGGTTGCTCACGCACGTGCTGGTAGGCGATCGAGACCGGGGAGTCCCCGGTGAACGGCGGCCGCCCGGTGAGCAGCTCGAAGAGCAGACAGCCCGTGGAGTAGAGGTCGGAACGGGCGTCGACGTTCTTGCCCTGCGCCTGCTCCGGGGAGAGGTACTGAGCAGTGCCGATGACTGCCTGGGACTGGGTCATGGTGGCTGCGGTGTCCGCGATGGCTCGCGCGATCCCGAAGTCCATCACCTTGATGTCACCGTCGGCGGAGATCATGACGTTGGCGGGCTTGACGTCGCGGTGCACGATGCCCATCCGGTGGCTGTAGGCCAGCGCCCCGAGGACCCCCTCGGTGATCCGGGCTGCCTCGTCCGAGGGCAGCACGGTGCGGGTGTTGAGCTCCTCCCGCAGGGTCCTTCCCTCGACGACCTCCATGACGATGTACGGCACCGGTGTCGAGCCGCCGCCGGCCTCAGTAGCGACGTCCTCGCCCGAGTCGAAGATCGCGACGATCGAGGGGTGGTTGAGGCCGGCCGCGGCCTGGGCCTCACGCCGGAACCGGGTCAGGAAGCCGAGGTCTCGCGCGAGGTCGGAGCGCAGCATCTTGATCGCCACGGGGCGACCGAGCCGGGTGTCGTGCCCGAGGTGTACCTCGGCCATCCCGCCACGGCCGATGAGCTCAGCCACCTCGTACCGGCCGCCGAGCAGGCCAGGGGTGTGCGTCGCGCTCCTGGCGCCCTCCTGGTCAGCCACCCCCGGCTCCCTTGGTCTTCGTGGGAGGCGTGCCCGACCCGTCCGAGACGGTGGCGAGCAGAGGGGTGTTCGTGGTCACCAGGCCGGTCGGGCTGATGCTGGTCACGGTGCCGCGCGGCTCCTTGCCGGGGACCTGCTGGACCCGGAGGGTCGTGAAGCCCAGGGACGCCAGGTCCGGGGCGATCTGGGTCAGCTGCTTGCCCACGAAGTCCTTGGCCTGGATGTTGACCGTCTGAACCGGCGCCGGCGGCGGGGTGGTCGGCGCGGGAGCCGGGGTGGTCGGCGCGGGCGGCGTGGTGGGGGCCGGCGCGGGAGGCGGCGTGGTCGGCGCGGGCGGGGTCGTCGGCGCGGGAGGCGGCGTGGTGGGGGCCGGCGCGGGCGGGGTGGTCGGCGCGGGAGCGGGCGTCGCCGGCGCGGAGCTCGGCGGGGAGCTCGGAGACACCGAGGCCGTCGCCGACCCGGTCGGGGCTGGCGCCAGGGGCGCGGACGAGGTCGCCGGTGCGCTCGTCACCGCCGGCTGGGGCCGGTCCTGGCCCGGGTTGAGCTGCCAGAGCAACAGGGCGACGGCGACCAGGCCGAGGATGACGGGCAGCCACCACCAGCCGCCGCCGCCACCTCGGCGCCGCTCCGGCGGAGGCGGCGCGGCGGGGGCGACCCGCTCGGTCGGCCATGCCTGGGCGGCCGGCGCGAGCACGGCGGTGGAGGCGGGGACAGGGGCTGGGAGGTACTGGGCGGCGCGAGAGTCCGGCCCGGAGGTCGTGGGAAGCACGCTGGTCGCCGCAGGGCTGAGCGCGGCCAGGCCGCCGACCGGCATACCGAGGGAGGCCGCCACGTCGGCGGCACTGGTCGGCCGGGCCGCGGGGTCCTTGGCCAGGCAGGCCGTCACGACCGAGCGCAGGTCAGCGGGGATGGTCGCCGGCAGCGGCGGCGGCGCGTCGTGGACCTGGGACAACGCGGTGGCAACGGGGCTCCCGGCGTCGAAGGGCTTTGTCCCGGTGAGCATCTCGTGGGTCACGACACCGAGGGCGTACAGGTCGGTGGCCCCCGTCGCCTGCCGCCCCAGCGCCTGCTCCGGCGCGAGGTAGTGCGGAGTGCCGAGGACCTCGCCGGTGCGGGTGTGCGCGGCGCTGTCGGTGGCCCTGGAGATGCCGAAGTCGGTCAGCTTCACCTGGCCCTCGTCGGTGACGAGGATGTTGGCCGGCTTGACGTCGCGGTGCACCACCCCTGCGGCATGGGCCGCAGCGAGCGCGAGCGCCGCCTGGCCGACGACCGAGCGGGTCCGCTCCGGGGTGACCGGCCCTTGGGCGATGATCCGGGAGAGCGGCTGGCCGTGGACGAGCTCCATCACCAGGTAGGCGGCACCGTCGTCCTCCCCGTAGTCGTAGACCGCGGCGATGTTGGGGTGCGACAACGAGGCGGTATGCCGTGCCTCGTCGCGGAAGCGGTCCGCAAACGTCGGCTCGTCATCCGCGTTGGGACGCATCACCTTGAGCGCAACGGTGCGACCGAGCACCAGGTCGGCGGCCTGCCAGACGTCACCCATCCCACCGGAGGCGACCCGGTCGGTGAGGGTGTAGCGGTTGCCGAGGATCATGCCGGCGTGGGGGTTCATCGACTCAGCACCGCCTCCATGACGGCCTTCGCGATCGGTCCGGCGTTCCTGCCGCCGGCCGCCTCACTCCCCGCCTCGCCGCCGTCCTCGACGACCACGGCGACCGCCACCTGGGGATCTGATGCCGGCGCGAACCCGGTGAACCAGGCGTGTGGCGGCTTGCCCTCGCCCTGCTGGGCGGTCCCCGTCTTGCCGGCCACCGCCACGCCCTGGATCGCCGCGGGCGCCCCGGTGCCGTTGGCGACGACCGACACGAGCATCCGGGTCATGGCCGCAGCGACGTCGGTCGAGACGGCCTGCGAGAGCTCCTCGGGCTGGTGGGTGTCGGTGGACTCGAGGTTGGGACCGAGGACCCGCTGGACGAGGTAGGGCTTCATCACCACACCACGGTTGGCGATCCCCGCGCTGAGCATGGCCACCTGCAGCGGCGTGACCCGCACGTCGTACTGCCCGATGGCCGACTGCGCGGCCTGCGGCGGGCTGAGGTTGGGCGGGACGCTGCTCGGCTGGACCCGCATGGGGATACGGACCGTCTCGCCGAAACCGAACTTGCCCGCCTGGGCACGCAGGGCTTCGCCGCCGAGCTTGAGCCCGAGATACCCGAAGGCGGTGTTGCAGGAGATCTCCAGGGCGCGCAGGAGCGTGGTCTGGTCATTGGGTCCGCACGCCCGGCGGTCGTAGTTGGGCAGCCCGACGCTGGTCTGCGGAAGGTCCATCGAGGCTGGGGCGGGGATCTGGGTGTCCTCCTTGGCGAGCCCACTGCTGAGGGCCGCCGAGGCGGTGACGATCTTGAAGACCGAGCCGGGGGGGTAGAGGTTGCCCCCGATCGTCCGGTCGACGAGGGGGCGGTTGGGGTCGGCGTTCAGCTGCGTCCACGCGTTCGTGACGGCGCCTTGGTCGTGCGCGGACAAGGCTGCGGGATCGTACTGGGGGTGTGACACCAGCGCGAGGATGGCCCCCGTCTTCGGGTTGACGGCCGCCACCGCCCCGCGCTGGCCCCCGAGGGCCTTGTCAGCGGCCGCCTGGGCCTTGGGGTTGATGCTCAGCTCCACGCTGGCGCCGCTCGAGCGGCGCCCGGTGATCAGGTCGGAGACCCGGCGGTAGAACAGCTGGTCGGAGGAGCCGGAGAGCAGGTCGTCCTCGGTCCCCTCGAGTCCGCCGCCGGCCCCGTAGGTGTAGGAGAAGTAGCCGGTCACGTGGGAGTAGAGCGGGCCCTGCGGGTAGGTGCGGAGGTACTTCAGCTCCTCGTCGGGCGTGGCGACGGACTTCGCCACCGCCTGGTCGGCCACGATGATGGCTCCCCGGTCGCGCGAGTACCGGTCGAGCAGCGTGCGCTTGTTGTCCGCCCGGGCCACCAGGGTCGGGGCCTGGACGAACTGGATGACGGTGGACGAGACCAGCAGCGCGGCGAAGAGCATCGACACGAGGACCGACAGACGCCGGATCGGGCTGTTCATCGCACCCTCACGACCTCGGTGGGGGCGGGAGCGAATCCCCCGCCGGGCACCGGGACCGACTCGAGCGGTTCGGGCACCGGGCGGCGGGCCTGGTCCGACACGCGGAGCAGCAGCGCCATCAGCGACCAGTTGGCGAGCAGCGCCGAGCCTCCCAGGGACATGAACGGCGTCGTCAGCCCGGTCAGCGGGATCACCCGGGTCACCCCCCCGATGACGACGAACACCTGCAGGGCGACCGAGAAGGACAGCCCCAGCGCGAGCATCTTCCCGAAGCCGTCACGGACGCCGAGGGCGGTCCTGATGCCGCGCTCGACGAAGAGCGCGTAGAGGACGAGCAGGGCGAACACGCCGAAGAGTCCGATCTCCTCACCGAAGCTGGGGAAGATGAAGTCGCTGTCGGCGAAGGAGATCATCCACGGTCGCCCGCGGCCCAGCCCGGTGCCGAACAGGCCGCCGGCGGCCATTCCCAGGATCCCCTTGGCCAGCTGGTCCGACTGGGCGATGGACTCGGGGGAGAACGGGTCGATCCAGAGGGTGACCCGTCGCTGGACGTGCGCGAAGAGCAGCCAGGCAACGTAGGACCCGACGAGGAACAGGCCCATTCCGATGGTGATCCACGACACGCGTTCGGTGGCGACGTAGAGCATCGCGACGAACAGGCCGAAGAACAACAGGGACGAGCCGAGGTCTTTCTCGAAGACGAGGACGGCGAGGCTGAGCAGCCAGGCGATGAGGATCGGACCGAGGTCACGACCGCGGGGGAGGGTGAAGCCCAGGACCCTCCTTCCCGCGAGCGAGAGCACGTCCCGGGTCTGGACGAGGTAGCCGGCGAAGAAGATCGTCAGCGCGATCTTGGCCAGCTCGCCCGGTTGGAAGGAGAGCGGTCCGAGACGGACCCAGATGCGCGAGCCGTAGACGGTGCTGCCGACGACGGGAAGGAGGGGCAGCAGCAGGAGCGCGAGCCCGGCGAACATCGCGGTGAACGTGTATCGGCGCAGCAGGCGGTGGTCGCGCAGCACGATGAGCACCCCGGCGGCCAGACCCACCGACAGCGCGCTCCAGACGAGCTGCCGGGCGGCGTTGCTGTCCAGGCCGGCGCGCCCCGCGGAGAGGTCGATCCGGTGGATCATCACCAGGCCGAAGCCGTTGAGCAGGGTGGCGATGGGCAGCATCAGGGGGTCGGCGTAGCAGGCGCGCCAGCGCAGGACGCCGTGGAAGACGAGGACCATGACCAGCAGCCCCCCGCCGATGGGCACCAGCTGGGCCGGGACGGTGCCGTTCACGCCGAGGTCGACGTTGACGTAGGCGAGCAGGACGATGCCGACGGCGAGGAGGAGCAGTACCAGCTCCACGTTGCGTCTGGTCGCCGGCGCGACGTTCTGCACGGTGGTGATCACGGGGTCTGCGCCGTCGTGATGGGGGTGTTGACGGGCACACTCGGGCTGGGCGCCGGCCCCGGCGCCCCCGGGGGGGCGGCGGTCGACGAGGGTGACGGCCCCCCCGGGCCGGCATCGGTGGACGAGGTGCCGGTTGCCGTGCCGGTGGTCGTGCCGGTCGTCGTGCCGGTGGTCGTCGTGCCGGTGGTCGTCGTGCCGGTGGTCGTGCCGGTCGTCGTGCCGGTGGTCGTCGTGCCGGGTGACGCGACGGCGGCACCGCAGGTGGCGCCGGCGGCCTTCTGCTCGCGGCAGTCCGCGGCGGCCACGCGCAGGGTCCCGACCCGTTCCCAGGCGTCGTCGAGGGTCCCTACCGGGATCTTCGCCAGCACCAGCTGCTGGTAGTGCGTCGGCAGGTCGGTCAGCGCGACGTCGGACGTGCTCTCGGCATGGGAGAGGCGGATCGGTCCCAGGTCCTGGATGACACCCCGGAAGATGGCGACGTAGCCGCTCTGCGCACCCAGGTAGAACTGTCGCTGGGACCAGTCGTACGCGGCATACGACCCGCCGACGAGGACGACGACGGCCACGGCGGCGACGGAAAGGCGCCGCCCCCAGACCACGAACGGCGAGCGGTTCTCCTCGGCGAGCGGGACGTGGTCATCGTCCCCGTCGCCTCGCCCGGATGCCTCCCGGGAGAGCCGCGCAGCCTTCTCGGCGGGGCTCACCGGGATCGCGCGCGTGCGGCTCCGGCGCACCCGGACCGCGGCGGCTCCGACGATCTGCGGGACGGTCGAGGGTGCCTCGGCCCGGTCGGGGTCCACGACGTCGGCGACGAGGACGGTCACGTTGTCGCGGGCACTCGCCTTGAGGGCGACCTCGATGCACCGGTCGGCTGCCTCGTCCGGGGACTTCGCCTTGGTGAGGATCTCCTCGAGAACCTCCCTGCCGACGAAGTCCGACAGCCCGTCCGAGCAGAGCAGATAGCGGTCCCCGACCTTGAGCTCGCGAACCGACAGGTCCGGCTCGTCGCCCTCGTTTCCCGTCATCACCCGCGTGACGAGCGAGCGCTGCGGGTGGTGTTCGGCCTCCTCCGCGCTGATCCGCTCCTCGTCGACGAGCTGCTGGACGAAGGAGTGGTCCTTGGTGATCTGGCTGAAGGTCCCGTCCCGCAGCAGGTAGGCGCGGGAGTCCCCGATGTGGGCCATCGCGAGCTTGTTCCCGCTGCGCAGCATCGCGATGGTCGTCGTGCCCATTCCCGACAGGTCCGGGTCGTCCTTCATCGCCCGCCGGAGGTTGTCGTTGGCGGCCCGGATCGACTTGTCGAGCGCGCCGAGCGCGCGGTCGCTGCCGAGGCTCTCGCCGTCGAGGGGTGCGAGGTGACCGACGATCATCGAGCTCGCCACGTCCCCCGCGGCGTGGCCGCCCATGCCGTCCGCGAGGACCAGCAGGTGCGGGCCGGCATACCCGGAGTCCTCGTTGCGGGACTTGGGTCCCAACCCGAGGTCGGTGCGCGCGGCGTAGCGCAGGGCGACGGCCACGGGTCAACCCCGCAGTTCCAGGACCGTGCGCCCGATCCGAAGGACGCTCCCGACGCCGACCTGCTCGGTCCGGGTCAGCTTGCTGTTGCCGAGGAAGGTCCCGTTGGTGGAGCCGAGGTCCTCGACGAACCAGCCCTCGGGTCGCGGGAAGATCCGGGCGTGTCGTCCGGAGGCGAAGTCGTCCTCCAGGACCAGGGTGCAGTCCGGGTTGCGTCCGATGAGTACGCCCGCCTGGCTCAGCGGAAGCGAGGACCCGGCGAGGCTACCCTGCGTGACCGTGAGGGTCGTCGGCACCCGTCGGGCCGATCTGCTGCTGACCGGTGCCCGGCCGTCCTGCCCCGGCGGCCGGCCCGCCGGGCTGCCCTGGGGCGCGGAGCCACCCTGGGCCACCGGGGCGGCGCGGCCGGCCCGGTTGCTCTGCCGCTGGCTGCGCCGCGAGACCCGGGTGCCGTAGAGGTCGCTGCGCAGCACTCCCACGATGCTGAAGACGAGCAGCCACAGCAGCAGGAGTAGGCCGAGACGGATCAGGGTGAGGGTCAGCTCACTCATCCACTCACCTCTTCCCGGCACGGAAGACGATGGAGGTGCGTCCCACGCTCACCTGGTCGCCGTCGGCCAGCCGCTGGCTGGTGATGCGCTGGCCGTTGACGAACGTGCCGTTCGTCGACCCAAGGTCACGGATCGAGGACACCAGGTGCGGGCCGTCGCTGGTCACCCGGATCTCGGTGTGGCGTCGGGAGATTCCGGGGTCGTCGAGGATGATGTCCGCGGCGTCGTCGCGACCGACGACCGTGAGCGGGCCGACCAGCGGGTAGCGCTCACCATCGATGTCGAGCCAGGGTCGGTGGGTCGTGTTGACGGCGGGCCGACCGGGCTGCTGCGCCGCCTCCGCGGCAGGGGCGGTCTGCGGAGCCGCGGTGGTGGGCCCGATCGAGCGTCTGGAGGTGACCGGCCGGACCCGGAACACACCGGTCTCGAGATCTGCGCCCTCGGCGAAGTGGACCTGAAGGGGACCGCCGGGCTGGTAGTGCTGGGACTCGGCGTGCTCCTGCGCCGCGGCGATCAGCTCGTCGCTGAGCGCGTCGGCGTAGCCGGTGAGGCGTTCGTGGTCGGAGGGACTCAGCTCGACCGTGAACAGGTTCGGGACGATGGTGCGCCCGTGGCCGAGGACCGCGGCGCGGTCATCCATGGCCCGGCGGATCGCGGCAGCGATCTCGACGGGCTGTACGTCGGACTTGAACGCCTTGGCGAAGACACCATTGACCACCCGCTCGAGCTTCTGCTCGACCCGCTGGATCAGTCCCACGTGGTCTCCTCCGTCTGCTTCGGACGTTCCATCGTATCCGCCGGAGGTGGATCGGCAGGTCAGCGCAGCGCGCAGGCGCCGGTATGCCGGGGTGCCAGTCGCGCTCGCGACGCCGCCCCGGGCGGACCCGCCTTGTGCTACGGGGGCGGGCGCGATTGGATCGTGACGACGTGGGCCGGTTGTCGTGGGACCCTAGGAGGGCTCCCTCGTCCAGTGGTGTGACGACGTCCGGGGGACTGCCCCGTCATCCGAGGGAGTGAGCGACACATGAGTGACACGCCGGAGTCCGCCTACACCCCGCCGCCACCGACACATCCGCACTACGGGTACATGACCGCGGAGGAGATCGCCGCCCAGCAGGAACAGGAGGCGGCCGAGCGGGGCACAGAGCAGGCACTGGTGCCCGCGACGGCCGCGGAGGCCCCGGACGGGGAGGAGCCGGCCTGGGTTCCCTCCGCGCCGGAGCCGTGGGTGGGTGCTGCGCCGGCCGAGATGGAGGGCGAGGCGCTGACTGCCCAGCAGCCAGCAGCTCGCGAGGGGCAGTGGGGCGAGGACAATGGTCACGCCCCGCAGCAGGGGGCGGCGCCGGAGAGCCAGCGACCGGGTGACGGTCCGCCCGAGGGTGAGCCCGCGCAGCAGCCGTCTCCGTGGGGCGGCGCCCCCCAGCAGTGGGGCGAGCAGCAGTGGGGCGAGCAGCAGGGCGCCCAGCAGTGGGGCGAGCACCAGCCCGGCCAGCAGTGGGGCGAGCACCAGCCCGGCCAGCAGTGGGGCCGGCAGCAGTGGCAGCCGGACCCGAACCAGCTCGGGCCGGGCGAACCGCTCCCGCAGCAGTGGCAGCAGTGGCCGGACCCGACCCCGGCCCCCCCTGCCGGGGCCGCCCACCCGGCGAGCCACCCCGCCTCAGGCCCCGGGGCGCCCGCGGGCGGCGAGGGCACGGCATACCCGCTCCCACAGCGCGGGGAACCAGACTCCCGGCCGCTGGCGCACGACCTGATGGAGACGCGCTCGCGCCGCGACATCCACGGGCGCAAGGCCACCAAGGGGTGGCGCGCTGCCCTGGGGAACGCCACCGGTGGGCTGATCGCGCCCGGCCCGGGGCAGACCGAGCAGCGCGAGCAGGCGGCCATCCACCGGATCGTGCGGCCGGTGGAAGGGCGCAAGACGATCATGGTCATCAACACCAAGGGCGGTGGCGGCAAGACGCTCGTGACGCTGATGCTCGCGGCGTACCTCGGGCGGTACCGGACCGGCAACACCCTCGCCTGGGACAACAACGAGACCGAGGGGACGCTCGGGATGCGGGCGCCCTACCGGCCGCACAACAGGACCGTGGTGGACCTGCTCAACGACCTGGC
>JAABUR0100009981.1_pt1 | contig 10550 bp, 13 predicted proteins | sample 5560091 | NCBI WGS metagenome assembly JAABUR01 (sample SAMN10711879, study PRJNA513375) | rock metagenome | isolation source: Antarctica rocks | place: Antarctica: Victoria Land, University Valley sud
GACCCTGTTTGGAGGCCGGAGATTCAATCCTCCAGTTTCGCTCCAGTCCCACCGGAAAGCTGACGAATGGGGCGGAGCCCGAGCACAACATATAGCGCTAAACAAGACTGGAGATACCATATCTTGTGGTCAAGATGGGTGGAGCTGAGGGGATTCGAACCCCTGACCCCCACACTGCCAGGGTGAACGGCAGCACTCAATTGCCCCCGTTTTAACGAGGGTATCGCCTGAATTCGGGATTGTCTAGACGCTATGCAGCGACGTTGAGGCCCGTTCAGAGCCGTTGCGTGCAGGTCGATTCTCCAGTGTTTGCTCCACCATCCGCTCCATCATGGGGGCCACTTTCGCTCCAGCCCTGGTCGCGAGCGACTGGGCCCCTCCATCGATCGTTAAGCAGCGAAGGAGCCCATCACGATCGTCGGGTTTCGACTTGGCCTGTCGCTCGTAGGCGGCGGACCGGTACGTTGCCAGCGATTTCGCAGGCGAGCAGCTTTGGACTCACACACACGCTGGAAGAAAAGCTTGGCGAGAAATAAATGGTCTCGCGGTTGTAGTCAGACTCACCGGGTATTGCCGCCTCGACCATGCGAATGAAATCGAAAGCCGCCGGTGCGTCCGAACCTCTCCTCGGCCATGACCACAAGCTACCGACCCAAAGAACGGCTCGATAGAGTCTCCGCATGCCCCAGCCGACCCGACATGAGTTCGACGAGACCCAAGTCGACCTTGCCATCCAGATGGTTACCGACCAAGGGGGCAAAGGATCGCGGCCAGACGGTCTCGTACTCGCGCGTTTTCGAGGCAGCTGGACTGCCTGCACCGCAGCTACTTCACCAAGGGTCTGAGTCTCACCTGGTAACGGAGTTCATGAAGGCGTTCCACGACCGCTGCCACGTTCAAGGTCTTCCGCCGCTGGACTCCCTGGTGTTCACGTCGCCGGCCAGCGTCAAGACTGGCCGGGTGCCGGCTACTTCAACGTCAATGGCTACCAAGACCCGAAGGCGGACCGCACCTCAGCCGAGGATCAGATCAAGGCCACGGTGTTCCGGGAGGCCGAGAAGGATGAGTGCAAGCGATGGGGTACTGCAGAGCGACGCGCTGATCGCTGACGGCGAAGGGTGGCCCGCCAAGTATTCAGGCCACCCAACGACCTACTTCAGACCGCCGTACTTGATCTCGATCGGCTGGCCACTCTGGATGGCGCCAGCGAAGGCTTCAACGTGCTCCTCTCCGGCATGTCACCATCCGCGGCGCGCCGCCAGGTCTGGCGGACGGCCGACTTGATCTCGTCGATGGGCTTGTCCGCGTATCCAGGACGAAGCCCGTCCATGGCCCGCTGACTGCCCCGTGCTACCTCCTTGACGGCGTCGGCGGCGACCTTCTGGAGCCGCCGCTCCCAGTCACCGTTCACCTCAACCTTGAAAGACAAGAGTCCCTCCTGCCTCCGCCGCGAGGGAGCGATAAGAGGACGAACGACCTCGCAAGCAGGGTCACTTTGCGGCGCTTCACCCTCTGCTACCGACCAGGGTGCGGCGGCGTTGTGAGGGTCGGACGCGCATCCACGTCGGCCGGCTCGCGATGTTTGCGCCCGGTGCCGAGAAGCTTGAATCCGAGCTGGCCTCGCTCACGTCCCCATCGTCGACTGGATGCTGATAGGCATCAGCGACATGTCGACGCCGAGCGGGACCACGGTGAAAAGCCGACTGACGTCCGTCATGTTGATAGGACCTGGCACCAGGGCCGGGGCAGCGGCGTCGAGCGGGTGGATCCGTTCGAGCCCAACCCGTGCTGCCGCCCGATCCAGCCGCTCGTTGTGATCAGCACCCGACGGGTAGGTGCGGCCGACGACAAGCAACGCTAGCTTGCCGACGGCAATCGACTCCGATGCGTTCATGGGGCCGGCCAGGATGCTGAAGCCATTGGGTTCGTGGTTGTGGTCCAGCGAGACTCGCGAGTCGCCCTGCAACGCAAGCGCGTAGGGGATGACGGCTGGGGCGGCTTCTTCGACGAGCTGCCCGATGCGCGCCGCGTAGACACGGATTCCCTTGCTGCCCTTGCCCTCGTCGAAACGACGAAGCAGCAGTCGCCGGCTCACGTCTGCGCCCAGCACTCCGGACCCACGTTCCAACCCGAGCAACAGAGTCGTCCAGATCGCCCAGTCGCCGAGGTGCGCCAGCGTTTTCGATGTGACGGGCTCGCCGGTTTCAATCAGCGTCAGCATCTCCGTGCGCGTGTGCAGCGCGCTGGCGACGGGCCGATGGCCATTGAGTCGCCGAAGAAGTAAGTGCCGTCCGATTCGTTGCGGCACTCCTGCACCCACAGCTCGAGCAGCAGCGAGAGCGTGTCTAGCGCGACCTGCGAGAGCCTCTGCAGGTCTTCTCGGGCGCCGTTGAGCGCGTCGACGAATCCAGCCGCAGCAGGCTCATCGTCAGCGACTCCTAGAGACTCCAGCAATCCCGCGGCTGTAGTAGCGGCTATCGCTGATCGAAGTCGCGTGTCGAGGGCGCCGGTAGCGGTCTGCAGGCCTGACTGATCTTGCTCGATCGCCGCGGTCACCGCCTCCGTCACCTTGGCTTCGTGCGTCGCTTTCATGACGCGCAGCCGCTCTACCGGGAAGTTCGCCTCGCCCGTGTCCGGCGCGTCGACCTCTCGCCCGTGCGTCGCGCACATGAGGATCAGGTTGTCGACAGCGGCTCTCTCCAGCGCTGTCAGTGGGCTGACCCCGCGCGGCCCGTCTTCTTCGGCGCCAACGATGTGCGCCACGGTACCGATCCAACCGCCGGTCGGAGACGTCAGCGCCAACCCGCAGTCGGTCATCGCGCACCGACCCCCAGACGCAAACATCAGCTCGCGCATCGCCTGATCTTTGATCCTGAGACGGGCCTTGCCCTTGCCGCTCGCCTTCGTCATACGGCCGATGTTGTCAGACCGACCACCGACAGTCAGGTCGAGATGGCGCGGCTGCTCAGCAATCGGTCCGCTATTGGTCGAGCGATGCCCGTGCGTCCAGATTCGACGCGACAGCAGCCGCGGTCGCGGAGGCCGAGGCTCAGCGCCGCTTCGACGAGGCCCCCGCGATGTTCGACGGTGCCACGCGTGGGTTCTTCGCCCGCGTCGCTGCCGCCGAGGCGTGGTCGGACGAGCACGGGCACTTCGACTGCCTGCGCCGTTCGCATGACTGGCGCGCCGAGATCGGCGGCGGCCCGCGGTGACCAGCCCGCCGAGGTGCCGCCCGATCACCCCCTGACCGCGGACTTGCGCTGCGATCCACTACCGCGAGCAGTGCGGCTGCGTCGGCGAGCTGGCCTACTGGGGCGCGTGCCTGCACTGCGCGTGGGAAGGCGAGATCCGCGACGGCCACAACGGCGCGGTCGAGGACGCCCACGACCACACCTGGCCCAGCTGGCGGAACCTGCCCTGCGTGCCCCGCCGGCCCGAACCGGGCACTAGCGCCAAGCAGAAGACCGGCATGGCCCGTTGGGCCGAAACGATCAACGACGTCTCCCCCGACGGCTGGCTCGAGTCCGGCGGTCCGATCCGCACCGTGCGCGGCCAATACGGCACCCGGCACGTCCCCGACCACACCGGCTTTGGCGGTTACGACCTGTGCGGCGAGATCCGCGAGCAGGCAAGCCGCACATGAGCATCACCCGCGCATGCCCCACCTGTGGTTTCACCAGCACTTACGCCAGCTAGGCAATGGCCGAACACCACCACACCGTTACTCCTGCGCCAGACAGCTACACCGTATCGATGTCGCGCGGGCCCGCGCCGCCCGGGCCGATTCCGGCACGAAACGCGACTGCCAACACCCTCGGGTCAAGCACCAGCACGGCACCCGCGCCGCGTACGTGCGCGACCAGTGCCGCTGCCGGGAGCGCACCATCGCCAACAACGCCGCCGGCAACCAGATGCACCGTGAGCGCACCTTCGGCCGCTGGAAGCCCTACGTCGACGCCACCCAGTCGGGATCGGCGTCGACCGGATCGCCAAGCTCAGCCGTGGTCACCACCGACACAGCAGGCGCGAGCTCCGCTGACGGGACCGCGCACACTACACCGTGTTGAGGTCGGTTGGTCGATGCTTCCAGTGAAACGTGGCATACCATGCTGCGCGCACGGCCGCTCGCGGGCACCAATCCTGCCCATCCTCGAGGCCGGCACCGCCAACACCTCAGCGGCGGACACCCAACGCCCCCGCGCCGCCTGAGCAGCGGTGGGCCGCACTCGCTGAGTCCATCCACGCCGGACTCAGCAGCAACCCGTACTGGCCAGCGCTTGCCCGCACCATCGACCAAGCAGCGACCGGCGGCATAGACGTCCAGACATTGCTGCCGGGCCTCCTCGCCGACAACCCGCTCCCGGACATCCACCCGGCCCGCAGCCTCGACTTCCGACTCATCGACGCTGGCGGCGACGTCACCCGACCAACCACCCGTAGCCCAGCACCGATCTGCCACGAAGACGACGAAGCTGCGGCGCAAGCGCGCCGCGCCGCAGCCGATCGGGCCACCGCCGACCGCCGCAGACCACCGGCACCCCCAACCCCACGCACCACCGACGAGCCCGCGCTCACTCCCCCAACGGCCTTCGAGGACTCACGCCGCGGCCGTCGCCGGTAACCGGTCGTGAGCGCTGGCCTGCTTGAGCCTGCCGGAGGAGGCAGACAGCGCCACGTAGAGCCTTCGGCTAATGGGATGGCCTTACGATCTGACCGGCGCCCGAGCCGATGGATCAGCGGCGGCACACGTTTAAGGGCATACTCGCAACTCATGGACAGAGGGACAGGAGACGATCTTGACGACGACGATCGCGCTGCTGTCCCCCGGTACCGTCAATTTCGAATTCCTTGCGCAGCGGGTCGGCAGCAAGGAAGGCGGCCGCAAACTATTCGAGCAGCTCGTCGAAGACACCGTCGCGCTCATCCATCCGGACGTGTCCACGATTGCGGCCAACCCTGGCGACTGGGGCATCGACGCCTACGTCGGCGAACTCCTGCGAGGCCAAGTCTCAGTGTGGCAGTCCAAATACTTTATCGACGGATTCGGTACCACGCAGCAAAAAGATGTTCGTGACTCGTACAAGTCGGCAATGAACGCCGCTGCCAAGAACGGATACAAGGTCACAACATGGACGCTGTGCATCCCTGTCGCGCTGGACGGCCCGATGACGAAATGGTGGTCGGGCTGGAAGAAACGCACTTCGAAGGCGGACAACGTCGTCATCGAACTGTGGGACGAGGGGTTCCTACGCAGGCGCCTCCAACATCAGGACGATGACACCCGCCGCGTATTCACGCACTATTTCAATCCGGTCGTCACTATCGGCACCGGTTCCGCAGCATCGGCGCCCGTCCGTCCATTGGAGGAACTCACCGACCCTTCACGTTTCGACGACACACTCTTCGTCAAGCAAATGGTCGAGGCGAAGTTGACCGCGACTCGCACAGCGCGGGAGGCGTTCTTCAACGCGGAGATTCTCGGTCAGGAGATAGCCGACAAGGCTGTCACGGTCGAAATTGACGCTCTACGGAACTGGCGGATGCGGATCGCATCGACGTGGGAGTACTGCTTCAACGACGCGACCCAACAGCACTCCGGTACCCAACTGCCGACGCTGTACCGGGACGTTCTCGAAACGATTGAGAAGCGTCACAGCGTGGAAGCTGCGACGCTACGCGCCTCGATGGTCCACGGTCACGGGCTAATGCATCAGGAAGTCGAGGCTGCCCGCGCGGGTTGGGTCCGGCATTGGGAACGGGTCGCGGCACAGCACACCCGACCCGCCGCCGCGAGTTCGACGACGGGGACTTTGGCGGCCGCAACGCCGACGCCAAACGCACCGATAGCGCCGACCGCGCCGTCACAGACACCAGCAGCACCGGCTACGGCTACGGCTACGGCTACGGCAGCGCAGGCAGGCACGACCCAGTGAACCCCACCCAGGCGCCCGCAACTGACCGGAACGCCGGCCGGCTACGCCCCGACGACGTCGTCGAGTTTCGCCTCGCACAACTCCTACTGCTACTTGCCCAGGCGCACGACGCCGAACTTCACCTCGACCTGGAACGGCTCAGCATCACCGACTTCCTGGCAGCAAACCCGTTCCTGATCGTCGACCAGGAAGACGACGCATACCGGGAATTGCGCCTGGCCGGATTCGGCGAACATTCACTCAGCTACGCCGCTCCCGGGCAACGGTTCGCTACCCGCCGTGAACGCCTCTTCCACGACCTCGTCCTACTCGTGTCGTACGGACTCATTCGGGTCGAAGCACTCGAAGGCCGCCGAGTCTTCGACGTCACCGCGGACGGCGCCGCCACCGCCGAACAGTTCACGTCCGTGTACGCAGACGCGTATCGGGCCAGCGCACAAGAGCTGCTGCCGCGCGTAGCCAAACTCAACGACACCCAGCTGCGGCGCCAACTCGGCACATGGCTGCGCGCCGACCCAATGCTATTCGACCTGCTCGACACCGACGACTCCACTGTCCTTCGTCCGCAACGAGATGACGACCATGCCCGTTGAAGACACGCGGCCCGACGAGATGGGCCCCGACGAACCATACGAAGATTGGGCCGGCCCGAACGACATACGGCCCGATCAGATGGGCCCCGACGGAGAGCCCGACGACGATGAAACCGGCGAAGAAGAACCCGACGAGATGCGCGACGACGAAGACGACCCGGACGACGAACCGCCCACCACGAAACTGCCCGGCGAAGTCTCGTTCGACGTACACGCGCCGATACGTATCCGTGGGCTCAAACTGTCAGGGCCGCGCCGCGACTACATCGTTGACTTCACCGACGACGACGCCATCAGGCCGCTTGCGGTCATCGCCGGCGAGATTGCAACCGGGAAAACGACCGTTCTCGAATTCATCGACTACTGCCTCGGGGCAAGACTTCACCCCGAACATGAAGAGATACTTGCCAGCGTCCGCACCGCGCAACTTGCCATCGAAGTAAAGGAACTTGTCGCAACCCAATCCGCGCCGGCCGAAAGGACCGAGGTCAGCGGCCCGGACGACGACGAACACGACACGGAAACCGCCGCGGACCCCGAGCTGAGCGATGAAGAGCCACGCATCGTCCGCTACGTCATCGAACGCCCCGTAGGCAGCGCGACCAGCACCGCGATGCTGTTCCGCGGCGACCACCGCCACCTCGAAGACACCCCGCCGCGGCGCCTGACTCTCGACCCCGCCGACACCGATTCGCTGTCACAATTTCTGCTTCGCGCTTGCGGCATGGCCGGACTACGCACTCGAGTGACGCCCGCCCAAGACGAGTCGAAGACGCACGTCCTCAGCTTCCGCGACGTCATGCCGCTGTGCTACCTGACCAACAAGCGCATGGACAACGGCGACCTCGTCCTCGAAAGCGCTCCGCCACGCACCCTGAAACTGCGGCAAGTCGTCGACTACTTTTTCTCCGTATCCGACACCGAATCCTCTGACCTCAGCCAACAGATTGACGTGCTGCGAACCGAGCTACGTGACAGCAGAAACATGCTCAAAGCGTTGCGCGTATTCCTTCAAGATGCGGGCGTACCCGACGAAATCTCCATCGAAGACTCGGTCGCCGCCCGGCGAGCCGAACGGGTTGCGCTCGCTATCCGCCTCGAAACGGTCTCGGCACGGCTGCTCGCAAGCACACAGTTCGCCGAAGGCGCGCGCAACGACTACCACAACGCCGCCGCCGACGCCCGCAATCTGGCCGGCGAAGTACGCGAACGGGAAACGCTCTTGAACCGGCTGGCACCGCTGCGCTCCCAGTACGCCGACGACCTACACAAACTCGGACTTCTCGAAGAGTCACAACGACTCTTCGACGCGCTGTCCGTCCGTGTCTGCCCCGCATGCCAGACGACGCTCGACAGCGCCGCTGACGTCGTCGACGGGCACTGCACCCTCTGCCACTCGCCGGTAGAACACCTTCGGCATCACCTACTCCCCGGCGGCCACACCCCGAGCGAAGACTCGACGTCGACCGACCCCGCCGACACTGACCATGCAACTGGCAGTGACGCACCGGCAACGGTCGGACAAGACACCGACCTCGCGGCCGAGAAGCGCAGCGTCAGCCGCCGCCTGAACGAACTGAAAAAGTTCATCACCGACGTCACCGACGAAGCTGCCGCACTGAACATTCGCCTGACCCAAGCACAAGGCAGGGTGGCCGCCGCCCAGCAGCGACTGGATGCGACCACATCGGCGGTCATCGCGCCTTTCATGACCGAACGAGACCAGCTCGCAGCCCAAGTCGCCGCAGCCAACAGCGCCCTCGAATCGCTCGCGAGCAGCCGCGCCCTGCTCGCCCAGATAGCCGAACGCGAACGAGACCAAGGCCGAATTTCGGCTGCGCTCGCCCAAGCTAAAGAACGGCTCCTAGACCTCGAACGAAGCCGGCAAAGCCGCGACGAGCTCATCGGACGGCTCTCCCGCAAATTCACTGCAGTTTTGTCGTCGTTCGGATACCCGAAACTGACCGACGCATACTTCAACCGAGCACTCATCCCGTACATGCGTGGGCAACGATACGAACGCATCGGGTCCTCAGGCGCGATGACCCTCATCGCTCTCGCCTGGCAACTGACCATCTTCGAAGACGCTGTGGAGCGCGGGCAAGGCCATCCTGGCTTCCTACTCATCGACAGCCCGCAAAAGAACCTGCGCCCAGGACACGCCGCCGACGTTCCCAGCAACCCGATCACCGGCGCAGACGACGACATCGCCGGGCACGAGGCGTCCATCGTTGACCGCATCTACGAACACGTCACCGCGTGGACAAGCACCCACCAGCATTCGGCGCAAATCATCATGGTCGACAACGAACCGCCCGCCCGCGGCATCGACGCCATCGCCGTCCGGTACTCCGGACGCGCCGACGACCCGCCATACGGCCTCATCGAAGACGCGACCGAATAGACGCCCCAGCAAGTCGCGTCGCCGTGACGCCTCGGTTCATCCGACGCGGGACACGGACGCACCGCCTTCAACACCACGCACGTGAACGGCCGCGACCCGATTGCGCGCCGCGCCGCGTCGTCACACGTGCGGACATAGCAGTAGGCCGGCGCCATCGCCTGAGCCACGACACCGGCCCATCTGATCGGCCACGCCGAGGATCCGCCGGTCGCTGCGCCGACCGGCTCCTGCGCCCACGCATCGTCCGCCGGCGCATCGTCGGTGGCCCGCTGGCTGCAACTTATCTTCGCGGTGGCGTCGCGCAGCGACTGACCGACCTCCTCGACATCGAGTTCGACGACCGTTCGCTTCTCGCCCTCGCTGGTCTCGTAGCTGCGCTGGTTCAGCCGGCCCTGCGCGATGACCCGCATGCCGCGGGTCAGCGACTCGGAGTCGTGCTCGGCGGCCGGACCCAGATCGAGCACAGCAGGAACAGCGTCTCGCCGTCCTTCCATTCGTTGCTGGCACGGTCTCTCACCGGCGGCCCGATCCGGGCCAACGATGTAACCCCCGACCCACATGTACCTGGCCAACCTCTGCGAGCGCCCGCCCCAACGCCGAACAGCACTCAACCCGCGCGGTTTGACTGCCGCATCGTTGGCGCATCGGCCAGCTCTTGCCCTTCCGTATACTCCACCGGACCAGCATCGCACCCGCGATCTGAGGCTGCTCCCTCCTATGACTGGCCTACACACCGCCCGCACGGCTGGGGTGAAGCCAGGTCGACGCGCTGGGGAAGCGCGGGTCTTCCGGCCATGCGGCGCGAGGCTGCGCATTCCAAAGTCCGAGCCGTGCGCAGCTACTCGTCACATCCCACAAGCTCTGCACCTACTTCCGAGCTGGTTAATGACCCGTAGCTCGGTCGCCGTCCCCGGGGGGGACTATCTCGTTAACGGCACCTCTCTGTGTCAAGCGGCTGGCGACAGAGAGGAAACCAACTTGTTGAATCTGGGCGGGGTTCGTGGCCTGCAGCCATGATCTTCAAGGCTGTGGTCGGGGTCGCTCGGGAAACACCTGTCGCCCTGCTGGGCTGACTGTCAAACGGCCTGCGTCCTGATCACAGCCGCCCGGTGAGAGTGGCTCGAGAGAGGTCTGCAACGCCCGAAGTTGGTGTGCCCTCCCACCGGATCCATGATCGTCAACCGGTTGGAGGATGGTTCGGATGTCAGCTGCACCAGAGCAAGTGATCGCCCGCCACGGCGTGGTCATCGCCGTCGACCCGCATAAGGCGTCCTGGACCGCCGTTGTGGTCACCGCGGACTTGGCCGCGGCGGCCGCGATCCGGGTCGAGGTCAACCGAGCCGGCTATCGGCAGCTGCGGCGCTTCGCCGCGGCCTGGCCTGATGCCCGGTGGGCGATCGAGGGCGCGGTCGGGTTGGGAGCGCCGCTGGCTCAGCGGCTGCGCGAGGACCAGATCGCCGTCATCGACGTTCCGGCGAAGCTGGCTCGCCGCGTGCGGCTGCTGTCCACCGGTCACGGACGCAAGAGTGACCAGGCCGACGCGCTGTCGGTTGGCATCGCCGCATGGTCGGCGCAAACGTTGCGCGCCGTGCAGATCGACGACGCCATTGCGGCGCTGCG
>JAABUR0100009986.1_pt1 | contig 10543 bp, 7 predicted proteins | sample 5560091 | NCBI WGS metagenome assembly JAABUR01 (sample SAMN10711879, study PRJNA513375) | rock metagenome | isolation source: Antarctica rocks | place: Antarctica: Victoria Land, University Valley sud
AAATGAACTTTACCATCTCTAGTCGGTTTGAATCATCACTAAATGTCAAGCTTTGCTCCTTACTGAAGATGAACCTCGAACGCATCATCTCACACACTCTCCTCCACAGGCATTCAACCACCCCTATGGACAATCCCGGATTCATAAATAGTTCACTCGAAGAATTTGTCCCCTACTTTGAACTTCGTCACGCCTCTAACACCTCTCCAGTACTGTTCCTTCTACCCCCAGGTGAGGGCGGTGCAGAAAGTTACTTCAATAACATCTCCAAACATCTATCCGCCACATACAGCCTCATTATTTTCAACAACTACTACCTCCACTTCAAGATACCATCAACCTTTGAAGAGCTTGCCCGGATATATATCTGCTATATAAGGCAGGTCCAACCTATAGGTCCATACCATTTCTTCGGCTGGAGCTTTGGAGGAGTTTTGGCGTTTGAGATAGTCCGACAGCTGGGACATGCAGGAGAGCACGTTGCAACGCTGGCCATTCTGGACAGCTACTTTGGCGTCGGGAAGGCGAGCGCGGATCTAGGACTTCCGAACGAGAAAAGCATTCTCGACCCCATCAACTACGTCTATACCCCTGGACCCTCCACGGCTGCTGAGCCACGAGGGCTCATCCCAGGAGCTGATACTACCATTATCCTCTTCAAAGCCCCGCTCATGAACGACACTTACCGCAATGAACATCAGCGAAAGTTGTACGAGTATTATATGCGAAGCGAGTACAATAACCTCGATCTCCTTGTTTCTAGGGAGCGGATTGCGATTGTGCTGCTGAATGAGGAGACACATTTCTCGTGGCTGAGGAACGAGAAGCAGGTCGTCGAGATTTGCCAGGTTTTGAGAAACTCTCTGGGCGGCAGGTAGTAGAGGGGGGGAGAAAAAGGGTGTGTGTGTGAATTGAAGCTGAGTGGAAGATGGGAAGGGGGTTTGAATGCGCCGCGCAACGGCTTGGGTTGAGTGCACTTTTGGGCCTCGTCACCCATCCCATTTATGGATAGGGTTGGGTGTGAGGGTGGGTGGGCGAAGCTTATACTAGAATAACTACCTTACCATAACTACCTATTAGCCTCCCCAGCAGCCTCCCCAGCAGCCTCCCTAGCAGTCTCTCCAGCAGTCTTCCCATTTGTGATCGTAGCTAGGTCTATGGAACTTGATAATTCATTGGTAGCTATGAGGTAGTTACACACATAACGCACGAAGGTTGAAAGTAAAAACAGCGCGCGAAGATATACTCGAGAAATGACGCATTAATCGCGCTAGCCCGAACAGAGCTTAGCTTTCAGACCTGGCTGACCAATCATGATTAGCAACGCAGTTGCTTCTACCGACTGATTTTGACCCCTTTTCACTAGCCTGCGTCAACCTTATTTTAATTCTTTGTAAAACGGTTGGCTCTTTTACCGCAGTTACGGAAGCCAAACCTATTACAGTTAACCGTTCGATTTTCAATGAAGTTCGGCTCACCTACTCGCCCATCTACTCGTTCATCTACTCGCTCATCTACTCACTCACCTACTCGCTCACCTACTCGCCCATCTACTCGTTCATCTACTCGCTCATCTACTCGCCCACCTACTCGCTCACCTACTCGCCCTACCAATCTCTCTACCAAATTCCCTACCAAACGCCCTACCGAATTCCCTGCCAAATTCCCTATCAAACGCCCTGCCAAATTCTCTACCAAACGCTCTATCAAACGCGTCGATCGAACGCATAAAACACGTCAAACAGTGCTTCAAACAATGCTTTCTACATGGCTTGAGAACAGTACTGTTACCTCTGTGGTTAGTAATCTTCGCTCCCAGCCGAAGGCCGACGCTAGGAAATTCAGGGGATTCAGAGTATTTCTACTGAGCTATCTACTGAGCTTTCGACCGAGCTTTCTACTGACCTTCCTACTGAGCTTCCTACTGAGCTTTCTACTACTGAGCTTTCTACTGAGCTTCTCATCGAGCTTCCGACTGAGCTTTCTACTGAGCTTCCCATCGAGCTTTCCACTGAGCTTTCTACTGAGCTTTCCATCAAGCTTTCGACTGAACTTTCTACTGAGCTACCGACTGAGCTTTCTACTGAGCTTCCCATCGAGCTTCCCATCGAGCTTTTCACTGATCTTTCGACTGAGCTTTCTACTGAGCTTTCTACTGACCTTCCGACCGACCTTCCGACCGACCATCCTACTGACCACCCTACTCGCCACCCTACTCGTCATTCTACTCGCCATCCTACTCGTCATTCTACTCGCCATCCTACTCACCATCCTACTCGTCACCCTACATGCTCACCATTCTACATGCTCACCACCCTACTCATCACCCTACTCACCACCCTACATGCTCACCATCTACTCGCTCACCTACTCGCTACCTACTCACCCACTCAAATTCCCTACCAAACGCCCTACCAAACTCTCTATCAAACGCTCTATCAAACTCCCTATCAAACGCTCTACCAAACTCTCTACCAAACGCCCTACCAAACTCTCTACCAAACGCCCTACCAAACGCCCTACCAAACTCCCTACCAAACGCCCTACCAAATTCCCTACCAAATGCTCTACCAAACTCCCTACCAAATTCCCTATCAGACTCTCAACCAAACGCTCTATCGAACTCTCTATCAAATTCTCTATCGAACTCTCTACCAAACGCTCTATCAAACTCTCTACCAAACTGAGCTTTCTACTTGAGCTATCGACTGAGCTTTCTACTGAGCTTTCTACTGAGCTATCTACTGATCTTTCTACTGTTCTTTCTACTGATCTTTCTACTGATCTTTCTACTGATCTTTCTACTGACCTTTCGACCGAGCTTTCTACTGAGCTATCTACTGACCTTTCTACCGACCTTCCGACTGACCATCCTACTGACCACCCTACTCACCACCCTACTCACCACTCTACTCATCACCCTATTCGCCACTCTACTCATCACCCTATTCACCACTCTACTCACCATTCTACTCACCATTCAAGAATCAAATTTGTTCTCTATTGAGCATCAAATATGACTCTATCGAACAGCCTTTATGATTTCTACATGACTCTCTACATGGCTCCCTACATGACTCTCTACATGACTCCCTATCAAGCTTCGAATTGCTTCGCAATCAAGAATCAAATTTGATCTCTATCGAGCATCAAATATGAGCTCTACCGTACATTCTACGTGACTCTCTACCGAACATTCTACATGACTCCCTACCGAACATTCTACATGACTCTCTACCGAACATCCTACATGGCTTCCTATCGAACAGCCTCCATGGTTCCTTTCATGGCTTCCTTCATGACTCCCTACCTCATTAGTTTACCCATTAACTTCCCCGTTGACTTCCCCATTGACTTTCCCAGCGCATATATTAAATTGTGTAAATAGCTATTATTTAGTTAGTCAAATTAATTAGTAATTAACCTATTATACGATCGCAATAACCAATAAGTTCTGAGTCAGCAATAGCTGAAAACTGCGTTGCTTTCCATTGGTAACAGACTTGCTCGGGCAGCCAACGAACCTAGTTTTGCAAGCCCAGGCCTGCAAAATGAAATTCCGCTCTATGACACCCCTCTTCTAAGGGCCTGAGCTTCGCAAAGGCGATGACGAGGCTTGCTTGACTGTTGTTGGAATGCCACGAGAACGTCGATGATGAGCCACATGTTTGTAGAATTCCCAAGTGTTATTATCATAGCCAGTTCACTTGACTAGATATCGAACTGCTCTTCCGCGACCGACTCCTGCATCAAGTATTTGATCTACGTAGTATTTTTCAACTTCATCGCTGAATTCTATTGCGAGCGGCGAGGTTTGCAGTTATCTGTTGATATATGAGAGTCAGAAGAAGTATGTACATGTGTATATATTGACTGAACTGCTCTAGAAAGTAGAAGCTATGAAGAAAGAAAAAAGATAAAAACTCTGAATTTCGCGCTCTATACAGCTAAGCAAGATTGTCAATCACACTGAGGTAACAGTACTGTTTTATGTTTTCAACACTTTCATCTCTTGAAAATCAAGCTTCATACTGAAGCTATTCAGAACTCTCTACTCCGTGTATATTTATGCTTTTTTCTTGTTGACTTCGACATCGACAATTCGAGGATTCGGCCCGTCAATATTGACTTGCTAGGTCTGCTAATGTGGCTTCGGGCTGGCTTCGAGCTGGCTTCGGGCTGATAAGAAGTCACATTAGAACCTTAGAGCGAATCCTGCTTGAAAATTTGCCTAAAATCTTGAGCTTCGACGAAATTTTCACCACCCTACATGCTCACCACCCTACATGCTCACCACCCTACTCACCGCCCTACGTGCTCACCACCCTACTCACAACCCTACGTGCTCATCACTCTACGTGCTCACCACCCTACGTGCTCACTACCCTACTCGCCTATCTACATGTTTAGCTACTAACTCAGCTACCTACTCGTTCGTCTACTTACCAGCCTACTCGCTTCAAGACATGCTTCAAAACATGCTTCATGCAACGCGTTCGAATACGCATCGTTCGCTTCATGATCTACTTCATAGTATGCTTCATACATGCTTCATAGTACATGCTAATTAGCTCAATAGAAAGCACCCTTCATGGCTCGATACCAAACTCCGTACCAAACTTCTTACTAAACACCCTTCATGACTCCCTTTATGGCTCCCCCTATGGCTCCCTCTATGAACCCCTTCAAATACCCTCCATGACTCTCTATCAAACACCTTCCATGGTTTTCTTCAAACTCCGTACCAAACTCCGTACCAAATTCCCTCCATGGCTTTCTTCAAACACCCTTCATGGCTTTCTACCAAACATCCTTCATGACTCCCTACCAAACTTTCTACATGCTTCAAAATACACGTTGGTAGAGCGCATAATACGCGTCAAACAGTGCTTCAAACAATGCTTTCTACATGATGTCGAGGGATAGGGTATAGGTGCGGTATAGAGAGCCGTAGAAGCAACAGAGGGAGCAAACAACGAACACGTGCAATGATCGTACTAGTAGAAAGGTACTGTAAAACGTGTGTGTATGAATGATCTCTATCTACCTGCCGAAAAGGAATCTATATGTACATCCGAGGAACGCCTTCGGCTCTTCTATCATTGGCTCAGACCCCGACCTCTGCCCCCTACTAAACAACTCGGGAGATGCGCGGACAGCCCCACGACAATGGTTTTCTACATGGCTTCCTACATGGCTTCCTACATGGCTTTCGACCTGCTTGTCAACCTGTAATATAGTTTATACACCTGAGCGCTAAGATAGTGTCATAGCCATAGATTGCATGCATTTAATGAAGAAATAAAATAAATTTTAGAAACTGTCAAGGTAACATGTATTGCGCATTATACATTTTGAGCAAATCATACCTTTTGAGCAATTGGCTGTCACCAAGAGCTACAAGCGCTCGTAGCTAGCTACTGTATTATGATAGCTCTCGATGAGTGACTTCAACAGCCGAATGCAGGGGTTTGTCTCGACGTCACATATTCTTTCTACTATAAATCATTACGAATCTCTATCTGCGAACCTGGGTGTTCGATTTACATTTGCCCTAATTTACAATGTTCCTATAAAGGGAGCACGCGAGCTGCTAGTCGGATAGCCCGAATGGGTTAGGAACATGGGGCCAAAATGCCGCGAGCTCGGCAAATTCCGTTTTGATTTACATTTGTTACTTGAAGAATGGGGGCGGTTTTAGAGGTTGTCTTTTCTACCTCCCGTTCGTATCCATGGCCTCGAATTTCTTGAAGCTTATTAACGCCGTATACATAATGTTCAAACTTCTCGATACGAACTGGCAAATTAGTGGGACCTGTCAAGCCAGTGCATATGCTTTCCTAGTTTCTTCGAAAAATGTTCATGAGCGTGATTTATCCTTCTGATCCATTTACTTCCGAGCCAAAAAAGAGGTACAAAAATGGCCGAGAACAGTACAGCTGCTTGGCCCTCAGTGGGCCAGTCTCCAGTGGCGGTTGCAGCCCACGCCAGCAACCTCAAAAAAGAAATTCAAGAGCTTCAGAAGTACAGCGAAAGGTCTGGTGGAGAGGGAGAGGCTACCACCGCTAAGGCTGTTCCTTATCACGTATTCAAGGACTTCTCCAATAGTGTTCTCCTCTTGCTAGATAAGGTCATTGAGCAGCCCAAGTTGAAAGACCTCGCAGAGGCCGTTGAGCGCATCGATAATTGCACAAAGATGATTTTGACCAGTGTGCAGTCAAGCAAAGAGCCCATTCGGAGCAGTATTGCTTCTCCAGCGCCAGTGCCAGAGGCAACACCGGCCCAAACAGCGCCAGATCCCGTCGTGGCACGAGAGAAAGATATTCCAGGCCTGCCTCCCTTCCCCTCAGAGACGTTGGAACGCTTGAAGACCTTGCCCCCACAAACAGTAGAGAGGATCATTGAGGGCAAACGCAAAGAAGCAGCCGCCGTCCTAGCAACAAGAGGACAAGTACAAGCCGAGCGTGGCGAGACGTCAAAAGCGACGCCGTTCAACGTGACGGCCATTTCCCAGCCTGGTGAAGGATCTTCGAAGCTGGTTCTACAGAGTCAGACTGCGGAACAGGGGAAGGAACTTGAGAAGATCTACAGCTCGCTAGACAAAGCTAAACGGGAGATTCGACTAGTAAAATTATCTCCCGATATTGATCCAGAGTACGATGTGTGCTGTGAAATGTCGGCTGTTTCGCTCAATACTCACCCAGTATACCAAGCATTGTCATACACATGGGGAAACCAGAACGACACTGTTCCGATCACTCTCAACGGGCAGCGCCTTGCTATCACGCGAAATCTAAAAAAGGCCCTTCAACGCCTTCGTACTATCAATACCAAGACTCCAGTCTGGATTGACGCTCTCTCCATCAACCAATTCGACCCCGCCGAGCGCATGCATCAAGTTGAAATGATGCGCGTCATCTTTGAAAATCCGAAGGAGGTAATTGTCTGGCTAGGGGATGACCCGCAGCCCATCCCCGGAGACGAACATTGGGATGCTAGCTGTTTCGATTGGGGTGGCGATGAAGCCGACATATCAAGCATCAACTCAGTTCTAGCTTTTGCAGCGGCCTATGGCGATACGTATCCAGAAAAGCCGGACGCACGCTCTGCAAACCCGCTGATGCTGGGATTCTGCCTGATGCGCTTGCTGGCGGGTGATGTGCATTTAGCGGACATACCGCTATTGAGGAGTATGAAATTGCGTGAGCAATGCATGAAAGCGTTTAGTAGCTTGGTCGCCCAGCCATGGGTAGGTAGATACTGAATTCATAATTGCGCTTTTTTCATGAAGAGAAAGAACCTGATATATCGCTTTTAATAGTGGAATCGAATCTGGGTGATCCAAGAGGTTACCCTCCCTTCAAAAGTCACTGTCGTATTCGGCCGGTTCACAGCACCCCTCCGTATGTACGCCCTCGCATCATCCAATCTCGAGCGTCACAAGTCATCATGCTGTGTAGGTGTTTTGCCTCCAGGAGATCGTAATTCTTTGCCTATGGAGGACTTCTGCCGCAAGATGCTAGCAATTGTCGAGAGCGGGAATCTCTGGCGGAGAAAGGAGAGTATCACTTTACTGACCCTTCTTCGTCTTTATTATTCGAAAGATGCCACAGATGCTCGGGACAAAGTCTATGGCCTTTTAGGTCTTGTCACAGACTGGGGTAACAGTAGAGCAATAGCCCCTAATTACAAAATGGGTACATCTGAGCTCTACCAGGAGGTAGCGTTAAGATCCATGGAGGTTTCGGGCTCGCTCGCCATCCTTACCTTCCGCACTGAGAGAAACTATCTAAACATGATGGGAGATCTCCAGAAAATCAAGGAGGGTGCCACATACTACAAAGTCCTTCCACTGACAGCGTCTGCTAGCGAGAAATATATGCAGGACGCCCTGCGGAAGAAGCACAAATCGATCCCCGAAGCAGTTGAGCTCGACATGCCCAGCTGGACCCCCGATTGGGAGACTATAAACAAAAGGGGTTATGAGGTCGGGACCTCCGAGCGCATCAACCGCGCCTTCATCTTCGACGCCTGCGCCAGCCGCCCCTCCCCTCCCTCTCCCACCCGCTACACCTCCTCCTCCATCCTCACTAGGACGCGTGTTCTCACACTATCAGCATTGCGTATCGGCACCGTTGATCATGATAATTTCAAGTACTTCATGCCATTCCTCGTCAACCGCGCCTCAGCGATCAAAATAGATCACTTCCCACTTCCCTCGAACCCTGATGACCTTGACCAGCCATATGTCGCAGGTGGAACCGAGTATGACGCTGTTTGGCGCACCGTGTGCGGCGACGCGTTCTTCGTAGGCAGCCACAGCTCTGCGGGACTTGACGGGCACACAATGTTCAGACGCACAACGCTTCATGACAAAACCGCAGTGCAAGCATGGCGGCGATGGCTCGGGCGACAGAAGACGATGAGAGGTATCCACCGCGCTCCGGCTATAAATGATTTCTCCTCGCCAGAGGAACACGCAATGGCTACGGAGGCGGATCGTACTATCAGGTCTGTGGGCTTGCAGCGGCGGTATTTCAACACCGATACGGGATATATGGGTATGGGATCTTCGGCGCTAGCGGGCGATGAGGTTTTTGTGCTTCTAGGGAGCAGAACGCCGTACCTGTTGCGCTCGATGGGCGACATTGGTGTGGAGGGACTTGGAGCGACACGGTTGTATACGCTTATAGGCGAGGCGTATGTTCAGGGCGTCATGGACGGCGAGCTGGTGAAGAAGTCGAAGGTTGAGGTTCAAGAGCTGCTCGTGATATAGGTAAGAGGCTAGTCGATTGAGTGTACAGGCAATAGAGAAAGCGAAAAGTGTTTATTCAGTGTTCTCGAAGATAGATTCCTAGTTGATCTTTCAATTGAAAACATCGAAAATCTTTACATGCGCATTCTTTAGCTAAACACTATGCTGTTATACAGATTATGGCATGATACTCCGTGACGGGATTCAGAAGTGTTCAGGGGCTTGATCTAACTCTTTTAGTCTAGCGTCTGAGCAGGCTGACAGAAGAGCCAATCGCATCCTTTTCCCGCATCGTCAACCAGCCAACCTGCGTCGGAGATACTCATGCCAGATGCGTGAAGCCCGCGGCTTAAAGAATCTCGAAGAATCTCAATCATGCCCGAATGCTGCGGTCGTAATTTCAATGCCAATGGCATGCGCAACCACCTCGATCACAGCGCCCAGCATGATGATGAGATCGAGTGCGGATGGTGTTACGCTCGTTGGCCTACACATGCCCGAAAGCTTCGTCTTCAACACGAGCAGAGCGAGCATTGGTACTCTTGCCAGGACTGCGAGGGTATCTTCGAAACCAAGAAGGAACTCGAAGAGCATGAGGATGAGGCACATCCTCCCAATTACTGTTATGGCTGCCAGAGGCAGTTCCAGAACCCCAATAACTTGAATCAGGTCAGTCGTACTACGCTGTGGTCTCAACTACCTGGCTGACGTTCTTGCAAAAAGCATCTCAAGTCGTCCAAGCACGCTGGAAAGAACGCCAAATGTCCGTGGTGCTCCAATATGTTCACCAACCTCACTGGAATTTGCCTCCATCTTGAGTCCGGCGCCTGCCCATCCGGCATCAACCGCCAAAAAATCGACCAGTACTGTCGCGAGGTCGATCCGGGTCATGTATTCACCAACAAGCAGATTGGCTGGCACAGCCACTGTGATACCACGACTCTGGCGACCGGCGCTGCTTGGGATGGATCTTGGTACCGGTGTTATCTCTGCCAGAGGGGCTTCGCTCAATTGATTGGCCTCAATCAGCACCTTGGTAGTCCTGTGCATCGACAAAAGATCTACCACTGTCCGCGCTGCCAACGAGAACATGTTGCATTGAGTGGCCTGGTCAACCATTTGGAGAGCGAGAGCTGCGGCGCCTTTCGTTTTAGCGGGAATCCTGGTGGTCTGGATTTCGTCAATCAGTTGAGGATCACGGGATGATGGACCACTCTATGTCTGTGAGCTCAACCGGCTGTCACTGACATTGGCTATCTCTGGAACAAGACTCAGGTGTGCTTGAGTACTCTTACAACATACGAGACCGGCTGATGGTAGCAGATGCGGATTATGAGATGCTTTCTGCTTGTACTAAAATATAGCCAGGCCTCAGTTTTTCCTCAAGCTCATCATTCCAGAATTAGACAATTCAAATATTGAATTTTATCGAAGTAGTGCCAATCGCACCCACCAGGATCATAATCGTTGATAGCGATAAAGACTATCTCGATCGTTAGAAGTATCTCTTTCTACTTTACTTTACTTGATTCCAAAAATAAATATACTTCGCGTCGTCCTGCCACAATCGACATGCTGCCAAGCGTTCCAAGAATAATGCGTTCAATGCTCATAGGTAGGGTCAGGATTGTATTAAACATGTTTATTGCTTAACCAAATTAGGATAGTCAATAAACGTGTTTAATACACGTTTATTGAAGCAGGTATTAAACACAGGGGTATATATAAATAGCATCAATTATTTGGGTGCTTCATTGCCACCTCACCGTCGACGATGCTATTCAGAAA
>JAABUR0100009990.1_pt1 | contig 10540 bp, 10 predicted proteins | sample 5560091 | NCBI WGS metagenome assembly JAABUR01 (sample SAMN10711879, study PRJNA513375) | rock metagenome | isolation source: Antarctica rocks | place: Antarctica: Victoria Land, University Valley sud
CCATGGCAGTTCACTGACAGAGTGATCATCGATGAAACGTGCGTTCCCCATAGCCACCCGGTGCTGACCCTCCATACGCGCCATCTCAACGACGATCTTCTGCTCCTCTCGACCTACCTCCATGAGGAATTGCACTGGTTCATCTCAGCGCAGTCCGATGAGCACCTGGAACCTGCCATCGATGCGCTCATGACCCAGTATCCCGACCCTCCAATCGGTTTCCCTGAAGGAGCGGACGAGCCGCTCTCAACCTACTTCCACTACCTGATTTGTCGCCTGGAGTATCTCAGCCTCCGACGACTCCTGGGCGCAAGTGCAGCTCAACGCGCGTTGCTCTTTTGGCAGAGCGATCACTACACGGAGATCTACCGGGCGGTGATGCAGGATGGAGATACCATTGATGCCATTGCGCGCCAACACCGGCTCATTCCCCAAGCACTGGCGGACCACTCACCAGCCGTGGGAATAGCAGCTATGTGTATTCGAGGCGCTTGCTGAGATCGAGGTTGAATTCACGGCAGGCCAGGGATGGCGCTGACAGCTGTAACTCGCTACCCCAGGGATCACACGGGCCGGTTCGCCACAGATGTAGCAGCTATGTGTAAAGCATCATGGGTCTCCCGCAAAGTTGATGATTTCGGCCTGCTGGCGACGAGATCTGGGAAGCACCCCGAACTGCGGCGACCAGTGGTTGTGGTCAGACCTTCCTTTTCACCAAAAGTGCGGGAGAGCCAGCATCATGTGGCGAGGTCTGTAACGGAGAAGACGAAGTGCGTGTCTGTGCCGGACTCGTGTATCGCGATGGCCACATCTTGCTCGGCAAGCGTGCCGCAACCCGGCCGTGGTATCCCGCTGTCTGGGATCTTCCGGGCGGTCACTGTGAACCAGGCGAGTCGCTCGATCAGACCCTTATCCGAGAGCTACAGGAAGAGATCGGACTGACACCCGTGAGACCCCTGCCTCTGTCCAGGTTCCAGATTCCCAACGCCGGAGGCAATAAGATAGAACTCACTGTCTACCTCGTGACCCAGTGGCAAGGCGAGCCCCGGAATCTCCTCCTCGAAGAGCATGATGCAGTAGCCTGGTTCACTATCGATCAGGCGTGTCGTCTGGTGCTTGCCAGCCCACTGTATCCGGACCTCTTTCGTCATGCTGAACTGCTGGCTACATAAGATGTCGTTCCGATCTGGGTGACGTTCCGCTGACCGACGGAGGGCAGCAAGATGCCGGTACACATTTGCCGTCAATACAGCAAGTATGTGTACCCCATCATGTGGCGAGCACTGCTTCCAGCCGCGCTGGCCGAGCTTCTCGCTGGCAGTGGGTCAACGCCGCCAGGCCCGACAATTCATGGACCATCATGGGTCACCACATCCACTGGTGCGGACGGCGTAATAATTCTGCGCAATGTCTTCCCCGTGCGACCGTCAACGAAGAGAAGTGCTCCTGGCGCGTTAGGCAGCGGGCTCACTTGCCGGTCTTGTCCGATAACTGTAAGTTTGCAAATAACGATAGCCTCAAGAAATAAGACAATTTTGCAAAATCGAGGCTAAATTGATGCAAAATTTCGTTGCAAACTTACACTCTCTGAACTTCTTCAGTCCTGATCGGTTCGCAGTTGGTCACGGAAAGCCTCGATACTTGGACCGCCCGGTGTGTGCGCCCCTTGATTCCCACATCCCGCGCCAGCACTTCTACCGCCATCTAGACGCTGCACTCGATCTGTCCATCGTCCGCGATTGGGTCGCGGACCTGTACGCGGCGGTGGATCGCCCCTCTTACCTCTCAGGCGTCGGCCCGCGGTCTGCAGTAGGGGCGATCAAAGTAACACTCTCCGTGACACCAGTACGGACCTTTTCCTGTGCCTCTCGACCAGTCTGGGCCTCGACGACAAGCGCCTCTGCGTCGGCGTACGGGTATGCCAGGATAGTGCGAGCCGCTTCCTCAAACGTCCCGTACGGCTGCGAGTGCGACATCACGGTTGTAATGTGGCCGGGGTGCGATGCAAGGAGAGCGACCAACCCTTGAGACGGCGCGGGTTTACCCGGCACGGGGCGAACGGGGTTGGGAAGGACCTCCCGAGGCTTGAATCTAAATACCTGCCAAAACACGATGTCGTCTCCCGGTGCCATCATTCCGTGGCTGCGGCCCGCGACCGCTAGATACAGGAGCCTCCCGTGAATGCTGCGAAAGTATCTGCGTACAACTTTGCCCAAAGAATTTGGGTATAGCCCGCAACCGAAATCTTCGGCGGAGTGAATGAGCTTGAAAAGTCACAGCCACTTTGATAATAGCAATAACGGCTGTCCGCCACATCTGTGTGACCACAGCCAAAATTATGCGTACACGTGTCGTATGTCCAGTACACGGTTCCTTCGGATACACCGAACTCCAGGTGATACGAGGCATACGCGCTCTGGCCTGGATTACCTGTCGAGCAATAGAAGTTCTTTGTGCCCTTGTAGGTCTCGCCCATAGGCAATATACGTTGGTGTAGGCATTGTTTGAGCGGCTTGAACTTCAGCGTAGCTGCACGGGAAGGAGTCGTTGTGGCTACATCTTGACTGCGGTGCACCTGACTAGCGACGCTTGTGGGAAGTGGACCCTTCGAGGAGCAACTGAGCCCACTCAGGTGGGAACGTAGTGTCAGTGTGATCGATGCCCCTGAGGAATTATGCAGGGTAAGGGTGTTGGTCGGTGTTCTCACAAATGCGGTGCAGCCAGCGGGAACGATTCCCGTACGGACCCATGCCGCCATGGCTTTTAATGGGAGGCAAGGTCATCGGGTATATCGGAAAGAACGGTAACCGCGTCTACAAGAACATTCTCGGCTCTCTGCAAGGAGTGCTCTCCTCCGGGGGGACAGCACTGCAGAAAGGCAGTGACTTTGTCGGACGAACTGCACACACTGCGGCATACGTCGTGGCTGGCGCGGCAGCTGTGGCAGCTGCTGGCTACGGTTTTCTGTCGGGATGCAGTCCTTTGACCCCAGGCCGCTGTGGAACGTGATGGTGTCTTCATCTTGTTGCCGTGCATCTTCCTTGCGATCAAGTTGGGTGAATTCATTGCTTTCTACCAGAGTTCTTCGGGTACGAGATCACACCTCGCCACGACCTCCTTTACACATCCTGGCAGTATCGGTGGCCGAATAAGCGACGCTTGGGGCTCTGGCGGCCATGTGGTAGAAGAAAGGCACGCCCGCTCCTGGCTTGCCCCATCCCACCTGCGCGAGGAACCACAGTGCCACGCCGAGCGCATCCTCAGGTCGTCCCAACTGAGGATTGGCAGCAACTGACGTTACTCATCGATTGGCCTGACCAGCTCGCGTACGAACTGATCCGTCCGGTTGTGCTCTTTGGCCGTTCAGCAACTCAGCGGGCTCAAGAGACAGGAACTCCCGAGCGGACAGTGCGGCGGAAGGCCATGCGCTTTGACCAGGAAGGCATGGCGAGCCTCCTCGTCGAGCCCGCATCCCCCCGTGCAGAGGATCGGCGCTTGCTACCTCCGCATCTGCGGCAGCTGATCGTTGACCTCAAAGCCGAGCATCCGGCATTCCACCTGGGCGAGATCGCCCAGATCTGTTTCATTGCCTCAGGTCGTCGCCCCAGCCGACACACGATCCAGCACATCCTGGCCACCGGTCCAGCACCCCGGCAGACTTGGCGCCGCTACCCCCAGTATAGCGACATTCTCGACCCAGCGGAACGTCGGGTGGCGGTGGTCCGCCTCCACGCCGAAGGGTGGAGTGTCACCTGTATTGCAACCTATCTCCAAACAAGCCGGCAGACGATTCACACGACTCTTCGGCGTTGGATCGAGGAAGGAGTGTCCGGACTTGCGGATAAATCGAGCGCTCCCAAGCAGCCGACCAGGAAGGCTGACCTCCGCGCGATGAATGAAGTGCGCAAGCTGCAAGAGAACCCAGAGTTGGGCGAGTTCCGGGTCCACGCCGCCTTGCGTCAGATTGGCATCACGCTCAGTCCGCGGACGTGTGGCCGCATCCTCGCGCTCAATCGTTCCCTCTATAAGTTGCCTGGTCCAACCGCGGAGCCACATGAAACCAAACCCATGCCCTTCCAGGCGAGTCGCCGCCATCAATATTGGACGGTCGACGTTCGTTACCTTGATATGCACCAACTCGGCGGCGGTATGATCTATGTCATCACGATCCTGGAGAACTTCAGTCGCGCGATCCTCGCCAGTGCCGTCTCCCGTTCCCAGGACCTCACTGCCTATCTGATGGTCCTCTACGTAGCCATCCGACAGCATGGCTGTCCTGAATCCCTGGTGAGCGATAGCGGGAGTATCTTCAAGGCCAAGGAGGCGATGCGAATCTATGCGGCACTCGGTATCAGGAAGGAACAGATCGACAAGAAGCAGCCGTGGCAAAGCTACATCGAGACGCACTTCAATGTGCAGCGCCGCATGGCCGACTGGCATGTGGCGCATGCCGAGACCTGGGCCGAAGTAGTTGCCTCCCACGACAAGTTCGTCGCGGATTACAACTACCAGGTGCACTGGGCCTATCGTGATCGCCAGGACGATCGCCACAGTCCGGCCGAGGTTCTCGGCTGGGTCCAGGGTGTGCAGCGGGATCTAGCGGCGTTGCATCGGATCTTCTACGCCACGCGCTTTGGCCGGAAGCTCGACAAGCTTGGCTACGTTCACTTCCGCCACTGGCGGATTTATGGGGAGCATGGATTGGCTCGCCAACGAGCAGCTGTCTGGCTCTACGGCGAGACGCTTCTGCTCGAGTTCTCCAACGAGCCGCTCGCCCAGTACAGCGTGACCTACGAGCCCGACAGGCGACATCTTCGTGATGTAGAGCCGCGCCAACTCTTCGAGACACAGTGTCGTTCCACGCAACTGTCGCTCTGGGATCTCGGTGACGGTGAGTGGCTGAGGGTCGTGCGTGTTTCCGCAAGAGAATCTAAGCGGCGAAAGATATGGGCGGCACGGCAGTTCGCATTATTCGCATAGAGAGTCTGGGAAAGGATCCGTAGGAACTCCGCCGATGACATGGTCGCTAGCGTTCATTAAGGTAGTACTTCGCTTCGCGAAGAGAGCGGCGGACATCGACGCTGTGCAGCTTACGGAATCCCTCCTCCGCAACACGCCCCTGTACTTGAACTTCGACCTTGGGCGATCGTTCGACCCCACGAATGCCGTCTGGCAGCAATTCTTGGAGGGCTATCTCGCTGCCGATGACCCTATCCGCTGGACCCATTCCTTCTACCTTGCGCACGCACGCGTCTACCCGGAGTCGGAATTCGGCTGCTTCTCTTACCATTACGAACCTGAATCGCGGTGCATCAGACTGCACTTTGGAAACCGGGATTCATGGCCAGACGGCCCATTGAGCGCAGGGAGGCAGCGGACCCGAAGGGATGAATTGCAAGCGCTCTTCAGCGCCGTGCAAATCGTGCGTGGTAGCTCCTGGATGTATAACGTTCCCGCGTACCAACGCCTCTTCCCGCCAGAGTATGTGGCGACTGCCTGTCCTGCCGAGCCGGAGTTGCCATTCATGTCGCTGTGGGGCCAGTTCGTTGACCGAACGCGGTCCGCGCTTACGTCCGGGCCAGCAAGGCGCCCAACACGGTGCGCGCCTACCGCTTCGACCTGAGCGATTTCACGATGTGGTGTAGCTGCGAACTGCTCCTGTTCGCACAGCTTGACTTACTCGGTTTTCGTAGTACGCGTGTTGTACAGTGACATGTCACTCGACGACGGTCGGCTCGGGTTGCACCGGATCGTCGAGGCCACCAACTCGTGGTCGAACTACGGCCAACTCCGACGCAGCACCGACCGCTGCTACTGACAACCAGAAAGGGTTCCGATGACACAGTCCGTCCGCGTTCAGAACTTCAGCGTGTCCAGCGATGGATACGGCTCCGGCGAGGGGCAAAGCCGTGATCGCCCGTTCGGCCACGCCGATCCGGGTGCGCTCTTCTTCTGGGCGGGCGCCACCGCTCACTGGCCCATCCGGACCGAACCCGGGGGAACCTACGGCCTCGACGACTACTGCACTCGCGACTTCACCAACAACATCGGCGCCGAGATCATGGGGCGCAACAAATTCGGTCCGCAGCGGGGTCCATGGGAGAACTATGACTGGCAAGGATGGTGGGGGGACGAACCCCCGTTCCACACGCCGGTGTTCGTCCTCACTCATCATGAGCGACCGTCGATCACTCTGGGGAACACCACGTTCCATTTCCTCGATGCGTCTCCGAAGGACGCGCTGGCTCAGGCATTCGACGCCGCCGAGGGCAAGGACGTGCGAATCGGCGGGGGTGTTGCCACGGTCCGGGAGTTCCTCGACGCCGATCTCATCGACGCGATGCATATCGCCGTTGCGCCAGTCGAACTCGGTCGCGGCGAACGGTTGTGGACGAGCCCCGACGAACTTGTCGACCGTTTTCATTTGGAGCAGATCCCGAGCCCGAGCGGGGTGGTGCATCACTTTTTCTGGCGGTGACTTTTCAGACGGCTTGACTTGCCCGGTTTTCATACGATTCCGCTGCCGTGCGCCCCGATGAGCCAGCGATCCAACGTGTCGGCATCGCGATCGCGAACCATCCGCCGGAAGGCAAGAACGAGGGAGAGCCAGCTTGGTTTACATATAGCTCCCATATCGGTGGCCGAAAAACACGGATATTGCCGTGCAGGCGGGCGATCCCACGCTGGTCATGATCGGCTAGCCGGCACCATTTCTGGAGCGCGAATCGTGCAGATCGTGGCCTCTCATTCAGCGGTTTTTCGGCCACAGAAACAGCACATATGTGTAAAGGAGGTGGTGGCGAGGTTTGCTCCATAGCTACCGGATAGACGAGGTGCTCCACCCCGACGCTGAGACGCACTGGCCAGGAGAGATAGCCACCGAACTCATCCTGATCGATGAAGCTGACCGCCTGAAGTTGCTGCCGCTGGAGCAAGTGCGAGACATCTATGATCGGACCGGTATCGGCATCGTGCTCATTGGCATGCCGGGTCTCCAGAAGCGGCTCTCTCGCTATCCCCAGCTCTATTCGCGGGTAGGGTTCGTACATGAGTTCCATGCACTCTCGGCGATAGAGCTCGAATTCGTCCTGCGGCACAAATGGCGTGAGCTTGGACTCACGCTCTCCCTCGATGACTTCGCTGGCGTCGAGGTCATGGCGTCCGTGGCGCGCATCACGAACGGTAATTTCAGGTTGCTGCAGCGGCTCTTCAGTCAGATCCAGCGCATCATGGAGATCAACGCGCTGACACAGATCACCGACGATGTGGTCCAGACAGCGCGCGAGAGTCTCGTCATTGGCCCCGCGTGACCGAGTAGAGTGCCATCAACCGCTGAAGATTACGTGCCAAGAACCTCCGAAAATGACAGTCCAGGCCGTCTCGGCGCTGCCGTACTACTGGGACACCAACCCCGGGATGATCCGCCAGACCTCACACGCACTGGCGCAAGTCCTCGCCAATAGCTGTCCCTGAGCGGCTCAGGCGTTCGGCGGCTCGGCGGAACTGTACGCGGTACTGGTTTCACCTGCTCGGCTGGATCTCTGGCTTCCGCGGTTTGAATGCGGCCGCGCCGCGTTAATGACCAGCCCTCAGCCAAGCGAACACCGCACATCGGCGTGACAGGGTGCGGGTGGTCGGCACTCGGTCGCCGGGCGGCACCCCCCTACCCCCGTCGCGGGGGGGGAGGGCCGCGCCACCGCACTCTAAATGTTCACGATCCTCTTCCGTCCATGCAGACCACTGGAGGCACGCGCTACGCGTGGACGCGGGTCCGCTTCTCGGCCTTGCTCTGGCACGGGACACAGAGGGTGGCAAACGGCAAGGCTTGCAAGCGACGCGGCGGGATTTCGTTCCTGCATTCGATACACAGGCCGTAGGTACCGCCGTCGATCGAGTCCAGTGCATGGTCAATCTCGGCTAGCCGGCTGTTCATAACTTTGATGATGGCCTGCTCGCCTTCAAGCCCGGAAAACGGCACGCCATCGGTGTCGAACTCGATGGTTAATGCTTCCTGGGTCATCGCCTGCATCCGTCGGACGACGGTTTCGCGCTCGCGAACGAGCATATTGCGGGTTGCTACCTCGATGGTCGGATCAACAACAGACATGATTGACACCTTTCGTAGTTGGGTGGGTTTATCTGGGTACTCTAAGGGAAAGTACGGCTGCATAATGCAAGTTCTGTGCCACACTCCGACCCACCGTGCAATCTCGAATTGTTTAGCCGATACTCTTGCCGCGCGGCCCTATTCGGGCACCTCCCCTTCAGCTATGCTACAAAACAGTAGAGAGCGGAGACCCACCATGATTCTCACACTGTGGAACGCATGATCGTGCCCGCGGGCCGGGTTGCTCTGGTTGGCGCCGGAGCATTCGGGCGGTTCTGTCTAGACGTGTATAGTGGGGCGCCCGATTTATCCGTGGTCGCGGTGGCCGACCCTTCCGCCGCTGCGCTGGCTCGGGTCGGAGCTGTCGGAGCACGCCTGGAAACAGAGTGGCGCTCATTACTGCACGACGACAGTATCGAGGTCATTCACGTGGCAACACCGCCCTATCTACGCGGGGATGTCATTGCGGCTGCGTTCGAGGCCGGCAAGAGCGTGTTCTGCGAAAAGCCATTGGCGTTGAGCCTGGCAGATGCCGATGCCATGATCGCGCACGCCGCGGCTCGCGACCTGACGCTGAGCGTCAACTATGTCATGCGACACCAGCCGGCATACGTGCTGCTGGAGCAGTTGGCCAGCAGCGGCCTGGTCGGCTCGCTGCGCACCATCTCCTTCCAGAACTTCGCGCAACTGGTGCCACCCGACCACTGGTTCTGGGATCGGGCCAAGAGCGGCGGGATCTTGGTGGAGCACGGCGTTCACTTCTTCGATGCGTATGCGCGAGTCGCTGGACCCCCGCTTGAGATCCATGGCACGGCGCCACGGCGTGAAGCGGTGGATGCAACGATACAATACGCCGGCGGCGCGCTGGGCCGTTTCTACCACGAGTTCGCCTTTCCACACGCGATCGAGCAGACCCTCGGAATCTCCCTGTTCGAGCGCGGCTCGGTCGAGATCGAGGGTTGGATCCCCGAGCGCATGAGTGGATCGGTACTCGCCTCCAGGGAGGCGGTTCAAGAGGTGGCGCAAAGCACGGGCATTGACCTGCACATCACCGAGGACACTGCCACCCGCTTTGCCGGCGCCTTTCCTAACCGCCAGGCGAGCTACCGCGCTGCCATCCTCGCCGGCATGCGCGACGTGCTGCGCCGGCACCGCAATCCCACCTATCAGATGACGGTGTCGCCAGAGGATGCACGGGCCAGCCTGGCGCTTGCGTTAGCGGCCCAGGAGGCGGCAAGTAGAGGGCAGTAGCATGGCGACCAGCGAAATCTACGGGTGGTAGATCTCGCAACTATCCAGCACACCGCTCAAGTTCATTCCTCCACACACCAGCACGGTTCCGTCACTGAGCGTGCCGGCAATGGCCGCGTCGCGTGCGGTTCGCATCGGCGCCGTTTCGGTCCAGGTTCGTCTGGCTGGGTTAAAGACCTCGGCGGATCGTAAGACGCGCACGCTGACCTGCTCGCCTCCGGTGACCAGGACATCACCGCTCGGCAACAGTGCTCCCACGGCCTGGCTGCGGGCAGTGTGCAGCGATCCCGCGATCGCCCACGTGCGCGTGGCAGAACTGTACACGCGGGTTGAGCGCAAATCATGATCGTGGACGCCAAGTCCGCTGGTCAGTAGGATGGAATCGTCGTGCAACTTCACGACGACCGGATGCGAACGGAAAGCGGTATCGAGCACCGGGCGCCAGACTCCCCTCCCACCACCTCTCCCGGGCAAGTACATCTCCGGCCTACCATAGCCACCGGCGATCAAGACGTGACCGCTTCCGAGCACCATGGCGGACTGTTGTGCATGTGGGTAATTTGTGGGCGGCGCCGGGAGCCACTGGTCAGTGGCGGGCTGGAAAAACAGAGCACTGGTCGATATCCTGCCGTCGACGATTCCCCCCACCACCAGGACTCGGCCGTCGGGCAGCAGTGTGGCGGATTGGGCGAAGCGCGACTGCGGTAGCGGAGTAACCAGTTGCCATGCCTGGGAGATCGGGTCGAAAATCTCAGCGGAGGCCAGTGCCTCCAACTTCGAGCCGAGACCGCCCATCACCAACACCCGGCCATCGCGCAACAGCGTGGCCGTCTGCCCGATACGTGCGACCCGCATGCCGGCGGCATAACTCCAGGTATGTGAACCGGGGCTATAGATCTGCGCCGTCGGTACCGGGAAGCCGTCGGTTACCGACTCGCCGCCAACTGCCAGGATACGGCCATCGCCCAGTTGGACAGCCACCTGACCGCTGCCTGAAGCCGCCATGGGGGCAGCGGGCGTCCAATATCCATGAGCGCGCTGTGGGGCGAGGATCACGGAGAGAAGGAGTAGGGCAACGGCGCCGACCGACATGAAACCTCGTCAGGAGCCGGCTGCACTCTCACCGGGGTGGGCGGCTCCCCGATTCGAGTATAAGCCTTATCCCGCGGAACCCATGCGGAA
>JAABUR0100009994.1_pt1 | contig 10537 bp, 13 predicted proteins | sample 5560091 | NCBI WGS metagenome assembly JAABUR01 (sample SAMN10711879, study PRJNA513375) | rock metagenome | isolation source: Antarctica rocks | place: Antarctica: Victoria Land, University Valley sud
GCCGCCGGCAAAGTTCGTGGAGGGTGGGCTGGCCCAGGAGTCGATGGTCGGGCCGGGAGTCATCGTGGCCGGTGCCACGGTCCGCGGCTCGGTCGTCTCACCGGACGTGGTGTGCAGCGGCGGCGCCTACGTCGAGGGCAGCGTCCTGCACGACGGGGTGCGGATCGGCCCCCGCGCAGTGGTCCGCCGGGCGATCCTGGACAAGAACGTCGTCGTACCGGCCGATGCCCACATCGGCGTGAACCTGGAGGCCGACCGCGAGCGCTACCACGTGACGTCCTCGGGCGTCGTCGTCCTCGGCAAGGGCGCCCAGGCCTTGGCGTGACGCCGGCCCGAGGTCAGGGGCGGTGCTTCTCAGGGACGGTGTACGGCGGCGAGCAGCCCCTCGCCCAGCGGCAGCAGCGTGGCCACAAGCTGCTCGTGCTCCCGCACGGCTCTGGTCAGCTCCCGCAGCGCCACCGTCTCCGGGTCGCGGGCGGTCGGCTCACCGATCCGTCCACGCCCCAGGACTCCGGCGAAGACGACCATGCCGCCGGGCCGCAGCAACCGCAGCGCCTCGGCGAGGACATCCTGGTACTGCGACGTGGGGCCGTCGGCGAAGACCAGGTCGTAGGCGGCGTCGGTCAGCCGTGGCAGCACGTCCAGCGCCGCACCGGTGATCAGCCGGCTGCGCCCCGGTGCCACCCCGGCGTCAGCGAAGCTCTGCCGGGCCGCCCGCTGGTGCTCGGCCTCGGTGTCCACCGTCGTGAGTACGCCGTCGGCCCGCATCCCGGCGATCAGGTAGAGCCCCGACACCCCCGCACCGGTGCCGATCTCCACGACCGCGCGGGCGTCGAGGGCGGCGGCCAGAAAGGAGAGGGCGGCACCGGCCGCCGGGCTCACCGGCTCGCAGCCGAACTCCTCCGAGCGGGACCGGGCCGCGGTCAGCGGTGGATCCTCGGCCCCGAATCCCTCGGCGTACTCCCGGCTCGCCGTGCCACCCATGGGTCCTCCGCGCTCGTTCGTGCGGGCACCGGCGGTCCGCCCGTGCCGGTGCCGTCGACCCTATCCGCGAGCGGGGGAGGCGTTCTCGTTACCCGCCGGAACACACCCGGTGACTCAATCGTTAGGGCACGTGAGTGGACCCAGCGAGGAGGAACCCGCACCATGGTGGCTTCTGGTCAGCTCGCCGCGTCCCGGCGACTGGAGGAGGACGGTGGTGTCGTGCTCGACGCAGCCGCCGCGCAGAGCGCCTGGGTCGCGCCCAGCTGGGACGAGGTCGTGCGTCAGCACTCGGCTCGGGTGTACCGCCTGGCCTACCGGCTGTCCGGCAACCCGCAGGACGCCGAGGACCTGACCCAGGAGACGTTCGTCCGCGTCTTCCGCTCGCTGGCGAACTTCCAACCCGGCACCTTCGAGGGCTGGATGCACCGGATCACCACGAACCTCTTCCTCGATCTCGTCCGCCGCCGGCAGCGGATCCGCTTCGACGCCCTCCCCGACGACACCGAGCGGATGCCCGGCTCGGCGCCGAGTCCCGAGCAGGTCTACGCCGACACCTACCTCGACCCACAGGTCCAGGCAGCTCTCGATGCCCTCCCCCCGGACTTCCGGGTGGCCGTCGTGCTCTGCGACATCGAAGGCCTGACCTACGAGGAGATCGCCGCCACCCTCGGCATCAAGCTAGGGACGGTGCGGAGCCGGATCCACCGCGGTCGCGTGCAGCTCCGCGAGTCGCTGGCCCATCTGGCCCCCGGCCGGCCGCGGGACAGCGTGCACGCCGCAGAGCTGGCCGGCTCGTGAGCCTCTCCGACCTGCACGTCACCGACTTCCACCTCGCCCTCGAAGCCGTCGTCGCCTACGTCGACGGCGAACTGAGCCCCGCTGCCCACGCCCGCGCCGCCGCGCATGTCGGCACCTGCGGGCAGTGCTCGTCCGACGTTGCCGCACAGCGGGAGGCCAAGGGCGCACTACGGAGCGCCGGTGGCCCCGACCTGCCCGGCGACCTGCTCGCCCGGCTCAGCCGGATCCCGTTCACGACCGACCTGCAGCCGCCCGGGATGACCCTGGCGATGCACGGCGAGGAGCTCCTCTGGAGCCGTAGCGCCCCGGCCGACACCGCGGCGAACAGCACCGTACCGATCGAGGTCTCGGTGCCGGTCCCGCCGCCCGTGGCGGCCCCGCCCCGTGCCGTGCCGTTGCCGGTCAGCGGCCCCCCGGACCGCCGGACCCCGGGCCGCTCGACCGGACCGACCGCTCCGCAGAATCGCCGTTCCGGTCCCTCCTCGGTCCGGCTGCGCCGGTTCCGCCGCGGCCTGCTCGGTGCGGTGGCCGGCCTCGCGGCCGGCGTCCTCGCCACCTCGGTGGCCCCGGCTGCCGTCATCGGCGGTGTCGGGACCGCGCAGAACCGCACCGTCCAGGACCGGGTGGCGCCCTCGGACCTGCCCGCCTCGCTGGTGAGTTCGGTGAGCGACGTGATGGCGCCCCGCGACTTCTCCGGCTCGGCCACCGGGCTGCGCTGAGCGTTCCGGTCTGCACCCTGACGCTGATTTCACAGCCTCTGGGCAAGGCTGACGCGGACAGCCGACGCGGACCAGACAAGGAGCCCCGCCGTGACTGACGACCTTCCGCGAGCGCACGGCGATTCTTCGGAGCAGGCCGGGCCGCCGCCACCGCAGCAACACCCGCCGCCGCAACCCCAGCCGAAGCCGGGGACACAGCCCCAGCTACCCGTACATGCCCAGGCGGGGGAGTACCGCCGGCCGCAGGGCGTGCCGGCCGGCTTCGACCGTGGACCCTCGCATCCGGTGCCCGGTCCGCGGGCGGCGGCGCCCCCGCCCGGTGCGGCCGACGCCTTCGGCCGGCCGACCGGAGTGCCCGACTCCTTCGCCGCCGCCGACCGGCCGCGCCTGCCGGAGGCGCCCGGACCCACCCGGCCGCCACCTCCGGAGACGCTGATCCGGGCCTTCGCGCGCCCGGCCGGAAGCACCGGCAGCTTCGCGCCTGGCGGTCCGCGATCCCTGCCCGGTCCGCGCGGGGCCTCGGCATGGTGGAAGCCCGACGCCGACCGCGACCCCTGGCGGGATGCCGCCTCGGGCTCGACCCTCGGCACGCCCGCGGTCTACGACGAGGACACCGTCGAGGAGACCGGCCTGGGGACCGATGGCCGCGGCCGGCGCCGGATCGCGTTGCGCGACGTCCCGGTCCGGCTGGCCCTGTTCCTGCTCCTCGGCGTGCTGCTGGCCGGTCTGGTCGGCGGCGGGGCCGGCTTCGCCCTCGGCCGGACGGCCACCGAATCGCCGTTGCTCAAGCCCGACGGCGAACTCACCACGGTCAACGAGCCGATCCTCCGGCCGCCCGGCTCGGTCTCCGACATCGCCGAGCGGGTGCGCCCGGCGGTGGTGTCCATCGAGGTGCGGGTCGGTGACAGTGGGGGGACCGGGTCCGGCATCGTGATCGACGCGGACGGCTACATCCTCACGAACAACCACGTGGTGTCGCAGGCAGCGGACAACGCCGAGGCGACAGTGCGCGTCATCTTCACCGACGGCACCGGGTCCGCGGCCCGGATCGTGGGCCGCGACCCGCTGTCGGACCTCGCGGTGATCAAGGTCGAGCGTCCAGGCCTGGTGGTGGCCACCCTGGGGGAGTCCGCCGGGCTCGTCGTCGGTGACCCGGTGATCGCTATCGGGTCACCCCTCGGCCTGGACAGCACCGTGACCTCGGGCATCGTCAGCGCGCTGAACCGGCCGGTCCGCCTGGCCGGGCAGGGCACCGATACCAATGCCGTCATCAACGCCGTCCAGATCGACGCGGCGATCAACCCCGGCAACTCCGGTGGCGCGCTGGTCGACGCCTCCGGTGCCGTGGTCGGCATCAACACCGCCATCGCCAGCCTCGGCTCGGCCGGCGGCGCCGGCGGCAGCATCGGTCTGGGCTTCGCCATCCCGATCGACTCCGCCCGGGTGATCGCCCAGGAACTGATCACCACCGGTACGGCGACGCACGCCACCCTCGGCGTCAATGCCCGCTCGGTGACCGACGGTGCCCGGGACGGGGCACTGGTCGTGGCCGTCGAGCAGGGCAGCGCGGCCGCCGCGGCGGGTCTGCGGGAGAACGACATCATCATCAAGGTCGGCGATCTCGACGTCGGCAGCTCCGAGGAGCTCGTCGTCGCCGTGGACGCGAACCGACCGGGCGACGAGGTCGTCATCGTGGTGGTCCGGGGGACCGACTCGCAGGAACTGCAGGCGACCCTGCAGTAGCGCCCGACCGGACTGTTCGGGACCCCCTGGGGCGGACCGTGGGTTAGCCTCGGAGCCGGTCCAGCGTTCGGAGCAGGGCTTCAGGGAGGCGACGTGTTCAGCTCCATCGGGTGGGGCGAGATCGTGCTGCTGTTCCTGGTGGCGTTGTTCATCTTCGGTCCCGACCGGCTGCCGACGATGGCCAAGGAGGCGGCCGGCGCCCTGCAGAAAATGCGCGGTTTCGTCACCGGCGCCCGCGCCCAGATCAAGGACGAGCTCGGTGAGGACTTCGCCGACCTCGACCTGAGATCGCTCAACCCACGTGAGTTCGTCCGACGCCAGCTGCTCGACGACGACCCGGTGCCCATGATCAAGCGCTCCAACGGCAACGGCCGCGCCGCCAGCACGGTAAACACCACCAAGTCCGCGACCGCCCGGATGGGCGAGTCGGCGGGCACCGCAGCGGACCGGACCGCCGTACCGGACCGGACCGGCGCACCGAACCACAGCGCCGGAACGGACGGGACCGCCGGATCCCCACCGGTCGCCCACCAGCCCCCGCCGTACGACGCCGACGCCACCTGACCCGGGGCCACCGGTCCGTCGCCGCGACGCACGCTCAGGACACGGTGCTGCGGATCCAGTCCAGGGCGGCGGGTGCCTGCTCGAGCACGGCGATGTGCCCGGCGTCGCGGACCAGGCGGAGCTCGGCGCCGGGGATGTTCTCGGACAGCCAGCGCGAGTGCGCGGCCGGGACGACCCTGTCGTCTGCGCCGTGCACGAGGAGGACGGGGACCGTGATGGCCGCCGGGTCGAAGCCCCAGGGACGGACGTAAGCCAGATCGTCGTCGACCAACGGAGCAGGGCCTCGGACCGTGGCGGGCCCGACCACGCTGCCCAGCCAACCCCAGGGGCCCGACAGCGCCTGCCAGTCGGTGTCGACGAAGTCCGGCTCGGTGTCCTCGGACAGCGACGCCTCGTAAGCCTCCTTTGCCGCCCGCCCGGCCGAGGCCGCCCGCAGTCCGGCCGCGCCGACCGGTCCCATGCCGTCGTACCACTCCAGACCGGCCGCCCTGAAGGGTGCCAGACCGGCAGCGCTCACGGCGGCGAGCACCCGGTCAGGCAACAGGGCTGCGCAGGCCAGCGCGTGCGGCCCGCCTCCGGAGTGCCCCAGCACGCAGAACCGGGAGACGCCGGCCCGGTCCGCGACCGCTGCCACGTCGGGGGCAGCCGAGGCGATGTCGCGATCGGGGACCGGCGAGGAGCCGCCGTAGCCGGGCCGGTCGTAGGACAGCCAGCGCAGGCCCAACCGCTCGAGGTCAGCTGCCAGCGGGGCGGGAGGGATCCCGACGTTCGGCGTGCCGTGATGCCAGACGACGACCAACCGGGTCTCATCGCCGGGATGGCTGTCGTAGCCGTGCAGCACGCGTCCACGGTCGAGCGGCACCTCGAACTCCATGGTCACCCACGGCAGCGTAGGCGGTGGCACCTCAGGACTGAGCGGAGGCGCTGGTGGGCGCGATCGCCATGCGCTCCGCCGGGAGGTCGCCCGCCTTCGCCATCGGCACCTGGTCGGCGGCGGCCGTGCTGCTGACGGGGGCAGTGGTCGTCGGATGAGACCCTCTGAGATCCCATGGCCCTACCCCGGGGCCGCCTCGAAGGATGAGAATCAGGGTGCCCGAGGACCGGAAGGCGGCGTGGCGCGAGGGTATGCGGTCGCTAGGTGACCAGATCCCCATCCGCGAGCGGCGAAACCGGCTGGTCGGGCCCGGGCTGCCACGTCACCCTTGAACGGTCGCCCCAGGCCGCCGCGGTGGATTCACTTCACAGCGGGGTCGATCCGGTAGTGCTGGGTCTCGCGTTGGCTTTGCCGGCGGTGCGGTGCTGGCAAGCCTTGCAGACACGCTCATGCCGGAGGCATTCGAGAGGGGACGACCCTTGAGTCCGCTGGCCAAGGCCCTGGGCTTGCTCATCTCGTTCGTCCTGGCCGAAGGACTGTGACCTGCCCGGTGTCCGCTCGCTGAGCGATGCTGGGGCAGCTGGCCGGCTGGTCAGCCCTCCGGGCAGGTGCCGCTCGGCCGCACGGGACTCTGCAACTCGACCACCCAGGTGTCCGAGTCCTCGGGAGTCGACAGGTAGACCTGTCGAGAAAGGCCGCAGGATTGCAGTCCGCGCTGCTCGAGCCCCACGTCGAAGGTCTGCCACGCATCGGCGATCTCGGTCACCGGCCCCCGGTGGACCACAGCGGCCGCCCGCGCCTCGGCCGGCAGCTCGACGAACTCCACGCCCTCGATGGGGCCGACATCGGGACCGACCGGCAGGCCGGCCGCGATGTCGATCATGGAACCGTCCGGCCGCCCGTAGTAGGTCCGGATCCCGCGCGAGCTGACCGGCACGCCGGCGGCCGCGAGTCGCTGGGCCAGCGTGTCGAACAGTGCCCCCACGAGCGCGCCGATCTCCGTGATGTCGTTCACCTCCGCGCCAACCTGGGCCAGCCGGAGCGCGGGCAGAGCCTTGATCTGCAGGGTGTCGTTCGTCATCGTCAGCCCTCTCTCGATCGATCGGAGCCGCCGCCTGACCCCGGCCAGCCGCGCGGTGTCGGTGGTGATCTGCTGGGACAGCTCGAACTCGCGCAACCGCAGCATGCCGCGCAGCTGCTCGACGGAGACCTCCTCGTCCAGGATCGTCCGGCACTGCTGCAGCGTGAAGCCAAGGTCCTTGAGCGCCAGCACGCTGTCCACCCGGCCGATCTGGGAGGCGGCGTACCACCGGTAGCCACTGCCCTCGTCGACCCTCGCGGGCAGGACCAAACCGAGGGCGTCGTAATGGCGCAACATCCGGACCGAGACGCGGGCATGACGGGCCAGGTCCCCAATACTCAACATGGTATGACCACTACAGCGCCTCACACGGTGTCAGGGTCAACGCCCGGCGCAGACCGGCCTCAGGATCCCCCGGTCCGGGGTCAGCGGCCCACAGGGGTCAGCTGGAGCGAGCGCCCGGCCAGCCCGCGTTCACGGGCGGCCAGCCGGTCGGCCACGCCACGGAGGGCAGCCGCGGCGGGCGCCTCGGGATCGACCAGGACGAACGGGGTGCCCTCGTCGCCGCTGTGCCGTAACCGCGGGTCCAACGGGATCTGACCGAGCAGCGGCACCGGTACGCCGAGGGTGCGGGTCAGTGCCTGCGCGACCACCTGCCCGCCACCGCTGCCGAAGACCTCCATCCGGCTGCCGTCGGGCAGTTCCAGCCACGACATGTTCTCGATCACGCCGACTACCTGCTGGTGGGTCTGGCTGGCGATGGCACCGGCCCGCTCGGCGACCTCCGCGGCGGCCTGCTGGGGGGTCGTGACGACCAGGATCTCGGCGCTGGGCACGAGCTGGGCCAGCGAGATCGCGATGTCGCCCGTGCCGGGTGGCAGGTCCATCAGCAGGACGTCGAGGTCGCCCCAGTAGACATCGGCGAGGAACTGCTGCAGGGCGCGGTGCAGCATCGGCCCGCGCCAGACGACCGGTGCGTTGCCCGGGGTGAACATCCCGATCGAGATGACCTTCACGCCGTGCGCCTGCGGCGGCATGATCATCCGCTCGACCTGGGTCGGCTTGCCGGTGACGCCGAGCATGCGCGGAACGGAGAAGCCGTAGATGTCGGCGTCGAGGACACCGACGGACAGCCCGCGCGCGGACAGCGCGACGGCGAGGTTGACCGTGATGCTGGACTTGCCGACCCCGCCCTTGCCCGAGGCCACCGCGTAGACCCGGGTCAGCGAGCCCGGCTGGGCGAAGGGGATCACCGGTTCCGGAGCATCGCCGCGCAGGCTCGTCTGCAGCTGCTTGCGCTGTTCGGGCGACATCACCCCGAGCCGGACGTCGACGCCGCTCACCCCGGCGACCGCGCTGACCGCGACCCGCACGTCGCCGGTCAGCTTCTCCTTCATCGGACAGCCGGCGACGGTGAGGAAGACCTCGACGTCCACCCTGCCGGCCGGTGAGACCGCCACCTCGCCGAGCATGCCCAGATCGGTGATCGGGCGGTGGATCTCGGGGTCGTACACGGTGGCCAAGGCGGCGCGGATCGCGGTCGGATCGGGTGCCGATGGCATGCCACTCCAGGGAAGTCGGGGACAGCCCATGGTACGGCTCACCGCCCAGGCCACGCCGTCCTCCTCGTGGAGGGCGGAGCGGGCGGGGCCGCGGCCTACCGTGTTGCTCCCCGGTAGCCGGCCCCCGGGCGGTCGTTGGCCCCCGGTCCTAGGATCCCGGGCATGTCAGAGCGCTCCGGGGGCTCGACGGCCGCCATCGCCGATCCGATGACGTTCCGGCCGACCCCTACCGGTATGACGGCGTGGCGGAGCTTCCTGCACACGCACGCGGTGATCACCCGCCTGCTCGAGGCCGAGCTGATGTCCGAGGAGGATCTCCCGCTGGCCTCGTACGACGTCCTCGTCCAGCTCGCGGAAGTACCCGAGCGGCGGCTGCGGATGACCGAGCTGGCCGGCGCGGTGCTGCTCTCGCGCAGCGGGCTGACCCGGCTGGTCGACCGGCTGGTGCGGGAGGGTCTGGTCGTGCGGCAGCCGTGCGAGGACGACGCCCGGGGCACCTACGCCGTGCTCACCCCGGCCGGGCTGAACCGGCTGCGCAATGCCTCCCGGGTGCACCTGCGCGGGGTCGCCGAACACGTAACCAGCCGGTTGCGGGAGGACGAGCTGCGACTGCTCACCGGCCTGCTGAACCGGCTCGAGGTCGCGGACCTGCCCCAGGCACCCGCCTCGCAGGACTAGCCGGGGGAGGTACCGGGTGGGCCGCCGCTGGGTACGTTGCCGCGGGTAGGTTGCCCACGTGATCCGCCGGGACCGTCCTGCGGCCCCTGACGAGCAGCGTCGGCGCACCGCCCGGGACTCCCTGGGCGTCGGTCTCGCCGTGGGCCTGTACGGCGCCGCCTTCGGCGCGGCCAGCATCGCCGCGGGCCTGGACGTGCTGCAGACCAGCGCGATGAGCCTGCTGATGTTCACCGGCGCCTCGCAGTTCGCGATGATCGGCGTGCTCGGTGCGGGCGGCGCGCCGCTGGCGGCGGTCGCGAGCGCCCTGCTGCTCGGCACCCGCAACTCCCTCTACGGCCTGCGCTGGCCGCTCCGCTCGGGCTGCGCGGCCGGCGGCGGGTGCTGGCCGCGCACCTGGTGATCGACGAGACGACCGCGATGGCCCTGGCCGCGCCACGGCCGGAGCTGATGCGGCTGGCGTTCACGGTGACCGGGGTGAGCCTGTTCGTCGGCTGGAATCTGGCGACGCTGGCCGGCGCGCTCGGCTCGGAGCTGCTCGGCGGGGGCGCCCAGGCTGCCCTGGACGCCGTGGTCCCTGCGGCGTTCCTCGCGCTGCTCTGGCCGCGACTGCGTGAGGGGGCCGCCCACATCCGGGTCGCCGCCGGCGGTGCGGTGGCCACGCTGGCCCTCACCCCGGTGGTCGCCCCAGGCCTGCAGGTCATGCTGGCCGCCGCGGCGGTCGTGCTGGGCTTGGTCCCACCGGCCCGGCGGGAGGCCCACCGGTGATCTGGCTCGCGGTGCTGGTGGCCGGTGTCGGCTGCTACCTGCTCAAGTACGTCGGGCTGGCCGCCCCGGCCGCGGTCCTGGACCGGCCGGTGGTCCGCCGCGCGGTCGAGCTCGTCCCGGCCGCCATGCTCGCCGCGCTGGTCGTGGTGCAGGCATTCACCGATCGGCAGGCGCTGGTGCTGGACTCGCGCGCCGCAGGGCTGGCCGCGGCCTTGGTCGCGCTGCTGCTCCGGGCCCCGTTCCTTCTGGTGCTCGTCGCAGCCGGCGGCACCGCGGCCTTCGTCCATGCCCTCGGTTGACCTCACGGGCAGCTCAGCCGGTACGCCGGTCCGCATCGTCGCTGAGCCGGGTGAGCTCGGAGCGGATGTAGTCGCGGGTGGCCAGTTCCCCCACGGCGATCCGCAGCGCGGCGAGCTCCCGGGCGAGGTACTCGGTGTCGGCCTTGGCGGCCAGCGCGCGCTGCCGGTCCTCCTCGATGGTCACCCGGTCGCGGTCGGTCTGCCGGTTCTGCGCGAGCAGGATCAGCGGGGCGGCGTACGCGGCCTGGGTGGAGAAGACGAGGTTCAGCAGGATGAAGGGGTACGGGTCCCACTGCAGCCGGATCGCGGTGAGGTTCAGCAGGATCCAGATGATGACGATCGCGGTCTGGTAGGCGAGGAACCGGCCGGTGCCGAGGAACCGGGCGATCTTCTCGCTGAACCGGCCGAAGGCGTCGGAGTCGACCCGGGGGATCAGCCGGCGCGCCTCGCGCGGCTGGTCCAGCCGGACG
>JAABUR0100009998.1_pt1 | contig 10533 bp, 10 predicted proteins | sample 5560091 | NCBI WGS metagenome assembly JAABUR01 (sample SAMN10711879, study PRJNA513375) | rock metagenome | isolation source: Antarctica rocks | place: Antarctica: Victoria Land, University Valley sud
GGGCTTCATGCTCGACTACGGCGAGGACAACTCCGGACTGTTCATGAAGTACCTGCGCCGCGGGTCGGGCTACTACATCGACGTCGGTGCATCGGAGCTTGTGGCCAACGGAGACATCAAGCTGAAATCAGGAGTGGGTGTCGAGCGGCTCACGGAGGACTCGGTGGTGCTGACCGACGGCACCGAGCTGCCCGCCGACCTCGTCGTTTACGCCACGGGCTACGGCTCGATGAACGGCTGGGCCGCCGACCTCATCTCCCAGAAGGTTGCGGACAAGGTGGGCAAGGTGTGGGGCCTGGGCTCGGACACCGCCAAGGACCCCGGCCCCTGGGAAGGCGAACAGCGCAACATGTGGAAACCCACGCAGCAGGAGGGACTGTGGTTTCACGGCGGCAACCTGCACCAGTCGCGGCACTACTCGCTGTACTTAGCCCTGCAGCTCAAGGCACGGATGGAGGGCATACCCACGCCGGTCTACGCCCTGCAGGAGGTGCACCACCTGAGCTGAGCGTGTCCGCCGTCATACCGTCGCGGTTATGTGGGCGCATGGTCGAAGCTCTCTCCGCGTGGCCCCGGGCACGGACCTCCCGCGGTACGCCAGGATGCTCGCCCGGTACACGATGCCGTACTCGCCGGGTCGGCACCCCCGGCCCACGTGCTGAACGACACCCGACCCGTCAGTGCTACACGCCGTGAGCGGCTCATCGCCCGACACCAACGCCACGGTAAAAACCCGCAGGAAGCAGTAGCAGTCCGGCTGCGGCGTCCCGCAACGCGGCGGCACCGGCGGGGAGTTGCTCAGCGGGGTGAGAGATGAGGTGCCCGTCCTCGCCGAGTCGGGCGTGCCCGTCACTACCGGCCAAGATCGGCTCAAGGTCGGAGAGCGGGACAAATTCGGGGAGGTCACGCGGCCAGTGCTTGTCAATCAGCGGTGTGGGCGAAGCCGGGATACCAGGCTCATCGCACTTGACCGGGCAGCTCGGTGGTGGCGGCTTCGATCGCTGGCCACCAGGTCTCGATGGTGGTGGCGAGGCGGTGGATCTCCGGGGCAGCCGATGCGGCGGCACCGCAGGCTGGGTAGCGGTGGGCGCGTCGAAGGAGGGGGTAACAACTGGTTCCGTGACGTTGGCGGGGTGAAGCCGACTCTGGCCAACCCGGGGACGCGGGTACGACGGCCGTTAACGCAGCAGGAGCGCGAGACGATCGCGTTGCGGTGGGCCGAGGAGGCGCAGGTGTGTGAGGTCGCGGCGGAGCTGCGACGGCGGCCCTCGTGATCTCATCTGAGCTAGCCCGCAACAAGGCGGACTCCGTCGACCAGGCGTCCGTGTGCAACGGATTTGCTCGCACCCGGGGCGCCCGGCGACATCCGGACCGACGGTTACTGGGATAGATCCACGAGCACCTTCATTTTTCTTCCAGCGTGAAGAGCTTCGAAGCCTTCGTTGATCACGTTCTCGAGCGCGATCGGAGTCACCCACCCGGTGGGGTCGTACTTGCCCTCGGCCATGAGGGCAATGACGGCCTTGTAATCAGCAGAGGTGTAGCAGATGGACCCTTGGATGCGGGATTCGTTCATCACCAGGTTGAACAGCGGTGTGCTGAGCGGCTTCTCGTAAATGGCGACGCTGACCATCGGCTTGCGCGCACCGATGCAGGCAAGCGCCGTCTCGACGGACGACTGAACACCGGCGGCCTCGTAGGCAGCGTCAGCGCCGCGGCCGTCGGTGGCGTCGCGGACGTAGCCTGGCACGTCGACAGTAGTGGGGTCGAGGGTCGTCGCCCCTAGCGCCTCGATGGCAGCACGACGCGTTGGTGACGGTTCCACGACGAGGACATCTTCGAGTCCATTGCCGCGCAACGCAAACCACAGGCCGATGCCGATGGGGCCGGCGCCGAACACCATCGCTGTATCGCCGGGACGAACATCGCCCATAGCGGCGGCGTGGTACGCGACGGACATCGGCTCGACGAGCGCCCCCAGTTCGAGGGAGACGTTGTCAGGGAGGGGATGAATCATGTTGGCAAGTACCACGGCGTACTCGGCCATTCCGCCGTCGGACATCAGGCCGTGAAAGCCGACATCCGGACAGAGGTTGTAATGTCCGGCACGGCACTGCCCGCAGTGGCCGCATCGGTAGAGAGGTTCGACGGCCACACGGTCGCCCTCGGCAATCCCCGTCACGCCGGAACCGACCTCTGTCACCGTTCCGGAGTACTCGTGACCGATCACGAGGGGCATCTGCCGTCCAGTCACGGGGTGGGGTTCGGTGGGGATGAAAATTGGGCCGGCGTAGTACTCGTGTAGATCGGTTCCGCAAATGCCGGCGAATCCGACCCTTACCTTGACCTCTCCAGCGCCGAGCTGCGGTTCGGGTACGTCCTCGATCTCGAGCTTATTCGGGCCGTGGTACACAGCTGCTCGCATTATACGCTCCTATCGTCCCAGCACGTTGCCAGCCTACTCACATTGTAGGTGACGTGACGCACAGCGCAGAAGAGTTGCATGGCATTGCACGCGCAACTCTTACGCGTTGCGGTCACCCGAATGCAGATTACGTGACGCGTCGGGGGAACGCTTCTGCATTCAGATTGTTGCTGGCGACGTGTCAGCCTTCTGACCAGCGCCCCTGAGACATGGGGACAGAAGAAGGTCTCGCCGAGAGTCCGAAAGTAAGAGCCCATGCGTGGTGAGGTTTGGGTAGGACGGCGGGGCTCCGTACGTGAGTAGGCCATCGGCGAGGTCTTTGGCGTGAACGGCCAAGCATAATCGAAGGCAACCACCGATGGTCACCTCAGTCTGCACTGTTCGAGGCGCTCCGTGCCGGTGGTTGCCCGGCGGCAGCGGCCGTAGCCGGTGTCCCGTTCCCCGCCGAGGCCGGTTATCGAATCCATGGTGCGGGCCGGCGGGCGAGGTGGCGTCGTGGGCGGTTCTGCGGTCGGCGGGCATTTCTGAGTTCCTGTTGCGGCTTCCGGTGAGCAGCGTTGGTGGTGGTTCGGTGTGGAAGGAGCTGCTCGATGATGCGGGTGCCGTCCGTGGCTGGGAGCGGGAGCAGATTGAGGATGGCCAGGGCGATGTTCAGCCACGCGGCGCACCATGCGAGGGCGGTGATGTCCTGCGGTCCGGGTGCTGTTGCCGTGAGGATGATCGCCCCGTACAGCAGTTGGGCCACCGGCCCGGCGACGGAGATCACCGCACGTTTCTTCGTTCGGTCCGCCAACCCGTCCCAGACGACCGCCGCGCTCATACCGCGGATCAGGAAGGCGAGCACAGTGCCGCCGAGGAGGCGCACGGCGACCACGTGCGCAGCTTCGTGCAGCAGCACCCCGGCGACCGCGATCGCCGTGAACACGGCGATGCCGGTGCGGTCCTGGCTGGGGTGATCGGCATACAGCGCCTGCATGAGGCGTGCGCACTGCCAGCCCAACAGAGCGAACAGTGCGGGCCACGCCGGGCTGAGGATGCTGACCCACAGCCGGTCAACAACATGCAGATACGACCAGCCGGGGGGCCGGTAGTGCGCCACCACCGCCCGTCGCTGCGTGGTGGGGGTCACCGGCAGCCCATTCACCACGGCACCTCGATGCCGATGTGGCTGATGGCGCTGTGGTACTGGCGGGCGGCCTGGTTGGCGGCGTCGAGGTGCTGCGCCACCTGGTGCAGGTGATCGGCGGCTTCGGCGCACCGTGCGGCCGGGTCGCGGGTGCCGCTGTCATCGCGCAGCAGCGCCCCGGCAGAGAGCCCGGCGACCTGCGTGGAGCAGGTGGTGACGACCTGGGCCAGCGCCCGGGTCAACTCGTCCAAGGTGGCCCCCAAAGCGTAGAGGTCCTCCGTGTCCGGGGACTGCATCGTTGCCGTGCTCTCCCGCACCGCCTGGCGCAGCACCTTACTCGCTGCCGCGACAGCAGCACCCGGCTCATAGGGTGGGTTGTCGCTCACATCCCTCTCCGTCCTCTGCGGTGGATCGCAGTCATGGCGCGCTCACGATGGCCGTGACGCTGACGGTGAACGTGGTGCCGGACCAGGTCTTCGGCAGCGGCGGTTCCTGCGGGGTGAGGGTGACCTGGTGGCTCAGTGAGGTCAGGACGGCACCCGCCGCGCGGGCCTTGGCCTCGATCTGGCCCAACGCATCATCGAGCGCAGCACCAACCTCGTCGTCCCAGCTCACCGCGCGAAACGTGTATGTCTGCATTTCCCTGCTCCTCTGGTGCTGTTCACTGGTGTGCTCAGTGTGTCCGGTGATCAGGACAGTGATGTCTCTGCGCTACCCAGCCGTACCGCGCTCAGGCGCTGGCTGGCGGCGCGTTGCGCGCGCCCGATGCTCAACAGGTGTTCGAACAGTTCGTGCTCGGGCAGTTCCGCGGCGGCTTGGGCGAGGGAAGCGGCGGCGGCGGCGGCGTAGTAGCTGCGCCGGTAGGCCGCCCCGATGACGGCGCGGGCGTAGTGCCCGGCGAACTCGGCGGCCGCCCCGGACAGGGTGGCTTGGGTGAGGGGCCTGGTGCAGCAGCGCCCCGCGGTGCCCGGCGGCCTTCCCGACCTGGGTGAGGTAGGCGGCGGTGCTCGCCGGGTCGTGGGGCACGCCTGCACCCACTTGGGCGGTGATGGCCTCGTACAGCTCGGCGTACATCGGCCGGGCGAAATCCGCGCCGGTGAGCACGCCAGTGACCCGGCGGGCCTCTGCTGCAGGTGCCCACAGCAGCGCCCCCAGAGCCAGGGCCTCAACATCGGTGCGCGGATCGTCCACCAAGTCGTCCACGTCGACGGGATCATCGGGGTGCGGGTTGCTCACGATGCCTGCTCCCCCGCGGCGCGCAGCGACGCCGGTAGGAGGGGTCGCAGTAGTACTCGCCGAAGATCGGGCGGATATGGGCCGGGCGGCGCATTTGAGCAGGGGTGGTTCAAGTGGGCGGGTTGATCAGTCGCTGGTCTGGAGAGAGGCGAAGTCGGCGTGGGCTTGGTCGACGGCCTCGGGGTAGGACTGCCGCTTTTTGTGCTCGGTGATCGCCCGGTAGATGCTGGCCGGGCTCGGGGTGTGTCCCTTGCGTTTGCCGGCGGGGATGATGAGGTCTGGGCGGATCGACTCGACGGATTCGCCGCGGGCGCGGCGCCGGAGCACGGTGTGCAGCATGTCGTCGGTGATGACCGGCGGTCTTCCGCCGTGGTGTCCTTTGCGGGCGGCGGCGTTGAGCCCCTCGAGGGTGGCCTCGCGGATGTTCTCACGTTCGGTTTCGGCCATCGCGGCGAAGAACGCGAACAGCACCCGGCCGGTGCCGGTGGGGTCGTAGATGCCGGTCAGTGGGCCGGCCAGCATCTCCAGGGCGATGCCGTGCGCGGTGAGGTGATCGGCGAGCGCGGTGAGCTCGGCGGAGTCGCGCCCGAGGCGTTTCATCTCGTAGACGGTGAGGATGACCCGGCAGTGCGGGGCGTGGGCTTTGATCTGGCGGCATGCCTCCAGAGCGGCTTCGAACTTCGGGCGGACCCGCACGCGGGTGGACACTTTCTCGGCGAAGATCTTCTCGCGCGGGATGCGGTGCGCGGCGAGGGCGTCGAGTTGGGACTGGAGTTCCTGGGTGAGGTGCGAGCAGCGGGCGTAGCCGACGCGAATGTCCGCGCTGGGTGTGTCGGCGGGGATCGGCGCCGGCGGTGGCGTGCCCGGCCGCCACAGCTGCCCCGGTCCGCGGTCGACCGGGGTCGGGATGCGTAGCAGCTTCGCCAAGCGAGGGACCTTGGTGAACCGGCCGGTGTGGTAGGTCCCGGTAACCGCGCCGGAGCGGGACCGGCACGGTGAGCCCGGCTCGACCAGACAACGCGGGCAGGGGTGGCGTTCGACCTCGGCGGCATCGGGCGCGACGGTGGCGTCTGGCTCGCTACTCACGCGGGAATCTTCTCACAAACATCTCTCAGAACACGCCGCCTCCAGATTTGAGTGAGAACGAGTTCTGAGAAGCAATACGGACCTCGGGGGTGGCTCGTCAGCTACTGTGGACGGTCTTCGCAGAATGGACCGTTTGTGAGAGCTTCCTCGACCCTCGAATCGCGCGGCTTGCTGCTGCGCCGTTCATGGTTGTGGTTCTCGCACGACGGCGGCGAGGACCGTGGTTACCACCTTGCGGAGGGCGCTTGTGGCGGCGAGGCCGAGTGCTCCGTTGGCTTTCGCGACAGTGGTGCCGAGTCGCTCCATGGTGCGCAGTCCTCGTTCCAGCCGGGCCATCTGGGAGTCGTCGCGGCGCGCCCGCGGGCTCGACTCCGCAGGTTGATGTGCGAGCGTTGACCTGCCCAGCTCCACGGGGGCACCGATTGCCGCCGATGTGTACCTGCCCCAAGGCGCCGGAGCGGAAGCACCCCGCCGCGTCCGATTCTGGTGACGGTGCACGGCGGTGGCTTCTTCTTCGGGGACCGCCACGAGCTCGACCAGGAATCGAAAGACGCCAAGGTTCCTGGCTTCAGCGGCGGCGGCCGAGACTCGGCAATCCTCCGCGCACAGCCCGGATACTGACATCTGGACCGGGAGATGAAGCCCGGATTCGTGCGGGAGGATTGAGTGGACGACGCAACGGGGGTGCGACCGGTGGCTCGGCATCCGAGCAGTCCGCAGCAACGCAAGCTGTCATCGAATCGGGACAAACATCTGTCTTTCCAGGTCTGGTGTGGGAGTACAGCAGCCCCGTTCGGGTGTTTGCCCACGTCGAGCGCTTACATTCTGCGCATTCCAGTCGTACCCGGTACGGGTTCTCACTTGCTCGCCTCGGCTGGGCCACGTAGATAAGTATGTCAGCATCTAGCCGACAATGCACCGTCCTTTTGAACCCGCACGAGGTTCTCCACTGACAGCTGCGAGGTGAGCGCCAGGAACTGCAACATCAGGGTCGCCACGGGGGGCGACCTCGTGGGGCGGCAAGTTGTCATCGATCGGGCTGCTCACACTTCAATGCAGGCATGGGAGTAGACAGGACGGTCCTACCTGTGACTGTCACCCCAACGCCGCCTCCGCCGCCCGGTCATCGATCGTCCTACGGACGGTCAGACCTGCACAAGCGACCGAGCGCAGCGCGGCTCGGGGCCGGGAAAAACTCTGGGCAAGTTCATCGGGCCTGGCTCAACGGACAGCGGCGAGGCCGCGGGCGAGCCGTCGTAGCCGACGACGATGAACGGGTGTTCCGGCGAGTCAATGGGCACGGATGGGCACTTCCAGTGCTCTGTGGTGAGGAGCGGGGTCTATTCGACGGCCGTCTGAGCGGGGCCAGGCCCCGAGCGTGTCGGAGAAGTCCTCGACTGTCAGCGTCCGTTGTGCGCTCGTGAGCGTGGGGTCAAGCACTAGGCGGACGGCGTGAAGCAGGTTCGACTTGCCGCTGCGGTTCTCCCCCACGATGACGGCGCCCCCATCAACCCGCACATCGACGCTTAGCAGGTTGCGGAAGTTGCTCACGACGACTCGAGCCAGCTTCATTGCCGAACAGTAATGCTGGAATGGCCGACCGTGCGCAATACCGCGTCGGGCCGGCTGTCCGGCAGGCCGGGGTGCTGCCTGACCTCTACAAACCCACGCGGACCCGACCGCAAGCTCGTGTCCTCCACGAACTCTCGTGTGGTGGTCACTAAGGTGCTCTGCATGCGGCTTCAGGCAGTCCCCTCCGGTATGCCGCAGCCACCAGGATCATCCGAGCAGGTTCTGCCGCGTCTTCTTGCGGACGGGGTGACGTGGGGAGACTCCTCGATATGGCTGCCCAAGCTCCCCACCGGTGGTGTTGATCTGTTCTTTACCTCGCCGCCCTACGCCGACGCCCGGGCCTACTCACGCATCCATCCCGACCGCTACGTCGAGTGGTTTCTGCCGTTCGCCCGGGCCATGTACGACGCCACCAGCGATACTGGCTCGCTAGTGATCAACATCAAGAACCGCGTCGCCAAGAGCGGCCCGCTCAAGGGCCAGCGGCACCCCTACGTCTACCAGCTGGTTATCGCCCTGCAGAACATGGGCTGGCGGTGGCTGGAAACCTACATCTGGGCCAAGCCCAACGCTGTACCTGGCCGGTTCGGGCCGCGCACCAAGGATGCCTACGAGTACGTCTATCACTTCGCTCGAGGTCCTCGGCCCTACTTCGACCTCGACGCTATCCGGGTCCCCTACAAGACGAGCACGGCCGAGATCGAGCGCCGCAAGCTCGACGTCAACGGCCGCCGGAACACCACCGCCGGGTTCGGGCGGGACCGGACAACGACCTACCTGCGCGGCGGCGCGGACCCCGGCAACGTCATCAACGTCTCCCAGACCTACAACCAGCACTACGGGGTCGCGCACACCGCGGCCATGCCCGAAGGTCTCGCTTCGTTCTTCATCAAGGCCACCAGCCCGAAGAACGCCGTCGTGATTGACCCCTTCGCCGGGGGCGGTACCACCGTGGTGGTAGCCCGCCGACTGGGCCGGCGAGCCGGCGGGCTGGAGCTGCACCAGGAGTTCATCACCGAGGCGCGCCGCCGCGTGGCCGCTGACGAGGACAATGACATTCCCGGCGGCCTGGTGGACGTCGGCTGACGTGCCTTCCGTCGAGGAGACTGTCGCCAAGATCGTCAACGCCGCGACCTGGGACCAGCGTGTCGCTCAGATCCGGCTCGTGGCCCAAAACCACGGCACTGGCGAGCACGCAAGCATTTTCGCGCAGGTAGCGCGGGAGGCGTACGTTCCCCACTTGGCCCCGGACTTTGCTTACATCAACGAGGCACCGTTTTACGAGCGGCCTTACTTCACGGAGGTCTATGCCGGCGCGTCCGCCGCGACCAACGATTTCGCCAACGTCACCGAGAGTCATCTGAGGCAAGTGCTTCAGGACGATCCGCGCACGTTGTTGGTGTTCCGGACCATCCTCGGCCTCACCAAAGACGAGTTCGCACACAGCACCACCCTGGTAGCGGAAGCCGTGCAGATGAGCCGACTGACGTCGGGAAAGATCGACTCGATGGAGAGGCGCGGCACTGCCGCTACCGATGAACAGGTCCATGTCATCGCGACGACCCTGTCTCAGGTCATGGACGGCTCGCTGTTCGGCGAGCCCGGAGGCGACCTGCGGCGCAAACAAGACAAGCTCGATACCCGCTACGGCTGGGCGTCCGTCGGGCAGGCCGCGGCCGACGGCGTCCCATACGCCGACTTTCTCCACCAGCGCCACTACGGTGGCGCCTTCCGTCAGGTCCTGGACGCCACATCCAGTCGACGCGGAAACCTGATCGAGGACGCGGTCGAACAACTCTTCCGAGACAACGGCGTCCCGTTCATTCGCACCGGCTCCCACAACCAGGGAGACATCGCCGCCAGGTTCGAAATCAAGGTGGCACCGGCTCCAGACTTCGTGGTGTTCGACGACACTGACACCCTGCGCGCAATGCTGGAATGCAAGCTCGTCAACGACGGCGGCACAGCCCGCGACAAGGCCCTACGCTTCGAACGCCTCCGGGCAGAATCAGTGCGACTGGGAGGCATCCCGCTTCTCGCGGTGCTCGGCGGAATGGGCTGGGCACGCGTCAATGACACACTAGGACCAGTCGTGCGCGATACAGAGGGCCGGGTTTTCACCCTCGCTACGCTGCCGCAGATGCTCGACGTCGCACCCTTCCCCACCCTACGAAACCTAGCTGCCGGCCTCTAACCCCTTGCCGGCGAGCTCGGCGGCGATGTCGTGCAGGTCGCGGGCCGAGCGACCGAGCCGGTCTAACTTGGTCACCACCAGGACGTCTCCGTCGCGGACCGCACCCAGCGCCGCGGTGAGGCCCCGGCCGCTCCCGGTTGCGTCCGGTCCTGCCCTGATCGGTGTGCAGGTGCTCGTCGGTGACCCCGAGCTGTTTCAGGGCTGAGAGCAGCGCACGCACGTCTTAGCTCGTTGTGGAGCATCGGGCGTACCCGACGAGGATTTCGGCCCCCAGCGGAGCCTAGTCCGGGTTAAGGCAGCCTTACCGGATTCACTACCAAGACGGTCAACCAGGACGGCCCATGCTGGCCGTACTCGGCCCCCGAAGTGGGTGCGGGACCGTCCTGTAGAGCGATCGTCAAACCGGACACCGGTGCGGGTCGTACCAGTGTCCGGTTTGCTGGCCGGGCATGGACGCGCGCTTCGCGCTGAGATCTCTCGTAAATGCGAGCCACGGCACGCCCCGCAGCGAAACTCTCCGCTCCCGCCGTCGTCCTGGTCATCCCGAGGACCCGGCGGATAGCCCAGCCGCACGAGGATCAGGTTCAGCGCCAATCGCGTCGTTCACCTGGTCTGTCCAGGTGGCTGTCCTTAGCTTCACCAAGGTCCACGATGGCGGGCGCATGCCTGCGGAAAGGGACGGATGTCATGCCGCCGGATACGCTGGGCCTGCACCCGCCAACACCGGCCAGTGCCAGCCACCATCACCGAGCTGCCCGGCCAAATGTGATGAGCCGCGTTACTTGCGGCCGGGGCTCCATTGCAGGCCCCAGCCGTACGCCTGGTCCAGGGCACTCTGACTGCCGTTGATGTAGCGGACCTCGCGCCGGACCGACAGGTCGTCGTCTCTGTTCT
>JAABUR0100010000.1_pt1 | contig 10532 bp, 13 predicted proteins | sample 5560091 | NCBI WGS metagenome assembly JAABUR01 (sample SAMN10711879, study PRJNA513375) | rock metagenome | isolation source: Antarctica rocks | place: Antarctica: Victoria Land, University Valley sud
CCTGGTTGGCCTTGGCCAGTTCCGCATTAACGGGTATGGGAACGACGCTGCTCGGACCACGCCGAAGCGGTTTGAGCGCGGCATAAGCGCCGGCGTCGCGCTGCCGGCGCCAGTCGGTCAGGGCCGATGAGTAGAGACCTTCGCGGCGCAGAATGGCGGCGATCCCGCCTGTGTCGGCCGCACGGTCGGTTTCTGCCAAGATGCGAAGCTTCATAGCGGCCGAGAAAATCCGGTGCTTTGGCCGATCCGACAGCTCCGGCGAGGCCGCGGCTGGCGCCGGCACGATCGTCGGCCGGCGGCTGTCTTCGTGTCGGCGTCAGCTGCGGCGTTCAGCTGCGAATGAATGTTGGGCGTAACCACGATGCTGTTCTCCTGCGCCCAAGTCTAAACTCGCATGGGGCCAGTGTCTCATCGTCATTGGCACAGAGGGGGCCGTCGAGAATGGCCTGCCTCAGGCTCGGCCATTCTGCCTTGCCTGCGTCCAGGGCGGGAAGCGTGTCGCGCTCCTGCGTGGAGGCCGGCACAACGGCGATGGCAAGCCAGGTGCCGTCAGCGTCGACCAGGGCGACACGCTTGCGGCCCAGCACCTTCTTGGCCGCGTCATACCCACGCGGACCGCGGACTGGGATGCACTTGACCGACTGCGTGTCGATGATGCCCAGGCTGGGCTCGGGCGTCCGGCCCGCCGCACGACGCCGCAGGCGGGCTACGTCGCACAAGAGACGATCAAAGAGCCCCAGGCCCAGCCAGCGACGAAACCAACCATACACGGTGCGCCACGCCGGGAAGTCACCCGGCAGGGCGCGCCAGGGTCCACCGACACGCAGATGCCAGGCAATCGCGCTGACCTCACCATCCATCAGTTTTTCCTGCGCACGGTTGACGGCTGGAGTCCGCGTGTGATGCAAGGTTTCCGCCTCTTTTCTGGAGCGGGATCGACAGGTGGTTGGAACAAGTGGGATCGCCGTTTGGGCGGAAGGGATCAAGGCTGACCTGAAGCAACGTTTGCCGGAGCAGCGCAAGACGCAGCGGGACAAGCTGTCTCTTCTGGTTGCGACCATGCTGCATGTTCGCAGCGCCAATCTGGTGGAACTGGCGTCGGGACTGCCACGTCCGTCGGATCGTTGGGACATGGGCTATCAATGGATATCGCGCTTTCTGGCCAACGACCTGGTGTCCTGCGACGCGGTGATGCAGCCATTCGCCAGCGAGATCCTGGCGCGCTTGGCCGAGACTGGCGACCCGGTTCCACTGATCCTCGATCAGAGCAAGGTGTCTGACCGCCACCAGGTCCTGATGCTGAGCGTGCGGTGGGGCGAGCGCGCCCTGCCGGTGGCGTGGCGTGTTGAGGACACCGACGGCACCATTGGCTTTGCCGTGCAACAGGACCTGCTCGACGGCGTGCGCGGATGGCTGCCTGCCGGGACGCGGGTGGTCCTGCACGGCGACCGCTTCTACGGAACGCCCGACCTGATCAGGTGGTGTCAGGATCGCGGGTGGGACTACCGTCTGCGGCTCAAGAGCAACCTTCAAACGTGGATCGGCTCGCGCAAGGCGACGACGGGCGATCTGGCACTCTCGGGCGCACATTACTTCCAGAAGGTCGCGCTCACCGGCAAGCGCGTCAGCACCAACATCGGCATCATCCATGACCCCGGGCACGCCGAGCCGTGGATCGTCGCCATGTCCGCCGAGCCCTCCTACCTCAGCACGCTCGAGTATTCGCGCCGCTGGGGGATCGAGCCGATGTTCTCGGACTTCAAATCACGCGGGTTCGGCATCCAAGACACGCAGATCCAGTATCCCGACCGCCTCGGGCGTTTGATCCTTGTGATGTCGCTCGCCCTTTATTGGGCCGTCTCGACCGGGATGTGGGACGCGGCCGAGAACCCGACGCCGAACGAAAAAAAAGATCGGAGCGTCAACCCAGAAAACTCGCCAGAAGCAAGCTTTCCTGGTTTACCCGAGGCCTCCGCACAGCTGTCAGATTTATGCTCCGAGCCCTGCCGCTGCCAAAGCTCTGGGACTGCCTGCTAAACTGATGGATGGTAAGCGCGCTGACCACCGGCAGAACCGGCGTTGCTTTCTCACTAAGCGGCGGGTCCACTCGCTCCAGCCACCGCGCCATTTCCGCGACCGCACAGGTCGATACCATCTCTTTCAGGCCAGCCTCGTGGCGTGCCCGATGCGCTTCGGTCCACATACCTGCTCCCATCCACCCAACCAGGCGGACACTCGTGATCTCCTGAGAGTAGAAATAGGATCGAGGCGCAAATGGGCCACTCAAACAGGTTCTAAGGGATGTAGCGGCGCCCTGCCCATGCTGCGACCCAGCCCAATGCGCCAACGGCCGCGGGCAGGATCACGAAGGCGAACCATTGAAGATCGGTCATTCCCGCAACCCTCCAAGCACACGTTGCGCGGTGATATGTAGCACGGTGGCGATGACAAGCCATGCCACGGCACCTACGACAACCGCCACGAGCCGCAAGCCGGTAGGGCCGGCGCTGTAGAAGAATGCGGCAGCAACCGGAGCTGCAACCCCAATGGCATAGCTTGAACCAGCCATGGCGTTCAAAAGATTGGCTAGCCTGGATTATTCACGACGAGTACCGCTCCAGGCGCAAGTCGTTGATTTTGCTTATCTACTTCACACGCGCCAATTTTGTTGAATTTTTTGCAACGAAATCCTTGGCTCGGCCATTTCCGTGGCGTTGGCTCACGTCGGGACAACCCGGCGCATAATCCGGGCTAGAAGCTTGATACGCTCGTTGTGGATCACTCCTGCCTCTTCATGTCGAGCGTCCCGGCTTTACTGCTTTCGAGCAAAGATTGCCCTCTGGCTTTACCGACGATCCGCGGCTTGCGGGGGATGCCGCGCGCATCCCGCACGAGATCGTCTGCCAAGCCATAGGCGCGGCGTACGTCCGCCTTGGCCGGGGGCACGCCGGTAGCGGAAGCGAGGGACGCCATCCCCTGCATGAGCGTGGCGAGATCAACCGGGGAAACGGGGACACTTGGGCTGTCCGGCTTTACCATTTCCGGTGCAGGATTAGCCAGGCTTGGCGGGAACTCCCGCGGGCCGGCTTCACTGTCGGCAAGCCGGTTAATCGCACGGGAAAGCCAGGCGCCCATCGTCTCGCCTTGCTTTGTGGCGCTGGATTTGGCCCGTTCCCATGCCGCGGCTGAAACCGACTTGACGTTGATTGTCGTCTTTTCGTCGTCTGGATTGTCCATGGCTTTACCCTGATTAGCTTAAAGTTATACCGACGGATTAGCCGGCCGGTAAAGCTGAACTATGGACAGGCCGGCGGTCTCTGGCCCATTGTGCACCGCTACGTAACGGGGCTGACATGGCACTAACGGGGGCAGAGCGGGCCGCACGACACCGGGCGAAGCGGGCGCAAGAGGCCGGGCCGGTTGTCCGGCTACCGCCCGCCCGGCTGATCGGCGCAGCCGGCCGCAGCGATGGCGGGATGCGGTGCAGGAGCTTGGCGAGCTGCTGGATGACTATGAGGCGTGGCGGGACGGTATGCCGGCGGCGCTGGCCGAGAGTGCCACGGCTGAGCGACTCGAGGCGCTGGTCGAGCTACGTGACCTGGTCGAGCAACTGGAAACGGCCGAGCTGCCCCGCGGGTTCGGCCGGGACTGATCGGGATTTCGTGCCTGGTTAGCCTTCAACCAAAACACCTCCGTTTGGTACAATTAGAAATCCACTTTCGCCATCCTGGAAAGTAGAGCCAATCGGCCCTACGCGAACAAACTAAACTAAACCGGCTACATCGTGGCCCTTTTGCCGTGCAAGATCAGGAGGGCCCGAAACCTTTTGTATCGCGCTTCCTGACCAACGAATATATATGTTCGCTATGCAAAAATAATGTGCAGATTGAACAGAGAAGTTCTGGATAATTATGAGCTGATGTGCTTATCACACATCAAAACAGTTAAAGAGTCTATCTAAAAATCAAGTTAAATGCTCGGTTAAACTGAACAAAATGGCGTGACAAACCCGGGTATTTCAGGGAATGCTCGCGTGAGGTGCTTGCGATGTGATGTGGCTATGCTTATAGAACGAAGCCGGAGCCGCGTCGGGCAGCTCCGGCTTACAAGGAGTACAACATCAGGGCTGTTCAACGCTGACGAATGGCGGTGAGTGAGAGCAGGTTCTTGATGCCTGCGAGACCGGCGCGGTAGCGGTCCTGACGGAGCGTGTCGGTCTGGTTGGCCTTGAGGATGTTGAAGGCAAAGCTGCGCAAGCGGGCGAACACGCCGGGGTTGGTGCGGATGCGCGAGCGGTCCTCCCCCAAGGTGACATCGCGGCTGTAATGGGAGGTATTCTCAATCCGCCAGTGCGCGCGGATAGCTTTGGCGGCGCGGGCTGCGGTGACCGGCCTGTTTGAAACGTAGAAGGCCGTCTCGACGGAATGGCGCAGCAGCCCGGTCTTGGCGTTGCGGGTGTAGACGTCGCGCTCGACCCGGATGACGGTCGCCACGTGCGGATGCCAGTCGGTGTCGGCCAGCTTGTTGGCCGGATCGAAGACGGTGACGGTGCGGCGTTCGTCGCGGTTGCGCCCCCTGTCGTGGCTGTAGGCAGACCCGAGCGGTGTCGTGGTGGCCGCAACCTCTTGGACTTGCTGGTGCAGGGTCGGCTGGTTGTCCTTGACCCCGACAATCAGGGCGATGTTGGCGGCTGCTGCGACGGCGAAATGTTTTTTTGGCAGTGCAGGGCGTCGAGCGTGACGATGGCGCCATCGGCAACGCCCAGTTCGGCCAGCAGCGTCTGCGCCGCCGGGATCTCGTTGGACCGTTCGGCGATATCGATGTGCGCGAGCACGAGCGCGGTGTCGGTGGCAAACGCGCTCAGCACCTGAGCCGCGGCACGATCGTTGAATTTGTCAAAGCTGCCGCGCAGCGTCTTGCCATCCAGGGCGATGCTGCCCTGTCCCTGCCTTTCATTCACAGCTTGCAGCAGGGTGGCATGGCGACGGAAGGCCACCTCCACCGCAGCCGGGTCCAGCCCTTGGAGGATGTAGCGGACAGCAGTGTGCGCAAGCGCGTGGCGCCACTTCAGGCCGAAGGTCGCGTTCAGCCTGCGACGATGGACGCCGATGAAGGTGACGATGCCGCGATACGAGTTGCAGCCGGTCACGATGGCAAGGATGGAGAACAGCAGCACGTGGGGCAGCTTATAGAGCTGCCCCTGCGCCCGGCGCGGATCAGGGACGTCCGCCAGCACGTCCAACAACGGTGAAAACGCAGCCACGGCAACCTCCGATCCAGTTGCCGCCGCAGAAGTCAGACAATGGCCGGCGCGGGAATCCCCCTTGCGACCAGCCGCCGCACTTCGCCTTTCAAGTGTTGCAGAGCGGACTCAGTGACGGCAAGACGACAGCGTTGAACAGCCCTGAGTACAACATGCCTCGCCAAGCGGAACTATCCCTCAAGCTTACCTGGGTTGGCTTCCTAGTCTCGTTCCAAGCCAGCATTCGCTACCGGCTCTAGCTAAGAGGGGGCGCCGGCCGCGCCAACGGTCGGCGCCCTTCTTTCTTTTACAGCCTAATGGACCTGGCCGATCGGGTCTATGGGTGATCCGTATATCCGCCCGGCTTTCCATAACGTCTCTACGCGGTCCCAGATCATCGGCTTTCGGGGGTCGCGCTTAGGAGATACATCCCGGCGGTGGGAATTATCTGCGCCGGCCGGACCGGGCTTCGCTGTATCCAGGTCCCGCACCAGCTCGCCAATGCGGATGGACGCCCGCAACCTGATCTCGGCGAACCACACCTCAAGCTCGGCATCATTCTGCTGTCGGACATACACAGCACAGGCCGCCGCTGCGTCCCGAAGCTCGGCCGCTCATCGATGCGGGCACATTCGGCGATCTCCTGGCGCGCACGTTCATCTCTGATCCCAAGAGTGGTTCAGCACTGGTGGCGGTGGGATTGGCGGCGGCTTGTGGTCCGGCTCGTGTGGGTCGTCCCGCTCCGAGTCTTCCGGTGGAAGCATCGGCGGCGGTGGCGGGCACGGCGGCAGGATCACGTCTGGCATCTGCGCCTGGACCGGAGCATCCATATGCCGTGTTCCTTGCCCATGGCCCTGTTCCAGGCCGCTCACGCTGGCGCGTCCACAAGGTCCAGGCGCCGCTCGGTCCCATCCGCCGTCAATGAATCTGCGCCAGGCTCCACCTGGGCGACCACCCCGGCGGGACGCGGCACCCGCGCGACCTGCAACCAGCCCGGGCCCGCGTTGTCCATTCCTGCCGCGCCTGCTTTTTGACCGAGGGAGGACACGAGTCTGTTAATGTGATGATCCAAGCAAATAAAGACGCCGGTACTGCATCCAGTCTGAAAGGTGGCCCGTATGCCGACAGCGTTATTCCACAGGTAACGCTGTCCAGCAGAAAGGAAACTCCATGTTAGATCATCGCGTAGATGACGTTGCCGAGCCGACAACGGGACTGGAACGGCGCGGCTTGCTGCGCGGGACCAGCCTCGGCGCCTTGGCGCTCGGCACCATGGCCATCACCGGCCTGGCCGCGTCGAGCACGCCGGCCCATGCGGTCGGCAACAACGACGCCGCCATCCTGAACTTCGCGCTCAACCTGGAGTACCTCGAGGCGGAGTACTACATCCGCGCCTACTACGGCAAAGGCCTGGATGCCTTGGACACCTATGGCCTTGGCGTGCAAGGGACGGTCACCGGCGGCCGCGCCGTCAACTTCGCGACGCCTGCGGTCCAGCAATACGCCGCTGAGATCGCGCATGACGAGCTGAACCACGTCCGCTTCATCCGCAGCGTGCTCGGCCCGAAGGCGGTGGCGGAGCCTGCTATCGATCTCACGAACAGTTTCAACACGCTGGCTCAGGCGGCCGGGCTCGGCAGCAGCTTTGATCCGTTCGCCGATGAGGTGAGCTTCCTGATCGGCGCGTTCATCTTCGAGGATGTCGGCGTCACCGCCTATCACGGCGCGGCGCCGCTCGTGCACAACAAGACCGTGCTCTCGGCCGCAGCCGGCATTCTGGCGGTCGAAGCCTACCACGCGTCCGAAGTCCGCCTGCAGTTGCTGCAGAAGGGTATGGCGGAGGTGACGCAGAAGATCTCCGCCCTGCGGGCCACCCTGTCCGGCGCGGCCGATGACCAAGGCGTCCTGCTGAACGGCGTCGCCAACATCGTGCCGACTGACGAGAACAGCCTCGCGTTCTCCCGCACGACGCGGCAGGTGCTCAACATCGTTTATGGCGCACCTGACGCAGCCAGCGGCCTGTTCTTCCCGGCCGGGTTGAACGGAGCGATCACCGCCTAGTCCGCAAAGCGGCCGCTGCAACGTCGTTGTTTGCGGTGAGCTCATGATAACGGGCAGGCGGCATGACCGCCTGCCCGTGCTCCAGAACTATGCCCAATCAATGTGAGGTTCAAACGTTATCTGTCGCCGAAGTTCGTCGTCGGCGAATCCTTGCCGCCGTAGTTATCTGCGAAACCCCGGTTGTGGGTTGGCCCCGACCCAACACCTCTGTCACGGGCCGCCACTTGGCGGCGTAGACCTGCCTAGCCAACGTTTGCCACGGCCGTTTTGTCTGTTTTGCCGTCCGGCAATCATCTTGTCAGCTCTCCCGTGCGGGTGCCAGGATTAGCGGACACGTCCGGGGTGGCCGGTCATGGGTCCTTTGACGGACTATCGCGCCACGCCTGAGATATCAATTGTCACTTTCCAAAGTCGACTGCAGCGAGTTGCCAAAGGCGACTTCACCGATCCGATCGGCAGCTGTGGGGGCGGAGGTGCTATGAGGTTGTGGTAAGTTCCTTGATCCGGCTGGCGAGTGCATCGATCGCAAACGGTTTGGTCAGTACCTGCATGCCGGGTTCGAGGTGGCCGTTGCCGACCACGGCGTTCTCAGCATAGCCGGTGATGAACAGCACCTTGAGGCCGGGCCGCACCGCCCGGCCGGCGTCAGCCACCTGCCTGCCGTTCATGCCGCCGGGCAGCCCAACATCGGTGATGAGCAGGTTGATGCGCACGTCCGACCGCAGCACCTTCAGCCCAGCTGCACCATCCACCGCTTCAATGGCTGTGTAGCCGAGGTCTTCCAGCACCTCGGTGACCAGCATGCGCACCGTTGGTTCGTCATCGACCACCAATACCGTCTCACCCTGCTCGGCGCGAGGCGCTTCGCTCAGCTCGGCCTCGGCATCCGCGCCGTCTACTTGGCCATGATGGCGAGGCAGATAAAGGCACATCGTCGTCCCCTGCCCAACCTCGGAGTAGATCCGCACCTGTCCGCCGGACTGCCGGGCAAAGCCGTAGATCATCGACAACCCTAGCCGGATGAGGTCGGCCTCGAACTCAGCGAAAGTGGCGAGGATGTTGAAGAACATTTTCCCCATGGGATTGATGGGATCATAGACGCTCGCTCCCAGCGCGAGCTTGACGCCGCGCGCAACAAGGGCGTCGGCGATGGACCGGGCGTCCGGCACCGAGCGCGCCAGCCGGTCGAGCTTTGGCACGACAAGCGTGTCGCCGGTGCGGACAGCAGCAAGCGCCTGGTCGAGGCCAGGCCGGGACCGGTTTGTGCCGGTCAACCCGTGATCGGTGTAGATCCGGTCAGCGGAGACGCCGAGCTGTCCAAGCGCGGCCTTCTGGGCAGCGAGGTCCTGCTTGTCGGTCGAGCAGCGGGCGTAGCCGATCAGGGTCATTGTCATAGCCTAAACTTGTAACGTTAACCCTCCCCTGAGTGATAGGCTTCTCGTACTAGCTATGTGAGACACCGCTCCGCTTGGTTCCACAAGGCTTGCTCGGCGGAGTTTGAACCGTCCGCTGGACGATCCCCTTGCGGACACGTCTCAGGAGCAGGAGCCTGCCACCTATCGATCAAGAAAGACCGCCACTTATCGTTGAAGGCCACACACGGGGGACGGCAGGGCCATGCCGCCACTGTTGCGAGCCGAGCTTGACCGTTTGCGACGCCGGCTCGTGCTGGCATTGGAGCTGATCCGGGAACTGGAAGCCGAGCGCGCGGCAGCGTTGGCCGCGGCGGCCGAAGCAGCGGCGGCCGACAAGGCGATGGCGCTGAAGATCACAGCCCTCCAGCGCATCCGCGGCATCGGCGAGAACTTCTCCGCCGTGCTGGTGCACAAGGTGCTCTACCGCTCGTTCGCCAACCGCCGCCAGCTGGCGAGCTACGTCGGCATCGCGCCCATGCCCTACCAAAGTGGAGGCATGGACCGTGACCGGAGCATCAGCCCGGCGGGCAACCCGCGGGCGCGCACGACGCTGATCCAGCTCGCCTGGCTGTGGCTGCGCTACCAGCCCGGCAGTGCTCTGGCCGCTTGGTTCCGCGAGCGCGTCGGCACGCTGCAAGGGCGCGCGCGTCGGATCGCCATCGTGGCCATGGCCAGGAAGCTGCTGATTGCGCTCTGGCGCTTTGTCGAAACCGGCGTGGTGCCGGAGGGCATTGAGTTCAGGGCGAAGGCCGTGACCATGGCATAGGCCAACAGGATTGCCGTAGGCGGCACCACCGCTCGCGGCGATACGGGAAGCGCGACCGTCTTCTTCTATGGTGGTGCAGAGCCGCCGCGTTTCAGGTGGCGCGCGCTTTACTGGGGCAACGCCTCGTGCATGAGGCATTATGGTTTGGGACCACGCCACTGGCCCGACCGCATGTAAGGTGATGCAGCCGTCGCTGCGACGCAGAACCGCCCCGGGCCCAACAGCCTTGCCGAACCCCGCTTCGACCCGACAGGGAGCTCCGCATGTAGAAACGCCGTTGACAGCCGAACCCTCATGTAAGACGAAGCACGGGTGGGCCAGCAGGGCACTCTGTCCTACGTGTGGGCTCCCCGCGGATCACGCCCGGCCCGGGTGCGCGACTGCCGACACCAGAACGCCTACTTGTTCGGTGCCATCTGCCCCGCCCGCGCCGTGGGCGCTGCCATCGTCATGCCCCGGGTCAGCAGTGAGGCCATGACGCTGCACTTGGAGGAGATCAGCAAGGCGGTGGGCAAGACAGCCCATGCCGTGCTGGTCTGCGACGGCGCGGGCTGGCACCGGCCCGGTGGGCGGCTGACCGTGCCGGAGAACGTCACCCTGCTGCGCCTGCCGCCCTACGCCCCCGAGCTGAACCCGATGGAGAACGTGTGGGAGTATCTCCGCGGCAACCAGCTTAGCATGACCGTGTGGCGCACCTACACCGCCATCCTCGACGCCTGCTGCAACACTTGGAACAGCCTCATGAAGGATGCCAAACGCATCACCTCCATCACGACCCGAACCTGGGCACAGGTCAAAGTCTAGGCGGGCTGGTATAAGCGCGGCGGCCCGCTCCCTCTCTCTTCGGGAGAGGGCCGGGGTGAGGGGGTTTTGGCCGCGGAGCCGGGCTTGCACTTGCTGCAAGCACCGAGGGCCTGCAAGCCGCAGCATAGCGCTTGAAGACCCCCTCACCCCGGCCCACACCCGGAGGGAGAGGGAGAAACGCACGGGTACGGGACGTGCTTTAGTCCCGCGCTTGCCGTGCAATGTGCCCCGTCCGACGCCGAAC
>JAABUR0100010001.1_pt1 | contig 10531 bp, 10 predicted proteins | sample 5560091 | NCBI WGS metagenome assembly JAABUR01 (sample SAMN10711879, study PRJNA513375) | rock metagenome | isolation source: Antarctica rocks | place: Antarctica: Victoria Land, University Valley sud
CGCCGGCTCGCCGGCGCGCGCCCTGCGCGCCCTCGACCTCTCGGCGCGCCAGGCGGGCGAGCTGGCGCTCGACGCCGCGCTGCGCACCGCCCCGGCGGCGCCGGCCGCCGAGGTCTACACTGGCGTCCTCTACGGGTGCCTCGGGCTGCCCGCGCTGGCGCCCGCCGCGCAGGGGCGGGTCCTGAACGCGAGCGCGCTGTGGGGCGTGCTGCGACCGGCCGACCGGATCCCCGCCTACCGCCTCTCGATGGCCGCGCGGCTGCCGCGCGTGGGCCCGCTGGCGGCGTACTGGCGCCCCGCCCTGCGCAAGGCGCTGCCCGACGAGGGGCTCGTCGTCGACCTGCGCTCCGGCGCCTACGCCGCCGCGTGGAAGCCGCGCGACGCCACCGTGGTGGGCGTGCGCGCGCGGACGGAGGGCGGCGCGGTGATGAGCCACATGGTCAAGGCCACCCGCGGCGACGTCGCGCGCGTGCTGCTGGAGGCGCCGGTTCCGCGCGCGACGCCCGACGAGGTCGCCCACCTCGTCGCGGCGAGCGGCCGCAGGGTGGAGCTCGCCCGTTCGGCCGGCGGCTGGTCGCTCGCCGTGATCGAGCCCGTTGCGGGTTGACCTCGCTGCTCGCCCCTACTCGGTGGCGGCGAGCTCGCCCTCGAGCTCCGGGTCCGCGTCGTCGATCTCCGCGAACAGGGACGGGTCGCGGGGCGAGCCCTTGATCACGTCGTCGGCGCGCCCCCGGTGGCCGTCGGGCAGCAGCTTGCCGCTCGTGGTGCCGAAGTAGATCGCCTCCGGGTGGTGGGCGACGATCGCGAGCGTGGACTGCTCCGGCTCGACGGCGTAGCCGCCGGAGAGGCGCAGGCCGATCCGGTTCGTGGCGTCGAGCAGGCGGTAGACCTTCTCGTGCTCGGACTGGTCCGGCACCGCCGGGTAGCCCCACGAGTAGCGGCGGCCCTGGGTCTCCGGGATGCCGAGGTCCTGGCGGATGCGCCAGTGCAGCCACTCCGCCATGCCCTCCGCGGTCTGCACGCCCATGCCGTGGGTGAAGAGCTGCTCGGCGAACTCACCCTCGGCCTCCAGGCGCGCCATCAGCTCGGTCACCTCGTCGCCGGCGGTCACCGCCTGCAGCACGACGACGTCGAGCTCGCCGCTCTGATTCGGGCGGTAGAAGTCGGCCAGGCAGATGCGGTCGCCGGTCGGCTGGCGCGGGGCGACGAGCCGCTCGAGCACCGTCTCGCGGTCGGCGGGGTCGAGTACGACGATCTCGTTGCCGTCGGAGTAGCACGGGAAGTAGCCGACGACCGCGCGCGGGCGCAGGTAGTCCTGCTCGGCCCACATGCGCTCCAGGCGCGGGCGGAAGTCGTCGGCGATCAGCCGCCGCCATGCCTCGCCCTTCACGCCCCGGCCACCCCAGTGCAGCTTGAACAGCACGTGGGTGTCGAGGTGCGGATAGACCTCGTCGAGGTCGACCGGGATCTCGCGCACGCCCCAGAACGGCGGCTCGGGCACCGGGTTGTCGGTGGCGACCGGCGAGCGGACGGAGTCGTCGGTGAAGTCGTAGGCGACCTCGGTCTCGCCCTCCTCGCGCAGCTTGCGGGCGTCCTCGCGCACCGTCTCGACCAGGCGCTCACGCGCCTCGCCGTCGACGAGCTGGTCCATCACCGACAGGCCCTCGAACGCGTCCTTGCAGTAGAAGACGCCCGGCGTGTAGATCGCGTCGGACTCCTTGCCCTCGGGATAGTTGGCGCGCAGGCCGAACTTGCGGTTGATCGCCGCGCCGCCGACCAGCAGCGGGAACTCCATCCCGTGCGAGTGCAGCTCGGAGACGCACAGCGGCATCTGCTTGGAGGTGGAGACGAGCAGGGCGCTGAGCCCGATCGCGGTCGCGTCGTGCTCGCGCGCGGCGTCGAGGACCGTCCCGATCGGAACCTGCTTGCCCAGGTCGACCACCGTGTAGCCGTTGTTGGTGAGGATCGTGTTGACGAGCGACTTGCCGATGTCGTGCACGTCGCCGAACACGGTGGCGAGCACGACGGTGCCCTTCGTGTAGCCCTCGAGCTTGTCGAGGTACTGCTCGAGCTGGGCGACGGCGCGCTTCATGACCTCCGCGCTCTGGAGCACGAACGGGAGGATCAGCTCGCCGGCGCCGAACTTGTCGCCGACCTCCTTCATGGCGGGCAGCAGCACGTCGTTGAGCGTGGGCACGGCGCCGAGCTTCTCGACCGCGGCGTCGATCTGCGCCTCCACGCCGTCGCGCTTGCGCCGCAGGATGTGCCAGTGCAGCGCCTCCTCGGGCTCCATCCCCGCGGTGGGATCGGCCGCCTCGGCCTCCTCGCCCGACGAGGTCTTGGCCTCGTAGTGGGCGATGAAGCGCTCCAGCGCGTCCTCGCGCCGGTTGAGCACGAGGTCGTCGGCGAGCGCGCGCTCCTCCTCGTCGATCTCGGCGTACGGCGTGATGTGGTTCGGGTTGACCATCGCGAGGTCCAGGCCGGCCTCGACGCAGTGGTGCAGGAAGACGGAGTTCAGGACCGAGCGCGCGTTCATCCCGATGCCGAACGAGACGTTGGAGACGCCCAGCGAAGTGAGCACGCCGGGCAGCTCGGACTTGATCAGGCGGATGCCCTCGATCGTCTCGACCGCCGACGGCCGCCACTCCTCGTCGCCCGTCGTGAGCGTGAAGGTGAGCGCGTCGAAGATCAGCAGCTGCGGGTCCATCCCGTGCTCACTGCAGACCAGGTCGTGGATGCGCTTGGCGATCTCGAGCTTGCGCTCGCGCGTCTTGCCCATCCCGACCTCGTCGATCGTCAGCGCGATCAGCGCCGCGCCGTGGGCCATCGCGATCGGCGTCACGCGGTCGAGCTTGTCGCGGCCGGCCTCGAGGTTGACCGAGTTGACGATCGCGCGGCCGGGGGTCTGCTGGAGCGCGAGCTCGATCACCTCGGGCTCGGTCGAGTCGACCTGGATCGGGGCGGGCTGCGTGAGCGAGACCTTCTTGGCCACGAGCCGCATCTGCTCGTCCTCGTCCTGGCGCTCGGTCAGCGCGACGCACAGGTCGAGCACGTGGGCGCCGCCCTCGACCTGGTCCTCGGCGACCTGCACGAGGCCGTCGTAGTCGTCGGCGAGGAGCATCTCCTTGGCCTTGCGGGAGCCCTGAGAGTTGACGCGCTCCCCGATCAGCGTCGGCGCCGGGTCCTGGGCGAGCGGCGTCGCGGTCATCATCGAGGAGACGTGCGGCTGGCGGGGCGCGGGGCGGGGGGCGACCGTGTGGCCGCCGACGCGCTCCACGATCGCGGCGATGTGCTCGGTCGTGGTGCCGCAGCAGCCGCCGACGATCGTCACGCCGTAGCGCTCGACGAACTCGCCGAGCGTGCTCGACAGCGTCTCGGGATCCTCGGGGAAGATCGTCTCGCCGTTCGGCCCCTGATGCGGGATGCCGGCGTTCGGGATGCACTGGACCGGCACCGGGGAGAACTCCCCCAGGAAGCGGATCGCGTCGCGCATGTCCTCCGGGCCGGTCGAGCAGTTCAGGCCGATGACGTCGACCGCGAGCGCCTCGAGCGTCGCCAGCACGGCCGAGATGTCGGTGCCGAGCAGCATCTTGCCGCCGTTGGGGAGCAGCGAGACCGACGTCTGGATCGGCACCGAGCGGCCGGCCTCCTTGAACGCCTGACGCGCGCCGAACACGGCCGCCTTGACCTCGAGGATGTCCTGCGCGGTCTCGATGATCAGCAGGTCGGCGCCGCCGTCGACGAGACCGCGCGCCTGCTCCTCGAACACGGTGACGAGCTCGCGGAACGTGATCTTCCCCAGCGCCGGGTCGTCGGACGCCGGCAGGTGGCCGGTGGGGCCGATCGAGCCGGCGACGAAGCGCTGCTCGCCGATCGCGGCGCGGGCGATCTCGGCCGCCTTGCGGTTGATCTCGTAGGTGTGGTCCTCCAGGCCCCATTCCCCGAGCTTGATCCGCGAGGCCTGGAACGTGTCGGTCTCCACGACCTCGGCGCCGGCCTGGACCATCGACTCGTGCAGGTCTCCGATGACGTCGGGGCGGTTGAGGACGAGCGCCTCGTGGGCGCGCCCGGGGAGCTTGTAGTCGTCCTCGAGCGAGAGGTCGAACTGCTCGAGCGTCGCGCCCATGCTCCCGTCGAAGACGACGATCCGCTCACGGGTGGCAGCCAGGTAATCGCGCATCGCGACCCAAAGATAGCGAACCTTGACAAGGTTGTGGCAAGGTTGGGGGCACGCGCGCTTCCCAGGGCTGGCCGGGCCGTGTGTCACGGTAAGGGGGAGCGTGCAGCGCGCCGAGCTTCACTTCCACCTGCTCCCGGACGTCGACGACGGGCCGGCCGACCTCGACGAGGCGGTCGAGCTCGCGCGGCTCGCCGTGGCCGACGGCACGTCGGTCGTGACGGTCACGCCGCACGTGCGCGACCTGCTCCGCACCGGGGTCCTCGGCGAGCTGCCCGGACGCGTGCGCGAGGTCGCGGACGCGTTGCGGCGCGCGAGCGTGCCGCTCGAGGTCCGGCCCGGCGCCGAGCTCGCCCACGACGACGTGGCGCTGCTCGGCGACCGCGAGCTCGAGGCGATCGCCCAGGGCCCGTCCGGCCGGCGTTGGGTTCTGCTGGAGGCGCCGCTGTTCGGGGGCGACCTCGACGGCTTCCTGGCCGCGACCGCGGAGGTCCGCGCCCGCGGCTTCGGCACGCTGATCGGACACCCGGAGCGCTGCGACGTGCTCATGCGGGCCGACGGCGCGGTGGCCGCCGAGCGCGCCGCGGGCGCGTGCCTGCAGGTCAACGGCTCCTCGCTGATCGGCCGGCACGGGGCCGACGCGCTCGCGTGGGGCGTGCGCCTGCTGCGCACCGGCCAGGCGGACGCGGTCGCCTCCGACGCCCACCGCGTCACGCGCCCGCCGGTGCTCTCCGCCGCGCTGGCCGCGCTGGCCGAGCACGGCATGCCGCGCGCCGTGGCCGAGCCGCTGGTCAGCGCCGCGCCGCACGCGCTGCTGGCGCACGGCATCGGGCCCGCGAGCGGCGCGCGTGCCGCCTGACGCCGCCCCGGATCGGGTAGCCGTTGGTGCGATGCCGGACGAGGTGACGATCACGCCCTACCGCGACGGCCCGCTGCTGGTCCGCGGCCCGTTCCGCATGCTCGACCAGAACGGAGACCCGATCGAGACCGGGCGCGAGACCGTCGCCCTCTGCCGCTGCGGCAAGTCGCGCCTGCGGCCGTTCTGCGACGGCACGCACAAGCTCGTGCGCTTCCGGGCGCCGAGCGGCGCCGAAGCGGGCCGCGAAGCCTGAAGGGGGACTGTCCCGCTTCAGGTTGCCGTGACCGCGGCGTCCAGCGGGTGGCGCAGCGAGGAGCGGCCGGCCTCCCAGGCGGTCAGCAGCGCGCGTGCCCAGCGCCCTTCGACCGTCACGAGCGCGCGGGCGCCCCAGAGGATGTCGGCGACCAGCTCGGGCTCCTGGCGCGCGAGGCCGCCCGCGAGGTCGACCGCGGCCACGGCCTCGTGCACCGCGTCGGCCTCCACGTGCTCGTCGAAGAAGCCGGTGACGGCCGGGTCGTCGAGCCCCAGGCGGCGCAGTCCCGCGGCGTAGCGCCGGTTGGGGATCGAGGATGTCATCTCGAACAGCGCGAGGTGCCCGACGATCGCGCCGCGCAGCCGCCGGTGCAGCCCGCACAGCGACATGAGATTGACCGTCGCGAGCGTCGCGGCGGGCAGGTGGTCGACGTAGGCGCCGTAACGGGGGTCCAGCCCGACCGCCGCCATCGTGTCGCCGTACAGCCGCGCGTGCATGCGCTCGGCCCGGCCGCCGCCGTACTCGTCGGCCTGGATCTCCACCAGCGCCGCCTTCGGGGGACCGCTCAGGCGGGGGATGGCCCACGAGTGCGGGTCGGCCTCCTTGAGCTGGTAGGCCGAGCGGTGCGCCAGGAACTCCAGCACCTGCTCGCGCGTCGCCTCCCGCTCGACGTACCGCGACAGCGACGGGCCGTCGTCGGTCGCCTCGATCGCCCGCAGCGCCACGTCCATCTCCTCGGGGTCGGGCGCGGGTCCGACCGGGCCGACCGCCTCGCGCATGGCCGCCTCGAAGCGCTCCTCCAGCGCCTGCCGCAGCGCCAGCAGCGACGGCGACCACTCCCAGCGCTCGTCGACGCCGGGCAGCCCGCGGTAGTGCAGCTCGTAGCAGAGGTAGAGCGCGAGCTGGAGGTCCTCGTCGCCGGGCTCGTCGGGCGGCGGGATCGGCGGCAGCTCGTGCGGGGCCGCCCGCAGGGCGCGGAGCAGCGCCTCGGTCGTGTGGCCGCGCGGCGCGGGGAGCTCGAGCATCGAAGCGCTTCTACCCTGCGGGAGCAGTCGCGTAGTCGACCGCGGGGACGTAGGCGTCGGCGAGCCACGCGGTCACCGCGCGGACACCGCCCTCGGCGGCCACGGCGCGCTGGCGCGCGGCTCCGTTGTGCGCCGCGAGCCGCGGCACGTCGGCCAGCTCCGCCGCGCACCCGAGCCGGGCCGCGACGGGCTCGAGGTTCCACAGCAGGCGCTCGAGCAACTCGCGCGCCGGCGTGCGCTCGCCCGTGCGCAGGTCGGCCAGCCCCGCGTCCATGCCCCAGCGCGCCGCCGACCAGCGGTTCTCCTCCAGCCGCCACGTGTCGGCGCTCGCGACCGGCTCCCCCGCGTCGTGGAGCTCGGCCAGCCAGCCGACCAGCGCGTGCACGAGCGCGACGACCGCCGCGGCGTCCTCGACGGTCGCCTGCGCATCCGGGACGCGGACCTCGAGCGTCCCGAACGCGGCGTGCGGGCGCAGCTCCCACCACCACTGCCGCCAGTCGGGCACCGAGCCCGACGCGGCGCCCCACGCGAGCGCCGCGGCGAACGCCTCCCACGAGCCGATCGCGGGTGGCATCCCCTGGCGCGGGAGCTGCTCGGCGATCTTGGGCCGGATCGACGCCATGCCGGTGTCGCGGCCGCCGTGGAACGGCGCGTCGGCGGCCAGCGCGCCGATCAGCGGCAGCCACGGGCGCAGCCCGTTGTAGACGCCGAGCGAGCGGTCGGCCCCGCCGACGGCGACGTGCACCTGGAGCGCGCAGACGAGCTGGCCGCGGGCGATCTCGCCGTACTCGGCCTCCGTCGGCGCGTAGCGCTCGCCGGCGTTGAGCCGGCCGACCGGCGCGGCGAACGGATGCACGCCGGCCGCGGCGAGCCGCCCGATCGGCGCCGCGGCCGCGGCCAGGTCCTGCCGGCCGCGCGCCAGCGCGGCGATCGCGTCGGGCACGTTGTGGGCCGGCGGGAGCCTCAACTCGAGCTGCGCGGCGGGCATCTCGAGCTTGAAGCGCTCGTCCGCGGCCGCCTCGACCACCTCCGCCGCGCGCGGGAGCAGGTCCAGCGTCTCGGGGTCGAGCAGCATCAGCTCCTCCTCGATCCCGAGCGTCAGCGGCTCGGGCGCGTCGAACGTGGTGCGGAGTTCGGCGGCGGTGGGCGTCGGCTCGGAGATCATCGGGTAGCGGGCTGGGGTGCGCATCGCCAGATTGCCAGGAGTCTTCCGTCCGCGTAGGGATACGTGGCTCCTGGCGGCCGTGATGCGGCGCCAGCCGCAACTGCCGGGCGGCACCGTGCTCGACGTGTGTACCGGTTCCGGGGCGATCGCGATCTCCGCGGCGCTCGCAGGGGCCAGATCCGTGACCGCCGTCGACGTATCGGCCCGTGCCCTGCTCAGCGCGAGGCTCAACGCCCGCCTCAACGGCGTGCGGGTCGAGGCCCTGCGCGGGAGCCTGCTCGACGCCGTCCCCGGCCGCCGGTTCGACGTGATCGTCTCCAATCCGCCCTACCTGCCCGCCGAGGGGGACGCGATCCCCACGCGCGGGCGCGCGCGGCACACCGAGGCCGGTCGCACCGGCCGCGCGCTGCTCGACGCGCTGATCGACGCCGCGCCGGCGCACCTCGCGCCCGGCGGCGTCCTGCTCGTCACGCACTCGAGCGTCAACGGCGAGGCCGCGACGCTGGAGCGGCTGCGCGCGGCCGGCCTGGAGCCCGCGGTCGTCGAGCGCCGCACCGGTCCGCTCGGCCCCCTGCTCGCCGCCCGGGCGCCGCAGCTGGAGTCGAACCGCCTGCTCCCCCCGGGCGAGCGCAGCGAGGACCTGCTCGTCGTCGCCGGCGCGCGCTGAGCGCTACCCGCGGGGCCCGCGGCTCGCGCCCTGGCGGTGCGGCACGCTGCGGCCGCTCGGCCGCTCCACCCGCAGCGCGCCCTCGGTCCGCTTGTGCTCGAGCGACTCCCGGAGCTTGTCGGGCAGCGCCGGGCGGGGCTGCGGCTTCTTGTCGCGCTTGGCCATGCGCCCATCCTGACACGAGACGACGAGGGCCCCGCCGGAGCGGGGCCCCTCGCCTCTCTCGCCCTGATGCGAGAAGCGCTACTTGATGAATGGCCAACGGGGAACCCTGCTTGGTCAGTCTAAGCCATAGTTACCCTGCAAATCGGCGGGTTTGTCAATCTCTATGATAGTTCCCGAACTGGGGGAGCTAGGCGCTCCTGCTGCCAGGACTGCTGCCATTTCGGTGCCCGAGAACATCGCCTCTACGCGCGCCGTTCGCGCCGCGTTGTCCTGCGCCTCCTCGATCTCGTGCGCGTAGGTCGTCATCGTGATCTGCGGCGTCTTGTGCCCGAGCCGCTTGGACAGCGTGATTAAGTCGCCGCCGCCCTTGATCCAGAGGGACGCATGGCTATGCCTCAACGAGTGAAACGAGGTGCGGGGGAGACCGGCTCTGTCGAGCGCCGGGTAGAGCCCGCGCCCAAGCACGTTGCCGTGCCCATGCGGCCCGGCGGCCGTTAGAAGCATGAAGCGTGAGATAGCCTCGGTTGACGGCGCGGATCGCCGATCGAAGGTCGAGTCCCGCGATGGCTTCAGGCCAGCCGATGTAGGGGGAGGGGTCGTCGTCGCACACGTCAGCCGCCTCCGGGTCGGCGTTGTGCTCTGGTCGTGTGATCGCTGCGCTGGCCTTGCTGATCGGATAGCCGGTGGCGGGACGCTTGCCTGGCTCGTGCTCAAGTCCGAGGTCGAATCGCTGCGCGGCGTCGCTGCTCGCTCCCACCGATCCGCGCCTCCCTTGTCATCGGATCGCGCGAGGCGATGATGGCCACAATTGATCTCAGCTCCGAGGACATCGAAGCCATCGCTAAACGCACGGTCGAGCTGCTGTTAGTCGAGGTCGAGCACGCCGATTCGACGCCTGCCGGATGGATGGACAGCCGTATGGCGGCAGAGTACGCAGCAACCACGATGCAGAGCATCCACAAGGCGACCGCTGAGCGCAGCATCCGCTTCGCGCAGAACGGCGAGCGCGGAAGGGTCTACTTCAAGGCCGAATGGTTGGACGACTGGCGCGAGGGTCGCGAGCCCGATTGGGGTACGAGTTGAATACCTGCGCGTCATAGATCGGGTCCTAGCCGAGCTTGACGGGGAGTTTCGGACCACAGCGGCCATCGGGGAGCGGTGCGGACTGTCCGCAGCGCGGGGGCGGGTGCGCCGTCTCGCATACGGAGATCGCCGATGGCGCGCGGTCTGAGCGGCTAAAGGTGTGGCTCGACATCGCCGAGGACTTGCGTCACGGTCGCACCCATCCGATCGAGCGAGTCGATCACGTTCCATCGACCCTCCAAAAGTATCTCGCCGGTGAAATCGGGCTTGAACTCGATGCGTGGGTTGGGTCCCGTTACGACGACGTAGGACCGAAACATGGGTCTGCCTTCCTCAGGTCCTGGCCCGAGGATCGCGGGGACCGTGAGTACCTCCATAGGTCCTCGCTCCATACGTGGGCGGAGCGCGTCGCGCTCGCGGTCGGGTTCGGGGACCGGGGCACAATCCACGTACTTGCCTCGGGAGTCGCCCGTCGATGCCCCAATACGGCGCACGAGCAGCGGCAGAGTCCGGTGTTTGTCGATGTTCGACAGGCGGTTGAGGGTCGAGGGAATGGAACCCCGACCAATTCCAAGCCTTGGGTGGCTGGTGAGGGGCGACGATGGATACGACGTTTCGCCCGACCCGGCTGACGTGCGAAGCGGTATCCCAGTTCTTCCCTGGTGTCCGGATGGGAAATTGGATGCTTCTCGCCTGGCATTCGTCCGGTTCGCGTCCGAGCTTCTTGCTATCGCGCGGTCGCGCTTCGCCCATGAACTCTCCAGCGAGTACGTCATGCGTCACGCTCGACGATGGCATTGCTGACAAGCACGACGCGGAGCCTACGCAGAAGACGCCAAGGGCCTTAGCAGACCGTCGATCGAGCATCGGACTACATCCGACTGTGCCGAGGATGGACTGAGCGGACCGGGCGAGTTCGAAGCGTTCGAGCCCGTTCGCTCAGAGCCCGTACAGGGCGATGAAGCGACGATCGAAGCCGGGGCTTGCCTAAGGTCATCTGGCGGACTGAGTACCGCGCTCCGGCTTCCCCACCTGGGCCGCAACTCGGCGATCTCGCGCAGCGCCACACGCAGCGTCCCGTCGTCACCGGCGCACGCGGGCTCGCGGCGCTGCGTGGACCGGTGCTGGCCGACCACC
>JAABUR0100010002.1_pt1 | contig 10530 bp, 10 predicted proteins | sample 5560091 | NCBI WGS metagenome assembly JAABUR01 (sample SAMN10711879, study PRJNA513375) | rock metagenome | isolation source: Antarctica rocks | place: Antarctica: Victoria Land, University Valley sud
GCAGGACTTTGTGAGCAGCGCGCTGCCGGCCGCGCGCGTGCTGCTGGTGCTGGGGCACGGCGTGGCGGTGCGCAGCGCGGCCGCGGCGCCGTCCGCCGCGCCCAAGCAGCTCGCGCTGCTGGGCCTGGAGGACCTGGAGCAGCTCGGCGTCGTGCCTGCGGACGACGGCGCCGGGCTGCGCCTGCGCGACGGTGCGCGGCCGGGCGCTGCCCAGCAGGCGTCCAGGGTCCCGCAAGAGTACGAGTGTGCCGGGCCTCTCCTCGCGCCGCCGCCCGCCCCTCTAGCGTTGCCGCTCTGCAAAGCCGGGTCCATTCTGAATGAGCCAGGCTGGGCATGGCCAGTAACTGCCGCGTTTAAGCGCACGGCCCGAGGGTGGTGCAGGAGGGCCGCGCGCTCCCCAACCCGCCATCCCCAACACGCCAGGCGGTGCTGTAGCTCGAACTGCGGTCAGATGCTCGAGCATTTTCCATTTAGTGCATGTCACACGCAGTGCAGCATGCGACGCCCAGAGCCTCCTAAACAGGCGGGCAGCGCGGCGTGCCTGCTTCGCAGGGGCGCACCGAGGTGCGGCGAGCCTCATGCGGCGCGGCGCGCGCAGGCGGCGCGAGCCTGCCGAAGCTGTACCTTTTGGGCAGGGACGCGGCGGGCGGCGTGCGCTTCGTGCTGGACGCCAGCGGCGCGGGCGACGTGCTGACGGGGCACCTGGCCGCAGCGGGCATGGAGGTCCGCGGGCCCTGGCGCGCGCCGCCTGTGACATGCGGTTGCTTATGCGGGGCCTTCCACCCTGATTATAGGGTTTACCAGGGAACTCGTGCGCAACGGCCGCCGGACGGCCAGCTGGCGAGGACCATGGGGGCCGCGCATGCTGGGGCCAATGGGCAGCGATGCGCGCACCGCAGCTCGCCCGCTGCGCATGCGGGCGCTCGGGCCCGGCCTGCTGCGCTGGCGGCGCCGCGCACAGCCTCGCGTGCGCTGTGCCAACGCGCGCTGGCGGCGTTGGGCGCAGGCAGGGACACCATGCATGCTGACGCGTTGACGGCGAGGCTCTGCTCTGCTCGCTGCAGCCGTCCCGCGCACGGCGGCCGCGTCGGGCGAGCCGAGAGGGGAGATGTAGCCGGGGCGCGGATGCGCGCAGGTCTGCGAGCTGCGCGCGCTGATGCCGGAGCTGGAGGCGACCGAGCTGGCGGTGGCGGGCCACGCGGTGGCGCTCTCGCAGTGGCATGTGGTGCGCCCGCAGCGCGCGCGCCGCCCCATATACAAGTAGCAAAGCTGAGGCCCGGCGGCGACCGGCTGGATTTGCTGTTTTTGCTGCCCCGCGCGTGCAGTGCAGGGACTGCCACGCTCAGGACGAGCAGATGCGAGCGTGTGGCTGGCGGGCTTGGGCATGGCTGCAATGGTCTGAGTGCTTTGGGGTGAGCGCGTGTTCAGGGCAGGGGCCCGTGGTGCGGTCTGCACGGCGCGTCTGTAGGTGATTGGCACAGCGCCCGCACCGCTGCGCGTTGAATGTCTCGAACGCGGCAGCTGCTGAAGCAGGTCCTGCACGCCTGGTCCCCACTGGCTCGAGCCGGCGGCCGTGAGGTTAGGGAGCGCGCCCAGCACCGGCGAGGGGCGCCCGGCGCGTGACAGGCCAGGAGCAGCGGGGCCGGTGCAGTTGCCGTGGGTGCTGCCACAAGTGGCGCGCCGCAAGGCTGACCGGTCTCGCGCGCGCGCAGTCGCACAGCTTCTGCGGGCGCTGCGGCGCACCGACGGCGCCGATCGAGGCCGGCGCCAAGCGGCAGTGCGGCGCGGACGCGCGGCACCGCGTGTACCCGCGCACGGACCCGGTGGTGCGCTGGCTAACCCTACCCTACCCTATATGCAGGGCTTTAAAAACCCAAGATCTTCCTGATCCTATCGTGTGCCTCAGAGGCGGCCGGGGGGGGTGGCATGTGCACGGCTGCGGCAGGTCCGCTGCTGACGCCCCTGCTGAGGTGGAAGTTGGCAAGTGTGTGCTGACGAGCGGCGATTGCGCTGGGGCGGCAAGCACTCTGGGAGTGAACGGCAAGCGCGCTGTTTTTCATGGGTGCAGGGCCTACTCGCTTGCACGTCTCCCACTCTAACCCTATACCCTAATTCCCTCGCGCGCGGCGCGGCGCAGGCCATCATGCTGGTGGAGGACGCGGCCGGCGACGCGGCGCTGCTGGGCCGGCCGCGCTCGCTGCGCGGCCGCGGCGCTGTGCTCACGTGCCTGTCGGGCTTCATCGAGCAGGGCGAGGCGATCGAGGAGGCTGTGCGGCGCGAGGTGGCCGAGGAGGCCGGCATTCCCGTCGGGCCCGTGCAGATCCTGGGCAGCCAGCCGTGGCCGATCGGCGCGCGCCCGCGCGCGCGCCCGGGGCATGTCTGGTGGGCTGCGTGTCGAGCGAGGGTGCAGAGGCTCGGGCCGCTGCTCTGTGCGGCCCATCGCACCAGGCTCGCTCGAGCACCAGCGGGGGCCGCTGGCTTTGAGCAGCGGGCTGACCAAGGAGGCCAGCTGCCCTGCGGGGTTCGTCCCGATCCCGGCCCAGTCCAGGCTCTCACAGTGCGCGCCCGGGTGTGCACCGTGACGCCTGTGCCCATAAGCCGCCCGTGCCTCCGGCTTGTGGGGCTGGCGACATCCCACAGTGTGGTATGCCCTTACTCGTGCATGGGCGGGGTCGGACTGGCCGATGCCGCAACCGGCGCCGCGCGCGCGCAGGCCGCGGCGGCGGCTGCGAGCTCATGATCGGCTGCGTGGCCAAGGCGGCCGGCGACGCCATCCACGCCGACCCGGAGGAAATGGAGGAGGTGCGCTGGGTGCGCCGCGCGGACGTGCTGGCCGCCGTCGCCGCCGCCGCCGCGCCCGACAACCCGTACTATGGCGCGCCCTGGCCGGGGCCAACCCTGCCCCATGGATCATACCGATTTATCATCAGACCCCAGTCTGCACATCTTCGTGATACGATGTAGGCTCGGCATGTGGTGCCCCGGAGAGCTTGGCGACGACCCTCATGCCTGAAGCTCATACGCATGCACAAGGGCGAGGAGGCACGCAGCTGAAGACACAATGCGGTCGCCTCCCAGCCGCCTCCTCGTCGGCGGTGCCAAACGGTCGCCAAACAATTCTCACGCTATTGCGTGCCGCGCGTGCAGGCAAGTCGAAGGAGCCGCCGCAGCAGGGCGGCCTGGACTTCTTCATCCCGCCGCCCTGGGCAATCGCGCACCACCTGATCAAGGCCTGGGCCAGCCGGCCCACGCCCTGGTTCCCGAGCCGCATGTAGCGCAGTGAATGGGCTGCTTTGCGATGATGCTCTTGTCATGCCTTGCCACGTACTGGAAAATGCATGCACTGAGTGGCCATGGCCTTGGCCTTGGCCGACAATCCAGGGTGGGCTTTGCTGGTTGTTAGGTAGAGCCTGGCATGGCATAAGTGCAGTTGGTTGCTGGTCTTGTGCCACGCATCGTCGCAGCATAGGAACGCATGGTCCTCTCATGTTGTGTCGTACATTGCATCGGTGCAAATGGCAGAGCATCTGAATCTGCATTCTTTCAACAGTCCAGGTGTGTGTTACCACACGACAAATCCTGTTACAATAGGGACGCTGTGCAGTACCTACCAACGCGGTGATCACCACTGCAGCAGCCCACATGCGAGCTGCACACAGGTAAACTTCACGCAACCTATCAGGCCACCTCCTGCGCCGCAGGCACGAGCACCCAACCCCGTAAAGAATCCCACAGTCAGGCACCAAACTCAATTCAGTACCTTCATTGGGGTACAGCAGCCCGCGCTTCCAAGTCCTTATGTGCATACCAATCAGTATACCCCAACGACCTACATCACGGCCGCACACCCTAAACATTCATGCCCGCCGTCACAGCCGATGCATCACGCACTCTGGTTGCGCTGCCAGACCATGAGGTGCATGCTGGCGCCCACGCCGTGCAGCGCCTGCAGGCAGAAGCCCACCGCGCCAAACATGGCCTTCCACTCGTTCAGCGTCCGCCAGCCGCCGCCCGGGCACTGCGCCAGGATCTCGATCGCAAACAGCCCTGCGTCCCCCCCAGGAAAGAGCCCAGGTCGATCTTTAAACGCTCCAGAGCGCTCCAGGTGACATTCATGGGGCAGCTGCACATCTGCGAGTCTTGACAACAACGAGCAACCAGGTTTCATTACGATGTTGTGCTGCTAAAACCTCACCGCTCAAACAGGTCATAGTTAAGCATACTGCCACAGATGGCATACCCTGTTTGGGCGATAGCAACATCAACCCATGCATGCAGAAAAGGCGGCGGACCTGGCGCGACACCGTCCCTGCAGACGTTGTGGCTGCGGTCGCCCGCCTCGGGCACCAGCGTCTGCATGCACAGGAAGCGTCAGCAAGGCCAGAGCGTCGCGGCAAGGGCGCCATACATGGCGGTGCTCGCACACCAGATGCAGTGCACCTCACGCAGCTACAGCACTAAGGAGCCGCTGCGCTTGACTGCGCCTGACCGCCCCGCTTGTGCGCCCCTGCAACTACAAGGCGCACCTACTCATTCATGCAGTGGCAATGCTACATTATGTGCACGCACAGACAACCACCTCCTCTTTTGAATGTTCATACAGACACCATTCTGTCGAGCCCCCTGGATCCACTTCCCGCAGCACACCTGCAGCAGCAGGATGCGGCCATCCGGCGTCAGCACTTGCGCGCAGTGCTTCAGGATAAGCGCCGCGTCGGTGTCGGAGAAGCCCGACAGAAAGTGCTTCATGACCAGCGTGTCGATGCCCGCCTCCGCGACCGCCTTCGGGAAGGGCTCCCGGACCTGCCGGCGGGGCTACCCCAGTCAGAATGCCGCTCATGCCCGGCACTCAGACGCGGGGCTGCATGGCAACACGCATGTCAATAGGCCACAGCATGTAGGCTGGCGGCTGTCACTCAAGTGCATCACACAATGCGCAGCTCAGATTGCAGACCGCAGCCCGTCTGAGGTCACGGGCATCATGCGCAGTCGCACGATCAAAGCACAATCACACAGAGGCAGAAGTACAAACTCTCACCTTACCTCACATCCACACCCAGTCAGCACACACTGACCTCACAATGGCGGCACAGCGCAGCCGTGCGAGCGGCGCGCCTCGGCCGCGACAAACTGCAGCCGGCTCTTTGCGTCTTTGATGCCCTTGGCCTCGAATGTACCCGGGATGTCCACGCTGTGGCGCGCCGCAGGACCCACGTCACGAGCGTAAAACGTCACGAGCGCCAGATGCACACGTTGCAAGCTTTACCAGACTGCCTCTACCAAGGCAACATAACGCCACTTCAAGAGAAAGCGGTGATGTACCACGCATACAGCTGCACGCCGAATCATGCTCCAGCAGCAACCATGCTCCAGCAGCAACACAACAGCCACTTGTCAGCCACCCGACTCGCCAAGGCCAAGGCAAACCATCCAGCTCGACACGGCCAAGACAGACCGGAGCTGGGGCATGAGTGGGGCGCGCGCCTGTCCAGCACCCAGGGGCGGTCCATGAGGATGCCGCGGCACTGCGGCCCCGCGCAGGCCATGCAGCGCGCCAGCATCTCGCCGCGGCCGCCACCCACATCCATGATGCTCCGCGAGCCGCTCCACTCGAACGCGTCCTCCAGCGGCACCTGCGCGTCCCCCAGGCGGCACACGGTCCGGCACAGAGCGGGCCTTCCATAACAAAGTTGGTCTTCACACAGTGCGCGAAACAGTGCACGCAGTGAGCACCAACACGCAAACATCAAACAGTGAGCAGTGGTGTGTGAGGCACAGCACTTGCAACAGGCCGGCTACGTCCTTGCACCGGGTTCCTGCGCATTGCCCAGCGCGCTGGCGCCCGTGGCCTCAGGTACCCCTGCAAGGAGGTAAAGAAACCGCACCTCGCCGCCCGTCAGGCTGAGCTTGGTGAAGTAGGTCATGGCCTGCTGGAAGTCATCCGCAAACGCCTCATGGCCGGCCTCCTCGTCGTACTGCGTCGCGCCGCACACGCTGGTCAGGCTCCGGCGAGCAGAGGTTGGGTACAGTGCGCAAACGCCCCAATTGCAACCAGCCTGGCCGGTAAGGCATCGCAAGCAGGTGCATCTCTGCGGAGTGGGCGGGCAGCACGCAGCCTCGCTCGCGGCGCGCTGCATTGAGCCCCATTGTCGTCCCAAGAAGCATCAAATCTCGACCCAAGGAGCGTCAGAGCCTCATGCTTCTCGGCTGGCCACGGCAGCGGCGCGCAACGTGCCGCGGCGCCTGCCCTCCAGGCCTGGGCGAGCACCTGGTGCATGTCCAGGCCGCCGTGCGCGACAGCGAACGCAACCTGCCCCGTCTTCACGGCCTCCGGCAGCGCCTTCCACGCGTCCCACTTGGGCTTGTTGATCTGGTGGTCTACAAAGTGGCCGAGCGTGGCGTCCTTGCCGCGCACGAGCTCGCGCGTGGCGTCGTTCGCGGAGAAGCGCTTCTCGGGCTGCTCGTCCAGCCTGCGCGCGCCGTGGGGCCTCTGGTGTGGTGCGTCTGGTGTAACAGCAGCAGTGCAGGACACAGGTCAAGTGTCAGGGAGAGGCAGAACGGTTGGCGCGACCCTGAGCCGCCAAGAGGCCAGCACAGGAGGCTGCCGTGATGCCACACGCCTGCGACAGCACCTCCTGTTGGTGCATGTGCACTCTGCTGCCCCCGCAGCGGCGACTTCCTGACGGGCGCAAGGGCGCAAGGAAGGCACAGGAGCCGCCGCCCACTCACGGCGCCCCCAGAACTGGACACGCGCGCAGCACACGCTGCAGCCAGAAAGGCGGCACCAGTCTGTGAAAGGGAGGCCGGGCGCGCACAGCTCATACTGCGCCGTGACGCGCAGGACCTTGTAGAAGTGGTCCAGGCCCGCCTTCGTCACGCCCGCCGCCTTGGCGAGCTGCACGGCCGCCAAGACGCTCAATGCAGGAGCAATTTTGCGCTGCAGAGATACGCCGCGGTTCCACTACTGCATACACTCAAGCGCTCGGTGCCAACTTGCAACAGTCCCTAGCGGGCATGGACATGCGCATCACCGGGATGGGCGTCTGGCAAGCAGCCTTGCCGCTGCCCAAGGCGTTGGCATCCCCTGTGCTGTGCGGCCTACAAAAACAGCAGTGTACACAGGCGGCGCAGGTGGCGCCGCATGACAGTGTGGCACACAGGTAGTTTTGGGATATGCCTCTGAGAACGTCATCTCGCCCCCGTCGGCCAGGACCTCGGGAATGCGCAGCTCCATCAGCACGCCCAGGCACGCGCTCAGCCAGTGGCCCTGGATGGCCTGGAATACCTTGGCCGTGGCACGAAGCTTGGCTGCGGACCCGTCGGCCAGGCCATTCTTGTGAGGGGCAAGCACTGAGGGCGCCATACTGCTACAGACCGAATGTGCGATAGGAGGGAGTTGGAAGTGGGCGCTCGCAGTGCCGGCGGCAGGCCAGCGCGCCCCGGGTTCCATGCCACGATGCCGAAAGCGGTCCGACAGCTAGGGCGAGTACCCTCGTGAATTTAAACAGAGACACATGCTCGCTCCGGTTGCACGATGGCGCGTCAAGTCCGCACAGTGCGAGCCTGGCGCTGCAGTACTGCAAGATGCGAGAGCTGTAGACCGGCGAGGTCCATGGCCGGGCTCCCTGCTCCTACCTGAGGGTTCGGTAGTTTCGGCACGTCCTGGGTGCCGCCCACGGCGAAGGTATGTGGCCCGCCCAGCCACAGAGGAAGACAGTGTGGTCTCTAGGCTTGCAGGCCCGCGTGCCCCTTGCACCGTCCGGGCTTGGGTTGCACGCGAGGTGCGCGCGAGGAACTGCTGAAGCGGGAACTTGGCCGCAGGCAGCGCCGGGGCCGCGGCTGGCCGGGCCGCGTCGGCCATGACCCCAGCAGCGGCGGCGCTCCTGGCGGGCCTGCTGCTGCTGGCCGCCGGCGGCGCCGCGGGGGCCCCCGCCACGCACCGTGTGCGGCGAGACGCCGCAATGAGCCTGGATGCGCCGGCGCTGGCGTCCGCAGACGCAGCGCCGGACGTTGGCGTGAGCGGCGGGGCACTGCCGGCCGGCGCGGGCTGCGCGCCGGTACGCGCCGAGCCGACCGGGCGCGAGCAGCGCAGCGGGCGCGCCGCGCCGCGGCAGCCGGGCCCGCTGCAACGCGCGCCTGCGGGACCTCGCGCCGGGGTCGGAGCTGAGGCTGCGGGCGCGGCCGGGCGCGGCGCCGGGCGCACGGGGGCGGCCCGGCCGGAGCCGCCGGCGCCGCATTCGCAGGCGGCGCAGCGGGATGGCGCGCGCGGCGCGCCGGCCGGCCGGCGGCTGACCGAGTACGTCGAGCTGACCAACACGACGGAGCTGCCGGCGCTGGCCGCGATCGACCGCAGCTGCGGCCGCCTGGTCGTCGTGTGGTGCGCGGTGAAGCAGGAGGGCGAGGGCGCGAGCGTGTACGACTCCTACCTCAAGGTCTCGCTGCTCAGCGTGATGGCCAAGGCGCCCTCGGTTGTGCCGGTGCTGCTGTTCGACGGCGCGGCCGACCACCCGCTCGCCGTCTGGGTGCGCGACAACGGCGGCATCGTCATCGTGCACGCGCTCAGCTTCAAGCAGCACATGATGGAGGCGGCGACCGAGCTGTACCTGTGGCAGACGACCACCTGGCTGGCCACCTTCTCCTACTTTGACATCGGGCTGGTCGTGGACGAGCTGCGCGCGCGCACGCAGGCGCGGCCCAGGGCTTGTAGCAGCCCCGGGCCCACGGCGGCCGCGCCATGCCGCGCACGGGTCAGCCTGCGGTGCAGAGGCGCCGCGGGCGAGTTTGTGAGGTAGCGCCAGGGCGGCGTTGCCAGCGGCTGTCATCTTTTAAGAATGCGTGGCCCTGGCGGGTCGTGCGTGGGCGCCTGCGCTGCGCGGCAGGGCGCCGGGGCCGCATAGCGCGGGCGCGTCCGCCGGCGCGGCTGCGGCGTGCCCGCGCGAGCGGCGCAAGACCTGCGCCTTCACATACCCCATACCCTGCCCCATACCCTAAAATGGCGCGCCCCGCGCGCGCGCAGGGCCTGGGCGTCGACCTGACCAACGTGCTGTACACCGACGTGGACACCATCTTCATGGGCGACATCAACGCGTGCAGCCTGCCCGCGCCGCGCATCCTGGCCGCGGCGGGCGAGGTGACCAAGCTGACGCCGGCCAACGCGGGCGTCATCTACCTCAACCTCACCGCCTGGGCCGAGCTGCACGGCGACCTAATGCGCTTCGCGGCCGGCCACGGCTGGATCTTCCCCAACGCGGACCAGGAGTGGCTGTTCAGCTTCTTCGGCGACCGCGTGGCCGTGCTGCCGGACACGTACAACTGGAAGCCCTACTGGGGGCACCCGCAGCCGGGCACCTGGGGCCGCGCGCCGGCCGTCAAGATCCTGCACATCCACGGCCCCAAGTTCCAGGCGCGTTTGGCCCTAATCCTTACGTAACACTCAGCGCACGCTGCCCCGTGTGCGAGCAGGGCGCCTTGACCCGAACCCTGGACACTCGCCCTAAGCCCGCCTGAGCAGCCCCTGCGGGCTGCTGTGCTGCATTCTTCCGTTCACACGCTGAGCAAGCAAGGCGTACCTGGGCTCAAGCTGCAAGCCCCCTCGTGCCGGCGCCGGCGTCACTGGCTGCGCCCCTGGGCAGACCCTGATGCTGCGGGGTCCTGCGCCGTGCCACAGTGGCGTTGACTGGCGCGGCGCGCCCGCGTGCGCCGCGCGCCGTGCGCCGGCCGGGCAGGCCTGCCTCCGCCGCCACTGGGCGGGCCGCCAGCGGCGCCGGCCGCGCGCAGGAGGAGAGCGTAGGGCTAGGGCTTGACCCTAATCTCGCGCTTGCAGGAGAGCGTGTGCGTGCTCAAGTACCTGGACACGTACGGCCTGGTGGACGACTCCAATTCCACGCTGCTGGCCCAGATCAAGGGCTGGTGCAAGTACGAGCGCTCGCAGTACAGCATGCAGCTGCTGCTGGACGCGAACAAGGTGGACCGCGGCCGCCTGTACAACGAGGCGCACGTGCTGTTCTACAACTACCTCGCCAAGGCGCGCATCCTGGGCCGCCCGGACGAGTACTGGGAGCTGGTCACCGGCGGCGCGCGGGCGTCCACGCAGGCGCCCCGGGCCTCCACGCAGGCGCCCTGAGGCCGCGCCGCCGCGCGCGCGCCGCGCGCTGCTCGCGCGCTGCCGGAGCTGGCCGTGCGCCCGCTGGGCCGGGCCGCGGCGGATAAGCGCGGGCGTCCTGGGAACCTGCGCGGCCTGTGCACCTCCGTGCACGAGTCATTCCGGTGCGCTTGGGGTTTCTTCTGGCCGCTGGTATAGGGGGGCAGCTGCCGCGCGCGCGTCGCGCATGCAAGCGCGGCGAGCTGGTTTCAGGGTGTGTAAGTGATGCCACGGGCCTGCATCTTGTGGGTTGCAGCACGGGAGCTAGGTAGCTCGCTCGAGGATTGGGTTGCGCCGACTTGTGCACCTGCTGTTGCAATGGATGACATGCATAGCCGGCCGTGCCGGCCAACACAGGCGCCCGCTCATGTTGAGGCGGCGCGCGTGGG
>JAABUR0100010003.1_pt1 | contig 10529 bp, 8 predicted proteins | sample 5560091 | NCBI WGS metagenome assembly JAABUR01 (sample SAMN10711879, study PRJNA513375) | rock metagenome | isolation source: Antarctica rocks | place: Antarctica: Victoria Land, University Valley sud
GGAAATGTGTGTCTGTTGTGCTTGTGGCTATATTCCTGCAGGTGGTTGATGGCGTGGGAAGTGGAAATATTTTAGTTACTTTCATTTTTGGGGGGGGGGGGGGTTTCTGGAGAGTATCTCGTTTTGTTTTTAGTTTTTAGTTTTTTTGTTTTTTGGGGGGGAGTTGATTGGGTTGAGGGAATGGGTGGTTGGGGAAATGTGTGTCTGTTGTGCTTGTGGCTATATTCCTGCAGGTGGTTGATGGCGTGGGAAGTGGAAATATTTAGCTACTTTCTTTTCTTTTTTGGGGGGATTTCTGGAGGGGATGGGTGAGATAAGGGAGATGTAGGGGATTGTAGGTAGGAAGGTAGGTAGGTGCTAGCTACGGGGATGGATGGATGGATGGATGGATGGAGGGATGACAGAAGGAGGGCTATGGTGGTTGGGAGGAGGAGGAGGAGGGTGTGAAGATGTGATGGTTGTAGCTTGAATACACGGCTGATGGTGCGTGGTTTGTTAGGATCCAGGCCCCCCTGTGGAGAGAGCCAGCGGTGATAGTGTTCGGTGCCCAAAGATTCGAAGATGTCTTTGCGGATTTCCCCACTTCTGGTGCGAGTGGTTTCATTCCTAAACAGCCCAATCGTGCTCCTCTATTCGACTTGGCTCACGCAATATATCCTTTTAGCGGCACTCGAACTGGTTAAAATATGCTGTTCTTGGTATGAAGTCTTTGAGATTGATGTAGTAGAGTTGAGCGGGGGTATCATAGAACGTATACGAACATCAGACGGGGAAACAAACCAATGCATATCTCTTCAGTCCGGCAACCCCCTCATAACCCCCTCAAACGCCACCAGCGCAACAGCATTGGCAGGAAACGCTCGCAATATACAAGGTCCAAATCCCCTCCAGAACCCCCTAACCCCATCCCGCCTCCAAACCGCCCGCGCCGTATCCTTCCACCTGTAGAATTTTCTCTCACCGTCCCCCAGCAGCTTTCCCCCAAGTGGGTCCGTCATGATGCGTTGTTTTACAACATCGGAGGGATAGGCCGTGAGCCAGAAGATTTGGGCCGATAGGCCGCCGGCCCAGAAGTTGATAGAGGGGGTGGAGAGTGCGGTGTGCGTGGAGAAGAAATCGGTGAGGAGGGCGTAGGAGCCCCACCAGAAGAAAAAGAAGGAGCGGAAGAAGAGAGTTGCTGATAAGCCATGGTACAGCCCCGGGATACCATGGGCACGGTATATTTTCCGGGTGCAGTCGATAGGGCCCGTGTAGAGACGTTTGGACTTGTCAACGGCGTATTGGGTTTGGAGGCGGGCTTTGATGTGCTCGACAGGGGCAGCGATCAAGGAGACGGTCCAGCCGGCCATTACGCCTGCGATTGCGTGGCCGAGGATCGGGAGTTTTGTAGAGGCTTGCTGGGTGGAGAGTTCAAGTTTGCGGACGTTGTTGGGGGTAAAGGCGAGGACGGAGGGGTTGGAGAAGAGGTGCTCGTGCAGAATGCGGCGGTAGAATGTGAGGGAGCCGAGCATTCTATTCACATCATTATCAGCGTATGCGAAATCGGCGAAGACAGAAGCAGATATACACAGAGTCCATGAACATCCATCCTACTAGCGGAGGCGTTGCTCCTTTGTAGAGACCCTTGATTCCTTCATGCCGGAGTGTTTGCATCACACAATGCAATGGCCCTCTGAATTGAGATTTCTCGGTGGTCTGCAGTCTGACTTTGATTGTATCAAATCTAGCCCTCGTCAGGTATCCCTCCTAAATGATGCTGTAGAGCTAGTGCGTACGGATGTCCAACTGAGAGAATGTCAGTACCATACTACCCTAACAAAATTGCAGAAGTAACATACCACTCAGCTTCGAAACACCTGAGAAGACACCTGCCACGAAGCCCTTGTAGTTCTTGTGTACCGCGCTTCTGGCAGGCTGCCCCTGGCCAAGAGCCTCATTGCTTCCATTGCTGGTGTCCGGATTGACAATGGCAGGTTCTGCTACTGCGGACATGGGCCACTGAAGGATGATGCAATCGAAGGATGATGGAATTATCTTTCATGAGAAAATGGGACTGTATTCCCACGCCCATACTCTGGCTCCGAAAGAACGTCGGAGATAATACGCATATTTGATAGGTAAGGGCGTCGATACATCGATACCTTAGTAAGAAAGCAGATGTACCGGGATGTTTTCCAAGTCAACGATGTCATCGGCCCAGCTCGGGAGATCGACACTCGCGCGTAAAGACCCTTGGACCGCGGTTTGGCAAGCCAATAAATTTCTTCGTGGCATCGGCTGAGCTATTTAGAAGAAATGTAAGGAACTGAAATCCATAGACCCCCTCAGTATATTCTTTAAACTCTACCCTGCTTTTACACCAAGTCGCCGCGCCGAAATTCTGTCTGCAATAGTTTGGAACAGGAAGAATCGCTGACCATGTCTGAGTCTACAAATCCCGAACCCGTTCGGGTGGTTGCCTCGAAGAAAGGTAGCTCAGCAACTCTTCATCTTTGTCTACTGCAGACACTGATCCGTCAAAGTATGGACAACACTCATTACGAACACGAAGTATTTCTCAGGCCTTCTCACTCTCGACTACTCGCTTAAGAAGCATGGATCCAAATACCCTCTGGTCGCCCTTTACACCGATACCTTTCCGCCTGAGGGCCATGAAGCGCTTGACCTTCGGAAGATCCCAAAGAAGCGTGTTAACTACCTTCTTCCCGCTATACACAAGGACTATAGCAATGACACACGATTCTATGATTGCTGGAGCAAGCTCACTCCATTTTCACTCTCGGAATATGACAGAGTCGTGCAATTAGACAGTGACATGCTAGTACTCAAGAATATGGATGAACTCATGGATGTTGAATTAGATCCCCCAAGCAGCAATGGATCTGGGAACAGGGTGTTTGCGGCAAGCCACGCATGCGTTTGTAATCCATTAAAGAAACCACATTATCCCAAAAACTGGTAAGTGGCTTTATCGAGGACTACTGAACAGTGTATATCTCTGAAGGGCCACAGAATAATTCATGTTTTAGGATACCGGAAAATTGCCCATTCACCACCCAGCATAGCGATCCTGAGAAGGCGCAAAAACAAGGCGCCCCGCCGACGGCCGGCCTGGGAATGCCAAATGGCGGTCTTCAAGTCGTCAATCCCTCCCAGGTGTTGTATGACCTGATAATGGAACGAATGACGACCTCTTCAGCTATAGAAAGCTATGAGTTTGCCGACCAGTCTTTGCTCTCAGATCTGTTCCATGGCAGATGGGTTGCACTACCATACGTCTACAACGCACTGAAAACGCTGCGATGGAAGGATGTGCACGCCCCTATATGGCGCGATGACGAGGTCAAAAATATTCATTACATCCTTAGCCCTAAACCATGGGACGAAACACCTGGTGTAGAAAGTAATGAGAGCCATAAATGGTGGTGGACATACAATTTTGAGAGGTTGGAAAAAGAAAAGAAAGTAGGTGTACACGACGGATTCTAGAAGATCGCGTGAAAGGACACCATTGGTAAGACACGACCCAAACTTATCTTAACTTCCATCCGACAGGATTGGCATGTCACTATTTATTCGTATCCATTTGTGGCTAATGAAAATGAAGAGTCGGAGGACATGAGGGCCAGGACATATGTAAGTCCGAGTGAAGCTGAAGCATGGGTGAAGCATCGTGTTCACAGAATGAATGTATCATTAGAAGAATACAAGTTAAGCCCGATCTCATGGCAGGTAGGCAGTACTATTTGGTCTTTGAGTTGTAGGACAAAAGGTAGCTGCCTACTAGAAGCCTTCTTGTGCTGTAACCCACGGGTGCTCGCCGTACGTTCTCGTAGGATTCACATAATAAAATACAAAATATCTGCTGGGGAAATACAAAGTAAAAAGGCAGTTTAATATGGAGAATTTCGAAATGCAGGAAAGGTTTGCTGCTGCTAGAGGTAGAGACAGGAGAGGAATATAGAGCTTAAGTGGAGTTGGGTTAACTCTCTAAAACCGAGTTGTAAGCGACTACGTGTAACGAACTATCAATTTTGAATGAGCTGGTGAAGGGTCTGTAGAGAAACCAGGTGCAGCCAATGATGTCCTCTGAACACGAGTTTACTCTCTTTTCATGTTCGAGTGGACGTTCGAAAGATGCATGCCCTGTAGGCTGTGGAAAGAAGCAGTCCGAAATTAGCTTAGCCTCTTTGTCTTTAGTTCCCGTCGGGGGTTTCCGTTAGGCTTAGCCCCCATCAGCAGGAGACGCCATCTATGAATTTATAAGTTCTGTCGTAGCTGAAGCCACCAAGTGATCAGAGAGCTGTTTCCACTATCCGGTACATTTCTGGTCTTGCATGTAACGGTGTATGGAAGTATCTCACACAGCATGGTCTTGTGAGGTCTGTCGACCGCTCCCACGGACGATTCAAGACTCCCAGCACCTCAAGCAAGAGCCAGCAATTTCCTTGGTCTGATTACAATGGCATTGTCGAGAGCAATACGACGGACGAACCCTATAACGCTGATACTCGCGGTCCTGTTAGCTTTCGGCTTCCTTATATTTGTCCTTTCCCCATCGGCATCGAGCGCTGCTGCTGTTTCGACAGCAAGGAAGAAGTTCAACTCCGCCGCCGAACATCCTCTCTCCCCACCGACTACGCCCTTCAAAAAATCGGCATTACGAGGGAATGGCGAAAGAATTCCTCCGCCTGTCGTCCATTACCACCTCAACAATGTGACGACAACCACAGACCCAATTGCAAACCAAGAGACAGTTCTAATCCTCACCCCGCTTGCGCGCTTCTACCAAGGTTATTGGGACAATCTAGTTACCCTTACCTATCCACATTCCCTCATCGCTCTAGGTTTCATCATACCTAAAACCCGCGAGGGAAACGCGGCAACCGCTGCCCTCCAAGCTGCTATCGCCGTTACCCAGTCAGGCCCAGAGGCCAAACGATTTGCAAGCATTACCATTTTACGACAAGATTTCGAGCCTCCGCTACAATCGCAAGATGAAGCAGAGAGGCATAAGAAGGAGAATCAGCGCTCGAGGCGCTCCGCCATGTCTCGCGCCCGGAACTCTCTGCTCTTCACCACCATTGGGCCTTACACATCCTGGGTTCTATGGTTGGATTCAGATATTGTGGAATCACCACCCACCCTAATACAGGATTTGGCATTTCATGATAAACCTGTCCTTGTACCAAACTGCTTTCAGCGCTTTGTAGACGACCAGGGCAAACCAGATATTAGGCCCTACGACTACAATTCATGGCAAGACAGCCAAGACGCAGCGGATCTAGCATCCAAGATGGGACCTGATGAGATTCTCCTAGAAGGATACGCTGATATGGCGACATATCGAACACTCATGGCTATGACGGCAGACAAATCCGAAGGCCGAGATCAGAGCCATGAGATACCGCTAGATGGCGTCGGAGGGACGGCGTTGCTAGTGAAGGCAGAGGTTCACCGAGACGGAGCGATGTTTCCGCCATTCCCTTTTTACCATCTGATGGAAACGGAAGGTTTCGCCAAGATGGCGAGGAGGTTAGGGTGGGGCTGCTGGGGGCTACCGAACTATTTCGTGAGTCAAATCTAACCTCCATCGAGTAGTCTTTATTGAGCCCTTGCACTAACCAACTTCTCTAGGTATATCATTATAACGAGTAAACTACATTTTGTACTGTCTGCCTTGATTCTGTACGAAGGCTCCCTTCTGCCCTTCAATGTTCTTCAGTTGCGGCATATACTTGTTCGTGAGGCATGAATCACCGGCGTTTGTCTTGGGGGCAGTGGGGAAAACCACATGTAGGATGGCTCTCCACATAGGTGGAATTAGGAAGTGTCAAATATTCAGTGGTGTTGAATATAGATCCATATACAGGTAGTTGGACAAGGGGCGAATGGTGATGCTATTTGTATTTCTATGCCAGACAATTTGCGTGATCTTCTATTTGCGTGGAAGCTCCAATACATGGTCGTTGACAGAGATATTTGGAGCCTCGGGTTTCAACACCAACACACCAGGCCGTGTTCACGCATTGGATTCGGGGTGCAGTAGGTGAGCTACCTTGTACTTTTGGATATAAGTGTATTCTTACTAAGGTAAGATTATCCCAACCAAACACTTTCAGGAGAACTTTTGAGACCTTTCGGAAATGGTATCAGACCTCCTCTAAGGGAGGACATACTGCTGTGCCTATGGTCAAATTACTTGGTCTACTACGTCGAAGCCGATCTATCCAAAACCCCTTCTGAGAGCTGCTTGTTTTCAAACCGCTGCTCCTCTTGCCGCTGCAAAGAACTTATGACAAGAGACGATCGCCCGTTGTTTTTTTTTGGGTGCGCATTCGAATTACGGAAGAGAATAAAGAGCTGCGGATATGATGCAGGGACTGAGGATAAAACAGAATGAGGCTCGTCTGGGTGCTGAGTTACTTGCTCGCGGTCAAGCCTTTCAAGAGTACAGTAGTACCCTTACTTGAGACGTACATTCTTTCTTTAATTTTTAGCGAAGTCCCATAGAAATCCTCATGCCTCTGTTACTCAAACATGTGGTTTCTCATCTCTAAGTTCTTGATGGTCATCATCGCCACAGCATAAGTAACTCAGCGAACGGTCTGGCCTTGAATAGGTCACCCGTGCACCAAAACTTGATGCTCCTGATTGCAGGTGGTACGAGCGTATTCCCAATACCTGAGGACGAGTGGAAGCCTTGGCGGGGGATCCTCCATCCTCGTCTCAGTAGAAGGCATCCGGCCTAAAAACATGTCCATTCTAGCGATGGCGCCCCAATCGCCCCTTTGTGCATGATATATTGGACGGCTGATGGATGATACGTTGGGAAATGTCTCGATGAACGATTATTAGTATTACTATACATTTGGAGGCGCTGCAACTTCCAACAGGACAAGGTCAGTAATTGATCGCCAAAGACATGACCATAAAACACGTTTTCCGCTTCCACTTCTAGCCTCGAAGGCGAACAGAGGCTTGCTTTAATGTGAGTCAACAACGCCATGAACCGACTGCCTTCTGCTCCGGCGCAGCTGCTTGGCGATTAGTAGCCTACCAAAGATTAATGTATTTCAATTTGTGAGATAGCAACTTCACATATTTGAACAACTGATATGATCCTGGCGGCTCTACGCCAATTGTGGTTGAAGGACGATAACATGGAGACTCAGGTATATCATGCGGTGTCGATCACGGAAGGAGACATATCTCCCCAATAGGTACTCTCGAGATGGTTCAGTACTCGTGCCGCCGAGAAGTGTTTAAATCACCAATCACACTGTGTATGTGGTAGATGGTGCAAAAACTAGACGGCAGCCAGGCTTAAGATGGTAAAGCGACCAATCCGGGCCAATCGAATTTCCTACTATGTATCAACCTGATATCGAGTATTTTCGCCATCGAATGTCTTCATAATGACTTGCAGCGAGCTGTGCTTCGAACACGTTAACAAACAGCATCGTGCGATTCTAACTGACTGACTTTTGTAGAATCTTAACTTGATATTTCACAGTACTATCATTAGAACATATGAGTTCTCGCGTCGTCTACCATCTATAAGTGTGATTGGCGATTCTAGCCGAACCCCACTAATTCCTAGGCGCCCGTCACTTAAATAGGGGACAAATTATTTCAATTCTAATGTAGGGATCGGCTATGGTAGGGCTACATACGAACAACCGCCTCGAGAGTATCGGAGGAAGTACGGCTAGGAAGTAGGGGGTGTAAGAGTAGAAGCAGAGGGTGTACGGGGAGTGGTTCCCATTCAAAATGCATCCCATAGCTTGGTTTCAGCTCGATACCGCATCTGGCTGAGGCGGTTATATTCTAGTCCTACTACCACTACCATTTCTACATTGTTATTGTTATTCCTCTCAAGACTTAACTACTGATTGACTTATGAATATTCATTGTTTAGCCAGAGATGCTAGATGCTCCATGTACCAGCAGTGGAGGTAGGCCGCCGTTATGGACCTCACCTCTTGCTCGGGATGCAACTCGGGTCCATCGCCCACAGCAAAGGCGTTGGTTGGCCGGGTTCTTGAATCTCCAGGGCGTGGGACACTAGGTCTCTTGGTCACCTGCTTCTTCACCCTCTTTCTATGTACTTGGGTGGTCATACATGCGCGAGTTTACAAGCGTCCATTACTCCGTCGGCTGCATAAGGTCGCCTTGTTCCTCAAGACCATCATCGCGCCCGAGTTTATAGCCGTCGAGGGGCTCCAGGAATGGAGCCAAGCACAGCAGATGGTGAAGAACTGCGAAGGATTGACAGGAGGGCGTCTGAGGCTCATTCACGCCTTCTATATCGGTATGCTCGCTCTCAAATACCGCACGCCGCGAGGCGAGAAAGTTATATGGCCCAACCAATACACCTGGCTGCTGAAGCAAGGTCTGGTTAATTGGGACGACCACGCACTCTGGGGCCTATCTGAGGAGAACATACGTGACAAGAGTAACGCAGACGGCACCGCAAAGCTGCTGGCACTCGGCCAAGTGTCCTGGTTCGTGGCGCAGAGCATAATGCGACGTGCCCATATGCTACCCCTCTCCCAAATTGAATCAATGACCCTCAGCTACATCCCATTGTTCGCCGTCACGTATTTCTTCTGGTGGGTCAAACCGAAAGATGTTCTGACTCCATCCATCGTCGATTTACCGGACATGCTCCCGGCCCAGGAGACAACATTCGAGTCGATGGCTGTCAGCAGCATATTCGATGATGAGGGCATAGGAAAGAATGATTCGCTTTGGACCATCTGGTATCTCACACCTCGAGTATTCGAGAAAGAAGCCGAGGACAAGGCGTTGCAAGAAGCCGAGCAGAAGACCACGCGAGAAGTCCAGCATAAGGCAGCCTCACAGGAAGCTAAGCGAGCTGCTGTGCGTGAAATTGAGAGTGGTGAGAATTTGAATGAGAAAAGTTTAGCTTGCCTGCCGGGGGAGTCCAAACCCCCTGCCAAAGAGATCGTGGTCGCGTACTGGAACCCCGAGTTGTACCACTCCAAGATCCTCTGGCCGATTACGTGTCTTTTCGGAGCTTCGTTCGGCGCACTCCATCTTATATCCTGGAACACGGATTTCCCTACGCCCGTGGAGCAGTGGCTATGGCGTGCGGCAGCGCTCACATCGATCGTATCAATGCTGATCTTCATGCAGTTCGAAAAGGTCATTTTCCGATGGGGCGGCCCGCTGACTATAATCAGCCTTGCGTCGCCGGCGCTGTACCTCCTCAGCCGCATTGTCATGATAGGTGGCGTCATTGCGGCGTTCAGGGCTTCCGATCCGGCCATCTATAGTACCTATGTTGTTTCAACTTACTGGGTCCACATTCTATGAATGAGCAATATTGAACTATTTTTCAGTACATGTACAGAATATGACCTCAAATAGCCGCTTTCCATATACTATGTCTGAACCGGCTCGATGTACTTTCCTTTGTCACGTTGATGACTTGATAAAATCGTGGACCTTCCGCGAGCCTGACGGAAGAGCCTGTTGTATTACAATCTCGTCCCGGTTCTAGCATGGCCCCAATTCTGCTGTATATTGGTATAAATAAACATAAGCAAGTGTTTTTCACTGCTGATAGTCTCTGGAATGTCTTTCTGAGCAGTACAAAGGCAAACCATAACGAAACGAGTATAATAGGGTCACAGGCGTCTCGGAACGGATCTAGCAGTAACACAATATATGCCTAACACAGAGCCGTATGCGAGAGACCCGCTCAAGCACAGTTGACTCCAAACAATCTACTATTAATCTTTCCCTTTTTCCACCTACGCATCATCTGAACGGCGGATCCGCAGCTTCAAATATGCGCATGACGGCCATGGTGATTATTGGGTAGCTCATGACAACATCGTGTAGGCCGGTTTTTAGTATCTCCTCCCTAACGACGCCTTTTTCTGTCCGCCACTCCATGACCGACCCGGCAGCGCCCAAATCTGTCTTTGACTTATGTTTCACCTCTTCAAGTTCGTTGTAGCTGATCCCTCGAGGTATCATAGCATTAACGGCGTGCCAGAAGAGGACTTCGGTGTGATGCCACGGGATATCATAATCATCCTCGGCATGGATCAGAGTCAGTCGATACTTCTCCTTGTTAGCTTCGTTAGCCCGTATATATTCTGCGATACGGTCATTGTTCGACCATTTGTCCTGTATGAAGGTGCTGAGGTAGTTAAACAGTAGTGGGACCCTGGCCAGCGGTGATAAAATGGGGATGGAACCTGCAACACGGTACGTCGCCACGAGGGTAGCCACGTCGGCAAATGGTGCGACTAGGATGGTGCCTGCGAATATTGTCGGTGGAGACTGCAAGGCAAAGTGCTCCAAGACAGCGAGGCTCACAGCAGCGCCTATAGATTGGCCAAAGATGAGGATCCGAGACGCTGGGATGCCGGCGACATTTGTCGCCCAGTCGACGACCGCGATGGCATCAAGACAAAGCCCACGCTCGGATGGCGTGCCGCGGCTGCGACCAAACCCTCGATAATCGAATGTTAAGACATGGATCGCCTTGG
>JAABUR0100010004.1_pt1 | contig 10526 bp, 10 predicted proteins | sample 5560091 | NCBI WGS metagenome assembly JAABUR01 (sample SAMN10711879, study PRJNA513375) | rock metagenome | isolation source: Antarctica rocks | place: Antarctica: Victoria Land, University Valley sud
AACAAGTTCCAAGTGCCTGTTTCTGCTGCGCACTTTGAAATAGCCCATTGCCGCTGCGCCGCGCGCGTGCACCACCCTCTCTGGTATTTTCTCCCTGTTGACTGTCGCCAGCTTCTCCTGTGTGTAGTAGTCCTCCAGGAGGACTGGGCCTGCAGAAAGCCGAGCGGAATGTTAGAAAGGTGAAGGTACGACTGCATTAGCACAGACAGTGCTGCAATGACGGTGCAGGAGCGTCCGCTCAGAGTGTGCCGTGTGTACTGCTACGGTCAGTATCCGCCTTTCACACCGCCATCAAGTTTCTGAGGAGCGGCGCGCAAGCATTGGTCGGCAAAAAGGAGGCCGACCATTGACTCAGATAAAATCGCCACTCCGGGACCGCACCGCGCTTGCCGACCGTCAGTGAGTAGTTGGTGCTGTAGACCGGTTCGCCTGTGAACACAAACCCGGAAGGCTGTCAACGATAGAGCCTGGGGTATGCAAGCATTGGCACTGCTCTCGACCTGTCTGCTGCCGCCTCAACACTGATACAGTTGGCGGGACAGCGCAGACACTTTCTGCTGGCGTGGCACACCAAAGTTTGTTGTGAAGGACGCTTGGTTGCCATGGGCCAGCTGCGCGCAGCACAGCGCTAGCACGCCTAGGGCCGCTGCTCCCAGGCTCGTGCGGCTCGCCATAACCTGCTTGCCTGGCATGATGACGCAGATAGTGACCAAAACACTGCCTGTGGCTGGATGCGGCGACGAGCATGTGCATGGCCACTTTCCCTGCAGCGGCAGCTGCATTACATAATTTAGGGCATTGACCCTCATCTACAGCGTCGCTTGCACATCTGCTCAGCTGCTCAGGCGCCTCTGCTACTAAGTTGCCTCTGCTGAATGCGTTGTGCAACCGGGAAGTAGCCGACTGCATACCTTTCAATCTGCACGCGCCTTGTCATTAGCTCGGCGTAGCACTGCGACCAGGTTCTCACGCACCCTGTTGTCACATGGATATGCAAGCTGCCTCTATATAGGCATCACTCCACCACCTGGCGCAATACACCAAGGCCTGTGCCTACTGACGCAGTGACTAATGCGCAGGCTCTGCGCCTGACGCTTGAGTCTGGCGGCACAGCTGTGGTCCCGCAGAGAGGGCCCTGGCAGCGCACAAAGATGTATGACTTCTGCCTCACTCTCCCGTACGCGATGCTGCTCGCGCTTGGCGGCGTGGCCGGCTTTGCCACGAAGGGCAGCCTGCCGTCGCTGCTAGGAGGCCTGGGCTCGGCGGTGAGCTCCCTGCAAGTCAGGGCGACTTTGCCTGCGAGGGGCCCAGGCTCTGTGAAACTTGAATGGTGCTGAGTGTGCCTGGCATCCTGTGGTGCCTGGATGTCGGAGGCGTGAGGACAGGAGTGCGGATGAGTACTATACTAGCAACGGCCAGCTGTGGGATGTGGAGGATGCGCCTCCGTCCTTGCAGTGTCGGTACTCCTTTTGTTATAAGCAGTCATCAGTAAGTAAACATGAGTATGCGTGCTGCGCGCGACTGTGCCGCGAGCGCCTGGCAGGTGCTGCGCGGGGCCTGCGGCCTTGCCTGCCCGCCCAGCACCCTCGCTCAGCCTGCACGGCCACCCCGTGCTCACGTCCCGGGGCCGCCTGCAGGTGCTGCTGGCGGGCTGCGGCCAGGCCAGCCTGGCGCGATACCACCAGGGCGCGCTGTGCCGCCCCGCGACGGTCGCCTCGCTGGCGGTCGCGGCCGCGCTGACGGCTGTCATGTACCGGCGGTGGCAGGCCACGGCGCGCTTCATGCCGGCGGGCGCGGTGTCGCTGCTGAGCGGCGCCATGGTGCTGTTCTACGTCTGGAACCTGGCCTGTGTGGGCCCGCCGCCACGGCCGCCGCTGCGAGCCCGCTAGCCAGCCGGCTTTGTACACAAGGCGTAGTGCAGTGCACTCGGACGGGGTGTGCAGGTGGGCGTGCGCTACACATGTGAAATATGCGCCAGGTTTGCCATTGTTGCACGGCACTTGCACGTCACAAGACAATATCGGCCTGGCCACACGGCAGCATAACGGGGTCCATGTTGTGCAGAGCGCACATACAAGCTGCCGTGCGACGTCTAGAAACTTAACAGTCTTGAACCTTTAGCACACATGTGCGCACTCTCACTTGCGCTTGGACCTCTCGCACACATGTGCTTACTCTCACTCGAGCCAGATGGGTCAGACCAGACAGCCGAAAAGCTGGCACCTGACCTCGCTCACGAAAAACGCCTGCCCGCAGGCGCGACACGCGGCATGTAGTTTGTCCCAGTGCCAATGCGTCAGCGCCTCGCCGGGATTGGTGCATTGGTGCGCCTGAGTGTCCGCGTCCGCGCCGCGCCGCGCCGCGCCACATGCGCCACACCAGCGTGCACGGCGTGCAGCCGCGCGGCGAGCGCGCCGATGCGGCCGTCACACCGTGCACGCCCGCTCGGCGCCGCGCTCGGCCAAGCCACAGCCGGTTGCTCGAGGCGCAGGTCACAGGCGTGGGGTGGGCGCATGGCTAGCGTCCCGCCTCACTCATCCCCCCCGCTCTCAGAGCCGCCGCGGCACGCATCGCGGTCCGCGGCGCGCAGCCGCGCGGCGAGCGCCACAGCGGCGGGCATCACGTCGGGCGCCAGCCCCGCGTGGTGCCATGCAAACAGCGCGTCGCCGACCTGCCACGCCCACATTAGGCGCAGGCCCGGCGCGAGCGCGGCCACCAACGCGACGGCCGCGGCGGCCGCCGCCGGGCTCGGCTCGACGCGCAGCCGGTGCGCGGCCAGCACCGCCTTGGCTACTCGCTTGGCCGCGCCAGGCACGGGATGCGCCGCCACGGCGGCCAGCGCCGCGTCGAGCAGCGCGGCGAGGCCGGCGGCCAGGCGGGCGCGCGCGCCGCCGGCCGCGTCGGGCCCGCCGTCGTGGAGGTACCCGAGCACCTGACCGAGCTCGATGGTGGGGGCCGCGCCCGTGGCGCGCGCCTCCGCGCGCGCCGCGCGCCGCGCCAGGCAGGCCATGGCCCAGAGCGTGTGCGCCGCGTCTGGGCCGTCGATGGCGAGTCGATCGCCTGCATGCCCGCCGCTCTGCTCGTCTGCGGGCGGCGCCGCGGCGTGCACCAGCGGCCGCAGCGCCGCGGCCGGCAGCCGCCCCCAGCCGCTGCTGGCCCATGCGCGCAGCAGCCGCGCCGCAGGCTTCACCGCAAACCCATCAGCCTCGCCGGAAGCCTCAGCGCCGGCTAACCAGGTCGCGACCGCGGCGCGCGCCCCCTCGTCCGGTCGCCATCCGTGCACCTGGACGGAGCGCGACTTGATGCGCGCGGACAGCACGTGCCGCCGCCCAGGGCGGAAACCACCTCGTGCGCAACACGCAACGCTCTCCGTCAAGCGTCCCTGAGCACGCTTGCAAGGGCCGCCGGTGCTGTTTCAGCTGCTGCGCATGGCGAGCGATCGGCGCGCGGTGTGCGCCCAGCGCCCGTCCGAACACTGCCGTGCCCCAGCCATCACGCCCGGACGCGCACCCAGCAGCTGTGCAGCACCGCGGCGGCCTCGGCGAGCCCCGCGCCATCCGCCGGCCGTCCCAGCCGCGCGCCCAGCTCGCCGCACGCCTCGCCCAGGATGTCGTGTGTCGCCAGCTCGGCCGACTCGCCGAGCGCGCCCGCGACGAGTCGGAACTGGCGGCCGTCCAGCCGCGCGAGACCGCCGCGCAGCATGCCCAGCACGTCCGCCAGCACGGCGCGGCCCGCCGCGCTACCCCGCTCGTCGGCCGGCCTGCCGCGACCGGGCGCCAGTCGCCACTCAGGCCCCCCGCCCGAGACCCCATAATCTGGCGTCCGGACGATGGCGCCGAGCGCCGGGCGTGCGCCGCGCGCGTGGGGCCCGGCAGCAGACCGCCGCCCGCCCGCACCCGGCCTCCAGCCGTGCACTGCCTGACACTCTGCGCCGCTACGGCGCACCTCCCGCACGACTTGTGCACCGGGCTCGCCCGGCTGGCGGCCTGAACAAGGCGCCCGCACCGCAAGACAGGGCACCGCGTGGCAACGGCCGCGCTCATCAGCGACACGAGCCTCGCCGCCTACCCCGAGCCCTGACCCTTGCCTGGCAGCGGGTGCAGCCACGCGCCTCAGGCTCAGGTTGTGCAGCGCGACAGCCGCGCTGGCGGGCCCAAAAACGCCGCGGCAGGTGGCGAGGATGTCACGCAGCGCGGCCGCGCTGCCCGCGCCGTTGCATGCGCCCATGAGCGCCAGCCGCACCGCGCGCTGCGCGAGGCCGGGCGCCTCCCCGTACGCGAGCAGGCACGCCTCCGCCTGCGCACCGCCGGGCGCGCCGGCCGTCAGCGCGCGCTGCGCCCGCGAGCCAGCCGCCGCTGCGCCGCCCCGCCGCCCGCCAGCCGGCCGACAGACTGGCGGCGCGGCCTGAGCGCGCGCCCCTGCGCGAGCCTCGGCAGCGCTGCTCGCCTGGTTGCAGCGGCCGCGGCCGCCGCGCGGGCGCGCCACGGGCGCACCAATGCGACCACGCGCGGCAGGGACGCCGCCGCGGCGCCCGCTGGCGCGCGCGCCGCCAGCGCCACCCACGCGCGTAGCAGCGTGTCCACGCTCGGGCCGACGCGCGGCGCCGGCCGCGGCGTGGGCCGCGCCCGCGCCGCCTCGGCGTCCAGCCACGCGACCAGGCACGCGGCGGTCGCGCTGCCGGGCTGCCAGCCGTGCGCGGCAAATGCGTTGGCCGTCTGCGCCGCAGCCGCCCACGCAGGCACGGCGGCCGTGTCAGGCGCGGCTAGGCGCCCCGCCAGTGCGCTCTCCAGCTCCTGCGCGGCGCCCGCCCCGCTGCTCACGCGCGGGTCGTGTGCTCGGGCGCGGCCGGCGCCGCCTGACCAGCCAGCCCGCCTGCAACACCCTGCGCCGCTCCCCCAGCCCGCAGCGAGGCGGCTCCTGCACAGCGCAGCGCACGCAGAGCATGAGGTCGGGCGCAGCCGCCGCCCCAGAGCCGGCGGCGCAGGTCTTGCGGCGCCCACCTGCAGCGCCGGCTGCCCCGTGTGCGCGCGCAGCACTGCGAGCGCCCACGCGCCCGACGCATGCTGCGCAGCGCTGTACGCCGGCAGCGCGGCCACCAGCTCGCGCGCCAGGCTCGGGACCAGTGCGCCCGCGCGCGCGCACTTGCCCTCGCCCGGCTCCCGCAGGCTCCTGCGCGGCGCGCAGAGCATGCGTGGCCCTCCTTGCCCTGGCACTGCGGGCTTCCGCAGCGAGGCGGCGCCAGACGCGCGGCTCTGCGGTGCTGCAGGCCCGCCACGGCAGGCTACGTCCGGAGACTTGAGGACAGAGGAGTGCCCAGTCCGAGATGCGGTCACGCCAAGCGTTTGAAGCTGCGGCGTGCTCGTGTGCAGGGGCCAATGCGGCCAAGCGCAGCAGCGGGCGCGTAGACGCACGAGCGGCCCTGCGCTCAGCGCGCACACAGAGCAGGGGGCGGGAAGGAGACACTTAGCCTCGGGGCGCAGGGCGCGGGCGGCGCCGCAGCGGGCCTGCACGCGGGAGCGTGCCTGACCTAACCCTACCCCTACACGCCGCAGCCGGGGACGCACAGGCGGGCGAGGCGCTCGAGGGCGCGCAGCGCGTCAATGTGAGAGAAGGCGCCCCGCTCCTCTGCCCACAGCCGCTCCACGGCCGCCGCGGTGGGCGCCGCGGTGATCCGCGCGGTAAGCGTCGCGCGGGCAGGCCCAGCGGCGGAGCGCGCCTGCAGCGGGGCCCCGCGGCGTCAGCAGAGGGGCGCGGCTGCGGGCGCAGCACTGGCCTGGGCTTGCCAGCTCGCCGCCTACCAGCGACGGGCCCTCCTGTGCCGCTCCCGGGCTGGGCGCCGCAGGGCGTTCTGGGCTCCATGCTGGGGCCGGCGCGGGCTCCCGCGCCCGCGGCTGCGCTGCGCCGCACCCCGCCTCCTCGCCGCTCAGCAGGCCCGCATCAAACGTGAGCCTGCAAAGGAGAGAAGGGTCAGTGTGGAGCGCAGGACGGGGCGCCTTGCGGCCTGAGATGCTCTCGGCTGTGTGCTCACGCGGAAAGGGGGTGCTGCAACCAGCTCGGTGCGCTCTTGCCCACGCACGCCTGGCCCCAGGACTGCAGCGGCTGGGCAGACCTCCGCAGCCAGGCCATGCACTGGCTCTACATCAGCCCTGAGCCCTGCGGCCCCGAGCGCTCAGCGGAAGCAGGCCTGCTTTCACCTTGTGCTCCACAACTAACCGAGATGGCAGGTGCAGGTGTTGCTGTTTGGTGCGCTTGACGCTGCAGACCTAGGCCTACATAGCAGAACTATACTAAGAAAGAACTGAGGACAAGCATTGGGTATGACTCGACTCGCCCATCCTTTGCCAGACCAGCCCTGCCAGGACCCTAGGCAGCTACATGCAACAAGCACGGGGAGGTGGACGGGCCTCTGGAAAAGGCTCGGAACAGAAATTGGCTTGTGTCTGGTCCTTGCTTCAAGCACTTTCGTGACCCACTGTGAGGCTGCGGCATGTTGAGGAGCATGTCTTTTGCACACCGAGTCTTGGGGAGCTGCAGCCTGTGCGGAAGGCCGCCGTGCGGGCAGCGTGCCAGGAACAGCACCTGCAGAGCAGCGCATTGGCGCGCCGTGTGTGCTGCAGTCGAGACGTGCGCCACTTTCTGCAAAAAAGCGAACTGTTATTAGTGCTGGCGCTTGTGCCAGGGTGTGTTTCCTTTACCAGCACCAGTGTGGCGACTGACTTGCTCCCCTCGCGGCAGCAGCTCGCAGGCAGCAGCAGAGGCAGAGGCGCCGCCCGGCAAGAGCGCCGGCAAGGGCGGCGCCAGCAAGGACAGGGGCAGCAGGAGTCGCGTGCAAACGCCCTCGACCTCAAACGAAGAAGACATAAGGGCGCTGCGCATAGACAAGGTGCGCCCTGCCCCGTGTGCACCGGCAGCCCGCTCGACGGCCAGGCGCAGGCCGGCAGGCGTGCCGCCAGCCGAGCTCGCCTGCAAGCCTCCCCTCTTGGTTGAGCTCCGCGCTCACGCCGCGCCTGCACCGCCTGGACACGGCCGAGCGCTGGACGGCGCGCGGCAGGCCCAGGAGCTGCGAGCGTCCGGGCAGGAGCCCTATGCGTACCGCTTTGCGCGCACGCACCTGGCAGCCGAGCTGCAGGAGCGCTTCCGGGACCTGCCTGCCGGCGAGATGGCCGAGCTGCAGGCGCGCCGGCCGCGCCAGCTCCGCAGCCTGCCGGCAGGTCTGGGGCCAGCTCGGAGCATGGGACAGGTTCTCGTTTTTGGCGCGGTCTGTGGGCAAGCGCTTGCGCAGCAAGAGACTCAGGTGCATGTCCGGGAGGTACCTGCAGCTCGGCAACGCTGCATGCGCATGGGCATGCGGCGTGTGAGTGCCACATGGCACTCACACGCGGGGGTGGGCTGCCGTAGCGGGCTGCCTCTGCCGTAGCGTGCTTGGAGCGCACCATGTGGCGGTCGACTGCTCATGCAGGGCTGCAGGGCCTGGGTGCCGCTTGCACGCGACGCCGCCGCGCTCCGCCCGCAGCGCGGTCTTGCAGCAGGCATCGAGGCGCGAGCGCGCACAAGTTGCTGCGAGCGCGCGTGCAGGGCGAGGAGGTCGCGGTGGCTGGGCGCGTGATGGCCCGGCGCGTGATGGGCAAGCTGGCCTTCGTGCGCCTGGAGGACGGCTCCGGCAGCGTGCAGCTGTACGTGGACCGCGCGACGCTGGACGCGGCGCAGCCGGGCGGGTTCAGGCGCGGCGCAGCCGCCGCTCGCCGGGGCCCGGCCTGCTTGGTGGGGGTAGTGGCAGGCGTGCCGGAGGGTTCAGGCGCAGCGCGGCCGCCGCGCGCCCGGCCTGCTTGGCGGGGGGCGGCGTGGGGCGTGCCGGGCGCTGCGTGACGACCGGCGGCTCTGGTGTCGGACATTTGAAGACTGTCGGCTGGGTATGTAGTAGAAGACACATCAGTCGCCTGTGTGAGTGGCGTGTAGAGTGTCCGGTGCTTGTTTGGGTGGCAAATAATGTCGTGCAGCAATTTGGAAGGTTGGAGATGCGCGGGCCAGCACTAATGTTGCACGCTGCTCGCCCTTCAGTGAGCTTCGCACATCCCGGGCGTGCGTTGCAACATGTATGCGCACCTGAAAGCTGCTGCCAATGAATGTCGGAGCCGCCAGCACCCCGAGTGACGTGCGCACGCCCGGGCGCAGCGAGCTCAAGGCGCTGGTGGACGTGGGCGACATCGTCGGCGTGCACGGCGGCATCAAGCGCACTGACAAGGGCGAGCTGAGCGTGGTCGCCGCGCGCCTGACCGTGCTCACCAAGGCGCTGCGCCCGCTGCCCGACAAGTGGCACGGCCTGGGCGACATTGAGAAGCGCTACCGCCAGCGGCGCGCCCTGCCGCGCAGCCCCGCCGTATGCGCTCAGCGCCCCGAAACACAAGAGTCTGCCAGGGTCCTCTGCCCACCAGCCTGCCTCGGAAAGTGCTAATCGGCTTTGCTCAGCAGCCTCCCATGCGACAGCTTCGAATGCCACCTGCGCCCAGACAGTTGTGCGAGGCACTGGTGCCCGGAGGCGTGCGGCAACACTGTTTTGCAGTGTCTGTTGTCGGAGACTGCTGGAACACGAGCGTGTGCACTGCCGCTGGAGTCTGTTTGATGCCGCGCAACGCATTTGTAATAGCTTGGTCTCGACCAACGCCTCGTCATTCCAGTTGCAGGCCCTGACGCTCGGTCCCGGGGTGTCAGGTACGTCGACATGCTGGTGACAGAGGGCGTCCGGGACGCGCTGCGCTCGCGCGCGCGCATGACCGCCGCCGTGCGCCGCCTGCTCGAGGCCCGTGGCTTCCTGGAGGTGCCCGCCCCCTGGCGCGCCGGAGCGCGGGCCGGCACCGCGCTGTCTAGTTTGATGTGCTGTCAGTTGACCAAAGGACGCCAGCTTCCCCGCTGTACACATGCGCACACTCCGTCCGAGCGCACGCCCCGACCCGAGAGCGCCGGCCGCCACTCAAGCAAGAAAACATTCTGTGTGTGCTGCCCGTGCATGCATGCTCAGCAGGACTCTGGGAAAGCCCTGCTGAGCACGCGCGCTGGGCGCGCGCTGGTGGAGACGCGGGTGCTGGGACGGCATGCAGGAGGCGGCGGTTACGGATGCATTGCGATCTATTGCAACCCTGAACCTAACCTCGGCACCCTCTCCGCCGCGCGCGCGCAGGTGGAGACGCCGGTACTGGAGGCGGCCGCGGGCGGCGCGGACGCGCGGCCCTTTGTGACCTTCCACAATGCGCTGCAGCAGCCCTTCGTGCTGCGCATCGCCACAGGCGCGGCCGCCGACGGCGGGGCCCTGCATGCGCGCGGGGGCAGAGCTGTGCAAGCGGGCGCGAGTTTCTACCGGAGAGGCTGGTGCCATGCACGGCGCGCATATGCCGGGCCGCGACAGTGGAGGAGTCTGCTGGCAGCTGGCCTGAGCCGCTGGCAAGGAGGCGGGCCATGCACTGCTGCTATCCTAGTTGGGTGCGGTCACGAAGTGTGGTGCTCACAATGTAAGTGGTGATGTGCGTGTCATCATAGATAATGTGAAATGGAAACCCTGGCGTGTCCAACGATGCATGCGCGGCCGTGCAGAGCTGCACTTGAAGCGGATGATCGTGGGCGGCTTCGAGCGCGTTTTTGAGATCGGTCGCGTGTTCCGCAACGAGGGCACGTCCTCGCGGCACAACCCGGAGTTTACGACCGTAGAGCTCTACCAGGCGCGCACGCCTGTCCATGTCCCGCTGCAAAGCACGGCGTTGCTCTCCCAGCGCACGCTGCTGGTGCACCCCGCCCCCGCTGGGCGGGGTCCTCTTTGTGGGTGAAGCCGCTCGGGGGCATGAAACACGTGCGCCACATGTGCCCCGCACAGCGCGCAAGTCACCACGCCATGCCCTGGGGCGAGCGACTGGCAGTGGCTGGTGCAGAAAGTCAAAAGGTGTGGAGACGAGGCGCAGCGCAGGCCGAAGCGTGTGCCCGCGCGCGCGCGCGGCAGGCGTACGCGGACTACCACGACATGATGGCGCTGACGGAGGACCTGGTGCGCACGTGCGCGACCGACATCGCCGGCGGCCTGCGCCTGACCTACCAGGGCCAGGCGCTCGACTTCGGCCCGCCTTTCCGCCGCGCGACCATGCACGCGCTGGTGCAGGAGGCCACCGGCGCGCCCGCCCGCCGCTCGATGGCCCAGACGGGGCCGCTTGGGGTGTTTGCACGGCTTGCGTGGCGCTCGGCGCGCGGGCGCTCTGTGCCTGCAGGGTCGCTGCTGGTATGGGCTGCCCATGTCAGTCCGGCTGTGGCTGCATTGCTGTCTGGGCTGCCGTTCCTGTCTGCGCTGTGCAGGAGGCTGTCCAAGGCGGTGCGCCCGCGCCTCCCATGCAACCTGGCCATTCGCCGGCGGTGCAATGCAGACGATGATTGGCAGAGCATCACGTTAACGCAGCCCCGTTGGCCGGCCAGGCGTGGACTTCAGCACATTCGGCGACGACGCCGCAGCCGCGGCCGCGGCTGCGGCCGAGGCGCTGCGCGCGGCGGGC
>JAABUR0100010005.1_pt1 | contig 10526 bp, 16 predicted proteins | sample 5560091 | NCBI WGS metagenome assembly JAABUR01 (sample SAMN10711879, study PRJNA513375) | rock metagenome | isolation source: Antarctica rocks | place: Antarctica: Victoria Land, University Valley sud
ATGCTCGCTGCGTCAGCCCGCAGCAGCCGCTTGGCCGTGTACGACATCATGGGCGCGCAGGCCACAGTGTGCAGGTGCGCATTGCATTTACATATGCTTGCAGTGTAGCGAAACGAACTGGAGTTTGGTGTGCAAGACAAATGCCATGTGCCGCTCATGTGCATTATTTTCCATCGTGTGTCCATCATGAGCCCAAACTGAAAGTGCCCTTGGATGTCTTGCACAGGCATGAGTTCGTCGTCTGCATGACGCACCTCAAGACGAACGAGAATTTCGTCTACTACGAGGCTGTCATCAACTACCTGCGGGCGCTTTACGGGCCAGAGACGGCCCAGAAGTTGGGCTACTTCTTCCTCGACATCGCCTGCCAGTTCCAGGGCTACTACGACAGGTGCTGATCCACCGTCGTCCACCTGATCCACCCATCGCGTCTCGCTGTACAGCGTGTCTCTGCAGTACGAGATGACATACACAGCTTCCAAAGGCACACACATCATGAGCCAGAACATGCCGCACTGTTTGAAGGGTTAGGAGTGACCTCGCGTCAGTGGCATGAGCTTAACTCTGCTGTTTCCTGTTGCGGCAGGCATCACCCTGAGGAGTGGCGGCCGCCGATGGCAATCGGGCCATGGCATGTCAAAGCCCATATCGCTGCTTGCCAGGCGCGTTTCGGGGCCCGCGCGCAGCCGGGCGCAGGGTGGTCGTTTGGCGACAACATCGAGCACCTGTGGGCGTACCTGCGCCGCTACGCCTACATGCTCAAGCGCATGAGCGCTGCAGGCCGCCAAGACCTGCTCAATGAGCTGGTGCGCTGCGTTTTCATTGACGCCGTGAGCATGCACGTTGAATCCCTTGCTTGACATCCAATGCCATCGGGTTTGCATCAGCTGGAGTATCAGCTCAGCAGACAGGTAGATGTGACGAATTGCAGGGTGCAGAGCGCTGCATCGCTCTCACCATGTGTTATGAGTGCAAGTCATGGTCCTTCAGGTGAGCCACTGGGAGGCGCAGAAGGAGGCATCGCTGCCAGACACACTGCGTCTGTGGTACGTCCGTGCGTGCACGGAGGCGGTGAAGTGCGCGGAGCGCGTGGCGCAGCTGGAGGCGGAGCTGGCTGTGCAAGGCGTGCCCGCCAACGCGCCCACCGCAGACGGCAGCCCCACCGCCGCATCCACCGCAGCCAATGCGAACGGCGTGCCTGCTGCCGCGCCCGCCGCGGAGGGCAGCCCTGCCGTCGCGGCCGCTGCCGCCAGCGCGAACGCCGCGCCCGTCGCCGTGCCCACCGCAGACGGCAGCCCCGCCGCCACGGTCGCCACCGCCGCCGCCGGCGCCGACCCCGCGCCCGCTGCCGTGCCCACCGCAGACGGCAGCCCTGCGGCTGCGCCCCCTGCCGGCGCGAATGCCATGTCCACCGCCGTGCCCACCGCAGAGGGCAGCTCCGCCGTCGCGGTCGCTGCCGCCGGCGGGCACGCCCTGCCCACCGCGGGTGGCGTCGCTGAGGCCGCGCCCGCCATGGAGGCCGGCTCCATCGTTACGCCGGTGGCGGAGGGCAGCCCTGCCACCGCGCCCGCGCCGCCGCGCGTCACCTCAACCCCTATCGCTGTCCATCTGGTGCGTCATGCTCTTAACTCAACGCGTGGGTGTGTGCGTCACATGTCGAAAGGAGGTGTTGTTCGAACGTCGTGCGCCTTGGATGTGGATGTTGTTGCTAGTGGTAACGCGCTCTCCGTGAGCCACTCCTTTGCCTTGGCAGGTGGACGCGTCCTGGAGGCATCAGTACCAGGCGCAACGCGAAAAGGTGCTGGTTTTGGAGCGCAGCTTGGGCCCTGGCGGCCTGGCGGGGCCTGCGCCTGTGGAGCAGCAGCAGCAGCGGCGGCAGCTCGTCGAGCTGCAGGCTCAGTGTGAGAAGCTGGAGCGCCAGCACGGCGTGACGGCACCCTGGACGCCGCAGACGAACGCGTATCAGCAGGCGCAAGGGGAGCGCAAGCTGCTCGCCATCCGGAAGCTGCAGCAGAGCATAGAAGGCGTGCTGCTGCAGCTGCAACGGGCGGCAGCTACAGACGCCCGCATGGACACCGATCCCAGAAGCCGCAAAGAGCTGCACGCCTTCACGCGGCTACGGCAGCGTTTGCAGCGGCAGCTGGCGATGCATGTGCATCAGCTCCAGCAGTGGTGCTCTGCACCAGGCCCGCAGCCGCAGCCATCATTCAGCGTGGCAGCCATGGACGCGACGCAGATGGGTCAGCCCGGGTACACCCTGCCATGGGGCACCCAGATCAGCGCCGCAGCCACGACGCAGGCGAGGCTCACAGAAGCGCGGCAGCGTGAGCAGCGAGCCTCCGAGGAGCAGAGTATCCTCCTGCGTGAGGGGGCGGACATGGTGCGTTACTATGAGCACCGCGCCGAGGAATGCCGCACGAGCATGGCAGCAGCTGCGGCGGATGCGCCCGTGGACATCCCCTTCAGCGAGCCAGGCATGGCCGCAGCAGCGGTATCCTACTGGCGGCAGCGGTACCAAGTTGGCCGCGAAGCTCTGCTCGCGTGGCAGCTCCTAAGGGTGCAGGATAGCCTGAAACGCGCGCAGCAGCTGCAGGCATCGCTGGCCAGCGGTGAGGCGGCTAACACCGGCGGCAACGGCAGCGTCACGACCATCGGCAGGCTTGATGTGTTCGATGAGGATGATGGGCAAGGCTCAGGCGCGGAGGAGGAGCTGGTGGAAGCCGTCATGGATGAGGAAGAATCCTTGGAGGGCGCATATGCGGCATTGGTTTTGTGAACGTTGCTTGCAGAACTTTAGTGTTTTCAGTTGGTCATAGCAATTAGACTCTGGTCAGAGCGTGTGGACCTTGCTGCCGCCTCCATGAGATGCGCTCGCATTGCACCCAGAGGGTGAGAGTGGTAACAAAATGATCCGCTGCTCGCAACATGAGTCTTAAGAACCCTTTGGCCGCCCCACCTAGTGCAACTTAGTGCACTCCTCATTTTGCTGTTGTCGCAGAGTCGCCGAGTAGGCATCCATGGTCGTGCTCACATGAAGAGTCCTCTCACTCTGAGCACAAGCATGTGCACATCAGATGTGCATTCTGCAATGTAGTGGGTAGCGGCGGCGGTGCAAACATGGTGATGCCGCCTTGCACGAAACGCATCACGTCCGTGTGATTCTGATTGTTTCAGCAGCACTCGCTGGGGCCCATGAGAGGTACATACATCATGTGATATCACATTGCACCTGCTTGTGCGGCAAAACTGTGCGCCACGCCCACATCATGATATCTGAAGAGGCTACGGCGGCGGTGAGTTTAACTGCACGGCTGATGAGGCCGTTGGTAGTGTACGAGACGACTGCTGTGCTCACAATTGTGGACATGCTGTGCTCAGTCTGGACACGAGCACCTCGTGATGTTATCCCGTGCAGGGCTGCATAAGATATAGATACCAGCCAGGTGGTGTCGTTGCGTGTCTTCTCTTCAGTTTACAATCGTCATAATGTGTACGCAAGCAACCCCATCAGCTGCTGAACAACGATCGTGCAGTTGCAAGATGTGTTTGGTTCACACAAGACCTAATGCGTGAACTCACTGTCGCCTCTCAAATGCTGAGGTAGTCTTCGAATGCGGCCGCTTCTCTTGCTGATCCGCGGCGGAACGGCCGCGGTCGTTGCCATCCGCGTGGAGCGGCGCGACGCCGGCATTGAGGCAGTGCCCAGCGGCTGCGTCGCGGCCGGCTCGGCGGCGTGCGGCGCGGGCGCGAGCGCCGGCGCGGAGGCGGCGTCCCAGGGCTGTGGCGCAGCCGGCGCGGAGGCGTTCAGCGCAAGCGCAGACGCAAAGGCGGCGGCAGGCGAGTCTGGCACAGCCGGCTCGGCGGCATTCGGCGCGAGCGCCGGCGCGGCGCCCGGCGGCTGCAGCACGGCTAGCGCAGAGGCGTTTGGCGCGGGTGCCGACACGGAGGCGGTAGCCGGCGGCTGCGTCGCGGCCGGCGCGGAGACGGTCGGCGCGGCCGTCGCTGCCGCGGCCGGCGCGGGGATGCTTGGCGCGAGCGCCGACGCGTAGTTGATGCCCGGCGGCGGCGGCGCCGAGGTCTCCTGGGTGGGATGCGGGTGAGCCGACGCAAAGGTGTCGCCTGGCACCTCCAGACGCATGCGTTGCAAAACCCTTAAAAACCCTATTGAAAACCCTAAATACCCTATAAAAACCCTATACAACACTCCATCATGCCCTGCACTCGGTTCAAACTGCAGCAAAAATGGGTGCAGTACGGGACTTTCAAGCGAAGGAAGGAGAGCAGAATGCAGGCTTAGTTACAAATGGGCGCTGCTGAAGGTGGGCGCAGTAAGCCGCACCAGATCAGCACTCAAAAGGATGGCATCCTCTGCCTCCTGCGCCGCAAAGGCGGCGGCCTGCAACGATGACACTGCTCGTGTGAAAGTCCGAGACATCTACGACGAGTTTCAGATGTACACAGACGCCAAACGCATTTCAAGCACACAACACGCCATCATATTGCCGGTGAGGGTGCTCATCAACGACAGCGAGAGGTGCATGCAGGAGACATGTGTACCTCAGGGCTGGGCACATCGAGCGGATCGGGGCCGTCGTACATGCGCAGCATGGAACGGCGTGGCTGTTGCGCCGTGCTCCGCTGCAGCAGCTACATGCGTGCGGCTTGCTGAACAGCTCGCTAATGACGTTTGGTGGGTGCTGTGTTTGTTAACTGCAAAATGCGAATTTTGTTATTGGCAGGATCACTTGCAGGCAAAGCCAGCTAGAAGGTAAAACCAATACTCACAGGGATGTGCGGCATGAGCGCGTCGGCGTTGGAGGCTCCGGGAGCTGAGGGAGAAGGCGGCCGCGGCGGCTGATCGTTAGCGGGTGCCGTGTTGCCGTCTGGCGGCCCGTCGTCCCTGATGTCCTCCTCGCTGCCACCTGCGGCGGACCTGATGTGGTCAGGCTTGACTTAGTGCGGACAAGCCGCCAGGCAGCCAGGCGGGCCTGCAACCTGATGTCCCTTTGAATCCCGACCTCACGGGAGGAGATTATTTCGCGCTGAACATGACGCACATATATTACCATGACAAAACAGCAGTGTAATATCGCGCCTTCAGAGCGCTCCTGCGGTCGTCGTCGCCTGCGAGTGATGGCGATGTTGGAGCATGCGAGCGCTGTTGCTGCGAGGGACGCGCCGGCCCGCGCGTCACCTGACAGTTGCCAGTGCTTGAGCGCTGGCGCCACGTTCTTGATGAGATCGCCGGAGAAGGTGGCAGCGGGCAGCCGCAAGGCGCCCTGCAGCTGTGTCACGCCAGGCCGCGAGCTGCTGGCGGCGTCGCTGGCCACCCGCGGATGGTCGAGGGACAGTGGCTGCCCGAAGCTGAAGCGGCGGTCTGCTGGAAGGTACGCGCCGCCGCCAGCGCCGTGCACATTCAACTTCGCAGACATGTGCATCTGGAGGACGATGTCGCCGCCGTCTTGACCGGCGGCAACAATCGTGCCAGCGCGCCACGGCAGAGCTGCCGCTGCTGTGGAGCTGCGGCTGGACTGCCTGCGCTCCACGTCCGCCTGCTGCGCTTGCGGGGTGGGCAGCAGGTACAGCTGCGGTATGCCCTCTACCCGCCCCAGGAACCAGCCGGCGCATTGCAGGGTGAAGGGCACTAGCCCCGCCGCCGGAACTGCAATCAGATGGCAACGTGCACTGTCCGCCCAAGGGACGGATCAAACATCACAATCACAAGACACGATGATTCGCAACAGCTGCTGTGCTGCACTATACAGACTTGCCCACACCCAAGGCATCAGGCTGCTGGTGACGTGCCATGAAGGAGGTCACAGATGCATGCTCGACGGTGCTTGAGAGGATGATGCACACCTGGAGGAGGCTGCGTTGCAGCTGCGTCTGCGCCTGCGCCGCGGGGGCGCACAGAGGTTGTTGCAGGCGGTGGTCCTGCGCCCCAAGGCGGCTTTCAATCCCGCGGCATTCATTCGTAGAGACCTCAAAACAGCTGGCGTTCCTTGTAAGCATAAGTTTGCAACATGATCGCAACTGTGCAGTGGGCACACACCTGCATCCCTCGGGGTGGCTGTTGCTGCACGCTGCGGCAGTGCCACGCTCTGCTGCTGCAGCTGCTGGTGCCGTACCCCCCGCCGCGGCGAATGTTGGACACCCGGGATAGCGGCAGCGATGGCTGGGCGCCTTGGCAGCCGCGCCCCGCCGACTGCTGCTGCTGCTGCGCTGCATGTGCAGTGTGCTGCACCTGCTCAGCCGTGCCGATGCCGGCAGGTGCCCCCCCGCTTGAGCCGGCATTGGCAGCGGCTGCCATCTGAGCGGCAAAGCCGCCGGCAGCATGCTCCTCGCTCTGCGGGCCGCGCATTGGGCTGCCGCTGCCGCTGCCGCCGCTGTCGTCTGCGCCGGGAGACAATTCTCCGCTGTCATTGCCAGCTGCGGCGTTGCCGTCAGCGTCTGTTCCACCAGCGGTGGGTTGCGCCCTGGCACGCCAGCTTGCTGCGGCCTCGCTGCTGGCCAGACTGTGCGCCGTTGCCGCGGCTGCTGAGTCCAGGCTCGTCAAAATTTCCTCTGGAACACACTGCACGAGGACTGCGCCCAGATGCAGCTTGTAGTTGCCGTTGGGGTAGACATGCACCAGGGCGGCCGCGCCGCCCATGTGTGCCAGGCCTCTGGCCCTGGCAGCCTGCCGCCGAGCCTTCTTGCTGAATGCTTTCAGCTGTCGCTTGCTGTCGGCTTCATCGGCGCCCTCGCCTGCAGTGGTGATGATGTCAGATTTTCAATGACCGCGACGGCCACGCACACGGTGCAATGAGGCATTGCGTACGTTAGTGCCGAACCAGCAGAGCAATCAGCTCACCTGCAGGAGTCTCCAGAGGTGGCAGAGGCTCGGCCTCTGGCCAGCGCGCGGCATACTCCTCCGCAAAGCGAACAGAACAATCGCGACAGAGTTTGTGCCGAAAGTCGCCGCTGATGCTGTTCTCGTTCGGATTGCGCCGGACTACGTTGTTGTACAACGCATGGCTGGGCGGCCGATCGATGCAGACCGGATGAAAGTGGCGGTCGGGGCCCGGACTGGCGAACGGGCAATGCGCTGCAGCTAGAATCGGAAATTCAGCTCGTACGAGCTCAGGCCCAAGGTCAAGGCGACTGCCTACTTCACCTCTGCACTCGTTAAAGACCGACACACACCGAACGTGATCCAAAACAAACTGCCAGCCAAGACAACGGCACTGCCGGCAGAATTGCTCTTGCTGTGTGGGTGGCACTCCGTCCAAGCGCTTCTCGGGAGCGTTGCAGTAGTGACAGTCGGGTTTGATGCTGACAAACCGGTTGCGGGCAGCCATGGAGAGCACAAATGCGGCAGCTGGCCACGGCACAGGCTTCTCAGGTGAAACGCCCATTGATAGGGTTTTGCGGGTTGAATCGTCGACAATTGACGCTTCTATTACTCGTCGATGATCGACGATCAGGATGATGACAGTGAGCTGTTTCATTAACTGCACCTTTTTAGAGTTCGCTTTCGTCCACACCTGTTGCCAATCGTGTATATCTTCTTTTGCCAGCGAGCGTCCATTGAAACATTGCTCTTTCAAGCCCGGCTGACTCGGCCAGTCCAACTCAGACCACGTTTGCACAGCTACAACAGTACAGCGATTCGTCCAGCCAAACCAAACATACAATCTCGCAGCAGAACAGAGGCGCTGGTGCCGAAGAGTGACAAGTTTCCTACACCTTCCGGCGGGCCAGCCAAGGCCAGCCAAGGCTGTTCGATCGACATTTGCCAGTGTGCCAGCCTGCGAGCGCAAACAGCGATCCAGCTCTTGTCGTTCGTCTCGTTGGCTGCTTGCTACAGTTGAATGTCGGCTCGGATGCATTGCTGCTGCAGCTGAAACAGCATGGCATCTGGGCAGATCGCGACCAGACTCACAGCGCGTGCAGACACAGCCGACGAGAGATCGAAACGGAGACGTTTGATCAAGCCCAAACTACTGGACACGTAGCCGCCGCACCAGGACAGCTTCGGCACTGGGCCAAATGGCGTCGCAGCCGGCTGCCGCTGTGGCTGCCACCATCGTGCAAGGGCAAGGTCACAGCGCGAACCCGTCCAGCTTGCAGGCTGCAGCAAACTACTTTGAGCAGGTGAGATGCATGCGGCGACACTCATTGGTCGCTTGAATCCGAATCATAAGTGAGAATCTCGACGCGCAAGGCGACAGCAGTCTCATTGTGTGTGGATCATGCGCCCATCATGCTTGCTGGTAAATGTTCTGGAGGCCTCACACACGACATCTCCTGCCGGCAGTTGAGGCAGGGCGAGATACATGCCAGCACGGAGGTGGCCGCCGAGCTGGCGGCGCCCAGCGGCCCGATGGAAGTGCAGCTTTTTGGCTACGCCCTTCTTCAGCACCTGGTGAGACGGCACCGTGCTATCAAAATGGTTTCGTTGCCTCTGCTGCGGCCTGGAACCTTTGTAAGGCAAGCCCGTGTGATGCTGCAGGTGGGCAACCGCTGGACTGAGTATAGCGCCCAGGAGCATGCGCAGCTTGCATCGCTGGCCTTGGACATGCTCAACCGAGGTGAGGACAGCGCTGTGCAGCTTTTTCAAGGCATCCAGAACTGTCATCTGATCACGATGTTTGCGCATTTGACTTGCCTCTGCATGCGTGACCTCCTTCACACAAGCTGACTGCCTGCGCTGCAGTCGGCGGCTCCAGCGACGCGTGGTCGGTGAAGAGCAAAGCAGCGCTGCTGCTGGCGCTGGTGGTCAAGCGCCAGGGTCAGGAGCTGTGGCAGGCGCTGCAGCCGCAGCTCATGCTGCTGGCGCAGCAGGGCCCCGTCCAGGCGGAGATGGTGAGTGCGGTCGGGAAAAAAATTTATTTCTATTCGTTTAAGGTGAAAACCTTGAATTTCAAGTGACTAGCTAAAAATTACTTTGATAACTATTTATGACGGTTTTAAGAAAAATAAAATATAGGTGAGTCTCGGACCCACTGACATGGCTCCAACAACCTGGCGACAATCAGCAGACACAACCTGCAGACCCGCAGGCCTGTGTGGCAACTGAATTTGCGAAACCCAGTGGGGACGTGGCCGTCCTGGCGGCTGGCACCTGCTTCCGCAGTCACCAAGCCGTCCTCTGTCGGCAGCGGCGACAAATGCCGAGGAGCGGAGGTGGCGTTGAGGCTAGATGAATGCGTTGCATGCGCAGGTGTGCATGAGGAGAACAACTGTTGATTGGTTGCCCTCACCTGTTCAGTTGTTGCGCCTCTTTCGAACCGCAGGTGTGCATGGTGCTGCGCTTTGTGGCGGAGGAGGTGCTGCTGTATGCGGACGACCTAACGCAGGGCAGCAAGCGCGCTCTGCTGGCAGGGCAGCAGGCGGCGCTGCCGTCCCTGCTGCCGCAGCTGACGGGGCTGCTGGAGGCGCACTACGGCGCCGCGCTCGCCGCAGCGCAGGCGCAGCAGCAGGGCCAGGCGCAGGCGCACGCCGCCGCCGTCACCGCCGGCCTGGGTGCGGCTCCTGGTCGGCCCACTGACTGCGCGCTGCAGCAGGGTTGGCTCCTCTCGGCTCCTACTCAATTCGATGCAGCTGCCGCATGCAGTAGCACTCACAGTTCGCTGTCACTTGCATTTGCAAATTGGGTTCAGCCAGGCCCCTCGCCCATCCCACATCGACATAAGTCTGAAACATACAGGCCCCATTAAATGGTTGTCCTGTCGCAGGCGCGCTGGAGGTGTATGCAGGCTGGGCCCCCCTGGGGCGCCTAGCGGACGCGGGCCTGCTGGCGGCGTGCGCCTTCCTGCTGTCCACGCCCGACTTCCGCATGGCCGTCATCGACATCCTGCGCGTCGTCGCCGGCCGGAAGCAGGCCCAGGTCAGCACTACCTCGGTGTCTGCTACATGACGCTTCGGAGCAGCGTTGTCCAAAACAGTGAGCTGACTCCAGTGCCACTGGCCGGGGAGCCTCGAGCTGCAGCCTTGCGCCGTCATTGCAAGCCTTGAGCTATGCTGAAGGGGATTTTCCCTCCCCGCGCTGGCGCAGGAGAGGGTCGAGGACTTTCGACGGGCGCAGCAGGAGGTGGGCATGTCACTGCTGCGGACGGCGGCGCCGGTGCTGGCGCCCGAGGCAGCGGGCCACCTGCGGCACGGCGCCGCAAACGCCGACTTCGGCATGCGGCTGGCGGACACGATGACGGAGTGGGGCCAGAAGCACCTGGCGCTGCTGGAGACGCCCTCCCGCAACTCCTTCCTGCAGGAGGTGCGCACATCCTCTTGTGGAGATCAAGCCCTGATGACACGAGGGTGCAACCCAAGCCTGACGAGTGACGGAATCATCGCCTGTGCATGATGGTTCCACAGGTCATGCGGTAGGTCAAAGGCGCAGCAGCCTTGCCGATCAGCGCTGGCATGCGCAGGTCGTTGTGTGGCATCTTTTCTGATTATCTTTGCCGTTCCTCCGCAGATGCTGGCGTTTGGAAAGCAGCCGCAGCTGCCGATGTCGGCCGCCGTGCTGCCCTTCTGGGTGTCGC
>JAABUR0100010008.1_pt1 | contig 10523 bp, 12 predicted proteins | sample 5560091 | NCBI WGS metagenome assembly JAABUR01 (sample SAMN10711879, study PRJNA513375) | rock metagenome | isolation source: Antarctica rocks | place: Antarctica: Victoria Land, University Valley sud
CCGCAAGCGCGGGCAGCGGCAGCGCGGCGGCCAGCATGTAGGTCAGGCGCGAGTGCGGCGCGCCCGCGGCCGTCACGGCGACCAGGTCGACCACGTCCCCGACCTGCAGCCGCCCGGCCTCGCCCGCGCGCAGCAGCACGGGCCGGCCCTTGCCGCCGGGCCACACCCTGCGCGTGGCGCGCGCCCCGGTGTCACGCGGCGCAGCAGCAGCCGGTGAACGAGCGGGGCGGAGGGTGCAGTTGGCACCCGGCAGGCCCGCGAGCAGCGACGCGAACCCAGGCCGCGGCGCTGCGCGCAGGCCCCGCGCTGCCAGGGCGGTGTGCGGAGCGTGTGCGGCTGCGCAGGACGCCGGCCTACCCTATCCGAGGCCGGCAGGAGCCTGGGGGCTAGGTGCCCGCTCGGCCATACAGCAATCTCCCTCCATCAGCGCCGGCGCGGGCCGCAGCACCTGAGGACGCCTGCGCTGGTCAGGCAGGTGACGCGCGCGGCGCTGGCCGCGTCGTCCGGCTCCACATACGCGGCCCTGCAGCTGCTCGCGGCGCCCGGCTCCGCATGCGCCTTCTTCAGGCCCAGCTGGGCCGGCCCCGGCAGCTCGACCACCCGCCGGGTGCTGTCCAGCGGTATGAGGCGCATTGCGGGGGCGCGCGCAGGCGGACGGGGCGATCGCGCGTTCGAGTGTGTGCGCCCCGCGCGCGACGCCGGCTGGCAGGGCCTCAGGCGCAGCGCTTGCGGCTCCACTCGGCAGGCCCCTGCATGTGCGGCCCAACTACAACGCCTGACAGTGCTGCCCCGCCTCAATCCGGCCAGCTGATTCGATGGGTATTTGAATGTGCTTATGACTCAAACCGTGCCAACAGGTGCCGGGTGCTCGCCACAGAGCCCAGTGCAACGCGGGATGCCGTGGACGTGCCTTCGCGGCCGGCCGCCCGCCGCGCAGGAGGCCCAGAGCTGCTCGCCCGGATTTCAAGGCTCAGCGGCCTGGCAACCCGGCCTGCCGCGTGCCTTGAAGAACCAAGAGCGTGTGCGTGCTGTGCACCGGCGTCCCCACGTACGCGAGCGAGCGGGCTCACGCGCGCCAAAATTTTGCAGCAAGGCCGGCACAGCTGCAGCCCTACATATAACCTTGAAAGCAGGTTCTCAGGAATAGCGCGATGCTTGGTACGCACCTGATATCAGAGCGGCCGCAGGGAAGCTCTGCGATGCTGTGCCAAGTCGCCATTTAAGTGCCCGACAGATTCATTGCTGGGAACGCTGCGCTTGCCAACCGAAACGCGCTGCTGCGCATGTTTGCACAGATGAGTCGCTGTGCTGTGTGGACAATAGGGCCCGCTTGCCCTCGTCTGGGATGCGGCAGCTACCCGGAGCTCTCTGCCTGCAGTGTGGCAGCCAGCGTGCAGGTTTGACATGCAGGCAGCGGCAGACATGCCACGGCCGGTCGGTGCCCGCTGCCGTGACGCCGCCGTGTGTCTGGCCCTCGCCCTGCTGGTTGCCAGCTGGCTGTGCGCGCCCGCACATGGCCTTGGCCATGTGCCGCGCCCGGGCAGCCTGTGCCCGGGCTGCTCGGGCCTGAGCAGCCAGCGCCCGAGCACCCCGGCCCTGTGCTGCCGGCGCCGGGGCGGCCCGCGCCGGGGCGGCCAGCGCCAGGGCAGCCCGCACCCGTGCAGCCGGCGCCCGGGCAGCCGGGGCCTGAGCTGCCCGGGCCCTTGCCGCACGTGTGCGGCCTGCAGTTCAACACGAGCATTGACAACTTCAGTGCGGGGCCCGCCTCCGTGGCGTGCATGCGAGCGCGCCGCTCGGCTGTGCTTGTGCTCCCCATGCTCGCCTGCACTGCCCCACGCTGGAGCAGCATGGAGCGGGCGTCCGCCAATGCTGGGCATGGGCGCGGCGCAGCGTGTATCATACAGGACCAGGCCAGCTGGATACGGCCCACGTCCCAGTTCGACAGGGTCTTGGTCGACACGCTGCACGAGTGCTGCGAGACGTGTCACTCGGACTCCTACGGGCAGGTGTGCGGCGTTTTGCTGCTGCGGCACGCGCGCTGTGCGCATGGGTGCGCGCTGAGGGCACGGCGGCGCGCAGTGGGGCGGGGAGAGCTGCGTGTGGCAGTGGTGCCAGCGGCAGGACGGCTGCGCCACGGCAAACGGGAGCGTGCCGCAGCGCACGTGCATGACCAGCCGGCAGGAGAGCTTCCCGCTGACCTGGCAGCCTGGCACCGTGATCTCCGGTGCGGCCCGCGGCCCGCCGGCGCGGGCCGGAGCCGCTGGCGGCGCACCGCCCGCCGGCGCGCCCTGCGCATGCCCTTTTGGCGGCGCCGCGAGGAGCGCGCCAGCAGGCCGCGGGGGTCGGCGCGGCCTTGCGAGCTGACTGAAGCGCGGCGCTCGAGGCCGGGCGCCCGAGGGAGGCGGGGGCACTTTGCGGCAGGCGGCACTGCGGCAGGCAGGGCTGCGGAAGGTGGCCCTCACGCGGGCGCGCCGCGCGCGCGGCAGGAATCCACATGATGCGCGATGTGATCAACCTGACCGCGCCGTCGCACTACGCCTTGGAGCTGGGCAAGCAGTTCTCGGGCATCGTGGCCTCCTGGGACCTGGAGCAGCGCTTCTGCCCCACCGGCAGGTTCACGCCGGACGGCCACTGTCGGGTGGCCGGTAACGTCAGCGCCGTCGCGGCCGCATGCGACGCGCAGCCCGCCTGCAGCGGGCGCGCCCCGGGGCCCGGCAGCGGCGGCGCGGCCGCCGCCCCGCCGGCCGGCCAGGGACGCCGGGCCCGCGCGGGCGCGCGGCGCACCGCTGACGCAGCGCCGCGCCGGGCGTGCGCAGGTTCGTGTTCAGCGCGCCCAACAACCAGACGCCGTCCGGCCTGCTGAAGTCTGGGCTGATGGACCCCTACTGCCTCGTCCCCAGCCCGCAGTCCGCGACGCTGTACCGCCTGAACGCCAGTGCGGCCCAGCGGCTCCCGGCCCCTGTGCGCGCGGTCCGGCCGCCCGAGGCGGGTGGCTCAGCCGGCGCGGCCGCCCCGCGCAGACGGGAGCCCCTACGCGGCCGGCGCCACGCTGCCGGCGCCGCCGCCGGTGGCCGCGCCGGGGCTGCTGGGCCTGGAGGGCGGGCGGCCGTACCGCTTCCCGGCGCTGGGCATCGGGCTGGGCGCGGCCGGCTTTGCGTGCCTGCTGGCCACGGCGGCGCTGCTGTGCTGGTGGTGCCGCGCGCGCTCGCGCGCGCGCGTCGCCGCGCCCTGCTGCTCGCACAAGCTGTCCGGCGACAGCCTGGAGCCCGGCCTCAGCGTCGGCTCAACCCCGCACAAGGCGCGACCCCCGCCCGCCCGCCCGCCCGCTCTGGGCTCACTGCGGCTGGCTCCCACGCAGCACGCGCCCGCGGCCTGCCCGCAGCGCGGCGGCGGCTCTGGGCCGCTGCCTGAGCAGGGGGCGGGCTGGGCCGGCGCCGGAGCAGAGCGCGTGCGCGCGCGGCAGGACCCGGAGTCGCCCAGCGGCCTGGGGCGCGTGTCGCTCTCGCAGGTCGTGAGCCGCGTGGGGCCCGCGGCCACGCGCGCCTCGCAGGCACGCCCCCCGTGCCGCACCGCGGCGCCGGCTGCTGTCGGCGCCGGCGGCCGCGCGGGCGTCCGCTTTGGGCCCGCGCCGGCCCGGCGCCACAGCAGGGGCCGCTCCCGGCGAGGCTGTTACGCTTTGGCGCGCAGGTGAACACGGTGCTGATGCAGATGCCCTGGAACGACTGGGAGATTGGGCCGAGCGTGATCGAGGTGCTGCAGCACGAGGACGGCACCGACTGGAAGCTGGGCGAGGGCGCCAGCGGCAGCGTGCGCGCCTGCGCGCCTCCCGGCGCCGCGCGCTGCTGCGACGGCGCCGCGCGGGCCCAGCAGGGCCCTCCGGGCGCGCTCGCGCGAACGGCAGCTGACGGGGCGCGCGGCGCGCGGCGGCAGGTGTTCAAGGCGGTGCGCGGCGGGCAGGTGGTGGCCGTCAAGATCTTCCACGAACCCGCGGAGCGCGGCCCGCGCGGCACCCCGGCCGCGCAGCGGCGCCTGGTGCAGAGCCGCGAGGACCTGCGGCGCGAGATCTCCCTGCTGCGCTCGCTGCACGACCGCAACATCGTCAACTTTGTGGGCGCGGCGATCTGGGTGCGCGGCCCCCGCGGCCGCGCGCGCGCCGGCCCGCCTGCTCGGCGCGGCTGCCATGCTTGGACAGCCGGTCAGGGCCCGCTCTCACCGTGTGGCCTGCGCGCGGCAGGACGGCGTCGCGGTGCTCGTGACGGTGCGCGCCCGCGCCCTTGGCTGCGCGCGCCCGGCCGGCCCGCGTGCCCGCCGGCCTGTCGGCCGACCGCGGCGCGCGTGGCTGCGCGCAGGACTTTTTGGAGCGCGGCGACCTGTACCAGGCGCTGGCGGCGGACACGGAGCGGCGCTTCGGCTGGCACCGCCGGTGCGCGCGCCTGCGCGGCCCCGCCGTTGCCCGCGGTCCTGTGCGGCCGGCCGTCGCGCGCGCGCAGCAGTAGGGTCACCTTATCCCTACCCTGTCCCCGCGCGCCGCAGGAAGGCCAAAAACGGGCAGTTTGTGCCGAACACGGGCATGGCGCGGCGGGTCGCGCTGGACGTCGCGCGCGGCATGCACTACCTGCACAGCCGCTCGCCCAAGGTCGTGCACTTTGACCTGAAGGCGCGCGCGCCGCCCGCTCCGCTCAGACCCTGCTAGGGCTGCTGCGAGCCCGGTCGCTGGGCGGCATGCCGCGCGCTGGCCGGCGTAAAGCGCTGACGCGCGTGGCCGCGCGCCAGTCGCCCAACATCCTGCTCGCGCGCGACTTCACCGCCAAGCTGGCCGACGTGGGCCTGGCCAAGCTCATGATGCGCGACTGCCTGTCCACGCTGCGGGACGTGCGCGCGCGGCCCTGCCCGCCCGCTGCCCTGCTTGCGCTGCCGGCCGGGCGCCGCGGCCGGCGATGTGACGGGCGCGCCTGCGCGCGCAGGTGGGCACGTTCGCCTGGGCCGCCCCGGAGGTGCGGCGCGCGTGCTGCAGGGGCGCCGGGGCTGACTGGCTGCCGCGCGCAGGCGGCGCTGATGTGTGCGGCGCTGCGCAGGTGCTCCTGGGCCAGCGGTGCACGGAGCAGGTCGACATCTACTCGTTTGGCGTCATCCTGTGGTGCGCGGGCCAGCGCTCTGCGAGCAATGCGATCTTCCACCTGCAAGCAAAGAGATGTTTCACCTGTGAGAAGAGCAGACTGTCATTGGAGTGTGGCAGCAGCCCTGGGCGCACGCGCGCCGAGGCGCGCACCGCGTGCAGGGAGCTGAGCGTGGGCGAGGCGCCCAGCGGGCGCCAGCTGCGGCAGTTGCAGTGCGCCCCGCTGTCGGCCTGGCATGGTGCCTGCAGCATGTAGACGCCGGCGCTCCCTCTGATCGCCTGCAAGCCAGGGCGCCGGAGGCCACGAGGCGGGCGCCGGCCGCCCTGCACCCTACCCAACCCTACCACCACCAGGGCGCCCTGCCGCGCAGGGTGCCGGAGGAGGCGCCGGAGGAGGTGAACGCGATCATCGAGCGCTGCCTGAGCACCGACCCGGACGCGCGCCCCGGCGCGCTGGAGCTCGTCAATTTCTTCAGCGCCTGGGGCGGCGGCGCCGACTCCATCCCGCTGCGCGGCTCGGCTCTGCTAGATGTCGCCGCGCGGCGCTCCTCCTCGCTCAGCAGCAACCCCAGCGGCAGCGCGCCCTGCAACGGCGACGGCCCGCGCAGCGGCCCCCGCAGCGGGCCCCGCAGCGGGCCCCGCAGCGGCCCGCGCAGCGGCCCGCGCAGCGGCCCGCGCAGCGGCGGACACCTCATCGAACCCATCCCCGAAGCGGCGCCCAGCGGTGCAGCGGCGGCTGCCGCGCCGCCCGCGCCCGCGCCCGCGGGCGCGCCGGCGCACGCAGGCAGCCCCGCCAGCGCCCCGTCGCGAGGCGGCGCGGGCACCGCCGAGCCGGAGCCCGCACGGCAGGCCAGGCCAGCACGAGGGCTCTGTCTGGCGCCCGCGCCCGGCGGCTCCGGCGTCGCGCCCGCGACCAGCAGGGACGAGCCGGAGCCGAGGGCTGCTGCGCTGCCAGACTGGCGCCCCGGCGGCTCCCCGCCGCAGCCGCCCGCGACCTTCACGTCCCCCTTTGCAGCGCGCGCAGGGTGACAGCCCGGCAGGCTTGCGCATCGCGTTGTGCGGGCCGCAGGGCTGCGCCATGCGCCTCTAGGCCGTCGACGTCCCGGCGCCGCTCACGGTTGAGAAGTGCGTTTGATTTTTGGTGAAACTTGAATGCTGCTGACCGGCCCATGGATTTTTCTTCGCGCTTTGGTCGCCCAGGCTCGTGCTCGCAAGCTGATGTTCGAGTCGTCTGAGTCCGACTTGCTGAACCCATTTGCTGCCCCACATGCCACCCCGTCGTCACATGACGTCTTGTGCTGTAGAGAGGCAGGAGTGCTGCCCATCCGCTCTGTGTTGCACCGGATACTGCGCCGGCCTGGCGCATGCCAGGCAAGTGACATTGCAAGTCCTGTAATGAGTATTGTTACATGAGGGTGTGCACCGCACGGCCCCCGCACGCTGCGCGTCCCAAGAGTACAACCGCTGCGCACAAGTGGCCCGGCTCACAACACGCCTCCCGCAAGCAACGCAGGCGTGGGCCTGAGCGCGCGGCCCGCCGCACACCCAAACACCGCGGGCCGCCGCTGAGCCTCCACGCCATGATGGCCCTTGACTTGGCGCGCCACCGCCAGGCCCTCCCGCCCCCGCATGCCCAACATACCTTAATACCCTGACCAACTGACCGCGGCGGCCGGCGCGCGTTAGCCCACCGACTTCTGCGTCACGGTGCGCAGAATGTCGGTGAGCGTGACGATGCCGACCGGCCGCAGCTCCGCGTCCACCACGTACAGGCGGTGCAGGCGGTTGGCCACCAGCTTTTCCAGCACCTGCGCGCGCGCCGCCGACCCTAGGGCCTGGGGCGCGCGCGACAGGCAGCGCGCCCGCCGCGCGCAGGCCCAGCCGCACGGCCGCGTCGGGGCAACTGATCAGTGCGACGCGCTCGGCGGCGTGCTGGGGCCTCGGGTTCAAAATCCATGCGCCGCCTGGAGCGCGGGACGGAGCACACCCTTACCCTGTAACAGCCGGCAGCGCGCCCACAGTGACCGCGCGCCCGCCCGCACACGGGCAGCTGCGCGGGGCGTCCCAGCGGGCCGGAGGCGGCGTGGCCGCGCGGGGCGCGCCTGCACAAACGTGTCCCGCGCGGTCGCCAGCACCAGCACTTGGCCGACCTGGCAGCCGGCGGACTCGCGGCGGCGCAGCTCCCGGTTGCTGGCGAACATGGACGCCGGCTTGTTCTGCACGGCCGCGCGCCCATGGGCGTCACGCGCGCGGGACGGCGGCCATCGGCCGGCCTGTTTCGCACGAGGGCGCGCCCCACCCGCAGCCAGCCCTGCTGGCCGAGGAAGCGCGGGGCGGCGGAGAACAAAGAGGGGGTGGGGGGTCCTGCGGCGCGGCGCCGCGCCTGCAGCTCGGCGCGGTCGACGCCCCAGAACTCGGTGCCATGCTCCAGCGCGAGGAACTCGCCGACCGGCAGCGCCATCGCGCCAAAGTGCTCCGCCACGATCGTCCTGCGCGCGGCGCGCGCTGGTCGGCCGGCGGCCGCGCCGCGCGCGCGCGCCCAAGCGCCGGCGGACGCCTGACCTGTCCTAGGATTAAGGTTAGAGCCGCGGCGGACGCTAAGCCTATACCTGGCCGGCCGCGGCGGGCGCGCGCCGCAGGTCGGAGATGGAGAAGTTGGCGATGAGCAGGCCGCGCGCATTGACGACGCCCACGCCGCTGATGCCGCGCTCGGCCATGAGCGCCAGCGCGACCACAGCGGGCGTCTCGGGCGTCACGCTGACGACCGCCGTTGCCGCCCAGCCCAGCTCGCCGACGCTCGCGCCGGCCAGGCCGCCCAGCCGGTCGCGGTGCTCCAGCAGGAACCTGGCGCGCGCTGCGCCCGGCTCGGCGCCGCAGCCCTAACCCTAATCCTATACCGCGCGCCGTCTGCCGCGCCCGCCAGGCGCCCCCTTGCTGTCCAGGCCACAGGGCCGCCAGGCGCAGAGGGCGGGGGCGACGCGCGCACACGGGCACTGCACAGGCGCGGGCGCGCCGCACGGCGCGGGCGTGCGGGACGGCAGGAGCTGGGCGCGCGCCGCGCGATGTCGGACTGGCTGACAATGTGGGTGACGCGGATCTGCCGGTCGTACAGCGCCACGCGGTGCACCACCGTGCGCGTGCGGCTGCCGCCCGCAATGGCCCTGCGCGCCGCGCGCCGCGCCCGCCGTCAGCCGTGCCCGCGGCCCTGCTGGGCGGGCGCTATGAACAGGCCGGCCGGCGGCGGGCCGGCGGAGCCCTGCCGACGGCGCCGCCAGGTGCACGGCGCCCGCGGCGGCCATGCGCTCGCGGTCAAGCGGGGCGCCCAGGCCCGGCAGCGCACTTGCGGGCCTCGCGCGGGTACAGCAGCCCGTCATGCACCAGCTCCAGGACCGACATGTTTTCCACGCCCGACTCCAGGAAGAACGACCCGTCACCGCCTGCGCGCCGCCGCGCGGGCTGGGTGAGACGCCGCGCGACGCGCGGCGGGGCAAGTGGGCGGGGGCGCGGGGCGGCGCGCCCAGGATTGGCAGCGTCTTGATCGCGCGCGAGGCGAACTGCGCGCCCTTCGCCTCCAGCTCCTGCGCGGCGGCGGAGCGCGTCAGGACCCCTGGGGCGGGCGGGCGGGCGGGCGTGTGACCTTGCGCGCCGACGGGCGGACCTTCATGCGCCGGAGCATCTTCATCGTCTTAACCGCCGGCACGTCTAGCTCCTCCAGGAAGCTGCACAGCACGTCGCGCAAGTCCAGGAAGCAGAGCACCTCCTGGAAGGCTGCATTGGCCTCGCCCGCGTCGGGCGCCTCGGCGCCGCCGGCCGACGGCGCGACCACGGGCGCCGACAGGATGCGGTTGCCGGCGAGCACCTGCGCATTGCGCGAGCGCGCCTCAGCGGCCGCCCGGCCTGCGGCTCGGCGGGCCGGCGCGTTGCGCAACGGGGCGCCGTGTCACGCGGGCGCCCGCGACCGCGGGCGCTGGCGGCACGCACCGCCAGCGCCTGCTCGACGGTGGACGTGTCCCGGAGCACGACCACGCTCTTGTGCTCCTGCAGCACCGCGCGCAGCTTCGTCGACACCATCAGGTCCCGCACGCCGCTGTCGTGGTTCGGCATGGTTCGAGGCCTGCGCACGCGCGCGTCCTGGGCCGCTGCGGGCTGCTGCCTGCCCGCCCAGTGCCTCTGGCCAATGTCCCCAGGCTGTCCTGTGTGTCTTGTTCTTTTCTGCCACCCCTGGACCCCCCGAGGCGCTGTCATCGCTCGCGGCACGGTCAAATATCACAAGCATGCTGATATCAGCCCACCTGTATGCACAAGCGCCCCCGGCCCTTTGCATTGCCGCAGCAACAAGCGAGAGTGCAGAGGCAGGGCCGCACGCAAGCTGGTGGTTGGTGCTTGCTTTGTTCCCACCGCCTCTCTTCCGGTGAGTAGGTAGAGCGCCGCTTTGCGGTGCAGCTGCGTGCGCAGGCCAGAGCATGAACTGGATAGAGTCGTTCGCAAACGCTGTGGGCATGGGCGTCCTCGCCGCGACCGCCGCGGCCCAGCTCTTCGAGTACTGGCGGAGGCAGGACCCGGTGCGGCCGGCCGCTCCCGCCTGGCTGCGCGCTGTGCTTGTCAGGCAGGCGCTGCTGCTGCCAGCGGCTCGCCTCTGGCGAAGCCGCGCCTGCAGGCAGGCTCTCCCCGCAGGTGAGCGCCAGTCTTGCAGCCGCTGCTGAAACCCACGCGCGCTCGACGCAGGACGAGGCGCGGCGCAAGCGGCGGGCGGCGGAGGCGTCCGCGAGCATGCGCGGCGACAGCTGGGAGCAGGCGCACGCCACGCGCTGGGCGCCGATGCACGCAGCGACAGACCCGGTGCGCTGCCTGGCTACCTGGCCGTCCTCGCCGGGCCGCGGAGCCGCGGCGACTGCGTGCTGTGCCTGCAGCGGGTCGGCTCGGCCGAGCGGGACAGCGGCGCCAGCGCGCGCGCTGCGACAGGGCGTCCGGCCGCGCAGGAGGCGCTGCGGCAGCTGGACCCGGAGCTGCTGCAGCGGCTGGCGCAGCACATGGACGTGACGGACCTGATCACGCTCTTTGTGCACCCACGGCTGGCGCTGGGCCTGTCCGACCGCGACTTCACAGAGGTGGGCCGCCTGACCTCGCCTGCTTGGCGGGGCGTGCACGCTGCCATTCAAGCGCGCGTTGCGTGTGTCCAAGCAGCTCGGCACGCCGCCACCAAGGGCGCGGGTGCTGCCTCGGCCATGCGGCCCCGCACTGGGCCCCGGCCCGGGCCCGCCGGCGGGCGCCGCGCCTCCCCGGGCGAGCGTGCTCGGCGTGCGACATGCGCGCAGCAACCGCGCGCCGCGCGCGCCGCAGGCGGACTACGAGGCGCTGCTGCGCCTGGACGACGGCGTGCGCACGCGGCAGCCAGTGAGCGAGGCGC
>JAABUR0100010009.1_pt1 | contig 10523 bp, 10 predicted proteins | sample 5560091 | NCBI WGS metagenome assembly JAABUR01 (sample SAMN10711879, study PRJNA513375) | rock metagenome | isolation source: Antarctica rocks | place: Antarctica: Victoria Land, University Valley sud
GTCGGGATCGGCCACGTTCAGCCGCGCCACCTGCTGCTCCCCGTGCTTGATGAACTCGCCGCCGATCATCTTGATGTAGGGGTCGATCTCGTCCCCCTTGCTGTGGAACGTATCGGTGGCGCAGTGGATGCCGACGAAACCCTTGCCGCCGTGGATCGCGTCGAGGAAGGCCTGCTTGCCGTCCTTCGACATCGGCGGCGTCTTGTCCTTCCCGGGGGTCGTCAGGTCGAGCGTCGTCTCGAAGGCGAAGGCGTCCCACTGGCCGATCTCGTCCGGGTCGAACATCCGGCCGTCCTTCGAGGCGACCACCTCGAACCCGTGGTCCTTGCCGACATCCGTCAGGATGCGTTCGGCCATGCTCAGCTGGTCCCCCTTGCGGGCGATGACCGAGTGCTGGAACCCGGCGCTCTTGGTGAAGAAGAGGACCTTCTTCGACTCCTTCTTCGACTGGGCCAGGGCACGGCCCGCGACCCCGGGACCGAGCAGCGCGGCCCCGGCGGCGAGCAGCATCTCACGGCGGTTGAGCGTCATGACGCAATTCTCCCTGTTTGCAACACGGTTCGCATTCGCGCCAGCCAGTCGCGGTGACGGCCGACGTCCGTCGCATCCTAACGGCTGGCTCGGCCGTTCGTAATGGAGGAGTGCCGTTTTCAAGCTACGATCCACCTGCCTCTCGGAAGGCCCTCCGGGCGGACCCGTCCTCGGGGCGAGTCAGGAGTGAGACCACGATCAGGACGACGAAACCCAGCGGGATGGTCACGAGGCCCGGCTGGCTGAACGGGACGAGGGCCCGCTCGGGGGGGAGGCCGTAGACGTCCTGATAGGCCTGGGCGCTGAGGAGGACCCAGGCGAGCGAGGAGGCCATGCCGATGAGGATCGCCGCGGTGATCCCCTGCTTGGTCGTCCGCGGCCAGAAAAGCATCATGACCAGCGCCGGCAGGTTGGCCGAGGCCGCCACGTTGAAGGCCCAGCCGACGAGGAAGGTCACGTTCAACTTCTCGAACAGGATGCCCAGCCAGACCGCGGCCAGGCCGACGACCACCGCCGACGCCTTGCCGGCGCGGACCTTGTTCCGGTCGGTCATGCGGATCTCGAGCACGTTCTCCATCAAGTCGTGCGCGACCGCGCCGCTGGCGGCCATGATCAGGCCGCTGACCGTCCCCAGTACCGTGGTGAAGGCGACGGCCGAGATCACCGCGAAGGGGAGCTCGCCGAAGGTCCGGGCCAGGAGCGGGGCGGCCATGTTCGAGTTGGACACGTCCAGCGCGCCCCCGGTCATCGCCCCCAGGCCCAGGTAGAGCGTCAAGACGTAGAAGAAGCCGATCGTGACGATCCCCACGACCGTGCTCCGCCGCGCCGCGGCCTGGTCCTTGACCGTGTAATAACGGATCAGGATGTGCGGGAGCGAGGCCGTGCCGCAGAAGAGGGCGAGCATCAACGAGAGGAAGTCGAGCTTGTCGGCCAGATTCGGACCGCGCACCCCCTTGAACGTCGGGCTGAGGCCGGGCACGAGGACGTCCGCCCCTCGGGTCGGCTTCGGATAATAGACGGTCGTCACCGAGCCGTCCTCGTCGGCGATCTTGTCGGACCCCCAGAGGATGACCTCGCTCCTCGAAAGGGTGGTCAGGAATGAGACCGGACCGAGCGGCCCCGTCCGCGTCTGGCCGCCGGGGAGGCTGAGGACTTGCCCGACCGGGAGGAGGTCGCCTTGCCCCTCTCCCTTCCCGTGTGGAAGTCCGTTCGCCAGTCTCTGACCTCCGGCAAGGATGGCGAGGGTTTGGGCCCTGGCAAGCTCCTCGCCCACCCCGCCCATCTCTCGCCAGACGGAGACGATCCCGGTGCCGACGTCTTCGATGCGCACATACGGCTTCCCCTGCCAGCCCCCGCTTTGCGGGAGGAGGCGCCGGCCGGGGGTGGCGAGGAGTCGGGCCGCAGTGGTCTTCTCGAACGTCGGGTAGGAGGTGCCCCCGGGACCCATCTCGGTCGAGAGCCCCCGACGGAGGATCATCACGGTCAGGAGCGTGCAGAAGGCGACGAGCAGGCCGCCCTTGATGAACTGCACGTAGGTCGTCGAGACCATCCCGGCCGTCACGACGATCAGGATGACGACCGCACCCACCGTGATGACGCCGGCCTGATACGAGAAGCCCAGCAACGGGCGGACGAGCGTGCCGGCCCCCACCATCTGCGGGATCAGATAGAAGAGGCTCACGGCCAACGTGCTGAGCGCGGCCGAGAATTTGATCCCGCGCGAGTGGAAGCGGTTGTCCAGCGCGTCGGCGAATGTGAATCGGCCGAGGCGCTTCAGCGGCTCTGCGATGACGAATAGCGCCACCACCCAGCCCGCAAGGTAGCCGATCGAGTAGAGGAACCCGTCATACCCGTAGAAGGCGATCATGCCGCAGATGCCGAGGAATGACGCGGCCGAAAGGTAGTCGCCGGCGAAGGCCACGCCGTTGACGAACCAGTGGACCTGCCCGTGCGCCGCGAAATAACCCTGCGACGACTTCGCCTTGGCCCCGAGCACGAAACTGAGGATGAGCACGGCGGCCACGAAGATGGCGAAGACCATCACCGCGGCGGGCGAGGGTTCATAGATCATCGGCCGCGGATCTCCGACGTATGCCGGTCGGCGATCCGCCGGCAGAGTCCCATGTAAACGAACGCCAGGATCACCGCCGCGGCGATCAGGGCCATCCCGTAGAGGATCGCCAGGTTCACCCCCCCAAGCATCTCCCTGGCCATGAACCCCGGCGCGAAGGCGCTCAGGCCCATGAACCCGGCATAAAGCATCAGATACACGCCGAAGAGCCACATCCCCGCGCGTGCGTTCGCCGCGGCGAGGTCCGGGTGGTCATCCCCGGCGGGGAGGGGGGAAAGGTCCGGGGGGATGGGCTCAGGGTCGAGGCTCATAGGAGACGCCGGGGACATGAGGAGTGAATCTCGGATCGCACCGGGGCAGAGTCGCGTATTCGGGGCTCGATCGCAAGTCGCTACCGCCCCACATCCGTCGGCCGGGCGCGATCGTCGACCGGGACGGCGAAAGGGGTACAATGTGCTGGAGGACCGTGAACGCCGCGTCGAATCCTTGCCCCTCGGGTTCCGGCCAGTCTCCGTCGCCGCCGCGAGTTCGAATATAGCGAGATGATCGTGAGGGCGAAGACGGACCGCCCGATACGTTGTCCCGTGGTGTCGCCATAACAGCAAAGAGTTCGACTCACTGCTTGGGAGCGTTGGATTCATCGATCGGTGTCGGAATGCGCCGAAGGGGGGGCTTCCTGCTTGCAGTACCGGGCGTCGCTCGGTACTCTTCTCACGAGCTTGGGTGGACGCTCTCAGAAGTCCCACTCACTCTATCCGCGTAGGCAAGGAGTAAAAGTGCGGTGGCCGTCCTCGCAGGGAGGTGCCGCGCAGGTCCGACCTTGAAGGTCGTGGAGATGATACGGATGTCACAACTCATTGCACCGGCTCGCGCATCCGAGACCGCCCAGTTGGAGAAGCTCTGCGTGTCGGTACGCGGCAAGCTCCAGTTCATGGATTACCTCGTCCGCGCGGCCGTCGCCGACGTCGACCGCTTCAAGGAAGAGTCCGACGCCGGGACCCGGATTTTCCTCCGACAATTGATCGAGATGCATGCCTCGAATCTCACGGTCGAGTGCGAGAACATGCGCATGGTCGGCGAGTTGTGCAACTCGCTCGACACGACGGTCAGCCCCGCGGCCTCGTTGAGGAATGGAGAGGTCGTATGAGCGGATCAAACCGTGAGCCCCAGGCGAGCTCCAGCGTGCTCGAACGCGAATCGGAACTTGTTCCACAGACTCCCCCTCCCGTCTCCGGGCCGAAATCCAGCCCCATCTCGGCCGAGCTGGCCCGATCGCTCTCCGACGTCAAGGGCCAGGCCCAGTTCCTGCTTTATCTGGCCGACCAGATCGAGGAGTCGTTGGAGCAACTGTCGCACGAGTCCGACCCATGCCACGGCGCCTTCCTTTGCAAGGTCCTCGGCATGTACTCCTCCCAGCTCGAGAGCAAGCACCAGGGGCTGGGCGACAGGATCGCCGAGACCTGCCAGGAAGTGTACGTGACCGTCCGCGAATACGACGTGGCCTGAATGGGACGCGCCGAGCCGCCTGACCGCCCACCTGCGCCGGGTGACGCGCTCAGGCGGTGCACTTCTTCTCCAGCCGGGTCCGACCCAGGACGCGCGCGATCCCCAGTTCCAGGATGATCCGGAGGGCATCGACGGCTTCGCGTCTGGTGATCTTCGAGTAGCCCGCGCGGCGATTCTCGAACAGGATCGGCGTCTCCGCCATCCGGCAGCCGGCCATCCGGCACCAGAAAAGGACTTCTTCCTGGAACGAGTAACCGCGTGACCGAATCCGGGCCGGGTCGATCAAGGCCAGCTTCGAGACCCGGTAACACCGGAACGACCCGCTGTTATCCCTGCTCTTCAGGCCCAGGAGCATCCGGGCGTACATGTTGATGCCGGTGCTCATGAATCTGCGTTTAAGATTGAACTCGCCCTCGACCCCCCCCCCGGGGACGTAACGCGAGCCGATCATGACGTCGTTCTCCTGCATCCCGGCCAGCAGGGCCGGGATGAAGCGAGGAGGATGGCTCCCGTCCGCGTCGAGGTTGAGCAGGTAGTCGTACCGGTTCGAGACGGCGAAGTCCATCGCCGCGATCATGGCCGTGCCCAGCCCGAGCTTGCCGGAACGGTGGATGACCTCGATCCGGGGAAGTCTCGCCTTCAACTCGTCGGCGACCCTCCCCGTGCCGTCGGGCGAGTTGTCGTCGATGACCAGGATCCACGAGTGCGGGGCGAACTCCCTGATCTCATCGATCAGCTGTCCGATGTTCTCGGCCTCGTTGTAAGTGGCGAGTGAGACGAGCAACCTCGGCGGACCCAAGGAGTGCACATTTGGGGTAGGGGACACGGCCGGGAAGTCTCAGTTTGAAAAGGGCGGCGAGACCGGCCCGTCGCGAGGGGGAACCTGAGCACTCTAACGCATCCCGAAGAGATGCGCCAAGACATTCGCGAACCCGGGGGCGTGCGGGGAGAGGGCAAGAGGCGTAGAAAAGAGCAGGTGTCGCCTTCGGGGGCGCCCGGCCCGAGGACCCAAAAAGGTTCGCGGGAAGGTCGTCCGCCGTTACTGCCCCTCTCGGGAAAAAGGGGAAACTGGGAGCACCAGCTTAACGGGACGACACCTGCTCTTCAGGGAACGGCGGCGACCTCCAGAATCATCGAGTGATGATCTTGGGCCACTACTCAATGCTTTCGGCGCGCCGAGACTGGAATCCTCAATCAATCTCAGCGATACGCGCGAAAATCGTCGGCACGATCGAGCAGACGCCTGGCGCCTCACGGCGATTCGCGGGGCTGGCGTAAACGGGAGAAGAGTTGGCTATACGGGGCGAACTCGTGTTGCCCATCCGCCCAGACGTGCGGCCTCGACGCCGTCCCGGTCCGCTCAGGTTCCATCACGATCATCGCAGGGTCGGGTTCGGGAGCATCGGGGTCCTGGCGTCGCTCGGAGGTCCGATTCCGGTCGGACCTCGCCTGAATCGAGGTGTAGGGGTCTTCGATCGCTTCCTCGACCTCCGCCTCAGTCTCGACTTCCTGCTCGTACTCTTGTCCCCCTTCCGGCCCGTCGTCGCCGGGCCACGTCGAGCGGGCGGCTTCGAGAGAGGGAGCGGACTCGGTCGAGCCCCGCTCGGCGTCCCAGCCGACTTCGATCAGCCCGTCCTCGAGTCGTAGCGGCGGTCGAGACGAGCCAAGCAAGGGGGCGTCGTGGACGGCCTCGGGCTGACGTGGTGGCGACGCCACAGCGGCCGCCGTGGGGCCCAGGCGGGGGGGGGCGGTCGCGCTTGAGGAGATACCGAAGGGGGAGGCCGGGCGGGACGATAGGAGGATCAATCGCCTTGGAATTCCGCCGGTATCGCGGTGGAGTCGCTCGAACCCCTCGTCGTCGCCCGAAGTCCCGGGAACGAGTCGATCCAGCAGGGCACGCGCCTCCTCGACGTCGAGGGACCGGAGATGGGCACGGGCGGACAACCGCGCCTCGAGCGCGGCGAGCGAACGGGTGGCGAGGCGACGTGCCAGAGGCGTTTGCCCCACCAGGACCAGGCCGGCGAACCCACCTGGCCGGCCCAACCTGTTACATTGGAGGCGTATTTCCTCGAGGACGCCGGCCGAGAGATTATGCGCCTCATCCACCACCAGGACCAAGCGTCGACCTTCGACGTGAGCTTCGACCAGCGAATCGGCCAGGTTGAGCCGCGTACAAGAAGAAGAGGAAGCCGCGCCCTCACCGATCATGCCCAGGGAATGCCCGATCGCCCGGTAGAAGTCGGCGGGGGCGTCCGTGGGTGAGAGGTCGACGTCCACCCAGGGCCACCAAGCGGGACGATCGGCGCGAAGTCGGCGCCAGAGCCAGGTCTTGCCGACGCCCGCTTCGCCCGTGATGAGCGCCGGGCCCTCCTGCGCCTCCAGGGCGGCGTGGAGCGCAGCGAGCGCAGAAGCACGGCTCGGCAGCACGAAGGCCTCGAAGAGGTCCCGCGCCGACCGACCTTGTCCGCGCTCGTCCTTCGAGGAGGCCCAAACTCGCTCCATCATCTATATCCTTCCCAACCGCTTGGCTTGCCCCGGCTCCGCCCATTCCTCATATTGCGTCTGCGTCGGGCGTGGCACGAGCGCATGTTCCATGCCACTATCGGTGTCTCACTCCCACCAGCTTGAACCCCCGCTCGGCCTGAGCATCTCCGGAGGGATGGGTGGGCGTGGCGCTGCGTTTTGGGTACAATGCGACGTCCCCTGTAGGAATGGAGTGGTTTCTCGGGGCGATTACATTTCTCGGCCGCGAGCGACGTCTCCATGATCGACTGGGCCATCCGGGTCGAGGGGCTTTCCAAGCGATATCCAGGACGAGCCGGCCCCGTCGATGCGGTCAACGGCCTCGACCTGCAAGTCCGATCCGGCGAATGCTTCGGCCTGCTCGGCCCCAATGGCGCGGGCAAGACGACGACGGTCGAGATTCTCGAGGGGCTGACCCCCCCCACCTCGGGAGAGGTTGAGGTCCTCGGGCTCCGCTGGCGTGACGATGAGTCGAAGCTCCGCGAGCGGATCGGGGTCACGCTCCAGGAAACTCGGTTCCCCGAGAAACAGACGGTCCATGAGCTGGCCCGACTCTTCCGCAGTTTCTATCGACAGGGCCTGGAGCCCGACGAGGCGCTGCGGAGGGTGGGGCTGGAAGGCAAGGCCCACGCCTTCGTCGAGACGCTCTCGGGCGGCCAGCGGCAACGCCTGGCGGTCGCGATTGCACTGGTGGGGGACCCCGAGCTCCTCTTCCTCGACGAGCCGACCACCGGTCTCGATCCGCAATCGCGTCGGCAGCTCTGGGACGTCATCCGCGACCTGCGCGGGCGCGGCCGGACGATCGTCCTGACGACGCACTACATGGACGAGGCCGAACGGCTCTGCGACCGGGTCGCGATCATCGACTACGGCAGGGTCATCGCCCTGGGCGCCCCGGCGGAGCTGATCTCACGGCTCGGGGGCGAGCACATCGTCGAGTTCGCCCTCGGCGAGGACGCCGTCCCGACCGAACCATCGACCTTCGCCGACCTCGCGACCGTCCTCTCGGCCCGCACGGAGGCGGACGGCTATGCCCTGACCGTCGCCGAGCCTCACCGAGCCATCCCCGCGCTCCTCGATCGGCTCGAAGCCCGAGACCTCCCCCTGGCGCGGCTGACGACTCGCCAGGTGAGCCTGGAGGACGTCTTCGTGTCTTTGACCGGCCGACACCTCAGGGATGACGAAATCAAATAGCCGGAAGGGTGTGCTGATGTCGCGGTATAACGCCCTCCATGAACTCTATCTGACCCGCCTGCGGGAGTTCTATCGCCAGCCGGCGCGGATTTTCTGGGTCTACGGGTTCCCGACCGTTCTGGCGATCGGCCTGGGCCTGGCCTTCCGCAGCCGACCGCAGGAGAGCATCCTGGTGGACCTGGTCCGCAACCCGTCCTCGGACGGGATCGAGAGGGCGATCCGCGAGGATGGCGCCCGGGCACTCCGCGAGGATCGGCCGGTGGTCATCGTGAAGGTGGTCCCTCGCGAGGAGGCCCTGCAGCGGTTGCGGACGGGCAAGACGCCGCTGGTGATCGAGCCCGACGTGTCACGCCCCTTGACGTATCGCTACGATCCGACTCGCCCCGAGGCGGGCGCCGCGAGGGCGGCGGTCGACGCCGTCGTCCAGCGCGCGGCGGGACGTATGGACCCGGTCGCCACGCGCAGTGTGCTGGTCCAGGAGCCGGGATCACGATATATCGACTTCCTGATCCCCGGACTGATCGGCGTGAATACGATGGGAGGGGGATTGTGGGGGATCGGCTTCCTCCTGGTCAACTTCCGGATCGCCAAGCTCTTGAAGTGCATGGTGGCCACTCCCATGCCCCGACGCGACTTCTTGATGGCGATCCTCGGGGCGAGGATGACCTTCCTCATCCCCGACGTGGCCGTGCTGCTGGCCCTCGGCGTCTTCGCCTTCGGCATGCCGATCCGCGGGAGCCTGGCCCTGGTGGTCCTGATCGACGTGGTCGGCGCCCTGGCGTTCGCCGGGATCGGGCTGCTGGTCGCCAGCCGTGCCCAGACCACCGAGACGGTCAGCGGCCTCATGAACCTGGTCATGTTGCCGATGTGGGTCCTCTCCGGGGTCTTCTTCTCCTCAGATCGCTTCCCCGCCGCCGTCCAGCCGCTGATCCAGGCCCTCCCGCTGACCCAGCTGACCCAGGCCCTCCGCCGAGTCATCCTCGAAGGGGCGGGGCTGTTCGACCATGACATCATGGTCGCCTTGGCCATCCTCTCCGCCTGGGCGGTCGTCACCTTCGTCGTCGCGCTGCGAATTTTCCGATGGAGTTGAGGCCGGGGGCCGGACCAGGACGGGTCGGCGAAAGACGTCGACGAGATCGAGCCAGTAATACCGGCCGAGGTGATGGCCAGCCAGGGGGGGGACCTCGACCTCGTCGATCAGATGGCCGAAGAACGTGGCTTTGGCCAACATCTCCACGTCCAGGAACGACGACGATGACTGGAGCGGGATCGCCGCGAGCTTATCGAGGCGATGGGCCCGGATCGGCGAATGGACGTCACGCACCGGGACGGCGAACAGGATCCGGTAGGCGACCCAGACCGCCCGTTGCACCACACGGACTGGAAAGCTCGCCGGGCGCCTCCCGACGACGTGGTCGCAATGGTCGAGCGCCACGAGGAGCGGCTCGACGTGCGAGTCCGATAGGGGCTCGACCGCCGTGGTCACGATCGCCACGGGGCATGTCGAACCTTCCAGGCCCTTCTCCAACGCGGGGCCGCTCCCCAACCCCTTGACGTCGACGACCACGCTCTCGGCCACGCGACCCCGTCCGGCGAGCAGGTCGACCAACGCATGGGCGACGGCCTGGGAGCGGTCGGTGTCGCCCTCCGCGATCACGACCACGCGGACCGCGGCGCCTGGCAACGGATCGCGATGGAGATGGGCCTCGTACGGGTCGAAGAACTCCTCGGCGTTCGACATTCGGCCTCCCGCCGACCTGATTCAGTCCGGCTGGGGGGCCAGCCACTTCGCGACCGCATCGCGGTAGGCGTCCTGGAGTCGACGCGCCAGGGGACCCGGTTTGCCGTCGGCGATGGAGTCCCCGTCGACCCGGACCACCGAAACGATCTCGGTGGCAGTGCCGGCCAGGATCACCTCGTCCGCCCCGATCAGTTCTCCGAGGGTGACCCTGGCCTCGGTGTACGGGATGCCGATCGCCTCGGCGAGGCGGACGACGAGATGCCTCGTCGTTCCCGGCAGCAAGCCCGGCCCCTCGGGAGTCCCCTCCAGCCGGCCACCCCGAACCCAGAGCACCGACGTACTCGAGCCTTCGGTCACCCGGCCCTCGGCATCCACCAGGATCGCCTCGTGACATCCGGCCTGGGTCGCCGCCTGTTTCGCCAGGACGTTGGCCAGCAGGTTCGTCGATTTGATGTCACAGCGTTTCCAGCGCAGGTCGGGGTGGGTAATCGTCGCCACCCCGACCTCACGGAGCCGGGCGGCCGAGGTGTCGTCGTAGGGGCGGACCAGGATCAACTCGGTCGGCGGCACGTCGGGATTCGGGAACGCATGCGCCCGAGGCGAGACCCCGCGCGTGATGTGCAGGTAGACGGCCCCCTCCTGGATCCCGCTCGTGGAGATCGTGCGGTGCATCCGTTGCGTCAGGCGATCGATGTCATAGGTGCCGAACTCGAGCGCCGTGACTCCCCGCCGGAGTCGCTCCATGTGCTCGGCTTCCAGCCAGCAGCATCCCTCATAGAGCCGAATCACCTCGTACACGGCGTCGCCGAAGAGGAAGCCGCGATCGTCGACCGGCACACGCGCCTGGTCGATGGGCATCAGTTCTCCGTTGAGGCACGCCAGGCTTTCCATCGAGGAAGCATCCATTCGTGAAGGACAAACGCCCGGACACAGGCCCTCTCAAGATACTCCGTCCGC
>JAABUR0100010013.1_pt1 | contig 10520 bp, 8 predicted proteins | sample 5560091 | NCBI WGS metagenome assembly JAABUR01 (sample SAMN10711879, study PRJNA513375) | rock metagenome | isolation source: Antarctica rocks | place: Antarctica: Victoria Land, University Valley sud
TCCAGCAGCCGCCGATCGTGCAGCGACGGCTCGTGCAACCGCCCGCTTATGAGGAGAGCCGGGTGGTCCAACCCCCGCCCGTTGTGGAGCGTCGCGTCGTGCAACCACCCGCCTATGAAGAAGATCGCGTCATCCAGCAGGCGCCGGTCTTGGAGCGTCGCGTCGTGCAACCGCCCGCCTACCGGGAGACCCAGGAGGTCCAGTCTCTCCAGGTGGACGAAACCAGCCTGGATCAGCCGATCACCGACCTGTCGCCACCTCCCATCCCGACTCCCGAGTGAGAGACCTAGCGCTCTCGCGATCGAGATCTCAAACGACGCGGCCTCGGTTCAAGACCGGGGCCGCGTCGTTTGGTTTGACTTCGATTCGAGAAGGAAAGGACGCCTTGCACTCGCCCGGTTCAACGCTCGGGGGCCGCACCTGCCTCGATCGCGGGTGTCGACAGACCGTCCGCGGCAGGGCTTTGGCGGACCTCGCCGAGCAGGTAGGTGGTCTTCGACTGCGACTCGTAATAGGTGCGCATCACCATCTCGGCCAGTACGCCCATCAGGATGCTCTGCACCCCCATCAGGAAGAGCACCACGGTCAGCAGGGGGAGCGGGGTCTCGATGAAGGTCTTGGGGTCATTGCCGGTGATCGGTTGATGGAGGTACTTGAAATAGAGCATCAGGCCGAACATGAGGAAGCTGAGGAGGATCGACGAGATTCCGACGCGGCCGAAGAGGTGCATGGGGCGCTGGGCGTAGCGCTGGTAGAAGCGGATCAGGATCAGGTCGAGCACGACGTTGAAGGTGCGGCCGAGTCCGTACTTGGTCCGGCCCGCGGTCCGGGGACGGTGGTGGACCTCGAGCTCGGCGACCCGGGCACCTTGCCAGGTGGCGAAGATTGGGATGAACCGGTGCATCTCGCCGTAGAGCCGGACCCCCTCGAGCACTTTGCGGCGATAGGCCTTCATCGTGCAGCCGAAGTCGTGGAGCGGGACGCCCGAGAGGCGAGCGATCAGGCGATTCGCCAGCCATGAGGGGACCTTGCGTGTCAGGAAGGTGTCCTTCCGATCGCGTCGCCAGCCCGAGACGACGTCGAAGCCCCGATCGAGGCGATCGAGCAGCCGGGGGATGTCGGCCGGGTCGTTCTGGCGGTCGCCGTCCATCGGGACCAGGATCGTCCCCCTCGCCAGGTCGAGCGCCGCCGAAAGCGCGGCGGTCTGGCCGCAGTTGCGACGCAGGAAGGCGATGCGAACGTGCTCGGGATCGCGGTCCTGAATTTGAGCGAGCTTTGCCGCCGTCCCGTCGGTGGAGCCGTCGTCGACGAAGATCAGCTCGTATCGCAGGGGGAGCGGGCCGAGCACCCCGTCGAGCTCGGCGTGCAGCGGGATGACGTTCTCGACTTCGTTATACACGGGGATCAGGACCGAGAGGTCGAGCACGGTCTTGGCGTTCGGCATGGGATGGATCAGCCGATGAGGAATTGGTGCAGGTGGCGACGGCCGATGACCAGGGAGTCGCGCCTGGCCTGGAGTGAGCCCTCGAAGGCGCGGTCCTCGACCTCGATGGCGACGTGTCCTTCGTAACCCGCATCATAGAGCGCGGCGAAGAAGGCGCCCCAGCGGACGTCGCCCAGGCCGGGGAGCTTGGGCGTGTGCCAGAGCTTCGGCGGGGCCATGACGCCGTGCGCATCGAGCGCCTCCCGATCGATCCGGACGTCCTTGGCGTGGACATGGACCAGACGGTCGCGGAACTCGCGCAAGGGAGAGAGGTAGTCCATCTGCATCCAGACGAGGTGCGAGGGGTCGTAATTGAGCCCGAAGCTCTCGCTCGGGAGGTCGGCGAACATCCGCCGCCAGATCGCCGGGCTCGTGGCCAGGTTCTTGCCGCCCGGCCACTCGTCGTCGGTGAAGAGCATCGGGCAGTTCTCGATCCCGATGCGTACGCCTTTCGCCTCGGCGTGCCGGACCAGAGGCCGCCAGACCTCCAGGAACCGGGGCCAGTTGGCGTCGACCGACAACGCGGGGTCTCGTCCCACGAACGAATTCACGACCCCGACCCCCAGCTCCGCCGAGGCGTCGATGACCCTGTATAGATGGGCGACCGCCACGTCCGATTCGGCCCGATCGGCCGACAACGGGTTCGGGTAGTATCCCAACCCCGAGATCGCCACGCCGGTCCGGGCCGACACGTCGCGCACCCTTGCAATGGCGTCCGGGCTCGTCACGTCGACGTGCGTCACGCCCGCATAGCGGCGTTCGGCGCGTCCGGGCGGCCAGCACATCAGCTCGACGCTCGAGAACCCCTGCTCGGCGGCGAACCCCATCACCTCCTCGACGGAATATTCAGGCAGGATCGCCGAGACAAATCCGAGTTTCATGGCGTGACGTCCATCCAATGGCCTTGTCTTGCACTCTGAGCGACCGCCTCGCAGAGCCGGACCTCGCGGTCCCCGTCGGCGAACGTGGGGAATCCTGGCGGCTGATCCCCGCCCGCGGCAATCCAGCCATAGACCGCGAGGTAAAGCGCCTTGAAGGTATCAGGAAAGCCCTCGGCGTGGCCGCCCGGGTAATGGCTCACGGCGCGGGCCGAGGGACAGAGCAGGGCGGGGTCGCGCTCCAGGAGGGAGTTCGGGCCATCGCGGCGGCCGATCCAGAGCCGGTTCGGCGACTCGCTGTCCCAGCTCATCGAGCCTTCGGTCCCGGCGACCTCCAGGGCAAGCCGGTTCTTCCGGCCGGCGGTCACCTGCGAGACGTGGAAGACCCCACGCACCCCGTCTTCCAGACGCAGGAGGACCGCGGCATGGTCCTCGGTCGTGACGGGGACGGCCCGGGTCTCCCTCGATCGTCCGGGTCCCGTGAACGTCTCCGAGGCGCCGACCGGGCGGTGCCGCACGGGATGGAAGGTCGCCAGGTCGGCCATGACGGAGCGGATCGGTCGGTCCAGCACGAACTGCGCCAGGTCCATCCAGTGCGTCCCGATGTCGGCGACTGCGCGCAGGTTCGTCCCGCCGTCGGCCTCGACCCGCCAGTTGTAGTCCTCGGGCATGAGGAGCCAGTCCTGGACGTACGAACCATTGACGCTGAGGATTCGACCCAGGTCGCCCCGCGCGACGCGATCGCGCATCTCGAAGCAGAGCGGGTAGTAGCGGACGTTGTAGTTCACCGCGGACGCCTGTCGGGGCCTCGATCCGGCCAACTCTCGCAGGGTCGAGGTCTCGGTCGAGGTGATCGCGAGCGGCTTCTCGCAGACGACGTGCCGGCCCGACTCCAGGGTCCGCCGCGCCTGCTCGAAGTGGTACGCATTGGGCGAGGCGATGTGGACCGAACCGACCGCCGGGTCTCCGAGCAGGTCGTCGAGATCGCCGTACACGCGCCGGATCGCCAGGCGATCGGCCAGGCCACGGGTGCGGTCGGGCGAGGAACCGAGCAGGCCGACCACCTCGATCCCGATCCGACGGAGCGCCTCGATGTGGACCGATCCGATAAATCCCCCGCCGATCACCGCGACCCGGGGCGACTCGTCCTTCACCCAGGCAGTGCCCATGACGGTCCCCGAGACGTGTGGCTAGAGGGGAGACAGGCCCAGCAGGATTCCCACGACCAGGCCGACCCCGTGCGCACCGTTGGCGATCGGCCCGACCGCGCCCGTGGTGCAGAGGACGAACCAGAGGAGCATGAAGTTGACGTTCCGCGAATCGATGAACAACCCATCCATGGGATAGTAGATCGTCTTCATCCAGACGTAGCCGAAGAGCGCGTAGACGACCCCCGACATGCCGCCGAAGGACGAGGGGCCCTCGAAGAAATATTGCCCCAGGTTCGAGACGATCGCCGACCCGAAGACCAGCGCGGCCAGCCAGATCGTCCCGCGACGTTCCTCGATCGCGGTCCCCAGGAAATAAATCCACATCATGTTGCCGAACAGATGGAGGGGGTGGAAGTGGAGCAGGATCGGCGTGACCAGGCGCCAGACCTCCCCGCGCGTGACGGCTTGCAGGCCTTCATAATGCTTGAGGCCCTGGAGGTCGCGATGGTACGTGAGCAGCAGCATCCCATCCTCGATCGGCTTGAGGAGGGACGGGACCTGCATCAGCACATACACGGCGCCGCAGACGACGAGCAAGGCCACGGTCAACGGGCATCGCCGCCACGGGACGCGTCCCCAGCGCTGGCTCATGTCGACGACGTTCTTGCGGTGCAGCGTCTCGGCTTGCTCCTGCTCGCGGCGGACCCGGGCGGCTTCATCCGACGCGGCCTTGTAGCGAGGGTCCTCGGGATTCGTCCGGAACGCTTCCAGCTCTTGCTGGGCCTGCGGAAAATGATCCTCGTTGTAGACCCAGACCGCCCAACCCTCGGGCCGGTCGTCGACGCGCGTGGTCATGCCTAGCCCCAGGAGATGATCCTCCAGGACCTTGATCTCGTGACCCTTCGGCAGCGTTCCGACTTGGCGCAAGGGGGCAGTCCTCGGTGATCGCAGGTCCGCGGGCAAACTCTTGTGGGAGGGCGGCCAGGCCCCTCCGACCATCCACGTCGGGCTGGTAGGACGTCCCAAAGTAACAGAACATCGGATCGCGGGCCAGGGAACGTCCCAGATGCGTTTTGCGTGGGCCGCTTCCTGCTCCCGTCGTCTCAGGCGGCGCCGATATTGCGGGGGACGACGCGGCCGACCTGGGCGTCGGAGGCGACGGCCTCTTCATGGTACTCGGCGTCGGTGTTGACCTTCCAGGTGTCGAACCGGCCCAGTCCGAGGATGTTGCGGGCGGCCAGAACGGCGGTCATCATCGAGTGGTCCTGGTTGTTGTACTTGTGCATGCCATTGCGGCCCGCCAGCTCGAGGTTGGGGAACCGCTTGAGCCAGGCGCGGATGACGGCCAGGTGGTCCCGATAGACGTCGTCATAGACCGGGTACGCCTTTGGCATCCGGACGACGCAGCCGTCGATGACCTCGGCCGCGGAGACGAGGCCCATGGTGTCCATCTCGCGCGTCCCGAGCGCGATCAGGTCGGGGTCGGACATCGTCCAGAGGCCGTCCCCTTCGAAGCAGAAATATTCGAGGCCGAGGCTGCTCTTGGTCGGGTCGGGGACGAGGTCGGGGGACCAGTTCTTGAAGTTCTGGACGCGACCGAGCTTGACGTTCGGCTCGTGGATGTAAATCCACGTATCCGGGAACGTCTCGGCGCGATCCACGATCAGGACGACCGTCAGGAAGTCGCGGTATTTCAGCGACTCCGCCGCCGCGATGACCTCGGCAGGTGCGGGCGGGTCCATCGCGCGGATGAGCTCGCGGATCGGCAGCGTCGAGATGAAATTCTCGCCGACGTAGCGGGTGAGCCGTCCTTGCGAGTCGCGGGCGACGAACGCCGTGATGCTCGATCCGTCGTGTTCGATCCGAGAGACTCGGCGATCGTGGTGGACGGCCCCCCCCCGCTGTCGGACCTTGTCGCGGGCCGCCTCCCACATCTGGCCCGGGCCGAGCCGGGGGTACTCGAAGCGGTCGATCAGCGTCTTGATGACCTCCCCCTTCTTGGAGGCGCCGAAGAGGCCGCTGACGACCGCATTGAGCAGGCTCAGCCCCTTGATTCGCTGCGCGGCCCAGTCGGCCGAGATGGTGTGAGTGGGCATCCCCCAGAGCTTCTCGGTGTACGTCTTGAAGAAGATTTCGAAGAGGGTGCGTCCGAAGCGATTGACGACCCAATCCTCGAAGCTCCGCTCCGGCTTGATCGGCCGGAGCCTCGCCTTGATGTAGCTCGCCAGGATGCGGGTCGAGCGCACCAGGCCGAGCTTACGGAGCGCATCGGCCGGCTTCAGGGGGTAGTGGAAGAATTTGCGGTCGTAGTAGATGCGGCTGAGCCGCGTCCGCGTGATGAACTGATCGCCGAGGATCTCGCGCCAGATGCGGTTGACCTCGTCGCTCTTGGAGAAGAAACGGTGGCCGCCGATGTCGAACCGATAGCCCTTGTACTGGTCGGTCCGGCTGATCCCGCCGACCAGGTTCGGGTCGGCCTCGAGCGCCACGCACGAGTGGCCGTGCCCGGTCAGCTCATAGGCGGCGGTCAGCCCGGCCGGACCCGCGCCGGCAATCACCGTGGCATACGACGCGACGACCGCGATCGCCCCAGGGTCGTCGACCTTCGTCCAGCGGTGCGGGGGCAGGGCGACGCGGAGTTTCTCCATGCGCGACGATTCGGTGCCCATCCGGGCCTCCAATCCATTAGAGGTGACTTCCGTCGCCGGATGTCCGTCGGGATGCGCAAACTACTCACTCATTCGGCCGTTGGCGGCGCGGAGTTGTGGCATATTTCCGCCGAACGGTCAAGGGAGGGCGAAGGCCAGGCAGAGTCGTGCGCGCCAACCCATTCCGGCGGCCCCAGTGTTTCGGGTGCCATGCAACGTTCGGATCCCGGCCTTCATTTAATCGGGTCGTTTCGCCGTGATTCGCCTGGCGGAAATCGTCGCATATCACGCCAATTTTTGTTGCGACCACGCAATTTATTTAAGATAGTGTGATCGTCGCAGGAATAAACGACAGCTTCGTCGTGATCTTTCACGACAGTTCGGTCGTCTACTGCTGGTTAGACGGCGGGTACAATGGCGTCATTCCACAGCGCCACGTTTGAACTACTTGGCACCCGGCCGCGAACCACGACGGCGGCGCTCGGCGGGCTAGATAATACTGAGCGACGCCTCGGGATGCGACTGCCGCCTTCCGTACGCGAATGGTACTCGTACGAAAGCGCTCTGTCCGTCCTTGCGGAGCACAGCAACGGCGATCCGCCAATCCCGGTCCTGGAATTCGCCCTAACAGAATCGACGGTCGGACGATTGATCCCCATCCGATGGGAGAATCAGGGTGTCTGCACCTGGGCGATCTTCCTCGATGGTTCGGATGACCCCCCGGTGTTCGTCGATGTGGACTCAGATGGCACCGAATGGCAGCTGCTCGCTCGTAAGTTCTCGACCTACGTCTATACCTGCGTCTGGGACTATGCTGTCGTCCTCGGCCGACCTGGGCTGGTGCAAGCGCAGAATGGTCCGATTAGCTCTCATGCCCTCAAGGCCCTAGCGGGCTCATTCGACGACCGGCCGAGGACGTTCGGTTGGCCGGGCAGCGTGCAGTATCGGTTCGCCGGGAGTCGGCACGGCGTTCTCATCTGGTCAACGGAGGGTCAGTCGGCGGACTGGTTCGTCGGCGCGGCCGATGCGTCTTCATTGGAATCGGCTTTGCATATCGTCTGGGATCTCGATGGTGTCGGCAAGTCCTTCTACGACTGCTCGGACATTGCCAAGGAGGTACTGGCCAAGCTCAAGGCCGCCCCCTAACCTTGCGCTGCAGCGGACCACGGCCACGGGCCGCGCTTTCTGCTTCGTTCATGCTCGCTGGTTCGTGTCCGGGTCCGCTAAGCTTTGTTCTTAGGTGAGAGAAGATGAAGGGCCCACTTGCGTCGGGCCCCGGAGTCGGCGAGGCTGAGTGACGGTCGCGGCATTCGGGGCCAAGGGCGGAAACACCGGTGTCAGTTCATATTACTGGCCTAACCAACGGTTGCAGCGGACCCGCTGAACCTGATCGTTAGGCGGCGGGAGTCCTTGCTTCGACTCATCGGGGACGGTATGCTTCCGACATGGGAACCATCCATGAGATCGAGGAGGCGATCCGCAGTCTCCCCGACGAGGAACTGGCCGCGCTCCGGGCCTGGTTCGCCGAGTTCGACGCCGACGCATGGGACCGGCAGTTCGATCGCGACGTCGCCGCGGGCCGCCTGGATGCCTTGGCCGAAGAGGCTCTGCGAGACGCCCGCGAAGGGCGTTGCACCGACCTGTGAACCATCGCGCGACCGCGGCTCAGGCCCAACCCGCTGGCCGAGTTCGAGCTGCGGGCGGGCGACCTCCGGGTCCTGTATAATGTCGAGGGCGAGGAGGTGGTCCTCCTGGTCGCCGGGCGAAAGGTCGGCAACACTCTGGTCGTTGGGGGTGAGGAGTTCCATGAGCATCAAGGTGATCCCCCTGAGCCAACTGGAGGCGGACCCGCGGGGGATGCTGAATGAGTGCCTCGACACCGGCCGGGCCCTGGTCATCGAGCTGCCCGATCATCGCCTCGTCTCGATCCAGGGGTTGGAGCCGGGCGACGACGACGACCTCATTGATCGCTTGCTGGAGTCGAGTCCATCATTCCGGGAGTTGATCGGGAAGTCGAAGGCGAGCCCTCGGAGGCCCTTCCCGAGCCCGCCCGACGCCTAACCGCACGCCGCAGCGGACCTGGCCCGCCGCGTCGGTCCCCGGGGTCGGCAATGCTGAGCTATGGTCGCGGCATTCGGGGCTGAGGGCTCGGCGACGGCCTTTCAGATCACGATGACGCGGGAGGCCGAGGCCCAGATACGGACCTTGCCCGTCCGCGAACAGCGGACCCTGGAAGCGGCGATCCTCGGCCGTCTCTGCCGAAAAGTCTTTCACCCCGACACCCCGACACCCCGACTCTCTCCCTCCGGAGAGGGTGCCCGAAGGGCGGGCGTGGTGCTTCGAGCCCGCGAAGGGAACAGCCCTGCGGCGATCCTGAAGCGCTCTTGCAGGCAAAGGGGGGGGCGGGTAGCCTGTCGCGGCGTTGCCCATCTCCGTCCCATCGGTCCGACTCGTCAACCCCCACGTCCCTGAATCGAGCGAGCCCGTCGGACGGGATGGGCGTGGTTGCCGGTCGCGTCTGACAAGGAAGTGATGCGACCTCGTCTCGGCACGTCTTGTCTCCAAGGATGGAGAATGCGGATGAAACCCTCCGTCGTCGCCGGAGTGCTCGGCCTGGCCCTGGCGGGCTGCGCCCAGAGCCGCTCGGCCATGCCCAAGGTCGCCCGGACCTCGGCCCCCGTGGGCCTCGCGCCGGTGCCACCGATCCACGAAGTGATCAACAAGAGCGAGCTGGCGGGGGACTCCCGCTCCGGCCGTCTTGGCTATCTGTCCGAGGATAAGGCCGCATCGGGAAAGCCACCGCGGCCGGGTGGGTTTTCGGAAGGTCGGCCCGCCCCGTTCGTCGCCCAGGCTCCTTTCGGTGCTAGACCGCGGATGTATCCCGAGCCCAAGGCCCAGCCGCCCCGGCCTCCGATCGCGCAAGAACCCCCCGACGCCGATCCTTTCGTCGCCGAGTCCGCCGGCGCGGAGCCGGCCGCGGAGCTGCCCCCACCGGTCGAGCCGTCGTCGCCCGCACCGATCATGACGCCAGCCCCCGACGTGCCGGCACCCCCCCCGTCGGCGTCCGATGCTGCGCCGGCAGTGGCCCCTCCGGACCCGCTCCCCGGCCCCGATCCCGACGACAAGCCGCCGGTCGAGCTTCCGGCTCCCCCTGCGGTCGAGCCGATCGACACACCGGCCCCGGCCCCGGCTCCGGCATCGGACCCGGCTCCACCCCCGGCATCGGACCCGGCTCCACCCCCGGCGCCCGCACCGGCCCCCGAGTTGCCGCCGGAGCTGCCTCTCATCTCACAGCCCGAGGTGAAAGCCGCGGCCGTCGACCAGCCGCGGTCGGCGGCGAGGCCGTCTGACGCCCCGCGCGACCCCGAGATGCGGACCGTCAACGCGCCCGGCAGCCCGGCGCTGGCCACGGTCCGTTCCGAGAGGACTTCGCTCACGCTCAAGAAGGCCGGCCAGGATGCCGCCCGCGTGGGCGACGACGTCATCACGCTCCACGAACTCGACGTGGCCGTCCGGAAATACCTGCAGGATAAGGGGGTCCCCGCCGACCAGTCCCCCACCCGCGACGAGTTGAATATGATCGGCCGCTCGGTCCTCGACATGCTGATCGAGCGCAGCCTGATCGTCCACGAGGCCCGCATCAAGCTCAAAAATCCCAAGCAGATCGACATGTTCATGGAGATGGCGGACAAGTCATTCCGAGAGGACGAGCTGCCCCCCTTACTGCGGCGGAACGGCGCGGCCGACGAGCTGGACCTGAAGCGGAAGCTGGCGCAACGGGGGGAGTCGCTCGACGAGATGCGCGAGTCGTACCGGCTCGATAGCCTCGCCCGCGAGTTCCTCCAGCAAGAGCTGCGCACGAGGATGACCGTGGAGTTGCCCGCCCCCGAGATGCGCACCTACTACAATGAGCACCTGAAGGACTTCGAGCGACCCGCCCTGTGGACCTGGCGCGAGGTGGTCGTCGAGGTAGGCAAGCATCCGAGCCGGGCCGAGGCCAGGCGCAAGGCCGAGGCGGTGCTGGATCGGCTCCGCCTGGGCGAGGACTTCGCCAAGGTTGCGGGACGCGAGAGCGACGGCCCGAACAAGGCTCGCGGGGGCCTCTGGGAGACGACGCCGGGCAGCTACGCGATCCCCTCCGTCAACGACGCACTCGCCAACCTGCCGCCGAAGCAGATCAGCCCAATCCTCGAGGCCCCAACCAGCTTCCACATCGTCCGCGTCGAGTCGCGCCGTCCGACGGGGCCGGCGACGTTCGCCGAGGTCCAGGACGTCATCCGGAGGAAGCTCCGCGAGCAGACGCACGGCCGCGAGGCGACCGCCTACCTCGCCAAGCTTCGCAAGAAAACTCTGATCACTT
>JAABUR0100010018.1_pt1 | contig 10516 bp, 13 predicted proteins | sample 5560091 | NCBI WGS metagenome assembly JAABUR01 (sample SAMN10711879, study PRJNA513375) | rock metagenome | isolation source: Antarctica rocks | place: Antarctica: Victoria Land, University Valley sud
TGCCGGCTGTCGACGGCGAAGGCCAGGTGCAGGTTCGGGTCGGTGACCTGCCCGTCGACGAGCCAGAAGAACGGCTTGGGATCCTGGCCGTAGCCGACCATGGCGGGGCTGTTGCCGGCGGCGGGGATGTCGAACAGTTCCTCGACGCCGACGGTGGACAGGACGGCGTCGTAGAAGGCGCGTGATGCGGTCAGGTCGGTGACGGTGATGTTGATGTGGTCGATGCTGGGGCCGGTCATCGTGGTGCCTTTCGGGTGAGGAGTTCGTTGCTGAAGTCCCATACGCGCTGCGCGGTGGCGGGGTCTTGAGCGAGCGGGCTGGTGTTGGCGGGGCGGTTGTTGGCGAAGTAGCCGCCGCTGGCGCCGGCTACTTCGGGTGAGGTCGCCAGGTAGAGCGGTGTTGCGGCACCGCGGGTGGGTGTGCGCTGGAATGGGCGCATGATTTTCAGGAACAGGCCGAATCCGCCGGTCGCGTCGCGGCCCAGGCCGCTGCGGACGAACCCGGGGTCGGCGGCGTTGACGCTCACTCCGCTACCGGCGAGTCGGCGGGCCAACTCGGTGGTGAACAAGACGGTCAGCAGCTTGGTCGCAGAGTAGGTGTGCATGTGCTGGAAGTTGCGTCCGGTGGCCAGGTCATCGAGGTCGATGTTCTTGACGTGGCGATGGGCGGAGGAGGAGACGGTGACGATGCGGGCGGGTGCCGAAGCGCGCAGCAGATCCCGTAGCCGCTGGGTGAGCAGGAACGGGGACAGGTGGTTGGTGGCGAAGTCCGTCTCGAATCCGTCGGGGGTCAGTTCCCGGTGGGGTCGGGCGACGCCGGCGTTGAGGATCATGACGTCCAGCCGACCGGTCCGGCCGATGACCTGACCGGCAAGGTCATCGACTTGGGCCAGGACCGATAGGTCGGCGACCAACACCTCGACCTGTGCGTCCGGCACGCGGCGTCGGATCCGTGTCAGTGTTGCGTCGCCGCGCTCGGCGGTGCGGGCTACCGCAAGCACCCGGGCACCTCGGGCGGCGATCATGGTGGTGAGGGCCTCGCCGATGCCACTGGTAGCGCCGGTGACCAAGCAGGTCAAGCCGGTCGCCGCTCCTTCCTCCTTTTTCGTCATGTTTCATGTCTACCATGCTTCACGTCGATTTACACTATGATTGTTGGGTGGCTCAAGACCGGGCGCGAGACGACGGACCACGGCCCCGTCAAGGTTTGGCCTTCGAGGGCGGCACCGGTTTCCTGCTCTCGCGTGCTGGGGCGCTCGCTCGCCGCAGCTGGACGCAGATGCTGGCCGAGCGCGGGCTGTCCCCGCACCAGTACGGGATGCTCATGGCCCTGGGCGAGCTGCGCCACCCGTGCGGTCAGCAGCAGCTCAGCGAGCTGATCGGAATCGACCCACGTAATGCCGTACCGATCATCGACGTCCTCGTCGATCGTGGTCTACTCAGCCGCGAAATCGATCCGAACGACCGGCGCCGCCGGCTACTCGCATTGACCACCGCCGGCCGCGACATGGTGCACGACCTGACCAATACCGGCGTACATATCGAAGCCCGGTTCCTGCAAGCACTCGATCCCGACGACCGCAACGAACTGCATCGCATCCTGCTGGCGCTGCTCGCCCCCGCCATCAATCAAGAAATCGACCAACCAGAAACCTGAACAGCACCGGAAGCCGAACCCCAAACGACAACGCCGCAGGCGACCGGGGTGCCTGTACCGAGGCGCCCCGCAACACCCGCCCGGTGACGATTCTCGTATAGGTAGCCCATACGGCATGCCCGCGCGCCCGATCTTTCACCCCTCCGCGGGCATCCCTGCCGACGGTCGATTGGCCACATCCGTGACAGTCAGTAGCCGCGTTGGAGTCAACCCATCGAGGCGCCCGTCACCGCGATATACCTCGAACCGGGCAGCCGATTCCGCCAGCCTGCCGATTGGCAAGTCGGCATCGTCGGCAGCAGGAGTGGCGATTTCATCGTCAACTACGGCGACGGTCAACACGCAACACCCGCGCGTGGGCGCGTCAACGGCCGCTGGAAGACCCCCAGGGGTCCGGGCTCATTGTCGGTGGGGGCAGCTATGGTGCGGCCGTCGGGACGATCGCCGGTATGGCAGCGAAGGACGTGGGCATGCGAAGCACAGCAGCTGCAGCGACGAACCCACCGGTAGGCGATGCGATGGTGTGGTGGAGCGCAGCCACAACTGCCCGGAGCGACGCGGTGTTTGCCCGCCGGCGTAACTGGCCCGGCCGACGCGCGGCCGCCGGCCCGGCCGGGGCGTCGGGGTGAGCCGGTCGTTGGGGGCAGAGTTGACGCTGACCGCTGCGGATGTGGCGCGGTTTTGGAGTCGGGTGTTGCGAACGGCGACATGTTGGGCCTGGACCGGCTCGGTCGGTTCTGATGGTTATGGGCGTTTTGCGGTGCGTCGGCCGGATGGCAGTGAGCGGGTGGTGACTCCGCACCAGGTGGCGGCTACGTTGGCGTTCGGGCAGATCCCGGCGGGGGCGACGGTAGTGCATGACTGCGATGTGCGGCTGTGTTGCCGGACCGGGGAAGGGCATGTGCGGATCGCCACTCAGCAGGAGAACGTGGCGCAGGCCGTCGCCCGGGGCCGGTTGTGCGGGCCTCGGCCCGGGATGGTGGATGTGCGCGGTCCGGCGGGGGAATCCCGCGCGATCCAGGCGGCGCTGACCGCGGTGTGGGTGGAGCAGCAGCGGGCGCAGCAGCAGGTGCTGGCCGAGGCGCTGGCCTCGGTGATCGCCGAGGGTGACCCGCGCGCTGGTCTGTACCCGATGTTCGAGCTCGAGGCAGTCACCGCACAGAGGTAGCAACGCTGGCGTAGCGGGCCGGCCCGACGGCCAGATGATACTCAACGAGTTGACGCGATGCGTCATTGTTGTGTTAGATGCAACGGCGGAGTTGGGTGAGTTGACGGGGTCGGTGTCGTCGCTTCTGCCGGGGAACGTGCGGCACTTAGCGCCGGAGGAGGCCGCGTTCGATGCGATGCTTCGCGGCTGGGGGTTGCAGCAGCGCGCCCGGTCGCTGAAGACGGTCACGATCCGTCTCAGGTCCGACATCGTGCGCCGGTTCGCCGGGTTCACCAACCAGTACCCGTGGCAGTGGACGCCCGCCGAGGTTGAGGCGTTCATCGCTGGTCAGGGCACGGCGGCGGGGACGCCGGTGGCACCGTCGACGGCGCGCGGCTACCAAAACGCGCTGCGGCTGTTCATGGAGTACCTCACCGATGCACGATACGGCTGGCCGGAGCACTGCGAGCGCCTGTTCGGCCAGGTACCGGCGCAGATCCTGCACGAATGGAACTCGACCCCACACGTGACCGACTACGAGGGGGATCCGCGGCGGCGTGCACTGTCCTACGACGAGGTTCAGGCCCTGTTCGACGCGGCCGAGGTCCTCGTCGAGCAGGTCCGAAGCCGCGGCCGTAAGGGCGAGCGAGCGGCGCACCGCGACGCCATCCTGCTCAAAACCGTCTACGCATTCGGGCTGCGGCGCCGAGAAGCGTGGGGGCTGGACGTGGCCGATCTTCGCCGAAACCCCCGGGTGCCGCAGTTCGGCCCGATCGGCGCCGTGTTCGTGCGGTGGGCGAAGTCCTCCAAGGGAAGCCAGCCCAAGCGTCGCACGGTGTTCCTGGTGCCGGAGATGGACTGGCTGGTGCCGATCATGCAGGAATGGCTCGAAGTGCTGCGCCCCAACCTGGGTGACCCGACGGTGCAAGGCTTGTGGACCACCGAACGCGGCGGCCGGCTGGCACTACGGGGAGTCAACGAGGCGTTCGTGGCCGCGCGTGACGCGGCCGGCCTGCCGCACGAGCTGGGCCTGCACTGCCTACGGCACTCCTACGTCTCGCACTTGGCCGAGTTCGGTTATCCGGAAAAGTTCATCCAGGACCAGGTCGGCCATACGACCGCGGCGACGACGGCGATCTACACGCATGTGTCCGACGAGTTCCGCAACCGCCTGCTACTGAGCTCGATGCAACGGCAGGCCGAGCGATGGGAAATGCCGCTGTGACCGTGGAGAAGGGCTTCCAGTGGAACCTGCGCCGCATGATGGCCGAGCGTGATCTTTACCAGACCACAGACCTGGTGCCGATGCTGGCGCAGCGCGGTGTGCATCTGTCCCGCGAGCAGGTCTACCGGCTGGTCACCCAGCCGCCGCAACGGCTGTCGATGGCTACCCTGGTGGCGCTGTGTGACATCCTCGACTGCGGCGTGGCCGAGCTGATCGAGCTGCACGACGTCGAGGTGCCCACGCAGGGCAGGACAGCCGCCGGTGCCGCCAGGCCGACGGTCCGCAAGACGACGATCCGCCGCCCGCCGGGACTGTGACGCCCTCTGCATCGTCCCAGCAGACCGCGGGCCAGCACCGCCGGATCGTCGAGGCGATCCTCGACCAGCTTCCCGCCGGCGCGATACGCCGCGTCGAAATCGTCAGGCTCGTCGCTGATCTTGGGCTGGGGTTCGCTGCTGCACGCTCGCTGGCGGACCACCTGGTGGGCCACCCCGACGGGCTGGCCAGCGGCCGCTCCGACGGGCCGCGGACGTGGCTGCACCTGCTGCGCCGGCTCGCCGACCGGCTGCCCGCACTGGTGGCCCACCCTCGGTGCGTGCGCTGCCGGCGCACCGAGGTAGCACTGCGGCGCGGGACGGACGGGCAACGCTGCTGCGACGCCTGCTACGCGAAGGGGCACGTCGCGGTCTGCACCCGGTGCGGTCAGGCCCGCCAGATCAATAGACGCGACCCCGACGGCGGGGCGATCTGCACCTGATGCGACCGTCGCGACCCCGCACGCTGGGAAACGTGCACCGGGTGCGGCAAGACCACCATCGTCGCGGCCCGCCCCGAAACGGGCCCACTGTGCCAGAACTGCCTGCCCAGGCGCCTGTACACCTGCGCCCAGTGTGGGCGGCCCGGCCTGCCGGCGCATGCGTTCACCGCCGCCGGCCCGATCTGCGGCACCTGTTATCACCGCGGCCGGGTCGTCACCTGCAGCCAGTGCGGCACGGTCTCCCCGTACGTGCGCATCAGGCCCGACACCGGCACCGCACTGTGCGACTCGTGCTGGCAGCCGACGCCGGTGGCATGCGCGGTATGCGGAATCGCGCAGCCGATCAAACGCGGTCGAGTCAGCGGTACCCCCCTGTGCGAGCACTGCCGCGCAAAAAGGCGAACCCGGCGGACATGCGTGGAATGCGGACAGCCCCGCGTGGTCAACATCCGGCTCCTGATGGGCAACGTCTGCAACCTGTGCTACGCGCGGCTACGGAACAACCCGGCCGTCTGCGCCGACTGCGGACACATCCGCCCGCTGATCGGCCGCAACGGCTCGGGTCAGCGGATCTGCGGGCCGTGCGCGGGGGAGAAGATCAGCTTCATCTGCCGGACCTGCGGCGGCTTCGCCGCGTTGTATGCCGACGGCAACTGCCCGATGTGCGTTGCCCGCCAGCGCGTCACGCAGCTCTGCTCAGCCGCAACCGGCAAGGTCCACCCCCAGCTGCAGCCCGTCGTCGACGCGCTCGATATCGGCGGCAGGCCCCGCTCCATCATCGGCTGGATCCACGATTCGGGCTGGTCCGAAACCCTCAGTGCGATCGCCCGCACCGAGGGTCGGATCACCCACCGCACCCTCGACGAGCTGCCACAGACCCCATCGGTCGCCCACCTGCGCGCCGTCCTCGTCCACTTGGGTGTGCTCGAGCCGCGCGACGAGGAGATCGACGGGACCCTGCCGTGGCTGAAGGACCTGCTCGGCGCGCAACCCGGGGCCATCGCCGCGGTGATCCAGCCGTACGCGACCTGGTCGGTGCTGCGTCGCGCCAGGCGCCGTACATCCACAGGAACCGGTGATGCCCGCCGCAATGCCCGCGCCCGCATCACGGCCGCCGTCGAGTTCCTCACCTGGGTGCGCGGCCGCGGGCAAACCCTGGACACCGTCACCCAACCCGACATCGACGAATGGCTCACCGCCGGAACGACCACCAGATACCTGCTGCGCGGGTTTCTGCTCTGGGCGCGCGCCCGCCGGCTCTGCGGCAACCTGGAAGTGCCCTGGCGGCAACGCCAACCGCCCGAGTCCTACCTAGACGATGGCCGCCGCCGCGATCTGCTGGACATCGCGCTGCACGACGCCAGCCACCCGCTGAACATCAGGGTCGCCGGCGCACTGGTGCTGCTGCTCGGACTCACACCCGCAACCATCGTGCAGATCCGGGCCGCCGACGTCACCCACCGCGACGGCCGCACCCACGTCCAGATCGGGCGACACCCCCTGGCCCTTCCCGGAACCCTCGGCCACCTCGTGGACGAGCTCGCCGCCCGGGGACCCGAGCCCCGCCACTCGATCATCGTCACCCGAAGCGACCCCAACCCGTGGCTCTTCCCCGGAGCCACCCCGCCCGGCCACGCCAGTTCCGGGCGCCTCGCCATTCAACTGAACAACCGGCTCGGCCTGCGGGTCCGCGACGCCCGCAACAGCGCACTGACCACACTCGCCCTGGATATGCCCGCCCCCGTGCTCGCCGACCTGCTCGGCATCAACATCGCCACCGCGATCCGCTGGAGCCGGCTCGTCAACCGAGACTGGACCGACTACCTCGCCGACCGCACCAAACAGGTCACCGCCACCCACCCGGCCGAGGCATAGCGCACCAGCGAATATGTGCACACCACCAATATTCGGAATCCGGACCGTCGACTACCGGCAGCGGACCGTCACGCCGCATCAGATCGCCGCCGTCCTCGCGGACGGGGAGATCGAGACTGGGGCGACGATCCTGCACGACTGCGACCTACGGCTCTGCTGCTCCGCAGCAGCCGGTCATGTGCGGGTCGCCACCCAATCGGAGAACATGCAACAGGCCGCCTGGCGGGGCCGCGCCGCCGGTCCCCGGCCCGGACTGGTTGACACCCGCGGGAAAGCGGGAGCATCCCGCGCGGTACAGGCCGCGCTCCGCACTGCGACCGACCGCAGCCCGGAAGGTCTGGCCCTGACGCTGGCGGAGGTTGTTGCGGCCGGTGATCCCCGGGTGGATCTCATTCCGCTGTTCTAGTTCGGTGACCGGAGCGTGCCATTGCAGCATCGACCGTTGCGACTGATCCCCGTCTGTGTCGGCGCCGTCATCGCGTTCGACGTCAACCGGCAGCGGAACCAGTCGGCGGCTGCTCAGTGTCCGGCTCAGGGGATGAGGACCTCTCGTCCATGGTGCCCGGGTAGGACTGCATCCTGACGGCGGTGTCGCCTTGCTTTTGCACCCACCTCCCCGCTCGCGGCGGCAACGCCGTGCGATCACCCCTCGTCCAATTGATGTCGACGAGATACGCCACACCACCGACGACCAGGACGATGAGGATGGCGAGCCAGAAGGGTGCGCCAAGTGATGCTGCGGCGGGGCCGGCGATGATCGCAAACACCATCCCGAGTGACGAGGGAACTCCAGTCGCGAATCGCTTCCGGGTGTCTGTCATGGGTTCATAGTGGCTGAGCCGCGGCCATTTCTGGCACCTCCGAAAGATGCCGAGCTGGGTCCAGTCGGGTGGTGATGCTGTGGCCGCGGCGAGGAGCCTGGGACTTCACCGATCACTGCAGCCACCCGTCATGGACAGGCGGTCGGCATCCCAGTGGAGCAGGGCTTGGATGTTGTAGATCATGTCGTCGGCCCGGTGCTCGGTGGCCTCGGCATAGAACTGGAATCCGCCGGTGCCTTGGGCGAATGGGTAGAGCCGCCCGTCGGGTGCGGTGATGACGATGGTGACCATCGTAGGGCCGGCCCGGTCGATCAGGTGTTGCCGGGCCAGGGCGGTGATGCCGGGGATCGTGTCGTGGGTGTCGGTGTGCAGGACGGTCCAGTCGACGGGATCGCTGTCGGGTGCCAGGACGTCGAGGCGGTAGCCGCTCATGGGGGTGTGCTCCTTCGCTCGGTGGTGCGGGTCGAGCGGAGCATCCCGCGAACTTGATTCCTCGAGCGAGTCGGACCGCCGGGATTGTGGACAACCCGCCGGCCTGTGCACAACGAGACGTGGGAAGGTCCCGCCCGACTCTGCGGGCGGGACCTTCCTGTGTGTCAGCGGCGCCGGGCCGGGGTGTGCTTGTCCGGCAGGATCAGCTCGGCCAGCTGGCAGACTCGCTCCCAGGTGGCGACCTGGTGGTCGAAGGCGGCCCGGTCGTAGACGGCCCAGGTGAGGTGGCCCATCTTGACGATCAGGCAGTCCCCGCGGGGCTGGACGTCGGGGGTGTCCCCGGCGGCGGCCCGGACTCCGACGGTGGGGGCGAACTGTCCGACCGGGGTGACCGCTAGGTCCCGGGTGGCCGGCAGCGACCCGGCGTAGATCGGGGCCGCGGTCTCGCTCCAGACCCGGCGGTATGCCTGCACCGTTGGCAGGTCGTAGAACCAGAGGATCACTCCGGCGAACGCGACGGTGATGTGCGAGCCCGGCCCGTCGCTGTCGTGGCTGTCGATGGTGACGTCCTGCCGGCCGACCAGGGACAGGGTGGCGGTGACGTGCTGGGCGACGATCTGCTTGCTCATGATGTTTCCCCTTCTCCTGCACCCGCTCGTTCGGCGGATGCGCGTAGAGGGGCGTGGGGTCGGGGTGGACTGTCAAGGGCGGAGAGCGGCCCCGGACGAGCTCGTCCGATCGGTGTTGACCTTCTCGGGGGAGCGCAGCGGAGGAGGAAGGTCGGCCCGATCGGACGAGCCGGCCGGGGCCTGCGTCCCTTGACCGGCCGGGCCCCCGACCCCACACACTCGGAGGCATCAGACGAATAAAAGGTGACCACCGACAGAGTCGTAGACCGGCGGCCGGCGGTGGCGACCGGCGGAAGGGTCCACCTTTCAGGTGTCGGGCGGTGACGGGCCGGGGTGGGCGGGTGGTGCGAAGCGCCGGCCGAACCCAGACGGTCCGGACCGGCGGGCGACACGCGACGCTATTGGGCGGCGGCGTCGAGGTGCTGATCCCCCAGGACGAGCCCGGTCGGTTTCGGCGGGGGTGTAGCCCAGGTCGACCAGGTGCCGCAGATAGCCGGCGCGGCCGATGTGGTGGGGGGAGCGGTGCGCATCGCGGGGGTAGTCGAACTCGTGGGCGGCAACGACGTAGGCCCACACCATCAGTGTCCGGAGAGTGGGCGGGGTGGCAGCGGCCACGACAGCCATCGGAGTTTCTGAGCCGAGGATGTCGGCCAGCGGCGCGGACGAGATCGAATGGTCATTGAGCCACCCGGTGACGGCCCGGTCGCGGGCAAGGATCTGATCGACGGCCCACGCAGTCATCTTCTGAACTGTCGCCTTGGTCTTGGCGGCGAGCAGGTCCCGGCAGAACTCGCGGCGCACGGTCTGCGCCGCGTCGGCCACCTTGTTGAGCCGGATCAACTCCCGCCGTTCGGAGCTGCTCGGTCTGTTCCGGTGTCTCGGACGACCGATCCGGTCGGCCACCCATGATGGTGCCGCCGTAGCGGGAAGGCGTGACCGTTGCCCTGCGGGTCCGAACACCCTTCCGAGAATTTTGAACATGGATGCAACGAAGTGGTGTGTTGCTGGGGTCTTTAGGGTGTGAGTGTATTGACCGGGAATGACCTCCCAGCATTGCTGGACGAATTGGGTGATCGTCCGTTGCGTGCCGCGTTGGCCGTGCACGCCTCACTCGAGGCAGCGCAGGACGCGGTTCAACAAGCATGTCTTCGGTACCTCGGGTACACCAAACGAGGTGGCTGCCCTGACAACCCTTCCGCCTTTTTTCTCGCCTGCGTGGTCAATGAGGCGCGTCGCGGATGGTCGCGTACGGCGAAGGATTCTCGGCTAGCGGACGTTCTCACCCGGTTTGTGCAGTCAGAGATTCCCGACACGGCCCAGCGCAGTGCCATAACGGTCGACTTGTGGTTGCAGATCCAGGCGCTTCCCGCTCAACAACGGGCTGCCTTGGGCATGAAGTACTACCTCGGCCTCACGAACAACGAGATCGCGGCCGCCCTGGAGTGTCGGCCAGCCACCGTCCGCAGTCTCATCCATCGAGCAATCGCCGCTCTCAGAAGGGTCCGACCATGAGGAAGACGACAGAAACAGACCCCACCCCAGCAGAAGAGCGTGAAATCCGCGCTGCCCTCGCCCTGGGTATTAACGACTTGGTGGCAGAGGGAACGGCGGCGCCCGGCCCGCGCAAGTCCGTGGCGGAAGCCGCAGCCACCGTCCGGCGCGGTGGACAGCGAAGCCTGCTCGTCGCCGCTGCGGCGGTGGCGGTACTCGGCGTGGCGATCGGAGCTGCAGTGCTAGGCACCAGCCATCGCAGCTCCAGCGACACGGTGGGCGCGCAACCACCATCCGACTCGGTAGCGTCGAACCTCCCTACAACAGCCGGCCATTTCGATCAGCCCAATACAGCACTAGCCTCGGGCTTTCATCGGGGTCGGGTTGTTGGTGTGTGTTGATCATGTAGAAAGGTGCTCTGACCTGCGAGGATTGGTCTGGTCGAGGGACCGTCCACGCACAGGATCAGGAGCACCTTTCTGG
>JAABUR0100010021.1_pt1 | contig 10516 bp, 9 predicted proteins | sample 5560091 | NCBI WGS metagenome assembly JAABUR01 (sample SAMN10711879, study PRJNA513375) | rock metagenome | isolation source: Antarctica rocks | place: Antarctica: Victoria Land, University Valley sud
GTACGTCGCGGGGACCCTCGGCCCCGAGCACGTGGAGACCGCACGCACCGCCGAAGCGCTGGGTTACTCGTGCGTGTGGGCGGCTGAGGCGTACGGCTCCGACGCACCCACGCTGCTGTCGTGGGTCGCTGCCCGCACCGAGCGCATCGACGTGGGCAGCGCGATCATGCAGATCCCCGCCCGGACGCCGGCCATGACGGCGATGACCGCGGCCACCCTCGACACGCTCAGCCAGGGGCGGCTCCGGCTCGGGCTCGGCGTGTCCGGCCCGCAGGTCTCCGAAGGCTGGCACGGGGTGCGCTTCGACAAGCCGCTGGCCCGCACCCGCGAGTACGTCGAGGTCGTCCGCATGGCGCTGGGCCGGCAGACCGTCACCCACGCCGGGGAGCACTTCCCCCTCCCACTGCCCGACGGGCCGGGCAAGGCGCTCAAGCTGACGCTGCACCCGTACCGGCCCGACCTACCGATCTACCTGGCAGCGGTCGGGCCGAAGAACCTCGAGCTGACCGGTGAGGTCGCCGACGGCTGGCTGGCGATCTTCTTCGCCCCCGAGCACGCCGAGGTGTCCATGGGGCCGCTGCGCACCGGGATCCACCGCGCCGGCCGCTCGCTCGCCGACGTCGACGTGACACCGACGGTGCCGGTGGTGGTCGGCGACGACCTCGACGCGTGCGCCGAGCCGCTGCGCGCCTACACCGCGTTGTACGTGGGCGGCATGGGCAGCCGCACCCAGAACTTCTACAACGCCCTGGCCAGGCGCATGGGCTTCGAGCAGGCCGCTCGAGAGATCCAGGACCTCTACCTCGACTCCCGCCAGCGCGACGCGATGGCGGCCGTGCCGCGGGAGCTGATCGACGCGACCGCCCTGATCGGCCCGCCCGAGCGCATCCGCGACCGGCTCGCGGCGTACGCCGAGGCGGGGGTCACGACGCTCAGCGTCGCGCCGGTCGGCCAGGACGCCCGCACCCGGGAGCACACGCTGCGTACGGTCGCGGAGGCACTCGACGCAGCCGGGCTGGGGGACTGACATGGAGTGGCTGCAGGCCATTGCCTTGGGCCTCCTGCAGGGGCTCACCGAGTTCCTGCCGATCTCATCCTCGGCGCACCTGCGGATCTTCCCCGAGCTGCTCGGCTGGGGAGACCCGGGCGCCGCGTTCACCGCGGTGATCCAGATCGGGACCGAGCTGGCGGTGCTGTTGTACTTCCGCCACGACATCTGGCGGATCGCGTCCGCGTGGCTGCGCTCACTGGTCAAGCCGGAGCTGCGTGGCCAGCACGACGCGCTGATGGGCTGGTACGTCATCGTCGGCTCGATGCCCGTCGTCCTCGCCGGCGCAGCCCTCAAGGACGTCATCGAGAGCGACTTTCGCAACCTGTGGATCATCGCGAGCACGCTGATCGGGCTCGGTCTGGTGCTCGGCCTCGCCGAGCGGGTCGGGCGGCTGGCACGTCCGATGGAGGACGTCGGCTGGCGCACCGCCGTGCTGATGGGCCTCGCCCAGGCGCTGTCACTGGTGCCCGGCGTCTCGCGTTCCGGCGCCACGATCAGCATGGGGTTGTTCCTCGGCTTCCAGCGCGAGGCCGCGACCCGGTTCGCCTTCCTGCTCGCGATCCCGGCCGTGGTCGGAGCGGGAGTCTTCGAGCTGCCGACCGCACTGTCCGGCGACAACGCGTTCACCGGGCTCGAGACGCTGGCGGCGACCGTCGTGGCCTTCGTGGTCGGCTACGCCACGATCGCGTGGCTGCTGCGCTACGTCTCGACCCGGTCGTACACGCCGTTCGTCGTGTACCGGGTGGGACTCGGCCTGGCCGTCCTCGCCCTGCTGTCCACCGGCGTGCTCACCGCCTGAGATCGGCACACCGTCACAGCCACCCCGACCGTTTGAAGGCGCGGAACAACCCGTACGAGAGGCCCACCATGAGCGCCAGCGCGTAGGCGTAGCCGTAGCGCCACCCGAGCTCCGGCATCCGCTGGAAGTTCATCCCGTAGATGCCGGTGACGAGGGTGGGTGCGAGGAAGAGCGCTGCCATGGCCGAGATCCGCCGGGTGTCGTCGTTCTGCTGGATGGAGAGCAGTGCAAGGTGCGCGGACAGTGCGCTGTCGAGCAGCGAGTCCAAGGAGTCAGTCGCCCGGATCAGGTGGTCGATGGCGTCACGGAAGAACGGCATGGCCGGCTGACCGACCCCGCCGATCTCGTTGCGTACGAAGCGGGTGAGCGGCTCGCGCAGCGGTGCCACGGCCCGGCGTACCTCGAGCACCTCGCGCTTGAGAAGGTGGATGCGCTCGGAGTCGCGGGTGCGCTCCTCGGAGAACACCGATCGTTCCACCTCCTCAACGTCGACCTCGAGCTCGGCGGTCACGTCGGTGTAGGCGTCGATGACCTCGTCCAGGATCGCGTAGAACGCAGCGAGGGGTCCCCGGCCGAGCATCGCCTGCTCTGCCTCCGCCCGGCGGCGCACGCCCTCCAGGGGCGCACCCTCCCCGTGCCGGACGGTGACGATGTAGCGGTGGCCCAAGAAGATCGCGATCTCGCCGGTCTCCACGGCGTCGCGGGCGTCCTCGTACCACAGGGTCTTCAGCACCACGAAGTTCCCGTCGCCGTAGTGCTCGATCTTGGGCCGCTGGTGGGCGTTGACGGCGTCCTCGACGGCGAGTGGGTGCAGGTCCAGCGCCGTGGCCACGTCGGCCAGCTCCGCGACCGAGGGCTCGTGCATCCCGAGCCAGACGAAGTCCCCGTCCTGCAGCCGTGACATGGTCGCGACGAGGTCGAAGCTGCTACCGGGATCGGGCAGCCGCTTGCCGGCCCGGTACACCCCGCAGTCGATGATCACGCGGGCCATTGTGCCATCAGCATCGCCGGTTAGGGTGCGGGCCGTGGCCACGATGATCCTCGTCCGGCACGGGCGCACGGCCGCCAACGCCGACGGCGTCCTGGCCGGCAGGGCCGCGGGGATATCGCTCGACGACCTCGGGCGGGACCAGTCCGCCGCGGTCGCCCGGCGCCTCGCCGTCCTGCCGCTGGCGCGCCTGGTCACCAGTCCGCTGCAGCGCACCGTCCAGACCGCCCAGGCGGTGGCCGCTGCCCAGGTCGCACCGGTGGCCCTCGTACGCGACAAGGGGTTCATCGAGTGCGGGTACGGCGCCTGGACGGGGCGATCGCTGAAGGAGCTGGCCAAGGAGCCGCTGTGGCGCACCGTGCAGGCGCACCCGAGTGCGGTCGTCTTCCCCGACGGGGAGGCGATGGCGGACATGATGAACCGGGCGGTGCGGGCGGCTCGCCGGCACGACGCCGAGGTGGTGGCCGAGCACGGTGACGACGCCGTGTGGGCCGCGGTGAGCCACGGCGACGTGATCAAGGCCGTCGTGGCCGACGCGCTGGGGCTGCACCTCGACGCCTTCCAGCGGCTCGTGGTGTCGCCGGCCTCCATCTGCGTGGTGCGCTACACCGGGCAGCGGCCGTTCGTCGTGCACCTCAACGACACCGGCGCTGACCTGTCCGGACTCCGCCCGCCCGCACGTCGCGGCCGTCGGCGACCCGGGCGGCGGCGCGGTGGTGACGCACCTGTCGGCGGTGGGACGTGAGTGCCACGCTCCCCTCACGTACGGTGCCGTCATGCTGATCCATCGCTACGACCCGCCGGAGCGGTTCGTCAGCGGCACCGTCGGGGAGCCCGGGGATCGCACCTTCTTCCTCCAGGCCCGCGAGGGGGCGCGCCTCACCTCGGTGGTCCTGGAGAAGCAGCAGGTGCAGGTCCTCGCCGAGCGCATCGACCAGCTCCTCGACCAGGTGGCCGCCGACGCCGGACCGGACGAGATCGCCGACCTCAGCGCCGAGCCGACGGCTGACACCGCACCCCTCGACCAGCCGATCGAGGAGGAGTTCCGGGTGGGGACCATGACGTTGTCGTGGGACGGCGAGGGCGGCGTCGTCGTCATCGAGGCGTTCGCGGTGACCGACTCCGACGTGGACTCCGACGTGGACTCCGACGTCAGCTCCGATGTGGACTCCGCTGCCGGGGACGCCGGCGAGGACGGGACCGAGGTCGAGGCCGACGAGGCCGTCGTGGTCCACGTGCGCCCGGCGATGGCCCGTGGTTTCGCCCGCCGGGCCCGCCTCGTCGTGTCGGCCGGGCGTGAGCAGTGCCCGTTCTGCGGCGGCCCGATGGACCCTTCCGGCCACCTGTGCCCTCGGTCCAACGGATACCTGCGTGTCGCTCTCGCCTGAGGCGGGATCCGTGCCTGCGGCACCCGAGCCCGCCGAGCAGACCGGCTGCAGCGGCGAGGAGCCCGACTCAGCGACGGTCGAGCGGGTGCTTGGCGCCGGCCGGCTGCAGGTGCAGGGCCGGTTGGTGTCGGCGTCCAACGCCACATTCCTAGCCCTGGCCGAGCTCGACGGGCTGACGCTCGAGTGCGTCTACAAGCCGGTGCGGGGGGAACGGCCACTGTGGGACTTCCCCGACGGCACGCTGGCCGGGCGCGAGGTCGCGACGTACGAGGTGGCGCGGCTGCTGGGCTGGGAGGTGCTTCCCCCGACGGTGCTGGGGAACGGCCCCTTCGGCCCCGGCATGGTCCAGCTGTGGATCGAGGAGGACCCGGACCAGGCACTGGTCGACCTCGTGCGTCCCGACGACGTCCCGCGAGGGTGGCTGCGGGTGCTCGACGCCCTCGACTCCCGCGACCGGCCAGTGAGCCTCGTGCACGCGGACGACCCGCGGCTGCGCAGGCTCGCCGTCTTCGACGCCGTGGTCAACAACGCCGACCGCAAGGGCGGCCACGTCCTGGTCAACAGCACCGGCAAGGTGCGGGGCTGCGACCACGGCGTCACCTTCTCGGTCGAGGACAAGCTTCGTACGGTGCTCTGGGGCTGGGCCGGTGAACCCCTGCCTGACGATGACCTCGAGGAGCTGCGGTCGCTCGCGGTCCGGCTGGCCGGGGACGACGCCCGGGTGCTGGAGCCGCTGATCACCGCCGAGGAGCGGAGCCGCCTGCGCTGGCGGGTGGAGCGGCTGCTGCGACGCGGGCGCCACCCACGTCCCACCGCCCACTGGCACGCGATCCCGTGGCCTGCCTTCTGAGGTCGAACGCACCCGGGCTGACGGACGCCGTGCCCTGAGACAACCCGCCGATAGGCTCGGGCAATGCAGTCGTGGTCCTCGCCGCCGGTGCCGTCGCTCGCCGACGCCGGGGCGGCGGGGCCGGTCCTGCACCTGTACGAGACCTCGCGGGGTCAGCTGGTCGATGCCACCCCGGACGGCGCGGCGAGGTTGTACGTCTGCGGAATCACCCCCTACGACGCCACCCACCTGGGCCACGCAGCGACGTACGTGGCGTTCGACCTGCTGCAGCGGACGTGGCGTGCGGGCGGCCACGAGGTGGTCTACGTGCAGAACGTGACCGACGTCGACGACCCGCTGCTGGAGCGCGCCGCGGCGACCGGCGTCGACTGGCGCGAGCTCGCCGAACGCGAGATCGAGCTGTTCCGCGCCGACATGTCCGCGCTGCGGGTCCTCGCCCCCGACGCCTTCGTCGGTGTCGTGGAGTCGATCCCCGTCGTGGCGCAGCTGGGGGAGGAGCTGCGCCGCCGAGGGGCTACCTACGAGCTCGAGGGCGACGTCTATTGCTCGGTGCGCGCCGACCCCTCCTTCGGCGAGGTCGGCGGCTACGACGAGGCCAGCATGCGCCGCCTGTCGGCCGAGCGCGGCGGGGACCCCGACAGGCCAGGCAAGCACGACCCGCTCGACCCGCTGCTGTGGCAGGCGGAGCGCCCCGGTGAGCCAGCATGGGACTCAACCATGGGCAGTGGGCGACCCGGCTGGCACGCCGAGTGCAGCGCGCTGGCCTTGCAGTATCTCGGCATGGGTTTCGACGTCCAGGGCGGCGGCAACGACCTCGTCTTCCCGCACCACGAGATGTCGGCGACCCAGGCGCAGCTGGCCTGCGACGAGCGCCCGTTCGCACGTGCGTACGTGCACGCCGGCATGGTCGGGTACGAGGGGGCGAAGATGTCGAAGTCGCGCGGCAACCTCGTGCTGGTGTCCGCGCTGCGTGCGGCCGGTGTGGACCCGATGGCGATCCGGCTCGCGCTGCTCGCACACCACTACCGCAGCGACTGGGAGTGGGACGACCGCGACCTCGACGACGCGGTCACCCGGCTGGCGCGCTGGCGGGCCGCTGCCCACGGCGGGGGCGATCCCGCTGGGGCGTTTGTGCTCGAGGAGTTGCGCGCGGCGCTGGCAGACGACCTCGACGCCCCTCGGGCGCTGGCCTGCGTCGACGCGTGGGCGGTCGCGGTGCTCGATGGCGGCGACCACCCGGCGGCCACCGACCGAGCGGGTGACGACCGCGGTCGTACCGGGGTCGCTGCGGTGCGTACCGCCGTGGACGCCCTCCTCGGTGTGGCCCTGTGACCTCAGCCGTCGGCGTCTCGGCGCTTGAGGTAACGCTCGAACTCCCGGGCGATGGCCTCGCCGCTCGCCTCGGGCAAATCGCTGGTGTCACGCGCCTCCTCCAGCGACTCGACGTACTCCGAGATCTCGGCGTCCTCGCTGGCCAGCTCGTCGACGCCACGCTGCCAGGCCTGCCCCTCCTCGGGCAGCTCCCCGAGCGGGATCGACACGCCCGCGAGCTCCTCGAGCCGCCCGATCAGCGCCAGCGTCGCCTTGGGGCACGGCGGCTGGGCCACGTAGTGCGGCACCGCCGCCCACAGCGACACGCTGGGGATGTCGGCCTGTGCGGCCTCCTGCTGAAACACCCCGTTGATGCCGGTGGGTCCCTCGTACCTGGATGCGTCGACGTCGAGCAGGTCCACCATGCGCGGGTCACTGCTCACCCCGCTCACGGGGATCGGCCGGGTGTGCGGTGTGTCCGCCAGCAGGGCACCCAGTGACACGATCATCCGTACGCCGGCGGCCTCGGCGGCGTCCACCAGCTCGCGGCAGAACGCCCGCCAGCGCATGTTCGGCTCCAGGCCGCGCACGAGCAGTACGTCGTGGTCGGCACCCACCGGGCGGGCGACGTACAGCCGCGTGGTCGGCCACGTGATCACCCGGCCGCCGCGCACGTCGCCGGACACGCTGGGCCGGTTGACCTGGAAGTCGTAGTAGTCCTCGGGGTCGATCTCGGCGACCAGCTGGGCGTCCCACGCCTCGACCAGGTGCTCGACCACACCGGAGGCGGCTTCCGCGGCGTCGTTCCATCCCTCGAAGGCCGCGATCATCACCGGGTCGACGAGGGCGGGCACGGACTCGTGTGCTTCCACGCCCGCCAGGGTACGGCCGCCGCTGCTTCTGGTGGTTCACCGACGCCCTCGTCCTGAACCACCACCCCGGGGCCACCTACTCCAACACCCGCTGAGATTCTGGACGAGTGACATCCGCCTTGCCCGCCGCGGTGCTGTGGGACCTCGACGGCACGCTGGTGGACACCGAGCCGAGCTGGATGGCCGCCGAGCACGCGCTCGCTGCCCGCCACGGCGCCGCCTGGACGCAGGCCGACGCCCTGGCCCTCGTCGGCAACGACCTGCGTGCGTCGGGGCGCTACATCGTGGACCGGATGGGCCTCACGATGAGCGTCGACGAGGTCGTCGACGAGCTGGTGGCCGCGGTGGTGGTCTCGGTGGAGCGCGCCCTGACCGTGCGCCCCGGAGCCCTCGCGCTGCTGGTCGCCCTGCACGCCGCGGGTGTGCCCTGCGCGGTCGTGACGATGTCATACGAGCCGATCGCCCGCTCGGTGGTGCGCTCACTCGGCGAGCACCTGTTCGCCGCGGTCGTCACCGGTGACGCGGTCAGCCACGGCAAGCCCCACCCCGAGGCCTACCTGGCCGCCGCCCGGGAGCTCGGTGTCGACCCACGCGACTGCGTGGCGATCGAGGACTCCCCGCCCGGTGCGGCCTCCGCCGCTGCGGCCGGCTGCCAGGTCGTGGTGGTGCCCCATCTGGTGCCGCTGGAGGCGCGACCCGGATGGACCGTGCTGGACACGCTGACGGGCGTCACGCCGCGCGACCTGCCGGCCCGCCAGGTGGAGGTTCGGTAACGACCCGGCTCTCCAAGCCTGTGCCAGTGCCCCCGGACGGGCTTTGCGGCCTAAGGTGCCCTCTCGTACGCCTCGTCGAACGGAAGCGGGACCCCCATGAGAATGCCCCTGCGTCGCCGCGGGACGCTGGCGACCGCCGCGGCCGCCGTCGCCGCACTCGGACTGTCCGCCTGCGGGAGCAGCGAGCCCCCGCCGAGCACCGACTCCGGCCAGGTGGCGAGCGAGGCCGAGCAGCAGTGCCAAGACCTCGCTGACAAGGTCGCCGACGCCCCCGACTCCGGTGCCGACACCTTCGTGTTCGCAGGCTCGGCCGACCCGGCCACGATGAACCCGTTCCACGCCTCCGACGGCGAGACCTTCCGGATCTCCCGGCAGATCTTCGAGGGCCTGGTCGGGGTCGACACCTGCACCGCCGACCCGGCACCGCTGCTCGCCACCGACTGGGCGCAGTCCGAGGACGGCACGTCCACGACGTTCCAGCTGCAAGAGGGCGTCACCTTCCAAGACGGGACGCCGTTCAACGCCCAGGCCGTGTGCGACAACTTCGAGTACTTCAACAACCAGCCCAAGGGACCGGCCCAGAGCGCCGACATCTCGTACTACTGGCTGACGCTGTTCAAGGGCTTCGAGGGCGGCGAGACCGAGAGCATCTTCGACTCCTGCGAGACCAACGGCGACACCGAGGTCACGATCAACCTGACCCAGCCGTTCGCCGGCTTCGTCGCGTCGATGTCGCTGCCGGCCTTCTCCATGCAGAGCCCGACGGCGCTGGCCAAGTACGACAAGGTGGCCGCCGGTGAGGACCCCACCAACAGCGAGTACGCCACCGCACACCCCACCGGCACCGGTCCGTACATGCTGCAGGAGTGGAACCGGGGCAAGGAGGTCCGCCTGGTCCGCTACGACGACTACTGGGGCGACGTGGCCAAGACGCCCAACGTCGTCGTTCCCACGATCGCCGACCCGGGTGCTCGCCGCGACGCCCTGCTGCGCGGCGAGATCGACGGCTACGACCTGGTCGCCCCGGGCGACCTCGCGTCGCTGGACGACAAAGGCATCCAGCTGGTGAACCGGCCGGCGTTCAACATCTTGTACCTCGGCTTCAACCAGGCCGTGCCCGAGCTGGCGGACATCAAGGTCCGGGAGGCGATCGCCCACGCCATCAACAAGGACGACATCGTGGCGCAGACGCTGCCCCCGGGCTCTGAGGTGGCGCAGGAGTTCATGCCTCCGAGCGTCAACGGGTGGACCGAGGACGTAGCCGCCTATGACTACGACCCCGACCTGGCCGAGCAGATGCTGGCCGACGCCGGCGCCGAGGACCTGACGCTGCAGTTCAACTACCCGACCGACGTCAGCCGGCCGTACATGCCCTCGCCGGAGGACACGTTCAACACCATCCGCACCCAGCTCGAGGCGGTGGGCATCACGGTCGAGCCGGTGGCCGACACGTGGTCCCCGGACTACCTCGACAAGATCCAGGGCACCGAGGACCACGGCATCCACCTGCTGGGCTGGACCGGGGACTACAACGACACCGACAACTTCCTCGGCGTGTTCTTCGGGGCGCAGACCAAGGAGTGGGGCTTCGACAACCCGGACATCTTCGACGCGCTGACGCAGGCGCGGCAGCTGCCCACCATCGATGAGCAGGCACCGGTGTACGAGAAAATCAACCAGGACGTGATGGACTTCCTGCCGGGGATTCCGATCGCCCACCCGGTGCCGACGTTGGGCTTCGGTGAGAACGTGCAGGGCTTCGTGCCCAGCCCGGTGCAGGACGAGCCGTGGAACCAGGTGGTCGTCGTCGAGTGATCCACCGCATCGCCTAGCCTCCGCCGGGACCATCCGCTCACCGCGGGTGGTCCCGGCGGGCGTCAACCCATCATCGGTCCGACCTGTGCGAGGGTGCGCGCATGCTCCGCTTCGTGATCCGGCGACTGGCCCTGATGGTGCCCACGCTCGTCGGTCTCTCGGTGCTGCTGTTCTTCTGGGTGCGGATCCTGCCCGGCGACCCGGCCCGCAGCCTGCTGGGGCAGCGCGCCACCCCCGAGGGCATCGCGGCGGTCAACGAGCGCTACGGCTTCGATCAACCGATCTGGCGCCAGTACCTCACGTACGTGAGTGCGCTGCTGCACGGGGACTTCGGGGCCTCGATCCGAACCAAGGAGCCGGTCCTCGGCGTCTTCCTCGACAAGCTGCCCGCCACCATCGAGCTGACGATCGTGGCGCTGGTCTTCGCGGTGCTGATCGGCATCCCGCTCGGCTACTACGCCGGCCGGCACTCCGGTGGTTGGACCGACACCGCCATCGTCTCCGGCTCGTTGCTGGGGGTGGTGACGCCGGTCTTCTTCCTCGCGCTGCTGCTCAAGTACGTGTTCGCGCTCCAACTCGGCTGGCTGCCCACCTCGCAACGGCAGGGCAGCCGCATCGACCCGGACCATCCGACCGGTCTCTTCGTGCTGGACGGGCTGCTCACGGGCA
>JAABUR0100010024.1_pt1 | contig 10511 bp, 9 predicted proteins | sample 5560091 | NCBI WGS metagenome assembly JAABUR01 (sample SAMN10711879, study PRJNA513375) | rock metagenome | isolation source: Antarctica rocks | place: Antarctica: Victoria Land, University Valley sud
GCATCGTCGAGGTCCTTCAGACGGGCGGCGTAGGAACCTCCATCATCGAAGGACCTCGACACCCATCAGCAACTGCCCCCGGCTCAGCCCGTCACGCAGGATCTACACCCTCGTTTGTGAAGAGCCACATTCCCTCGCCGCGGCTCCAGCTCAGGTGAGGGCGTTCCGACGGGACGGGCCAGCGGTGCACACAACAGCCAGCCGGATTCCGTGTGCACCGACCCGGATTCCCTCGATCCGGTCGATCCGCGCCGACATGCATCGGCCCCCGGAGAAACCCCGGGGGCCGGTGCGGCGAATCGCCGGAGCGAGGATTCGACAGAAGTGCGGAGCAGCCCGTCAGCCGACGGCCAGCACAGGGATCGGCCCGCGGGCACCGGCGCCGCCACCGTACTGGCCGACTCCGCCGCCACTCTGCTCGACCAGGCCGAGCACGCTGGCCAGTCTCCCCGTCGACTCCTGGACATCGTCGACGGTACTGACGACACCGCTGCGGCCGGCGTCGCCGCGGACAGCGCCGACGGCGCCGCTGGGTGCCTCCGAACCGGTGCGTCCGGCCAGCACTGCGCCACCGGACGCCTTCTTGAGCTGAGCCGCCATGTCAGCGATCATCGTCGCCCGGTCGGCTTCCGAGCCGACGGCGGCGGTGCCTCCGGTGAGCACCACCACCAGCCGGCCCGGCGTGAGCGACCCGCTCGCGGTGACGAATCCGGCCGCGGACAGCGCCGACATCGCAGCGGTCGCTTCGGCCGGCTTGGCGGTGGGCTCGCCGGTCTGATCGGTCAACAGCACCGAGCCCAACAGCGACCCGGCCATGGTTCCGGCCGATGACACCTCCGGCAGTTTCGCCCCAGCTGGTAGCGACTTGGCCAGCAGCGACTGCAGCTCAGCCGACCGGGTGGGGTCGGTGAAGTCGGCCGTCAGCTGCAGCTGGGCGCTCACCGTCGCGCCCGCCCTGGCCAGCAGCCCCGCCACCGCGTCCCGGTCTCCGGGGTCGGCGTCCGAGGTACTGATCAGCACCACTGTCGCCTTCGGTAGGGTGCCCCGTACCGCGAGCGCGCTGACGTCGCCGGCGAACCGCTGGTCGTCGGTCACCTGTTTGGCCAGTTGGTCGTGCTGCTGCTGGAGTTGGTCGCGTTGGCCCGTCAGCTGGGCCCGATCGTCCTGCAGGCCGACGAGTATCGGCGACTGCACCTTGGTGGCGCCCAGCACGATGCCCAGTGCCAGCGCCAAGAAGACGGCCGCGACGGTAACGATGTGATAGCGCATGGAGATCATCAGAAGAGCCCCTTGACCCAGTCGACGAAGTTGTTCCAGGTGGTCTGCGCCAGGTCGGCGTAGGTGCCGGAGACATCGGAGAAGTAGACGGCGACGGCAGCGGCGACCAGGGCGGCGAGCAACAGCACCAGCACCACCCACCAGGACACCTTCGGGCGGTACAGCTTGGCGACCGCCGGCGCCTCCACGATCTTGTCTGCCACCCGCATCCGCACCAGGAAGGTCGACGCGCTGGAACCGCGCCCACGGTCCAGCAGCTCGGTCAGCGATGCATGCATGCCGACCGTCACCATCAGCGATGCCTCGTGCGCGTCGGCCAGCAACAACGCCAGATCCTCCGACGAGCCGGTGGCCGGGAAGGTGACGGCACCGATGCCGAGATCCTGCAGCCGCTCCAGCCCGGGCGCATGGCCGTCGGTGTGCGCCGGGATCACCACCTCCGCCCTGCTCCGGAGGGTCTCGTCCTCGATGCGGTTGGGGTTGCCGACGATGACGTCCGGGGTGTACCCCGCCTCGACCAGTGCGTCGGCCCCGCCATCGACGCCGATCAGCACCGGACGGTAATCGGAGACGAACCTGCGCAACGACTTGAGTTCGGCGCGAGTGTCCGGCGAGCCGGCAACGATGAGCGCCGGCTTGCCCGTCATGTCGGTGGCCAGCTCCGGAATGCCGACACCGTCCAGCAGCAGGGTGCGCTCCCGCTTCATGTACTCGATCGCGTTGGCCGCGAACGCCTCGAGTTGGGCCGACATTCCCGCCTTGGCCTCGATCATCAGATCGGCGACCGACTCCGGGGTGTGCTCGACGCCGGATGCGATCTCCTGATCCCCCGCGTACAGGGTTCCCTCGTGCAGCCGGACCCTGGCGCCGTCCTTCAGCCGGACGAACACCCGGTCGCCGACCTGATCGACCAGGGGGATCCCCGCCGCCACCAGAATCTCCGGACCCAGGTTCGGATAGCGACCTGAAATGGCCGGGCCGGCGTTGACGACGGCGGTGACATCGGCCTTCACGAGGGCATCCGCGGTGGCCCGGTCGATGTCGGTGTGGTCGAACACGACGATGTCGCCGGGGCCGACATGGCCGATCAGCGTGTCACTGCGTCGAGCCACTCGTGCGATGCCTGTGACGCCTGGTAGCGCCTGAGGCTGGCGGGACAGAAGTTTCATGCTTGCATGGTCCCAGCATGCGCCCGCCGATCGGTGGAGGCGGGGTGGCGGCGCAGGCGCGTGTCGTCATCGGCCGTCGGATCAGCGCATGCGGATCAGCGCAGGCGGATCAGCGCAGTCGGATCAGCGCAGTCGGATCAGCGCTGAACGCGGGCAGCGCCCAGCAGGTCTGCGGCATGCGCCAGCGCGGATCCGCTGTCGGTACCGCCCAGCATCCTGGCCAGCTCGGCGATCCGCGTCTGCCCGTCCACCGGTTTCACGCTGGACGTTCCGACGGTGCCGTCCGCCGCCACGTGGACCACGTACTGCCGGTCGGCGAATGCCGCCACCTGGGCCAGATGGGTTACCACGATCACCTGATGGCTCTGCGCCAGGCCGGCCAGCCGGCGACCGATCTCGGTGGCCGCCCGGCCGCCGACTCCTGCGTCCACCTCGTCGAACACCAACGTGCCCACGGTGTCGGCTCCGGCCAGCACCACTTCCAGCGCGAGCATCACCCTGGACAGTTCACCGCCGGAGGCACCCCTACCGATCGGCAGCTCCGGAGCCCCCGGATGTGCCGTCATCAGCATCTCGACCTGATCGATGCCGTCCGGACCGGCGTGCACCAGCTGCCGCCCTGCTGTGACGCCATGTCCGGTCGTCGGTCCGAGCAGCTCAACGGTGTCCGGACCCGGCGTGGTAGCGCTGCGCCGGGTGACGTCGACTCGCACTGTTGCCCGGCCCATCGCCAGCGACGCGAGTTCCCCGGTGGTCGCTTGCCCCAGTTCGTCGGCTGCCACAGAGCGCTGGTCGGAGATCTCAGTGGCCAGCCGGCCCACCTCGGCGCCCAGTGCATCGACCCGTTCGCGCATCGCTGCAAGCGCCTGTTCCGACGAGTCGAGCGTTTCCAGCTCGGTCCGAGCGGCCTCGGCCCAGGCCAGCACCGCGTCGGTGTCCGGACCGTACCGGCGGGCCAGATGACGCAGGACAGCCTGCCGGGACAGCGTCTGCTCCAGGCTGCCGGGGTCGGAGTCCAGCGCCTCCAGATAGGCGGACAGTTCGGCCCCCACCTCGGTGAGCACCGCCAGCGCCTGCTGGAGCGCCGGCTCCCAGCTGGACAGGCGTGGATCCTCGCTGCCGGACAGCCGACGTCGTGCCGTCTCGACCAGCGCCACCGCGCTCGGGGTGTCGTCGGTGGTCTCGGCCGTGAACGACAATGCGGTCAGGGCCCCGGTGGCCGATTCGCGGAGCCCGTCGGCGTTCTCCAGCCGTCTGACCGTGGCGTTCAGCTCGGCGTCCTCGCCGGGCAGCGGGGCGACGGCGTCGATCTCCTGCAGCCCCATCCGGAGCAGTTGTTCGCGCTGCGCGAGTTCTCGGGCCCGTCCGATCCGGTCGGCCAGCTCGGCGACCGCGTTCTGCCACCGGTCCCGCGCCTGCCGGTAGTCGGCTACCCGCTCGGTCAGGCCGGCGAACCGGTCGAGCACCGCGCGCTGCGCGGCCGGCCGCAGCAGCGAGATGGCCTCCGATTGTCCGTGCACCGCGAGCAGCGGCTCGGTGAGCTCGGCCAGCACCGCGAGCGGTGCGGATCTGCCTCCGACGTGGGCCCGTGACCGGCCGTCGGCGGACACGGTCCGGATGCAGATCACCGTGCCGTCCTCGTCGGCGGAACCGCCGGCCGCCTGGACCGCACCGTCGAGTGCCCGGGCGACCGGCGCACCCGGCGGCAGGTACCAGCGGGTCTCGACCACCGCCCTGTCGACACCGCTGCGCACCCGGGCAGGGTCGGCTCGTCCGCCAGCCGCTAGGCCGAGGGCGGTCACCACCATTGTCTTTCCGGCACCGGTCTCGCCGGTGACGACGGTGAACCCGGGATGCGGCTCGATCACCGCCTCGGCGATCACTCCCAGGCCGGCGATCCGCAGCTCGGTCAGCACGGTGGCGCCGACGGCTCGCCGCGAGCACACTCAGTGGTGTTGCTCAATGCCGCCGGTCCCGCCAGCCGTGGACCGGCAGGTCGAACTTGCGGACCAGCCGGTCGGTGAACGGTTCCTCCCCGAGCCGGACCAGCGCAACCGGTGTCGAACCCCGGCGCACCTGCACCCTGGCGCCGGCCGCGATACTCACCGTGCGCCGGCCGTCGCAGGCCAGCACGGCGCCGTGACCGCCGGGATCGAGGTGGATGGTGACGGTCGAATCGGGGCCGACCACGGCTGCCCTGGCGAACAGCGCATGCGCATTGAGCGGCATCACCAGCAACGCCTGAACCGCCGGCCAGAGCACAGGACCGCCGGCCGAGAATGCATAGGCGGTGGAACCGGTCGGAGTGCAGACCAGGACACCGTCGCACCCGTATGCGGAGAGCCCGCGCCCGTCCACCTCCACCACGACATCGAGAATCCTTTCCCGCGTTGCCTTCTCGATGCTGATCTCATTGAGGGCCCAGCTGGAGTAGGTGCCGATGCCGTTCAGGTGGACCGTGACGTCCACCGTCATCCGGTCGACGGTGCGGTACCGCCTGCCGATGATCGCATCCAGTACCTGGTCGATGTGGTCGGCGTCTGCCTCGGCCAAGAACCCCATTCGGCCCAGGTTCACTCCGAGCACACCGACTCCACGGGGTCGTGCCTGTTCCGCTGCCCGCAGCAGGGTGCCGTCGCCGCCCAGGGCCAGGACGAGTTCGACCGGCGATCCGTCGGCGACCGGCAGTGCCAGGTCGGGCGCCTCGTCGGCCAGCCCGACGAGTTCGACGCCGTCGACGGCCAGCCGTTGCCGGACCTGCCGGACGATGTGGTTGATATCGGCCCGGCCGGTGTGCGCAACCAGCAGGACGAATCGCCGCGGACCGGCGGCAGCCGGATCGACCCCCGACCCGACGGGTGACTGCAGCGCCGCACCCGGCTCCGCGCCGTCGCCGTCGGCCGAGGGCCCGCTGGCCTGCTCGGTCATGCCGGGCCTCCGGCCACGGCTGCCGCGATCCGTTCCTGCACGGTCGGCTGTCCGGTGCCCCTGCCGGCCTGCGGCGCGCAGACCTGCACGTCCTCGCTGCGCAGGTGCACGAAGTATTCGACATTGCCGCTGGGCCCGGGCAACGGCGAGGCGGTGACGGCGGCCAACCCCCAGTTCAGAGCCGCGGCGGCGGCCACCACACCGGCCACCGCGTCGGCACGCAGTGCCGGATCGCGGACCACACCACCGGCGCCGAGTCGCTGTCTGCCCACTTCGAACTGAGGTTTGACCATCAGCACCAGATCGCCGCCCGGGTCGGTGCACGCCAGCAGGGCGGGCAGCACCAAGGTCAGCGAGATGAACGACAGGTCGGAGACGGTCAGCTGTACCCGACCGCCGATGACGTCCGGGGTGAGGCTGCGCACGTTCGTCCGGTCGTGTACCCGAACCCGATCGTCGTTCTGCAATCGCCAGATCAGTTGGCCGTACCCGACATCGACGGCGACCACTTCGGCGGCCCCCCGGCGGAGCAGCACGTCGGTGAACCCTCCGGTGGAGGCGCCGGCGTCCAGACAGCGGCGACCCCGTATCCGGACATCACCGAAGGCGTCGAGCGCACCGATCAGTTTGTGCGCTCCGCGGGAGGCCCAGTCCTCATCCCCGACATCGGGTTTCACCACCAGCGGGGCGTCTGGGTCGACGGCCGTTGCCGCCTTCACCGCGGTCTGGCCCGACACCGTCACCCTGGCCGAGGCGATCAGCTCGGCGGCATGTTCCCTGGATCGGGCCAACCTGCGCCGGACCAGCTCGGCGTCCAGTCGGGCGCGACGCACATCAGCCACCAGGGTGCTGGGCGGACGCTGCGACACCGTCGACGTCGGTCCCGGCGAGCGCCGATGTCAACGCGGAGTGGATCCGCGCGTATATCGCCGGTTGCTCGTCCACAGGAGCGGATTCCAGCGCATCCAGGTCGGCATCGGCCGATGCAAGCGGATCGATGGCGGCAGATCGCGAGTCCACGGTGTGGTCCCCTCCGGTTTCGGCTGACCGCTGAGACGGGAAGTCGTTCGCCTCCACGCTAGTGCAGTCCGGCTGGTCAGCCTCCGTCGGCGCGGGGGGCCGGCTCTGCGGAAATGCCGAGTCGGATCAGCGCGGAGGCCGCCGCCGAATCGCCGGCGAACACCCGTGGGAGGAGGTGCGGCTCATGCCATGCGGCCGCCAGCAGCAGCGCCAGGGCCCGCAGCGTGACACCGTCATCGCCCGGGCTGATGTCCGCGGGGCCGGCCGACAAGGTGAGCCGGCCGGCATCGGCGGTGACGGTCCACTCGGCGGCCGGCGCATGCTGACTGTGCTCGGTGGGGTGGGTCCGGGGTCCGCCGCCGGCAGCGGAGAGCGCGATGACCAACTCGGCGTCGACCAGTCCGCGCAGATCGAAACTGACGTAGCTGGGACGCCGGTTGACGGGTGCCGTCAGCAGATCCGTTGCGGTGTTGACTCCGGTGAGCGGCATCAGCGACGGCAGGCCGGCCGCTGCGGCCGCCTCGATGTCGGTGTCCAGCCGATCCCCCACCACCAGCGGCCGTTCGGCGCCACACCGGGCTATGGCAGCGTCCAGCAAGGGACGGGCCGGCTTGCCGGCCACCCGCGGCCGCAGCCCGGTGGCAGCGGTCAGCGCGGCCACCATGGCGCCGTTGCCCGGCAGCAGCCCACGATCGGTGGGAAGGGTGCTGTCGGTGTTGCAGGCGACCCAGTCCGCCCCCGACCTCAAGGCGATGCAGGCTTCCGCCAGTTGCCGCCAACCGGTCTCGGGTGAATGTCCCTGCACCACCGCCACCGGTGCGTCGGCGGCCGACCGCACAGGGCGAAGTCCCGTGGCGGCGACGGCGTCATACAGGTAGGGCGCACCGACGACCAGGACCGCGGAGCCGGCCGGATGCGCGGCCGACAATAGATCGGCGGCCACCTGCGGAGAGGTGAGCACTTCGTCCGGGACGGCCTGGATGCCCATCGTCACCAGTGACGCGGCCACTTCCTCGGGCGGCCGGGAGGCATTGTTGGTGACGAAGATGGTGCTCATCCCGGCTGCCTTCGCCGCGGTCAGCGCCGCCGGCACATGATCGATGACGGTGCCACCGAGGTACACAGTCCCGTCCAGGTCCAGAAGTGCCGCGTCATGGCTGTGGGCTAGCGAGGTCACGACCTGTCCGGGGGGTCGCCGGTACTGGTGCTGCCCCGCACCGGTGGACTCTGGCGGTGAGGGCCGGCGGATTCATCTTCTCCCGCCGGGCTTTCCCGGCCGCTCGACAGAGGTGCGGTCCGGATCGGTGGTTCGGTTCCTCCGGCCGCTGAACTGTCCGCCGGGACATGATCACCCGCGTCGGCCAGTTCGGCGATGCGTTCCGCGGCGTCGGTGTCCTCACCGGCGTCCGCGTCGTATGCCTTCATGAACCACTCGAGCGCCTCGGCGCGGCGACCGGCGCCCGCCAGCAGATCCGCGTAGGCATACAGCAGCCGGGCGTCGGCATCCTCGTCCCGGACGCCGGATTCTTCCAGCAGCACTAGAGCGGCATCCAGTTGTCCGAGATCGGACCGGGCGCCGGCGACGACGATCGTCATTTCGATGGCGCCATCCTCATCGAGCTGATCGGCCTCGGCCGAGCGGGAAAGCTCGATCGCCTTCTCCGGGTGCTGCAGGGCCCGTTCGCAATCCGCCATCACCGCGAGATGGCCGGGACCACCGCCCATCCGGCGAGCTGCCCGCAGCTCGGAGATCGCCTCGGACCATTCGCCGGCCCGGTACGCGACCAGCCCGACGGTCTCCCGGACCACCGCGATCCGTCCGCCCTTCGACCTCGCGGCACGGGCGTGCCGCCACGCCAGTTCGGGTCTCTCGTCGGCCAGCGTGCCGGCGGCGACCAGGTGCACAGCGACGAACTCGGCGCCTTCCTTGCTCAGCCCGCGCAGGTCACGGCGGACGTCCGGGGCGAGATCATCGACCTCGGCCCACTCCGGGATTTCCGGCCACCGCTCGCCGATCTCGTCCTCGCGGACCCTGGAGCCACGATCCGGTTCCCGACGTGCAGGACGGTCGTCCTCACGCCGGATCCCGCCCTGCCCGCGCGGGTAGGAATCCGTCCGCGGCCTGGAGGGCGAGGATGCTTGACGAGTCTGCGGCCGCTCTCCGAAGCCGGCGCTCAGATCTCCGCCGAACGGTGTGCGCCGCTCACGATCCGGCTGAGGCCGCCGGAACTCCCGCGAAGAGCGATCATCGCGAGCCGGTCGAGGACCGCCACGGTCGGCACCGGGCTCGGCCCGGTCCGCACGCCGTTCGTCACGGCGTCCTTCGCGAGGCGCGGCACGACGTTCATCCCGGAGCGGGCCCCGATCACGCCCCTGCTCGCCGTCCTGACGCGGCGCCCGAGCATCGCGGGACGTCCGCTGATCACGGCGGTCATCGCGGCGCGGGCCCACGAGACCATCCCGCTGTCCGGATCGAGCCGGCGCCCGACCTGCACGACTGGCGCCGTCATCGCGCGGGTCGTCAACCGGTTCAGCACGGCGGTCGTCACGACGGACGTCACGACGGTCGTCGCGGCGCGGGGCGTGTCGATCGCGCGGTCTGCCGGTCTGTCCCGACCGATCATCACGAAGCGCGCGATCATCACGCCGGTCATCGCGGCCAAGAGCGTGTCCATCGCGCGGCCGGCCGGACTGTCCCGACCGATCATCACGAAGCGCGCGATCATCACGCCGGTCATCGCGGCGCGCGCCGCGAGGGTCTCCCTGTCCGCGGGACCGAGCCGGGGTCCGGTCATCACGAGGCGACCGATCATCACGCCGATCATCAGGCGACCGGTCATCACGCCGCTCGTCGCGCCGGCCATCAACGCGCGGGCTGCGAGCATCCCTTGGACTGTCGTACTGACCCGCTGTCCGACCATCTCCGGGCACCAGATCGTCATGGCGATCGTCGCGGCGAATACCACCACCGTCGCGCTGCCCGCTGTACTGCCCCGCCGGTCTCGAGTAACGGTGCCTTTCACCCCGCGAACTCTCGGACCCCTGAACGCGGTCGTTGCGAGCCGCCGCATCGGGTCGCGAACGATCGGCGCGAGCCGATCGATCGGCGCTGCGGTCGGCCCGCTCTCCGACGACGCCGCGGTCACCGTCATTCGGGCGGCGCGGCCGGTCGTCCTGGCCGCCTCTCGGATCCGGTCCGGCCGCGGCTCGGCGGTTCTCCACGCCGTCCCGACGGCGGCCTGCCCAGGGTGCGGTCCTAACGCCCGCGGCGTCGCGGCGCCCGTCGCCGCCGGCGCGCGCCGGCGGCCCTCCACGACCCTGGGCATTCGGACTGCCGTTGCGTGGGGCCTCGCCGTCCGTGCTCACCAGAGATCCCCTTCGCCAATTTTGCCACGGGCATGTGTCGATGCAGCATGTGTCTGTGCGGGGGCCCGCCGAAGTGCATTCCGGGTGCCTCCGCACGCGGTCCGGCGGCTCGGCCACCCGCAACTCCGGCCGAGCAACGCCTGCCTTTGTTCACTCTTCCACATCGCGGCATGCGATGTCTGTGCCTGCTTCGGCGCGGGTATCGCCGACGGTCGCGGAGCCGCACGCCACACACGCAAACACAAAAGGGGGACCCGAGTCGGGTCCCCCTTTTGGGAATGAATGTCCGGCGGCGACCTACTCTCCCACACCGTGGCCGGTGCAGTACCATCGGCGCTGAAGGGCTTAGCTTCCGGGTTCGGAATGGGACCGGGCGTTTCCCCTTCGCTATGACCGCCGTAACTCTATGGAATTTCGGGTCGTAATCGTACTCAGCACGCCTGACGATCACGGTCACCCGTATCTCCAGAGCTGCACAGTGGACGCGTAGCATGTTTGTGGTAAGTCCTCGGCCTATTAGTACCGGTCAGCTGCACACGTTGCCGTGCTTCCACTTCCGGCCTATCAACCCGGTGGTCTAGCCGGGGGCCTTACCCCACAAAGGGTGGGAGTCCTCATCTTGAAACGAGCTTCCCGCTTAGATGCTTTCAGCGGTTATCCCTTCCGAACGTAGCTAACCAGCCGTGCTCCTGGTGGAACAACTGGCACACCAGAGGTTCGTCCGTCCCGGTCCTCTCGTACTAGGGACAG
>JAABUR0100010027.1_pt1 | contig 10509 bp, 14 predicted proteins | sample 5560091 | NCBI WGS metagenome assembly JAABUR01 (sample SAMN10711879, study PRJNA513375) | rock metagenome | isolation source: Antarctica rocks | place: Antarctica: Victoria Land, University Valley sud
CTCTGTTACATGCATGTCCGCAATGGGAATGGAAAGATGCGACAGACCGAGAGCACGTGAGCACCTTCTCTGCATACACCAGGACGATTCGGGTTAGTATCTTTATGCACTCTTCACGTGATCCAATGGATTTCTCTGCATCATCACATGCTGTTCCTCAACTGCGTGTGGATGGACTGCAAGCTTAACGTTGAGCTGCTTGATGAGCGGATGTCCTCCATGGCTTGTCTCGGTCGACAGGTTATTACCTTCCGGAATGCCTTACAGACCGATATCGGCTAGTGTCTTTTGTCAAGCCACTATAAGGTAAGTAAAGGTAAAGCGCTACAAATAACGGTCGTCGTTGGGATCTGTCAGGTGACCACACCAAGTACCTTGATGTACGAGTGAGTACCTAAGGTAACAGTAGATGGAGTTGAGAGTTAGGTGCCATTTGGTTAGGAACCACATGATAGTCGATGACGGGCATACATAGAACTATCTACTCCATTCTCTTCGGTCTTGAGCGGATCCGACTTGGTCGGAGCCATTCCTACCTTACCTTACCTACATTCAACAATGCCCTCCATCTGATCTCTGTTTCTTCCAATCCATTCCTCGAACACACAGCCAGTCTCTCCAGTCTCTCCGGTCTAGCCCCCGGTGCCATCCCCCATTGAGCCCCGCACTCCCGGACGGCCAATCAGCGCAAAGCAGGCTAAGGTCAGTCCCCCCCTAAGACTTTCGATAAACATGTGACCTTCTGCATCCGCATCCGCATCCCATCATCAACCACCCCCCCCCCCCCAACACCAACGGAATCCTGGAATACATTAGAGAAGGGAAGAGATGAAGAAAGGAAAACTGTCGTGAGAATCCAAGGACTCTCCTTAGCAACAGAGATTACCATCTGAAGCAAATCATCAACACCCCGCACTTCCTGTGCTTTCCAGCGCAATTTTCCTGCTCCCAGACCAATTTAAGCTCCATACCTTACCTACCTCCCCTCCCTCGAACCCCCCCCCCCCCCAAGTCTTAGTATTTAGCTTGCGTTTATCGATATCAGAATATCAACGTCCAGAACGGGCGCGTGATACAGTAGCTGGTAAGTATTTCTACATTCTTCGTTCCGGAAATATCCTGCCCTTGTCCTGTTACGCTGTGCTATCAATTTAATTCTCTGCACACCATCTTGAGGTGCCCCGAAAACAGTGATCTCTAGTGTGGGGCTCTATACAACCCTTTACCCCAGATACGACCCAACATGACCGCCCGCTGTCCACAATGAGCCTATCAACTCATCAATCGGAAGTTCCCAAGCAAAACCCCCATCCTGGGTAGTCGGTGAGATTCAACGGAAGCCTTGGCGCTGTTCGATTGACAGAGCAGGACGCGCTTTGATTTCATCTGGCTCCGCATGCTTGCATGACTCGTGACACCTCGATAATGGACCACGTGTTGAACGACTGCTGACCTTGGGATTCGATAGAGCTCATAACAAGTCCATTCAAAAACGGTCCGCGCAAACTCCTGCACGGTTGCGGGCCCGATTCCTACCCGACCAACAGTCTAGGAACTCAAAGAAGACTGCAGACCAGTCAAAGACATATTTGCTTCTCGTTAACGGGTACTGGAAACCAGGTACGCTGCCGGCCACGAACCCTTTTCGCAGAGGGTGTTCGTCTCGCAGTCCGGGGAAGAGTGTCACACAAAAGTGCCACTGCGCACCGAGCCGCTTCGTGTAACGAGGCCTTTTCGGTATAAACCTTTCGATCGCCTCATCTGGTACAAGCCATCTCAAGTGGGCGACTTGGCCTGTTCCACCTGGTTGCACAGGACGATCCGTTTGGCCACTGTTACCGGCGCCATGTCTGATCACATGGGTTTTCCGGGGCAGCAAGAGAACGGCGAACCAAGCGTACAAGAGAGGGCAGCAAGTGCGGTAGAGCATGCGTTGCAGGAGCTGAAAGCATCGAACAAGCGCAAACGCAACGTCTCCGATCATCATGGTGCCGATGGGAAGCACTTGGGCTCGAAACGTACATCATCATCGAACAACGTGAACGGCAACAACCACGAAGCCAACCAGCTATCAAATTCCCTTTTCTCCGACAGCCTGCGCGACTCGCCCAACTCCCACGACTTTAGTGCTCTATCTCAACAGCTGGCTCGACATGTTGCAGGCGTAAACCAGGGTCTGCCAGACGGCTCCAACCCAAGCTCGACAGCCGCTGCGGCACTTGCTGGAATAATGCCACAGTTAACCGTACCTCAGCCGACCGAGCTGTCTTTTGCCAGCACTGCTTCAGGAACCGATAGAGACCAGCAGCTTGATTCCTCCTTCGATATAGGCGGGCAGAACGATGGTCAAAATCAGCACACACAGGGGACTCCATACAATCTCGGATCATTTCAAGGAGGTACAGCGGCACAAGTCCAAGCCGCAAGAGAGTCATCGAATGGCGGCGGCAACAAGCCACCAGTAGGGTCAGAGGAGTGGCATAAGGTTCGAAGAGACAACCACAAAGAAGGTGAGCTTCCTCCAAGCTCTCATTGCTTTGGTCATCACTGATGGAATGGCTTAGTTGAGCGAAGACGTCGGGAAACGATCAACGAAGGTATCAACGAAATAGCGAAGATAGTCCCCGGATGCGAAAAGAACAAGGGCTCCATATTACAACGCGCGGTCGAATACATCACACAGCTGAAAGCAAACGAGACGAGAAATATCGACAAATGGACCCAAGAGAAGTCACTGACCGATCAAGTGGTTGTGGAGCTGAGCACCAGTGTCGACAAGCTGAAGGGCGAGTTGGGCCGAGTCTGTAGGGAGGCCGAGCGATGGAGAAAGGCATGCCAGAATGCTGGATTGGAGCCAAAGGACGACGAGGACGCCATTGGCACCGATGACGATGGCGATACGTGAAGTAAGCTATCTTGGGTGCTTACCTTCTTACCCGGAAGCGCATTTGACTGCCTCATCCTGCCCGAAACGGACCTTGCTTGCATCAACCAGAAATGCTCAAGTTGTGCTCAGTTTACGACCTCGAGGCATGGCTTACGCATCATCACGCTCCGGTCTTTGCCGCTTTTACCCGCCCTCCTATTTCTCTTCTAATGTGTATATGATTCTTCTCTACGACATCACCGATCGGCCCCTCCACGACGGCGGCGTTTTACTTCTATTTTCTCAGGTAGGGAGGGGCACGCAGGCAGGCGGGTATTCATGATTAGCATTTATTTCAGCCAGGAGCAGTCAGCTGTGGGATTTCGCATAGGCAGAAGCAGGATTACCCAGACTTCTAAAGGGGCTTGATATCCAGTTGTGTATTTGGCAACAGGTCATAGAGAATCCACCGGGCAGATGTCTCTGATGGGAGATGGGTACTAATCTTGTACAAGCTCTATGGAGCTGTGGGATAGGACAGCTTAATGCTTTAGCGTCGCTTCTTTCAATGCACTTCCATTGTGAGAGCAACGATTTGACGCCACGCTAATCTATACCGGCTAACTACCGTAGTTTCTCAACGTACTCCTACCAACCACAACCCCAACGCCGAATTGCCCACTCAATAGGTCTGGTCAGAACCTTCTTATTAGACGATACAACACACCCCTGACTTAAAACGATCGGGGCCAAGAAAAATCACCGTCGACCACAACAACATCCACCACCTACTCCAGCGACCAAAGCAATGCATTCCCGATCAAGCCAGTAAGCAAGCTTGCCTCGCCCGAGGGAAAGACCAGCCCAGAACCGCACTTTCACACGATGATAGCGCTCCTGCACCTCCTCATCCCGATCGGCTTTCGCAGACGCGACTAGCACGGCTGTTCTCCATATCTCTCTCTCTCTTAATGGCTTTGGGCATGGGCCTGCGCCGAGCAGTAAAAACTGCCTTTGTTCGTTTCCCACCACCCCCTTTGTTACTCGTACCGTCGGCAATATATGGCCGGTATTTTCCAAGTTCAACGCAACTAAAAGCCCGAGGTGTACAAACCTCATGAGGGTCGAACTTGTTTTTAAAAACGCTTTATAGGAATACAAAAAGTATATACTGGATTTCTCGGAAAATTAACCCGTTATAAAAAGCCAGCCAGCCCTGCGAACCTGAAAAATCCCATCTCCGCCCCAGCATATACTACCTACAATACAGTACATTGGGGATCCTCTCAACACCGTTTTTTGCAGTTGACCCCAAAAAACTAACATCCTATGTAGCTCCAGCAGGTGCATCAACTGCAAATATCTCCACCGCTCCTCGTGGTTTTCAAAAGGTAAGCGAGCACGTGACGCACTTGTCAATACCCTATGTGGAAGAAAGTTTAAGGTGATTCGGACACCGATAAGGTAGCTCTCAGGCTTATCCAATACATACCGTAAGTAGGTAGCTATAGCCCATATATAGCCTACTTCCACCGTTCAATTCTGGCTCACTACATATCAAACAGATTCCCTTGTCGGCCTTGTAGCGCTGAAACAGGAACAGCCTACCTACCGCACATCCAACGCAAGTACACCCCACCGCCTCGAAATCTCAAAGTCCCTTTTTGGTCTACAAAAATATTCTTTCAACTCTACTATATCTCCAAGCCCCGTTGTCGAGAGATGCTGGAAAACAGCTTTGACCCGTCTGGCTCTTATCTAGAGAAAGTATCGACGAGCACAAAACGGCTACCTCCTCGAACAGGGACACAAATCTACCCCAGCTACTCTACCCCCGACCGCTTCGATACATACAGCGGAGATTTAATTCTTCCCCGATTCAGGGCATGTCACTGACTGCGTTCCGCCAACAACAGCCCAAAGGTAGGCAGGGCTGGTAAGCTCGGACCCCGATGAAGGGGATTTTTCACCCAAGTGACACCTCACACATCGATGGCGATCGTCAGGAGTTCCTCCGTCCCAACTTCCACGAAGATGAAAGATTCGTCTACAGACTCGAAGGATCCGCTTCGGGGAAAATCTTAAGTTTTCGACGCTGTGTTGGCAGAGACGGTCGGTCGGTCGGTCGCTGGCTGAAGCATCGCGGGACAACACGAATGGTCCGAGGAGAAACTTGGAGTTTGTGCGCGAAGCTGTTGGTCGCGGCTGTCAGCAATGACGGTTACTTCAGCATGTCTGAAGATCATGCTATCCCCATCGTACCCGTGGCGGAGTGTACGAGAGCGCGAAAGGCGGGGGAGGAGCGAGAAGGGATCAAACAACCATAGACGTCGGAGGCGGACCTCCCAGACCTCAAAAGCCGAACTCGAGTCCGGCGCAGAAAGATCAAGCCCCCCCTCTACGATAGATTTCAGGGGGCCGCACGATGTGCGAAGCGAGCTTTGAAGCGGGGGTGTCCAAGATTCGCGCCGTGCGATTTACTGTTTTGCTGATTCAAGGCTAAAAGGGGTTGAAAAGAGGGGGTGGTGCATTACAGCGTATTAGTAGAACTGGGGGTAATTCGACAGCGTAGATATTTTCGCTTTTTTCTAGTTAGACGGGGTGGCTTTTCTTTTTTTCGATCGGGGGAGCTTTGTTGGATTGGTCGAATCGATGGTAATGGAGTCAATGTGAGTGAGTGAGTGATCGTGGGTAGCCAGCGTTGTTGCAAGTGAACATAGAATCCTCCGATCGGAAATCCCCGTGTAAACAGTATGGCCCGCTGCAAGACCTGATCATCACTTGCTTGCGTCGCCGTTTCGTTTTCTACTTTTATTCCTACACTTCGTTGCTGAAAGATTGTTTTGACAGTCTTGTACGAATCATCAAGTTTTGTCGCTTTTGATATGGTTAGGGTTTTGGGAACTTGACCGAGGGAGGAGGTGATTTGGCCATTACGTTGGGCGGTTGATAGTGAATGTTGGAGAGTTGGGATGTCGGTTTGTTTTGCAAGTCTATTGCGTCGAGGTAGTTGCCTCGTACAAACTTATTTCGTACAATGGTCTTTTCTAGCTGTAAGTTTTTTTTCTTTTTAGTACTCAATTTTTTCAAAGCCAGCCCACACCCGTCAAGCCCATTTCATCATCCGATCTTCCGTTCGTCTGGTCTTCCGCGTCAACATTTTTCACCGTCTCCTAATACCCTCGCTCGTCTTCCGATCGTCGCGGGTCCTCATGGCGCTGTTCCGCCTCGTCTTGCAGCTGTCCCGCGTAACGGCGTCGGCGGGGTCTCTGCTCCTCCTCATTCGTCAATGTACGCGCCTCCAGGTAGTCCCGGCTCCCAGTGATCATGATGTCTGTTTGTAGGCCTCGGCAGGTCGTTTCTTCGGCGCACGTCGCTAAGTCGCCGGTGCACGTTGCTGTCCCTTCTGGAGTCCTCCCTCGGGGGTACGTCCATGCTCGGCTTCGGGCCTTCTCTAGCGTAAATGCGACTATCTCTCTTCGGCTCCGCATGCCCGAATATGGTATGACGTCCTCTTGATAGATCCTCAGATACGTAGTGTCGTAGCCTTGGCCCCTGTCTGTCATCAAATCCTTTAGGGCCAGCCTCCTTGTCGGCGAATACGCTCTTGCGCTTGTCGCCTGGTTTGGCGGGCTCACGGAACAGAATGCCCTGCAATTGGGTTGCTTGCCGTTGATCTCGCTGAAGAAGCAGTGGTTGTGGGCCACGGTTCGAATATTGCCCCCGCGGAGGCACGATTGGGTAAATGTAATCAATGCCTGCAGGGACGAATCCTGCTGGTACTCTATAACCGTTGTAATCCCGAACTTGGCTGTTTGGATCGCTTTAGAAATCTTAGTGCAGTTTCTACTGTATCTGGGTGGAAGATTAGAACATACGGAGCGTACTGGGCATGGTAGTTGTAGGCTTCCTGCGACTCGTCATGAGCTTCAAATGCTTCCTACGCGTATCCGCGGTGCGCATTCTTCTCTTCCACAGAGTGATAGGCCATTCTGTGGATTAAGAGAAAATCACACCTCCCTTTAACATGGCTACAGGAGATATTAGGGTTAGCATCAATCTCATGCTTATCAGCCATGAGGGAGAAAGACTTATAAGCTGCGATCTCCTATTGAGAAGTAGACACTGCTAGCATGCCATGCTGAGCAGCGTAAAGCCCGGCCGAAAACACCGCGTAATATACTCGTTTCTTTTCCTCCCCCTTCGTGTCTTCTTTGAAGTCGTCTTTGGATTTTGAGTGTTCTCGTTCATACCTATCCTTAGCATCCTTACTCTTGTCCATGAACCAATGGTATCGAGCATGATCCCGCCTCTCTGAGAATGGCGACGCGCTTCGATTATAGCCATAGTGATTGATACGTTCTAATTTGTACTCTTGCTCGGATTCCGTTTGTACTGGGTACTCTGTTTCGAAGCCTGCCAATGTTTTGCTCCGCTGGCGTTGATGAGAGTGGTTCTAACCCAATATCAGCAACCTAGTTTGGGAGTTAATATATCAGGTGTTGGATTCGAAGTTATTTTCCAACAGAAAAACCATGTTATAAGATCGTCAATTTTCAAGTTGAACATGTTGGCTTATGAAAGAAAGTGTGTGATACGGTAACGAATAACACCTGGATTGGAGATGGGAACTTACATTAGACATCTTGAATTCGAAGAATGCTCAGAGTTCAGATCTTGACATAAAAAGTGCTTGAGAAGAGAAACAATAAAGTAAGGAGAGTATACTTGATAAGTACTTATAGTGAACGAAGGAAAGTTGTGAAACAGAATTGTTTTCGACTGAGTTCACGAGACATATATACGGGAATTTCAAACCAGGACTGAATTGTGTTGTGCTAGTATACTACTGTAGCAGTGGATCGCAAAGCGTTGAACTGAGGCATGATTGAATAAAGGAGACAGATGTGATGGAGAGTTACAGCGGAAGTGTTTTCGCTTGAATTTATTAGAGAATTTTATATAGGGATGCAAGTCAGGATTGAAGTGTGTTATGCTGACAGAATGACAGTCAAGCTCTGTACTCAAGGCTGATCGGTTAAATTGAAGGAGAAGTGATGTTGAGAAAAGACTAAAAACGAAGTGTTTCCGCCTGGATACACGAGAGGAGTTTATATAGTGATCGGAGCGCAGGACTACAGTATGTTGGTCGGACATGATAATAATGAAGCTCGATGTATTGAACGTAAGTGTTGGAATACGAGGTCATATGGGGGCATTGGTATGTAGGTTGGAGCTGGATAGGAGTCTATCTAGGAGGAAGAAGGTGCGGGTCTCCTGCCCTACCAGCCCTACGAAGGCGGAGATTGCCATCTCCCCTATTTCCAACAGTAAGCACGGCTGCATGAACGAATATTCTAAGAGTGCGCGCTTGATATACTCACTGATGAAAAAGCATTGCTGTATAAAGAAAACGGAGAAGCTGAAAGAGCAGGGACAGGAGAATGAGGAACGGAGACTGATGGTCGTATAATAATCTAAGTAGATGCAACTACTAACTTCGTTGGCTGAGCTGGCTGAGTTGGCTGCTTCTTTTGCATAGTAGTGAGGCGGATATGAGCGGCTGTCAAGCGATTAAATACTAGGTTCGTTGGCTGCTCGAGCAAGTCTGTTACCAATGGAAAGCAACGCAGTTTTCAGCTATTGTTGACTCAGAACTTATTGGTTATTGCGATCGTATAATAGGTTAATTACTAATTAATTTGACTAACTAAATAATAGCTATTTACACAATTTAATATATGCGCTGGGAAAGTCAATGGGGAAGTCAACGGGGAAGTTAATGGGTAAACTAATGAGGTAGGAAGTCATGAAGGGAGCCATGAAAGAAACCATGGAGGCTGTTCGATAGGGAGCCATGTAGGATGTTCGGTAGAGAGTCATGTAGAATGTTCGATAGGGAGCCATGTAGAATGTTCGATAGGGAGTCATGTAGAATGTTCGATAGGGAGTCACGTAGGGTGTACGATAGAGCTCATATTTGATGCTCGATAGGGATCAAATTTGATCCTTGATTGCGAAGCAATTCGAAGCTTGGTAGAGAGTCATGTAGGGAGTCATGTAGAGAGTCATGTAGAAAGTCATGTAGGAAGTCATGTAGAAATCATGAAGGCTGTTCGATAGAGTCATATTTGATGCTCGATAGGGAACAAATTTGATCCTTGAATGGTGAGTAGAATGGTGAGTAGGGTGGTGAGTAGGGTGACGAGTAGGGTGGTCAGTAGGGTGGTCAGTAGGATGGTCAGTGGGAAGGTCGGTAGAAAGGTCAGTAGATAGATCAGTAGAAAGCTCGATCGGAAGGTCAGTAGAAAGATCAGTAGATAGCTCAGTAGAAAGCTCAGTAGAAAGCTCAGTCGATAGCTCAGTCGATAGCTCAGTAGAAAGCTCAGTAGAAAGCTCAGTTTGGTAGAGAGTTTGATAGAGCGTTTGGTAGAGAGTTCGGTAGGAAATTTGGTAGAAAGTTCGATAGAGCGTTTGATTGAGAGTCTGATAGGGAATTTGATAGAGAGTTTGGTAGGGAATTTGATAGAGCGTTTGATAGAAAGTTTGGTAGAGCGTTTGATAGAGAGTTTGATAGAGCGTTTGATAGGAAGTTTGATAGAGCGTTTGATAGAGCGTTTGATAGAGCGTTTGATAGGGAATTTAAGTGAGCGAGTAGATAGCGAGTAGATGAGCGAGTAGATGGTGAGCATGTAGGATGACGAGTAGAATGGTGAGTAGAGTGACGAGTAGAATGACGAGTAGAATGGCGAGTAGAATGACGAGTAGAGTGGTGAGTAGGGTGGTCAGTAGAATGATCAGTCGAAAGGTCGGTCGGAAGGTCAGTAGAAAGCTCAGTAGAAAGCTCAGTCGAAAGGTCAGTGAAAAGCTCGATGAAAAGCTCGATGAGAAGCTCAGTAGAAAGCTCAGTCGATAGCTCAGTAGAAAGCTCAGTAGAAAGCTCAGTCGAAAGCTCGATGAAAAGCTCAGTAGAAAGCTCAGTAGTAGAAAGGTCAGTAGAAAGGTCAGTAGAAAGCTCGATTGAAAGGTCAGTAGAAAGCTCAATCGAAAGATCAGTAGAAAGCTCAGTAGAAAGCTCAGTAGAAAGCTCAGCAGAAAGGTCAGTAGGAAGTTCGATATCGAGTCATGAAGAGTGCGTTCTATTGAGTCAGTTAGCATTATTTCGTACAAAATAGAAAGTACAAACTGTTCTATGAAGGAAGAAAGAAGTGGGAAGAAGTAAATACTCTGAATCTCCTGAATTTCCTAGCGTCGATCTTCGACTGAAAGCGAAGATTACTAACCACAGAGGTAACAGTACTGTTCTCAAGCCATGTAGAAAGCATTGTTTAAAGCACTGTTTGACGTGTTTTATGCGTTCGATCGACGCGTTTGATAGAGCGTTTGGTAGGAAGTTTGATAGAGCGTTTGGTAGGGAGTTTGGTAGGGAGTTTGGTAGGGCGTTTGGTAGGGAATTTGGCAGGGCGTTTGGTAGGGAATTTGGCAGGGAATTCGGTAGGGCGTTTGGTAGGGAATTTGGTAGGGCGTTTGGTAGGGAATTTGGTAGGGCGTTTGGTAGAGAGATTGGTAGGGCGAGTAGGTGAGCGAGTAGATGGGCGAGTAGGTGAGCGAGTAGGTGAGCGAGTAGATGAGCGAGTAGGTGA
>JAABUR0100010029.1_pt1 | contig 10509 bp, 12 predicted proteins | sample 5560091 | NCBI WGS metagenome assembly JAABUR01 (sample SAMN10711879, study PRJNA513375) | rock metagenome | isolation source: Antarctica rocks | place: Antarctica: Victoria Land, University Valley sud
CGGACGGATCGCCCGAAGCTGGCCGAGGTGATGGCCGCCCTGGGGGAGGGCGACACCTTGTGCGTGTGGCGGTTGGATCGTCTGGGCAGGTCGTTGCCGCACCTGATCGACACCGTCCACGGCCTGGAGGACCGCGGGGTCGGGTTCCGGTCGTTGCAGGAGTCGATCGACACCACCACCCCGGGCGGCCGGCTGGTCTTCCACGTGTTCGCCAGTCTCGCCGAGTTCTCTGTTATCTGGACACGCCGAGATGCTCGCCTCCCCAATGTGAGGGTTGCTGCCTGATGCAGTGAGCACCGGCGAGGGAGGCCGGTGTGCGGGTGGTCAAGCATCGTGAGGGAGGCGTGGTCCGCCGGGTCGTGTTGCTCGATGACTCCGGCACCGAAGTCGTCCCGGTCACCAGGTTCCTGTTGCATCTGGCCGACTCGAACTACAGCCCGAACACCGTGTGCGCCTACGCGTACGACCTGGCTCATCTCGCCCGGTTTCTCCAGCAGGAAGCGATTGGCTGGAACGACTTCCGTCCGTCGACTGCGCTGGAGTTCCTCGGGTGTTTGCGGCGGGTGCCGTCGCAGCGACCGGCGCAACGACTGGACCTGACGGTCGCCACCGAGCAGGGCCGGTTGCTCTCGCCAGCCACCGTTCAGCGGATCCTCGCGGCGACGTCGAGCTTCTTCGAGTGGGCGATCGCGGCCGAGCAGTACACGGTCGGTGAGAATCCGATGCAACGCAAGATCGATCATGCGCTGGGACGGGTCCCGGATCGGCATCAGCCGTTCGTCGGCGCGGCCAGTCGGCAGCAGCCCGTACGCCGCACGGTGCGGGTCCGACTTCCACTGCGGCTGCCCCGGCCGATGACAGGGGAGGACATCGACGCGTTGCTGGGCAGTCTGACCACGCTGCGCGATCTGGCGATCTGCCTGCTGATGCTCGACGGCGGACTGCGCCCCGGTGAGGTGCTGTGCCTGCAGCTGGCCGACGTCTCCTACGGCCGCCGCCGCGTGACGATACGCAAGCGCGACGATCACCCACGCGGCGCCCGAGCCAAGGCGCGCCACGAGCGGGTCGTCGATCTGCATGAACCGCGCACGCTGGATGCGGTCAACCGTTACGTCCTGCATGAGCGGCCCCTCGATGCCGAGAGCCCGTTCCTGTTCCTGGTCGGCGGATCGGGCAGTCGCCGATGCGAGCCGCTCAGCTACCAGGCGGTCGCCCGCGGGTTTGCCCGCCGCCTGGACCGGCTCGGCATCCGCACGCCGGACAAGACGCCGCACGCGCTGCGGCACACGCACGCGACCGCTATGTGGGAGGGCGGGATGCGGGAACTGGCGTTGCAGAAGCGGCTCGGGCACGCGTCCCCGGAGTCGATCCGGATCTACACCCGGGTCTCGGATGAGCAGGTGCTCGCCGAGTACGACGCCGCGCTGCGGGGTCGGTCGTGACCGCCCCGAAGCAGCAGCACCTGGAACTCGCGTGCATGCCGGCGCCGGTACGTCGCGTTCATGCCGACCGCGGGACCTACAAGAGCTGGATCTATGCTCACTGCGCCAGCTATGCCGTGCGCTGGGCGCGGCTGGACGACTACGATCGGTTCGTCGACCGCTGGCCGGTGCTACAGGACTGGTTCGACGCGCCGCCGCGGCAACGGCTGCTGGACAAAGAGGACTGCGTCCGCGGGCAGCACCCGCACGGCGGCGAGCGTGATCATGCCTTACCTGACCTACCTGTCGCTGGTGCACGGCATCGGGCTGGATTATCCGGTGTTGTTGGCGCGCACGTTCACCAGTCCGTTCAAACATCAGGTGCGCTACGGCGGTCTCGGTGTCGACCTCGATCTTTTCGACCGTCACATCGCACGGCTTGAGCAGCTCGGCTACGCCCGCGGCGCCGCACAGCTGACTTGGCCGCTTGGGCGGATGATGTTGCACCGCGGAGACCCCAACATGACTGCGCTTGGCATGGACGATCTCAGCGAGTTCCGCGTGGCGATCGACGCGTTCACTGCGAGGCTGCGGCTTGAGCCGTTGCGCGAGTTCTATGCCCGCGCACCAGATGCCCGACCGCCAGCTGAGATCGCGAGCGGGTACTTCGCATCGGCGATCGCCAAGCTGCACGCGGTGCACGTGCTGCTATTCAATGTCGACCAGGTGCAGCAGCCACCGCCTGGCCGCATCGGCGCGGGCAGCTGGACCGACCACCTCGCGCCGACGTCCGCGCCGCCGAAGATCCGCGCCGTGATCGAGCGCTACCTACAGCTGCACCTGGACGCCAACCTCGACCGACCGCAAACTGTGCGCCACGCCCGCGACGCGCTGCGCCGGCTGGTGACCTGGATGGCTCAGGCGCACCCGGAGATGCATACCCTCGCCGACCTGCACCGCGAGCACGCCGAAGAGTTCCTACGTTGGCTCGGCTCGCAGACCAGTCAACACACCGGCGCCCCGCTGAGCGTGTCGTTCCGGCGTTCGGTCGTCACTTTGATCACCCGGTTCGTCACCGAAACCGCCGCCTGGGAGTGGGACGACATCCCGGCTCGGGTGCTGTTCAGCCGAGCCGATATCCCGAAGATCAACCATCCGCTGCCGCGGTTCATCCCGGAGCACGAACTCGCCGCCTTGATGACCGCGGTCGACCAGCTGGCCGATCCCTACCAGCGGGCTGCGTTGATCGTCGCGCGGTGGAGCGGTGCCCGTCGTGACGAGATCCGACGACTGGCTGTGGACTGCCTCGACGCCTACCCCGACGGTCATCCCCGGCTCCGCATCCCGGTCGGCAAGGGCTACGCCGAACGCATGATCCCGCTGCACCCACTAGCCGCCGAAGCGTTACGGGCGGTGATCGACCTGGCCCGCCAGCAGCGGGCCCGCGGGCGGTTCGATCCCAGCGCAGGGCGGCCCGTGCAGCATGTGTTCGTGGTGCGCGGCAAACTGCTGTCCAACGCGTTCTTATTCGACCTGTCCCTGAAAGCTGCCTGCACCGCCGCCGGTCTGGTCGACTCCGCCGGCCGGCCGGCCGGCCATCACCGCGCACCGCTTCAGACACACCATCGGCACCCAACTCGCCGAAGGCGGCGCCCGCATCCAAACAATCATGGCCGTGCTCGGGCACCGCACTCCGAACATGTCGATCATCTACTCGACCCTGTCCGACGCCACCGTCAAACGGCAGTACCAGAACGCCCTCGACCGCCACCTCGACCCGGACATCACCCTCGCCGGCCCAGCCGCCGACGCCCTACGCGAACACCGCCTCGACCCCGAAGCCGTGTCCTGGCTGCAGACCAACTTCCTCAAGACCGAACTCGAACTCGGCCACTGCCTACGCACCCCGGCCGAGGGCCCGTGCGAATGCGATCTGATGCTGACGTGCTCGAAATTCCTCACCACCAGCAACTACACCCCACGACTCACAGCGCGACTCCGCGTCGAGCAACAGCTCATCGACGACGCCGACGCCCGCGGTCGGCCGCGTGAAGTCGAGCGGCACCAAGCCACGCGACGGCGCCTGCTCCAGCTACTCGAGCAGCTCGGAGCATGCGAAACGACGTGATGTCGCGCGATCGATTCGAACGCACCAAATCACTCTTCCTGGTCTCTTCTCACCTGGCATGCCACGGATTTGTGTTATCTCGGTTATATGCGTACCCTCATGGCCATGCCGAATGATGCCGAGATCACCTTCGCCGATCACTCCGGTCGTCTCTACGCCCGCCGCTACGGCATGGCGCCGATGGTGGGGCGGCTCCTCGGCTACCTGGCGATCTGCGACCCGCGCGAGCAGAGCATCGCGGATTTGGCCGAGGCGCTTCTGGCTAGCCGCAGCGCGATCGCGGGCGCGGTCAGCGCTTTGGACAACCTCGGCATGATCCGCCGCTCGCGCGCCGCGGGCGAGCGGATGGATCGCGTTCGCATCGACCTCACCGGGCCCCGATCAATGGGGTTCGACGTGACCGAGTATCGCGAGCAAGGCGATCTCGCCCGCGAAGGCCTGGCGCTGCTGGCCGACGAGCCGCTTGAACGGCGGGCGGTACTGCTGGAGTGGGCCGCGTTTGCCGACTTCTTGGCGGCACGGCTGCCGGAGTTGGAGCAGGACTGGACAGTCCACCGTGAGCAGCTGCGCGCCGCCGGCGAACTCGCCAATCAACCGAATCACTGAAGAGGAGTTGGGATGACCAATCCGAGCGCGCCGGCAATCAGTGCCAGCGCGGTTCGCAAGTCCTTCGGCGAACATGCCGTGCTCGACGGGGTCGACCTCACGGTCGCCGAAGGCACCATTTTCGCTCTACTGGGGCCCAATGGCGCCGGGAAGACGACGATGGTGCGCATCCTGTCGACCTTGATCCGCGCCGACGCCGGTGACATCCGAGTCGGTGGGCACGACGTGGTCAGTGACCCGGGGGCGGTGCGCTCCTTGATCGGCGTTACCGGCCAGTTCTCCGCCGTGGACAACCTGCTCACCGGGCACGAGAACCTGCGGTTAATGGCCGATCTGCGCCACCTCGGCCGTGACGCTGGGCGCCGCCGGGTCGCCGAGCTGCTGGAACGGTTCGAGCTCACCGACGCCGCGAACAAGCCTCTGTCGGCATATTCCGGAGGGATGCGGCGACGCCTCGATCTGGCGATGACGCTCGTCGGCAACCCAACCGTGATCTTCCTCGACGAACCCACCACCGGGCTGGACCCGCGCAGCCGCCGCACCATGTGGCAGATCATCCGCGAGTTGGTCGCCGACGGCGTCACGATCCTGCTCACCACCCAATATCTCGAGGAGGCCGACCAACTCGCCGACCAGATCGCGGTACTCGACAACGGCCGAATCGTCGCTGATGGCACGCCGGGCGAACTCAAACGGCGTATGTCCGGCGGACATGTCCAACTTCATTTCGCAGAGCCGCAGTCCTTACGGTCGGCCGCGGACTTGCTTCCGAACGCCACGCCGGACCTGGAGCAGCTGACTCTGCAGGTCCCGGGCGCCGGTAGCGTCGCCTCGCTGCGGCAAGTCCTCAACGAGTTGGGTGACGCCCGTATCGATGTCGAGGACCTCTCGATCCACACCCCCGACCTGGACGACGTCTTTTTCGCCGTCACTGGCCACGCATCCGTCGAACCCGCCCGCCAGCAAGAGGAGGCGATGCAGCGATGAGTTCCCTCGCCTACACCGTCGCCGACTCGACGACCATGCTTCGCCGCAACCTCAAACACCAGCTGCGCTACCCGTCGCTGACCCTGATGCTGGCCGGCTTCCCGCTCGTGTTCCTGCTGCTGTTCGTCTACGTCCTCGGCGGCCAGCTCGGCAGCGGCCTCGGCGGGAGCGGCGCCCACGGTGGCCGCAGCGCCTACCTCACGTACGTCGTGCCGGGCATCCTGATCATCACCGTCGCCTCTGCCGCCCTCGGCACCGCGATCTCCGTCGCCAGCGACATGACCGGCGGCATCATCGACCGCTTTCGCACCATGTCCATCGCCCGCGGCGCCGTGCTCATCGGCCACGTCATCGGCAGCTTGCTGCAAACTCTCGTAGTCCTGGTGCTCGTGATCGCCGTTGCCGTGGCCATCGGGTTCCGGTCCACCGCCAACGCGCTCGCCTGGCTCGCTACCGCAGGTGTGCTCTTGCTGTTCGCGGTCGCACTGATCTGGCTCTCCGCCGCGCTCGGCCTGGCCGCCAAGAGTGTCGAGACCGCCAGCAACACGCCTATGTTCCTGACTTTGCTGCCCTTCCTCAGTAGCGGATTCGTACCCACTGACACGATGCCGGCCGGCCTGCGTCAATTCGCGGAATACCAACCATTCACCGCCGTCACCCAAACCGTCCGAGCCCTGCTTACCGGCAATCCCGTCGGCACCCATGCGACCGTCGCCGTTGCGTGGAGCGCGGGCATCGCCATCGCCAGCTACCTATGGGCCGGCCGCCTCTACGACCGCCGCCGAGCAGCCACCCCGAACTGAGCGCACAAATCGCCATCGGAACCGTGTCGGCACCGCCGGCACGCCGATACTCGCAGCGAGATCAGCCCATCAATGTCAAGGTGCGCTGGTTGAACCGCCGAGTTGCCGAGCCGCCTTGCGCGATTCAACTTGTCCACATAATCGAGCGGGACCTCATCCAGGAACGCACCCGGGCCGGGTTGGACGCCGCCCGAGCCCGAGGCCGCAAGGGTGGCCGGCCCACGGCGCTGAGTCCGGTCAAGCGCAAGCAGGCCACCCGGATGATCACCGACGGGGTGCCGATCGTGGAGGTCGCCCAGGCCCTGGGGGTGTCGCGGTCCACGTTGTACCGGCAGCTACGGCCGATGCCCGCACCAGGGTCGTGACCCGACACGTCTTCCTCGACGAGACCAAGCGGCACGGCTACGTGGTGGCAGCGGCGGCGGTGCCACCGGGAGATCTGGCGCCGCTGCGCAGTGTGGTGCGGGGTCTGGTGCTGCCGGGGTAGCGGCGAGTGCACATGAAGGACGAGCGGGACTCCCGGCGCCGGGAGATCGCGGCGGCACTGATCGACGCCGGGGTCGAGGTGGTCATCGACGACGCGGGTACCCGACGCAGCGGCAGGTGCGGGAGGAATGCTTGCGGGCGGTGGTGACCGACGCGGCGGCGGAGGCGGGGGAGATTCGGCTGGTTCTCGAGCAGGACGACTCCCTGGTGCAGTGGGACGCGCAGCGCTTCATCGAGCTGGCCCGCGCCGCCGGGTGCCGCGAGAGGCTGCGCTATGACCACCTGCGGGCTGTTGGCGGAGCAACTGCTGGCGGTGCCGGATGCGGTGGCGTGGTGCTGGGTGCGCGGCGGGGAGTGGCGCCGCCGTGTGGACCCCGTCGTTCGGCTGGTGCGCCAGGTGTGAGCCCTCATGGGCCTGGGAACGCGCGAAGCCCGAGCGCCGCGTCCGTCTGGACGGGTCTCGGGCTCACTTCCCGAAGCTCAACGCAACGGGCACTACCGATCATACGGGCCGAGGGTGGCCACGGGGCAGTGCCGGTGTGGACCGCTTTATCCGCCCCGCCGCGTCCCCGCAACCAGGACGGTCAGAACAGACATCGTTGATCTTCACATAGCCCACCCCAGGTTCTATCGGGCGGGGCTTACGGCGACTCGAACAGGTGTCCACTCGCTGACCTGCGGCGTTCCCAGTTGGCCTTCCCGTTGCGGAACAGGTGGGGTCAGTCGTATTCGCGGGCCGTGACGGGGAGCCAGTAGACGAGGATGAGCAGTGCGAACAGGCTGATCCCGGCTATGGGTTGGAACGCGCCGACGATCACGCCGAGCAGGTAGAGCGCGGGGCCGAGCAGGAAGCGACGGCTGACGGTGTGCGCCTGCCTCGCAGTGATCGTGTCCGCGAGCAGGCGGTGGCCGCGGCGCGCGTATTCCCAGATGGCGTTGAAGAAGATGCCGCCGACTACCAGCGCACTGCCGTAGAAGACCACCGCAGTGCGTTGGCCGTCGCCGGTGCGGAAGGCCTCGGCCAGCACGCCAGCAGCGAAGGGAAGGAATGCCACGTTCATGAGCAGGAGGGTGTTGAGGAACAGCAGCAGCCGGTCGGCGTGCACGATGTGCTCGAACATCGTGTGATGGTTGGCCCAGATCAGCCCGATGAGCAGGAAGCTGATCACGAACCCGAGGTAGGACGGCCAGAGCTTTCCGAGTTCTCGGGCCAGTCCTCGGGTCTCGGTGGGGACCTTGATCTCGATGACGAGCAGGGTGATGGCGATCGCGAAGACGCCGTCGCTGAACGCTTCCAGACGTGTCGTGGTCACGACCCTGGCGCTGGAGATGCCGCCGCTGCGTGCTGTGCGGGGTCGTCAAACCCGGTGTTGCGGGTGACGTCCGTCCAGGTGGTGACCTCGTCTTGGACGGTGTCGAGGTGGTTCAGCACCGCGTCGACGGCATCGGCGCCGAGGGGCAGGTGCAGCGGCGTCCGTTCGGCGTTCAACGCGGCCAGGATTGCGGCGGCGGCTTTGGCCGGATCTCCGGGTTGCGTGCCGTTGCTCGTCTGGATCATGGTGCGGGTTGCCCCGACGGTATCGGCGTAGTCAGCGAGTTGGTCGCTGCTGCTGCTGCCGGCGCCGAACAGGCCGGTGCGGAAGCTGCCGGGTTCCACGACCAGGACCGTAATTCCGAGGGGTCCTGCTTCGGCGGCCAGCGCTTCGGACATTCCCTCCAGCGCGAACTTGGTCGCGCTGTAGGCAGCGAATCCCGGAGCCGATACCCGGCCGCCCATGCTGCTGATCTGCACGATCGCGCCGGAGCGTCGCGCCCGCATGTGCGGCAGCACTGCCCGCGTCAACGCGGCGGGGCCGAACACGTGCACCTCAAACAGCGAGCGCAGCTCGGCGTCGCTGGTCTCCTCCAACGCACCGACGTGGGTACGGCCGGCATTGTTGACCAGTACGTCAATGCGGCCATGACGCGCCACGGCATCGGCGACGACCTCATCGATCCGGGCCATATCGGTGACGTCGAGCGCGACCGCGTCGACTTGATCAGGATGAGCGGTGACCATGGCGTCCATACTCGAGGGACGACGAGTCGCGGCAACAACAACGTCGCCGCCGGCCACGGCCGCTTGGACCATCGCCGAACCGAACCCGCTGTTGGCGCCGGTGATCAACCAGACCTTGCTCATCTCATGCTCCCCGCTGTCGGCGTGCCGTCGATCTGCCTTCGATGATGTCCGGCCGCACACCGCACGTCCAAGACCAAGTGTTATAACCATCAGTCATGGACGTGCACGGGAGGGACCTGCGCTACTTCGTCGCGGTCGCCGAGGAACTGCACTTCACGCGAGCGGCAGACCGGCTGTTCGTCTCGCAGCCCGCGCTGAGCAAACAGATCAGGGCGCTCGAGCGACAGTTGGGTGCAGAGCTGTTCGACCGCGACCGCCGCGAAGTACGGCTCACCGCGCTCGGCGCCGCGCTGTTACCCCACGCCCGCCAACTGCTCACCGACTGGGACCAGGCCTGGAGCGAGCTCGAGCAACTCAAGAACCAGCACGCCTCAACCCTGACGATCGGCATGAGCACCAGCCCCGGGCGCGGCGGCTTGTTACCGGCCATCAGATCCCGGTTCAGTGCCGATCACCCGACCGTGACGCTGCGCGTGCGACAGGTCGGCTGGTACGACCCAACCGCCGGCTTGGCCGACGAGACCAGCGATGTCGCCTTCGCGTGGCTCCCCCTGCCTGAACCCGACCGCTACCAGTGGATCGTCGTGGCGGCCGAACCATGCGTAGTCGCATTGCCCGATTCGCATCCGCTGGCCGTCCGTCAACACCTCAGCGTCCGCGATCTTGTCGACGAGCCGCTACTCGCCCTGCCCGCCGACGCTGGCCCGTTGCGCGCGCATTGGCTGCTCACCCGTGACCACGACGACCAGCGACCAATCATCGGCGCCGAGGTCAGCAGCGCTGAGGAAACCTACGAAGCCCTCGTCGACGGCCGCGGTGTTGTCGTCCTCGCCGCAGGCAACGCGCCACTGCTTGCGCGCGGCGGTATCGTCACACGCCCCCTCACCGGTGGCCCAACCGGGCAGCTCGCCCTGGTCTGGCGTCGCGACGACCGACGCCCGATCGTCACCAGCTACACCCAAGCCTGCACCCAGATCGTCCGGTCCCGAGCGAGGAAGACCACCGGAACGGCATTCCCACCACCGAATCCAGATCCACACATCGTCAGATAGGGTCGGCCTGCGGGACCCGGTCGCTCCTTGGTCTCGGGCCCGGCTACCGAGGGGGGTTGCCGTGGCGGTACCCGCCGCGGCCCGCTCCCGTTGATTAGGCGAGCCGCTCGCCCGTATCGGGGTGAACGACCTGACGCGCGCCAAGAGGCTTCCCGGCGTAGAGGGCGCTGGCTAGGCGGAAGCGCAGCTCGGTCAGGCTCTCCTTCGCCTGCTCGAGTTCGCGGCGGATGCCGCGCAGTTCGGCCACCGAGGCCGGGCCGGGTCCACCGGTGCGCGGGTGCACGCTGCTCCAGCCCTCGGAATCGACGTCGCAGCCGACCAGCGCGGCCAGCGCCGCGTCCGGGTCGGAGCTCTCCAGGGCAGATATCACTTCGACCGCGGGCGCGATGGCGTCCGGGCCGGTCAAGGTCCAAACGCTGTGCATCGCTACGTGCCGGTGGTCGAGAGCGGCGTCAGCGGTCTGCACGACGGCGTGGGCATGTTCGAGCAGTTGCCCCTCGAACAGCTCCTTCACCCGGTCCACCGACTTGTCGCAGCCAAGCGCTGCTACGGCGGCGAAGGTCCTTCAAGTCCCAGTCGGCGCGGTCGCCGGCACAGAGCCCGGACAGCAGCAGTGCGTACTCCTGATCGACGCGGCAGCAGCGATGGCGCCCCGGCCGATCTCTGCGGAGACCGCGGTCGCTGGGTAGTCAGGGCCTAGGGCGAGGCCGCTGAGCCCGAACCGCAGTACGCCGACGACCTCAGGCTCGACGGCCTCGTCACGCTCGCTGAGCGGGGACTCAGCGTCGGGCATCGCCGTGCTCCTTCGCACTCGGGACATGCAGGGGTTCCTTCGACAACAACA
>JAABUR0100010035.1_pt1 | contig 10503 bp, 13 predicted proteins | sample 5560091 | NCBI WGS metagenome assembly JAABUR01 (sample SAMN10711879, study PRJNA513375) | rock metagenome | isolation source: Antarctica rocks | place: Antarctica: Victoria Land, University Valley sud
GGCGCGGTGTCGTGGCCCCACACAGGGCGCCGAGGGCGCGCCGGGAAAAGCGGCCCGCGCCCGCGTGCCCCACGTCGCCGTCGCGGCCACGCGCGCTGCCTTCGGTAGATCCCACCGGCACCGCCATCATTGGCCGGCCCCTGTCACGACGCTCACCAGCGCGCGCACGACGACGGTGGCGATGCTGCCCGCCAGCACCATCCCCGCGGCCCACCACAGGAGCCGCACCAGGCGGTGATAGTCGTCCAGGCCCATGCTTGGCGCGGCCCCGCGCGCGAACGCCCGCCGGTCGGACCACACCAGGAGAAGCACCGCCGCGAGCGCCGCGATGCCCACGGCGAAGCCCCACCAGACGCGCGCTTGCAGCCCCGCGCCGGTCGCGCCACAGGCCAGAAAGAGGGGGGCCTCGATCCGGTCGATCATCTGAGTCAGGTCGCCCCTCTCCATCAGTCCTCCTCCTCGGCGTCGGCCAGCAGCCGGTCGTAGGCGGCGTCGGGGACCAGGCCCCGGAGCGCGGGGAGCGCCTCCGGGGGCAGCGCGAAGTAGTGCCGGCCGTTGTCGGCCTCGACCGCGACGACGCGCCCGCCGTCCGCCGGCCCGCCCACGATGCCGTCCTGGTAGGGCAGTGTCACCACGTCCATGTCCCACTCGCGCAGGATCGCCAGCCACTGCCGCAGCGGGACGCCACGCACCACCTGCACGGCCAGTTCGTCCTCCCACGCGCGCGGCACGATTCAATACACCTCCGGCTCTGTTCCGTCGGACGTCGGCTCCATCGGGGGTCCCTCCTCGCTCTTGGTCCACACAGGGATAGGTCTCTCGGCAACCATCATCGGGGCGACTCCTCTCTATCCAGGAACTCTCTGATCACATCAATCGTGCCGGGCAGGTTCTCCCGGCGCAGGTCCTCGTCGGTCACGACCAGCACCTCCCAGCCCTGTGCCTCAATGCGCTCCTTGCGCGCCCGGTCGTGCGCGGCGATCGTGCCGTCCGGGTCGAACAAGGGGCCGACGTGCACACCACCATAGACCTCGATGATCTGCCCGCGCTCCGGCCAGGCGACGTCGGCCCACACGCGCAAGGGTGCGACGCGGTACTCCTTTTCGTAGGGATCGACGCCGAGGTACGTGAGCACGGTGTGCAGGCGCTCCTCCTCCCGCGAAGGGTTGGCGCGTCGCCAGTCCGCCACGCGGTCCAGCACAAAGTCGGGGCCGTAGCGTGCGAGCGTGACATCGTAGCCCTTGCGGCCGGCCTCGGACAGGCTCCGATGGGTGCGGAAGGATTGGGCATAGCGCTGATAGGTGGGGTCCGTGAAGCGGGCCCGACCCAACGCCTTGAACCGCGCGCGCTCCTCGGTGGTGAGCCACGTCGGGTGCGACCCGCTGACGCGATCGGGTGGTCTGCGGTCGTCCTCGCGGCCACCCCCGCGGCTCATGGGACGCTCCTATGCAGCGGCGACGACGGCGCATGGTGCTCGTCGTCACGCGAGCCCGCGTTGTCTCCCCCCGTGAGAAGCACGGCGCGCGCGTGTCCGACGAGCCGCGTGAGTCGCCGCGTCTCGGCTTGGGCCATGGCCCGCCCCAGGGGCGTGAGGCGGTAGTAGCGCCGCCGCTCGTCATCGCCCGGCGAGGTGGGCCGCGCGGCCGGCGTGACGAGGTGCTTGATCATTCGGTAAACCGTGCCCGCGCTGAGTGCGGTCGCGTCCATGATGGCGTACCCGTGGCGATCCCCAGTGGCGAGCGCGAGCAGGATGTGGAACGCGACCGGCGTGACCGGCGTGACGGACACGCGCGCGTCGAGGTCGTGCGTCATCGCGCCCCTCCCCGCGCGGACGGCCTGGACTGCGGCGCTGGCGTAGGCGACCCGCCCCATAGGCGCGGGGTGCGCTGGGCCAGGGCGACGAGCTGGACCAGCCGCTCCGTCTCCGCGCGCGCGATCCACTCACCCAGGTCCGTGAGCCGGAAGAGGCGCCGAAGCTCAGGCGCGTCGTCGACCATGCCCCGCGTCTCGCCGATCAGTCCGGCCGCCAGCATCACGTCGAGAGAACGGTACAGCGATCCGTTGCCCACGCGCATGCGCCCCTCCGTGGACATGACGATCGCGCGTCGAAGGCCATAGCCGTGCCGCTCGTCGGCGGCCAGCACCAGCAGGATGTGGTAGATCGGGTGCGTCAGCGGGAGTGGCACCGTGAGGTCGTATGTACCCTGGTTCATCGCACGTCCCCCTCTCGCACCGATGGGGCGACGAGGGGCGCGGCCGGGCAATCTTTCTCACGCCCCTGGGGTGCCCCTGTGTCAGTCAGGGACACAGCCACATAGGAGGCCGCTGCACGGCAGGGAACGAGGGGGATGTCGTCGCGCGGAAACGCGCGTTCGCGGGAAGTGGTCGGTGTGCGAGGGAAGGGGCACGCCGTGCCTGGTCGGATGACGCGCGCTCGTCGAGGCGAGAACCTACCGAGCGTGCGTCATCCGCTGACGTATGTTGGCGTGCAGCTAGCGGCGGGGTCGCTTGAAAGCAAACGCCATATACTTGGACGTCAGATCGTATGGTGTCATACTCACCAACTCCCAGCCGTCTGTGCCCAAATTGTCGAGCGGATCGACATATCTGGGATCGTTCATCTTCTTCGCCTCCAGCACAAGTGTCTTGTATTCCCACTGCTGAAGATTGGCAGCGCCCGCGTAGGTCGATGCAGGCGCTAAGTTTGACCCAGGTGCCTGGTTGCGCATACTCGTTAACCATCCTTCCTACGTACTCCCATCACTATACACCCGGCTCGGAGCGCCACATGTTGCCACCACGGCGCATGCGGGCGCAGCCGAACAATTGAGAGGACCGCGCGGAGCTGGCGCACGTCGCCGCGGACCCCCTTGCCTCGCCCACTGAGCAGGACAAGGAGGGAGGCGAATGCGAGCACGAGCATGACGTGGATAGGGCCGGCCAGCAAGTGGTGCCGCGCCAACCGCAAGGAAACAAGCCAGAGGACGACGCCGGCAGCCAAAAACACTACCGCAAGCTTGGCACGGGGGACGATGGCGGTAGCATCCTCTTGCCACCGCCGACCACCGCGAAAGAGCAAACGTAACAGACTCATGGTTTCGGTCCCGCGAGGCCCGCGCCTATCGCGCCGGCATAGCCACCAACGCCAGCCGTCGCGGCCGTCGTCGCCACGCGGGTAATCGCCCCTGCAGGAGCGTGCGCCCCGGCCGCATTGGCGACAGCCCCGCCCGGATTGAGCGATGCAATGATCTTGGGCACACGGTAGAGCACCATCAGCCCGGCCAGCCCCAGGAGCGGCTGTAAGAAGCCGTCCATGTGCAGCCCGAACTCCATCACGACGATCATCTTCAGCACGATGGCGTAGCCCACGCCCCACAGGCTCGTGTTGACGAACGCGCCGGCCCAGCCGCGTGCGAAGCCGGAGGCCTCGGGCAGCACCCAGCACGCGACCATCAGCGGCGAGATGCCGTAGAGCGTCGCCAGCAGGAACAGTCCGACGAGCTTGGTCAGCGCCGTCAGCAAGAGGATGATGACACCGACGACGGTGAAGATGATCCCGAAGAGCGTCATGAGCAGCGTCGCCCACACCGCGCCGGCCGCCGACCCGAAGATCGTGCCCGCCGTCTTAGTGTCAATGCTGATGTGCGCGAGCGCGCCAGCGTCGGTCCCGCCGGTGTACGCGAGCACCGCCGTCGTCAAGTCTTGCAGGCCCACGAACCAGAGGTGCAGCACGTCCGGCAGGATGATGACGGCGACGAGACCGAGCACGGCCCGCCAGAGCACGTCCACCGCCTCGACGACATTGGCTCGTCCGATGGTGGCGAGGCCAAACTTGCACAGCCCGATCAGCGAGAGCACCCCATAGAGCGCGAAAGCGAGGTCCTGCATGTTGCCGAAGAAGGTGTTGAGTTCAGCCCAGTCCCCGCTCCCTGTGTCGGAGAAGTCGGGCGTCTGAGTCAGCACCGTAATAAAGGGCGCGGCGACGCCGGCCGTCACCTTGTCCATGCCCCACTTGATACCGCCCCCGATCCCCTGGACGGCGCCAACAAAGAGGCCCGTGAGCATGCCGATGGTGTCAATGCAGATCGGCGAGCCGAAGGGCACGGAGATGTGGAAGGCAAGCGGCGCGTCGCACCCGCCCGCGCCGGTGACGCCGCCCGTCGTCGGGTCGATGCCGGAGATGCCCCCGCCGATCACGACGGGGCCGGTCACGTTGTAGGGCGCGCCGGCGCTGGTGTGATCGGCGCCCACCGCCCGGATCTCGTGCGCCCCCACCGGGGCGTCCGGGATCGTCACGTCGAAACGGGTGTAGCCCGACTCGTCCACGTCTTTGCGCCCCAGGATGTGCGGCGTCTCGTCCCAGTAGAGCGTCACCGTCGTTTGCGGCGGGAAGTCGTCGACGATGGCGACGATGTGCGTCGCGCTGATCCCCTGCGACGAGGACAGCGCGATGGCGGGATGGTGCGCCGGCGTCGCCGACGGATAGGGGGTGTACGTCGGCACCGGCGTCCCTGTCGCATACGGCGTGTTGGTCGGATAGGGTGTCTGTGTCGGGATCGCCGTATCGGTCGGCGCCGGGCTGCTCGCCGCGTAGACTGTCCGCTCGTGTAGCGCCACCGGGCCGGCCAGCGCCGTCAGGACGGCGACAAGGGCGATGAAATATCTTAGCGTGCGGCGCATCCCTGCGCTCCTCCCTGCGCCCGTGTGGGTGCCGTTGTCGTGGTCGTTGTCGTGGTCGTTGTCGCGAGAGCCATCTGTTCGGGCGTCTTGCCCTGGGCGAGCGCGTCCACCGCCGCCCACACCTCCTCTTGGGTAGGGTTGGCCCGGTCACGCGCGACGGCGGCGATCATGCGGTCGCGCTTGAGACGCTCGCCCTTGTACGAGGCGGTCATCCAGTAGTGGTGCCGTGTGGTCGGGAAGCGGACCGCCCCGTGCGCCGCCTGCCCCGCCTTGGTCTCTCTGATTAAGAAGAGGTCGCTGAACGCCCCCCGCTCGCTCTTGAGGGTCTTGAGCTTGGCGACCTCGTGCCCGGTCAGGTCGAGCGTGCCGGCGAGCCAGTCGAGCGCTTGTTGCGCCCCGCCCTTCTTGCCCCGGTCCTTCTGCCGAAAGAGGATCTGGATGCTAGCCTGGTTGAAGAGCGCCGCCGCGGCCGGGTCCTCGGTCAGGTCGGAAACCTGCTGCGTGATGAACGCCAGCACCAACCCCCAGTGCCGCCCCTTGCGCGCCAGCGTTTCGATCCACTCGCCGGCGCCCTGGTACTTCACGACGTGCCAGCCCTCGTCGATGATGAGCAGCTCACTCATGCGCTCGGCGTCGTCCTCGGCGTCCACGGCGCGCCCCTGCGCCTCCACCTCGCGTAGCGCGCGCCGCTTGACGGTCTCCGCGACCGCGAACATGGCGAAGGCGTGCGCCGGCGTCCGGGGCCGCAAGTCGCGCAGGTCGAATTGCAGGAAGGGCGCGTCGAGGTCCAGCTCAGGGCTCGTGGGCCGGTCCACCAGGCCGCCGTAGCGGTTGTGATGGGTGTAGGGCCGGAGGTGGTAGGCCATGTCAGAGAGCGCGACGCGCTGGTGCTCCTTCCACCGCGTGGTGTCCTCGGCCTGAGCGGCGAGCCAGTCCACCAGCTCGCGCTCCAGGGGGCTCGCTCCGTCCCCCTCGTCCCCGTCATGGGCGGCGTAGACGGCGCGCACGCCCTCGTCGATGGCCGCGCTCGGGAAACCGTCGTAGCCGCCGGGGATGGCCGCAAGCAAGACTTCGTGCGCGTCGCAGACGAAGGCGACCTTCTCCTCCCGCAGGTCCTCGTCCGCGGGGTCGATGCCGGCGCGGTCCCAGATGTTGAGCGCGACGGGCGAGCGCGGCCCCAGGCGCGCCCGGACGCCGCCGACGACGCGCCGCGTGGTGTCGTAATGGTCGGTGCTGTCGATCACCGTGACGCGGCCCCCGGTCTGGAGCATGTGCGTCGCCAGGAATTGGGCCAGGACGGTCTTGCCCGAGCCGGAGCCGCCGGTGATGCACATGAGCGCGTTGCGCAGCGAGGGGTCGGCCCAGTCGAGCAGCACCGTCTCGCGCCCTTCAGGTGTGTAGCCCACCAGCATCCCACGCGCGGTGCCAGGGGAGCGGAGATGATAGGGCAGGCCGTTACCGATGGTCTCGGCATACATGCGGTAGACGCTGCGCGCCTTGTCCCACCCAATCGGGCGTGTGGAGAGGTACAACGGCTCCTGGTGCCCCTGCGCCTGCGCCACCGAGGACGACACCGCGAGGATCGAAGCCACGGTCTCGGCGCGCTCGTCGAGCGTGGGCACGTCGGGAGCCGTCACCGTGACGTAGACGCCGACGTGGGCGAGCGTGTGGCGCCGCTCGCGCAGCAGCCGCGCCTCGTCGCGGGCCTCGCGCCGCGCCTCCTCGACGTCGGTCGTGACGTGCCGGCTGACCGCGACCTGATCCCCCAGGTAGCGGTCGCGCCGCGCCGCGGCCTTGCGCTCGCGCTCCTGGTCGAGCCCGCGCAGCGTCACCGCCAGCATGTAGGGTACCTCGGCCCCGACGAGCGCCTGGGTCCAGCCGGGGTCCGTCTCCGGCGGCGGGGCCAGCACGTAGATGGTGCGCGCCAGCGTGCCGTCCGGCAACACAACATGGTCGCGTTCCTCGTCACCCGTCAGGTCGGGGACGTCAAAGGTGACGACGCCGCCCCGGTCGCGGGGGCCGTGTCCGGGTGCGGCGGGCAGGGTGCGCGCCAGCAGCGCGGCCACGGCCGGCCCGTCGAGGCGCGTGGTGTCTACACCCATGGTCGTCAGGTGGCGCACGGCGCCACGCACGGCCGCGTCGAGGGCGGCACGCTCGCCGGGGCTGCCCGGCGCGTGCCGGCCCGGCAGCGGCGCGATGACGGCGTAGAAGTCGCGCCGGGCCTGGTGCCGGCCCCGCAACTCGCTATCCCACCAGGCGCGGTTGCCGGCGCGGTAGGGGCGCAGCGCCGGGGGGCAGGCCGCCGTCTCGGCCGCGACCTGGGCGAGGAGCTGGTCCCGGTCGAGCGGGTTGCTCCACACTAGCAATTGGGCCTCCTGCGTGGGCAAAAGGGCGGCGACGAGGGCGGCGCCAGCGGCGGCGGTCTGGTCGCGCTCGTCGTCGGATTGGGTGTCGTGGTAGACGCCGCCCATCGCGAGCACGGCGCGCTGGCGGCCGTCCACCCCCACCTGGATGCCGTCCGGGCGGACCGCGATGATCCGCCGGCGCTGTCGTTGATTGAACAGGCTCATCGGACCTCCTCCGCAAGCGGGCGTGGCCGGCGCAGGCGCGCGATCACGCGGCCCGTCAGGTCGGTGGGCGGCACGGGTGTCAGGTCGGTGGGCCGCGCGGACAACGCCGGGAGGACCGGGCCTCCGGGACGACCCTGCGCTTCCCGCACGCGCGCCCGGACGCGGGTGGGGACGCGGCGGATCAGCGCCACGACGCGCCGCCGCAGATAACCGACGACCTGACGCGGGTACGGCTCGGCCCCGTCCATGAAGAAGACGAAGCCGATCACGAGGGGCAGCGCCACCGCCGCGAAGATGAGCAGCAGATGCATCTTGCCGGCCTGTCCCCCGTAGGTCATCCCTTTCGTGAGCTGGACCATGAGGTAGCCGCACACGGCGGCGGCGGCGATCCCGGCCGCCTCGGGGATGGTGCGCCCTAGAAAATAGCGGGGGCGCATGTTGCTGTACTGGGAACTGCGGCATTTATGAGCCATAGCGTTGGGCGTCCTCTCTCGGGTTCCAAGCGATAGAAAACGTTCCCGGCCTCCGCCGGCGGAGGCCGGGAACGCGTCGAACAGCGGGACGGACGCCCCGCTACTTGAGGCCCTGGATCGCCGTGGCGAGCGGTGAGGCGCCGAAGAGGATCACGGAGCCCACGATGGTCCCCACGAGCATGTCGCGGGCGGCGCGGTGGTGCAGGACCATGAAGATGCCACTGATGGCCAGGCCGATGACCGTCACCGGCAGGGCTAGCTGGCTCATCCAGTCCGCGATCTGCGTGAAGACGTTGCTAAACGGGTTGGCCGCGCCGGCGGCGATGAGGGGTGCGATGGCGGCGAAGGTGACGACCTTGCCGACGACGAGGCTCTGCGCCGTGGCGAAGCTCAGGGTGTGGGCGTGCGCGAGGTGCGCGAGGGCCAGGCTCTGGTGCATGTGACGTGTCTCTTTCTCCCGCCCTGGGGGCGGCCCTGTGTGGAACGGCGCGGAATGGCGCCGGGTCGCGCGTATGAACAGGTCTGTGTTGTCCATGTGACCCGCCTCATGCTCACCTCCCCTCAGCGGGCCGCGTCGTGGTCCGGGCGCTTGTCAGAGCGTCGGGCTAGGTCCGATCCTGACTTCTAGTGTCAGGCCCACGGCCAGCCTGCACCAGAGACAATGCCTAGACAAACCTAGACACGTAGAAATACTACATGTATGTCGTGCCCATCGCGCACACAGGGCCGGCCCCCTGGCCGGGAGAAACGCGCGGGCCGTTCCGTCCGTCGGTTATGTCTCACGAGGACACACAAAGCAGCGGATGGTATCGTGACATCCGCCGCTTTGTGCGCGTCATGGGGTAGGAGAGAGTAGCCCTGTTAGAGGATGGGCTGATGATGCAGGTTGGCCTCTAGACCTGGATCGACGGTGGCGTCCGCGGCCACGAAGGCGTTGATGAGGGCGGCCTGGCGCGTGTGCATCTCGGTGAGGCACTGGAGGAGTGCACTGATGGGGAGCGACGCGGTAGTCACTGCCCCCTCGGGGTATCTGTGAGGACGCGCGGCGTCCAGGGTGTGCCGTTCCGGGGCGGTCAGGTGAAGCGTGCGGGCCAGGAGCTGCACGGTCTCGCACCGCGGCGCCTGCCGCTTGCCGCCCTCAAGCTTGATGATCGCGTCCACACTCAGGCCGGCGCGCTCCGCCAGCCGCGCTTGCGTCAGGGAGGCGCGCCCACGAAAGTGTCTGAGCAACGCGCCGAAGGCGGTCGGTTGGGGTACCATGTCGTCCTCCCCAAGCAGACTGGACAGGTCTCACGCGCGCTGCTTGCGGCCTCCCGCCCTAACCTGCTACGGTTACGAACAGCGGCTATGCCTACGCGCTCACGCGACGTTACATGTACAATATAAAACATCGTCTATATAGCGTACAGATGACCTAGTGTATACCCCCTCGCGGGAGGGTGTCAAGCGCAGGCCGCCGATCAGCCGTACGCCCTTGTTTGTGGTGACAGCCTCCATGCCGAAGACGCCACGCGAGCCACGCGAGAACGATCAGCTTTTCGCGCTCCGGCTCGATCAGTTGTTCGAGACGCACCTGGACCCTGCGGGGAAGCCCTACTCCGTGCGCCATGTGGCCGCGCGGACCGGCATGTCCGCCTCGTACCTTAGCGGCCTGCGGCGCGGGAAGGTGACGGGGCCGGGGGCCGACAAGGTCGACGCGCTGGCGCGCTTCTTCGGCGTCGAGATGGCGTACTTCATGGGCAGCGAACGGGTGGACCTGCCCGCGGCGACGGCGGGCGACGCGCGCCTGCGCAAGGCGCTAGAAAACCCCCTGGTGCGCGAGATCGCCGTCACCACCGGCGACTTTAACCGCGCGCAGTGGGACCACATGCTCGCGATCCTGGAGCATCAGGTCGAAATCCAGCGCATCGCCGACGAGCGGGCGCGCAAGAAATACGAGCGCCAGGCGGCCGCGGAGCGCCCGCCCCGTGATATCGCCAGCGGGCGGCGGCGTCCGAGACAAGGGCAGGCGCGGGCGGGCGACACCGCACCGAACGACGGAGACGACACCGCGCGAGGGTAAGCACGAGAGGACCACGCGCTACACGGCCCTCACGTAGCGAAGGTCCAAATGTCGGCAAAGTAACGGCCATTTCGGCCAAGTCGTACTCTCGCCCTTTACCCTCCCCGGCTGGGTTCCGGTCGTTGGGCAAGCTACCGACCTGTTGGTAATCGCCACGGTCCTCGACGTCTTCATCCGGTCAGCCCCGCGCGCTGTGGTGCAGGAGCACATTGCCGCACTCGGGCTGCGGAACCGGTTCACGGTCTGATCCGTTGCCTTGTTCCTGGTTCCTGACGCCGTGCGTCAGTGCGCGCGCTAGCCCTCTGGCGGGGTTCATCGTCACGGCGTATCGCCCCGTCCACGACCGGGATGGCCCTGTGGCCATCCCGGTCGTGGACGGGGCGCTGGATGACCGCACGGTTCACCGGGTCCGGTGTCGTACAGGGTGCGCCGTTCCCTGATCGGGACAGGGAGGAAGATCTCTGTCGCCGCGCGACCACTGCTGCACAGGCGCACCGGCCGCGTCGGTTATCTGTCAGGGCGTGTGACGTGTCGTCGCACGGCATGGGGAGGCACGGTCGCTTGTCGATACAAGGCTTAGGCATAGGGGGTGAGCTGTCGGGGGTAACTCGTTGCGCGCGCGGTCGTCGGCCTGCTACCCTGGACGATACACCCGTCGACGGCCTGTTCGGCTGCCGACGTGGGCGTGCGCTAGACCGGGCGACGAGAGGGGACGATG
>JAABUR0100010037.1_pt1 | contig 10501 bp, 9 predicted proteins | sample 5560091 | NCBI WGS metagenome assembly JAABUR01 (sample SAMN10711879, study PRJNA513375) | rock metagenome | isolation source: Antarctica rocks | place: Antarctica: Victoria Land, University Valley sud
AGCAGCAGGTTGAAGGCCGAAGCGAAGAGCGCGAAACACATGACCCGCATCACGAAGACCGGGTAGGCCAGGAAAGGCGCCGCCACCACCAGCGCCACCAGCCCCGCGAAGATCGCGGCGTGGAGCGCGCCGTCGTGGCGGCGAGGGTCCGCTGCAGCCGATGCACCGGGCCCGACGGCAGCGGCCGCCGCGGCGTCGGGTGCTGCCGCGCCCGGGGCGGCGACGCCGTCCGACCCCCTCATGCGGTCCTCCCGAAGAGGCCGTTGGGCTTGATCAGCAGCACCGCGATCATGATGACGAAGATCACGGTGGAGGAGGCCTGCGGATAGACCACCTTGGTCAGGCCCTCGCAGAGTCCCAGCGCGAAGCCCGTCACGACCGAGCCCAGGATCGAACCCATGCCGCCGATCACCACCACGGCGAACACCACGATGATGAGGTCGGCCCCCATGTTCGGGTTGACCGAATAGATCGGCGCCGCCAGCACGCCCGCCAGCGCCGCCAGCGCCACGCCGAAGCCGTAGGTCAGGGTCACGAGGCGCGGCACGTTGATGCCGAAGGCCGACACCATCACGGGGTTCTCGGTCGCGGCCCTGAGCGTCGCTCCGAGGCTCGTCTTCTCGATCGTGAACCAGGTGGCGAGCGACACCGCCAGCGACACCACGATCACCCAGGCTCGGTAGTTGGGCAGCACCATGAAGCCGAGGTTGCGGGCGCCCTGCAGGCCTGGAGGGACAGCATAGGGCATGCCCGACACGCCGTAGATGTTGCGGAACACGCCCTGGATGATGAGCGCCAGCCCGAAGGTGAGCAGCAGGCCGTAGATCGGGTCGAGCCGGTAGAGGCGCGCCATCATGGTCCGCTCGATCGCCATGCCGAAGACGCCCACGAGGGCGGGCGCCAGCACCAGCGACCACCAATAATCGATGCCGAAGGTCGTCAACAGCAGCCAACCCACCAGGGCACCCATCATATAGAGGGCGCCATGGCTGAAATTGACGATGTTGAGGAGGCCGAAGATCACGGCGAGCCCGAGGCTCAGCAGCGCGTAGAAGGCGCCGTTGATCAGCCCCAGCGTCAGCTGGCCGAACAGAACCTGCGTCGGGATGCCGAGAACGCTGTGCATATGGGACGCCCCCGTCCAGCCCGTGGCCTACTTCACCAGGTCGCACCCGCCGTCGGCGAGCGGCCGGAACGCCTCGTCGCCCGGGATCTTGTTGACGAGCTTGTAATAATCCCACGGGTATTTGGATTCGGCCGGCGTCTTGACCTGATACAGGTACATGTCGTGCACCATGCGGCCGTCGATGCGCAGATGGCCGTGGCCGAACAGCGGGTCGTCGGCCGGGATGTCGCGCATCTTGGCCATCAGCCCCGCGCTGTCCTTGCCCTTCAGCGCCTCCACGGCCTTGAGGTAGTGCAGCATGCTGCCATAGACGCCGGCCTGGTCCATGGTGGGCATCTTGCCGCCGTATTGCGCGGCGTAGCGCTTGGCAAAGGCGCGGGTGCCGTCGTCCCGGTCCCAGTAGTAGGCCGTGGTCAGGTTCAGGCCCTGGGCGATCGGCAGGCCGAGCGCGTGGACGTCGGAGATGAAGACCAGCAGCCCGGCGAGCTTCTGCCCGCCCTGGACCACGCCGAACTCGGCCGCCTGCTTGATGGCGTTGACGGTGTCGCCGCCCGCATTGGCGAGGCCCACCACCTGGGCGCCCGACCCTTGCGCCTGCAGCAGGTAGGACGAGAAGTCGCTGGTCGGGAAGGGCGTGTTGACGGAGCCCACCACGGTGCCGCCCCCGGCCTTGATGAAGGTCGTGGCGTCGGTCTCGAGCGCGTGCCCGAAGGCGTAATCGGCCGTGAGGAAATACCAGCTCTTGCCGCCCTGCTTGATGATCGAGGTCGCGGTGCTCTTCGACAGCGCATAGGTGTCGTAGGTCCAGTGCACGGTATTGGGCGAGCATTGCTTGCCCGTGAGCTCCGAGGAGCCGGCGCCGGAATTCATGAAGATCCTGTTCTTCTCGCGCGTGACGCGCGACACCGCCAGCGCCACGGCCGAGTTCGGCACGTCGAGGATCACATCGACGCCGTCCTGGTCGTACCATTGGCGGGCGATGTTGGAGCCGGTGTCGGGCTTGTTCTGGTGGTCGGCCGACAGCACCTCGACCTTGATGCCCTTCTCGGCCGCGTGGAAATCCTCGACCGCCATCCTGGCGGCGATGACCGAGCCCTCGCCGCTGATGTCCGTGTAGATGCCCGAGCGGTCGTTGAGCACGCCGACCTTCACCGACACCTCGGCCGCGGCCGGTAGCGTGGCTGTGGCCAGCGCCGTCATGGCGGTCGCGGCCAGCAAAAACCCTTTCAGCATTCCCGTCTCTCCCTGTCGTCTTCTCTGGTCCGCACCGTCACACGCCGAGATAGCCGTGCAGCTTGTCGATGTTGGCGTCGAGATCCCGGTTCGGGATCATGTCGACCACGCGCCCCTGCTCGACCACATAGTGGCGGTCCGCCACGGTCGCGGCGAAGCGGAAGTTCTGCTCGACCAGGACGATCGTATAGCCCTCGGCCTTGAGCCGGGCGATGGTGCGGCCGATCTGCTGCACGATCACGGGCGCCAGGCCCTCGGTCGGCTCGTCGAGCAGCAGCAGGCTCGCGCCTGAGCGCAGGATGCGGGCGATGGCCAGCATCTGCTGCTCGCCGCCCGACATCTTGGTGCCGCCGCTGGAAAGCCGCTCGCGCAGGTTCGGAAACAGCGTGAAGATCGTCTCTCGCGACATGCCGCCCGGCCGCACCACGGGCGGCAGCATGAGGTTCTCCTCGACCGACAGGCTCGCGAAGATGCCGCGCTCCTCGGGGCAATAGCCGATGCCGGCCCGGGCGATGAGGCGCGACGGCATCCGGATCGTCTCCTGCCCCTCGAAGCGGATCGAGCCGCGGCGCTTCCCCATGACGCCCATGACGGCGCGCAGCGTCGTGGTCTTGCCGGCGCCGTTGCGGCCCAGCAGCGTCACGACCTCGCCCTTGGGGACCTCGAACGCCATGCCGTGCAGCACGTGGGACTCGCCGTACCAGGCGTGCAGGTCCGCGACGCTGAGGCTCGGGCCGGCCTCGGCGTTGGCGGCGGGGTCGGGCGCGAGCGCGGCGGGCGTGGCGTCAGGCATGGCCGGTCCCGATATAGGCTTCGACGACGCGGGGATCGCGCGACACCTCTTCGTAGGGGCCTTCGGCCAGCACCCGGCCGCGGGCCAGCACGGTGATCCTGTCGCTGAGCGAGGCCACGACCGACAGGTTGTGCTCCACCATGAGAACCGTGCGGTTGCGGGCCGCCCGCCGGATCAGCGCGGCCGTGCGGTCGATCTCCTCGTGGGCCATGCCGGCCATGGGCTCGTCGAGCAGCATGAGTTCGGGATCGAGCGCCAGCGTGGTGGCGAGTTCGAGAGCGCGCTTGCGGCCATAGCTGAGATCCGCCGCGAGCCCGTCGGCGAAGCCGGCCAGCCCCACCTGTTCGATGAGATCGCGGGCTTCGGCGTCGTAGCGGCGCAGCAGCTTTTCCGATCGCCAGAAATCGAAATTGTCGCCGCGCCGGCGCTGCAGCGCGATCCGGACGTTCTGCAGCACCGTGAGATGCGGAAAGGTGGCCGAGATCTGGAACGAGCGCACGATCCCGAGCCGCGCCACGTCGGCCGCGCCCACCCGCGTGATGTCGCGCCCCTTGAAGGTGATGCAGCCGCGCGTGGGGGACAGGAACTTGGTCAGCAGGTTGAAGCAGGTGGTCTTGCCGGCGCCGTTGGGGCCGATCAGCGCATGGATGGTGCCGCGTTCCACCGCGAGGTCCACGCCATCGACCGCCACGATGCCGCGAAACTCCTTCGCCAGATCCTGCGTGGTCAGGATGAAATCCCCGGACAAGCGTCCTCCCCGAGCGTCATGGCTGGTATGCCGCTGTTGCGTGGCACCATGGCGGATTGGGCGCGGGGTCGCAACGGGCTTTCTTGCGGTGATACCGGGGTACCCGGTCGACGCTCACCGCGATGCCATGCTTTCGCTTGCCTTTGTACGGCATTGCCGTACAAACGGATCATGCAGACGGTGCTGACCACGCCGACCTTCGATCGGCACGCCCGTGCCGCGGGTCTGACCGACGACGAGGTGGCCGAGATTGCGTCCTATCTCGCCGCCTATCCGGTCTCGGGTGAACTGATCGTTGGCACGGGAGGTGCCCGCAAGCTCCGTTTCGCACGGCAGGGCGCGGGGAAGTCGGGCGGTTATCGGACCATCCACTATTTCGGCGGCGAGGACGTGCCCGTGTTCCTGCTCGCCCTCGTCGACAAGGGCGATCGGGCGAACCTGTCCAAGGCAGAGCGGAACGAATTGGCAGGCCTGCTGCCGCAACTCGCGGAGGCCTACCGGGCCGGCGTCGCGCGGCGGATGCGGGAGATGAGGAAAAGGTGATGTCGAAGTTCGGCCAAGATCTAATCCAGAGCGCCCACGAGGCGCTCGTGATCGCCAAGGGGGAGGCGGAGCCGTCCCGCATCTTCCTGCCGCCGAAGGTCGACGTCGCGGCGATCCGCAAAAGGACGGGACTGTCTCAGGACAAGTTCGCCCGGCGCTACGGCTTCTCGCCCTCGGCCGTTCGCGATTGGGAGCAGCGCCGCCGCAACCCGGAACCGGCGGCCCGCACGCTCCTCCTCGTGATCGACCGGGAGCCCCGGGCGGTCGAGCGTGCCTTAGGGTTCGCGTGAGCGGTCGGACGCTGCCCTGTCTTGCGGCGCCGTGCTCATCGGGGGCTGGCGGCGATCGTGCCGAAGACCGATCGTCGATGGTCGTGCTCGCCATTGCGGTCCGAAGCTGACATCCTTCCCGCATCCAGCGTTGGGTCTGCTGTCGGATCCGGCTAGGGAACGGTTGTTTCGGGGATTCAGGAATGCGGGAAGCGTCGCGTGATCGTTTTTTAGCGGCGTTGGACAAGGCCGGCGGGTCGGCAGGCAACGGGCGATTGCAAGCCGAACTGGGTTGGCAGGACGCGACCTATGCTCGCGTCCGCGACGCCTTGGTTGACGAAGGCGTGATTGCGCGCGGGCGCGGAAGGGGGCGGATCGGTCGCGCTGGCGGCGCACGAGAAGGCCGAAAAACCCAAGGTGGCGAAGCCCGAGCCGGCGTTGCCGCCCGGGCGCAACGCCAGACCCACACGCGGCAAAGCCAATGGACGAAACGGCGGCGGGTTGAAATTTATTTGAACTCCAGAGATCTTAAAACTTACATCAGCGGCATGGCGCAGCCGAAACTCAACCAGGGCGCCCTTAAGGCAATCGAGATTCCTTTTCCTTCCATTGAGGCGCAAGGGGAAATTGTAGCAAAGATCGAGGCGCTGCGAGCAGAAATGGCTAGGCTGTCTCGCGTATACGATTCCAAGCTCGCTGTTCTCGTAGAGCTCCAACAGTCCCTTCTCGCCCGCGCCTTTTCGGGTGAGCTGACGGCAAGTCGCGCGGACCCCCGCCAAGCCGGCCAACGACAACGTCTTTTCCACGCCCGAGCAGGTCGCCAACGTGCTCGCGTTCGTGCACTCGCGACACGAGGCGGCAAAGCGGGAGAAAACGTTTGGGCATACCAAGGCGCAGAAGGCCCTGCATTTCGTCGAGAGCGTTGGCGGCGTCGAATTGGGGCGGACGCCCGTGAAGGCGAAGGCCGGCCCGAATGATTTCCTGCACATGCTGAAGGCGGAAGCCTGGGCCAGGGACTGTGGGTTCTTCGAGTTCGTCAAGCGACCCGAAGGTGGCTATGATTTCTTGAAGCTCGCGAACCACGCAAAAATGTTGACGGCAGCGAAGGTCGCGCTCAGGCCGATCGAAGACGCGGTCAAGAAGATCGCTGATCTGCTCCTGCCACTTGACTTCAAGGAGGCGGAAGTTCTGGCAACGGTCCACGCTGCTTGGAACAACCTCATCCTGGACGGTTGTGCTGCCACCGACAACGCGATCCTCTACGAGGCTCGCGAAAACTGGCATCCAAAGAAGTCGGACATTCCAGAAGCGAAGTTCCACGCCGCCATCCGGCTGATCCGCGAGAAAGACATCGTTCCGGATGGCAGGGCCAAGCGCGTGCCCCACGAACAGATGCCTCTGCCTCTATGAACGAATCCGAAACTCGCGCCGAGCTGATCGACCCCGCGTTGCAGGCGGCGGGCTGGGGGGTTGTCGAGGGCAGCCGGGTGCGGCGGGAGGTGATCTGCCCGGGCCGCATCCTCGGTGCCGGGCAGCGGGGCGAGGCGACCACGGCCGACTACGTGCTGACCCATCGTGGGCGCAAGCTGGCGGTGGTCGAGGCCAAGGCCAGGGGCAAGGGCGTCACGGCCGGGCTGGGGCAGGCCAAGATCTACGCCGGCAAGGTCAAAACGCGATGGGCCTATTCGACCGACGGGACCGGCGTGTACCGGGTCGATATGGAGACGGGCCAGGAAGGGCCAGTCGCGAGTTGGCCCACGCCCGGCGCCCTCTGGGCCGCGACCTTCGCGCAGGCGAACGCGTGGCGCGACGCCTTCGCGGCCGTGCCTTTCGACGACAAGGGCGGCAGCCAGCCGGCGCGCTATTACCAGGTCAACGCCGCGCAGGCGGTGCTGGACGCCCTGGCAGCGGACGAGAAACGCGTCCTGCTCACACTCGCGACAGGGACAGGCAAGACCTTCATCGCCTTCCAGTTGGCGTGGAAGCTGTTCCATGCACGCTGGAGCCTCGCGGGGACGCCGACCCGACGGCCGCGCATCCTGTTCCTGGCCGACCGCAACATCCTGGCCGACCAGGCTTACAACGCCTTCTCGGCATTTGCCGACGATGCCCTGGTGCGGATCAAGCCCGACGCGATCCGTAAGAAGGGGCGCGTGCCGAAGAACGGGAGCGTCTTCTTCACCATCTTTCAAACCTTCACGAGCGGCAAGACCGACGCGCTGGGCCGGGAGGAGTCCTATTTCGGCGACTATCCGCCCGACTTCTTCGACTTCATCGTCATCGACGAATGCCATCGGGGCGGGGCCAACGCCGAAGGCGAGTGGCGGGCGATCCTCGACTACTTCGCGCCGGCGGTCCAATTGGGCCTGACCGCGACCCCACTGCGTCGTGACGAGAACCGCGACACCTACGCCTATTTCGGCAAGCCGGTTTACACCTATTCACTCCGCGAGGGCATCGAGGACGGCTTCCTGACACCGTTCAAGGTACGCCAGCACAAGACGACGCTCGACGATTACGTCTGGACCTCCGACGACACGGTCGTGCGCGGCTTCGCCGAGGAAGGGCGCCGTTACGTGTCGCAAAACTTCAATCGCACGATCGAGATCGAGGCGCGTGAAGCCTATCGCGTCAAGATCTTCATGGAGGAGATCGATCCACGGCAGAAGACCCTGGTGTTCTGCGCCACGCAGGATCACGCCGCCAAAATTCGGGATGCCATAAACCAGATCAAGGACAACGCCGATCCGCACTACTGCGAGCGCGTGACGGCTGACGACGGGGTGATAGGAGAGCACTGGCTGCGGCAATTCCAGGACAACGAAAAGACGGTTCCCACTATACTGACCACGTCCCAGAAGCTTTCGACCGGGGTGGACGCACGCAACGTCCGTAACATAGTCCTGCTGCGGCCTGTCAACAGCATGATCGAGTTCAAGCAGATCATCGGCCGGGGCACCCGGCTCTTCGACGGCAAGGAGTATTTCACGATCCATGATTTCGAGGGAGCGTATCAGCACTTCCTCGATCCCGAATGGGACGGCGAGCCGATGGAGCCCGTTCCGGCAAGCCCGCCGACTCCACGGCCGGAACCTGGTCCGCAAGAGCCGCCGGGGGCATCGGGCGACGACGCCGAGGAGCGACCCGAGACGCTGGTCATCAGGCTCGCGGACGGGAAGGCGCGCGCCATCCGGCACATCAGCGCGACGAGCTTCTGGGGACCGGACGGGCGGCCGATGTCGGCGGCGGAGTTCATCGAGAGCCTGTTCGGCCGGGCGCCGGAGCTGTTCAAGGACGAGGACGAGCTCCGGCGGCTGTGGGGCGCGCCGGACACCCGCAAGGCGCTGATGCAGGGACTGGCCGAACGCGGATTCGGCGCCGGGACGCTGAAGGAAATGGCGCGGGTGATCGACGCGCCCGACAGCGACGTTTTCGACGTCTTGGCTTACGTTGCATTCGCCCTTCCGCCAATCAGTCGGGCGGACCGGGTCGCGGGGCGCAAGAGCGCCGTCCTGAGCCATTATGACGGCGAACTGGCGCGCTTCCTCGATTTCGTCCTGGGACAATACGTCAAGCAGGGCGTGGAGGAACTCGACGGAGACAAGCTGCCCCGCCTCCTCGAACTGCGCTACGCCGACGTCAATCAGGCCGCTGCCCGGCTGGGCGGGGTGCGGGCGGTCCGCAACGCCTTCACCGGATGCCAGAGTTCGCTGTTCGCGCGCCTCTGAGCGAAACCGGACGGTAGAAGCGGCACGGTTCGAGACGCGTACCTCACCCTTCGACTAACGTTGGCATCGGGGTAGCGCGGAAGGACCCCTGGCTATAAGGGTCGCCGGAACCCCCACACCCTCCCCCGGAACCCGCCCCATGATCCCGCGCTATTCCCGTCCCGCCATGGTGGCGATCTGGGCGCCCGAGACCCGGTTCCGGATCTGGTTCGAGATCGAGGCTCATGCCTGCGACGCGCTGGCCGAGATCGGCGTGATCCCGAAGGCGGCGGCCGAGACCATTTGGGCCAAAGGGCGGGAGGCCGTGTTCGACGTCGAGCGGATCGACGCCATCGAGCGCGAGACGAAGCACGACGTGATCGCGTTCCTGACCCATCTCGCCGAGATCGTCGGGCCGGAGGCGCGCTTCGTGCACCAGGGCATGACGAGTTCCGACGTGCTCGACACCTGCCTGGCCGTGCAGCTCGCCCGCGCCTCCGACATCCTCATCGCCGACGTCGACGCGCTGCTCGCCGCATTGAAGCGCCGCGCCCACGAGCACAAGCTCACCCCCACGATCGGCCGCTCGCACGGCATCCATGCCGAACCCCTGACGTTCGGGCTGAAGCTCGCGGGCGCCTATGCCGAGTTCGCGCGCGCCCGCGCGCGGCTCGTCGCGGCGCGCGCCGAGATCGCCACCTGCGCGCTGTCGGGCGCCGTCGGCACCTTCGCCAACATCGATCCGCGGGTCGAGGAACATGTCGCGAGGGCCATGGGGCTCGCGGTGGAGCCGGTGTCGACCCAGGTGATCCCGCGCGACCGCCACGCCATGTTCTTCGCCACCCTGGGGGTCGTGGCCTCGTCGGTCGAGCGGCTCGCCATCGAGGTCCGCCACCTGCAGCGCACCGAGGTGCTGGAGGCGGAGGAGTTCTTCGCGGAGGGGCAGAAGGGCTCCTCGGCCATGCCGCACAAGCGCAACCCGGTGCTGACCGAGAACCTGACCGGCCTCGCGCGGCTCGTGCGCGGCATGGTGGTGCCGGCGCTCGAGAACGTGGCGCTGTGGCACGAGCGCGACATCTCGCATTCCTCGGTCGAGCGCATGATCGGGCCCGACGCCACGGTCACGCTCGATTTCGCCCTGGCCCGGCTGACCGGCGTGATGGAGAAGCTGCTGGTCTACCCCGAGACCATGCGGCGCAACCTCGACCGGCTCGGCGGCCTCGTCCATTCCCAGCGGGTGCTGCTGGCCCTGACCCAGGGCGGGGTGTCGCGCGAGGAGGCCTATCGCCTGGTGCAGCGCAGCGCCATGCGGGTGTGGCGCGGGGAGGGGGATTTCCTGGCCTTCCTCGTGGCCGACCCGGAGGTCAGGGCCGTGCTGCCGCCGGAGAAGCTCGAACCGTTGTTCGACCTCGGCCACCACATGAAGCACGTCGACACGATCTTCGGGCGGGTGTTCGGCTGAGGCTTCGTGCGAGGTCGGCGCTGCGCCGCCACTAGGCGGCCGTCGCGGGGGTGAGCGCCACCAGCCTCTCGAAGGCCTCGGCCGGGCCGGGGCGCCCGAGAAGGTAGCCCTGCACCTCGTCACAGTTCATGGCACGCAGCAGCGCGAGCTGCCCCTCGGTCTCGACCCCTTCCGCCACGACCCGCATGGCGAGGCTGCGGCCGAGCGCCATCACGGCCTGCACGATGGCGGCAGTGCCGGCATCCGCCGTCATTTCGGCAACGAAACTGCGGTCGATCTTGAGCTTGCTGAAGGGGAAACGGCGCAGGTAGCTGAGGCTGGAGTAGCCGGAGCCGAAATCGTCGAGCGCGACGCCGACGCCGAGCGCGCGCAAGCGCCCGATGGTGGCCAGCGTCGCGGCCGTGTCCTGCAGCAGCAGGCCCTCGGTGATTTCCAGCTCGAGCCGGTTCGGCGGCAGGCCGGTTTCGGCCAGCACCGTGGTGACCAGTTCGATGAGACCGGATCGTCGAACCTGCTCGGGCGACAGGTTCACGGCGAGAAACAGCCCCGGCCAGCGGGCCGCCTGGGCACAGGCGACCCGCAGCACCCAGGCGCCGAGTTCGCCGATCATCCCTTCGCTC
>JAABUR0100010038.1_pt1 | contig 10498 bp, 6 predicted proteins | sample 5560091 | NCBI WGS metagenome assembly JAABUR01 (sample SAMN10711879, study PRJNA513375) | rock metagenome | isolation source: Antarctica rocks | place: Antarctica: Victoria Land, University Valley sud
ACACGACGCGGTCCATCGAGGGCCGCAGAAGGGGGTGACAGGTCTCGACTCCGGATGTCGAGGCAGGGGAAGCGGGCCGAGGAAGCCGACGATCATCTCGTAAACGACCCGTCGGAAAACAATCAAGCGCCGACAACAGTCCGCGCGCGTACGCCATCGCTGCCTAGCAGCAATTGCGTCGCTGTCAGCCTGGGAGAGCCTCCGGCCCAGGACCTGGCATCGCTAGGAGGACCACCACCCGTTCTGGCCGCGGGGGCGGGTGGTGAACGACCGCGGCTGGGCCCGTTCCCGACGCGCTGGTGCGATCGGGAGGGCCGAGAAACTCGAAGCCAGCTGCGCCCGGAGAAGCCCTGTCACAGCACCGGAGGACGCGGGTTCGATTCCCGCCACCTCCACCAAGGGGTGTTCACGGTTCTAGGCCGTGAATGCTTACGAAAGTCACCGCAAGAAGCGTCCCGACCCTCCCAATGGGGGTCGGGATGCTTCTTTTGCGCCGAGGGGGCGCTCGCAGCTGGTCGTGTGCCTGCGTCAGCGTGGTTCTCGCTGCGGTGAGGCCAGCGGGTCCGCGCCCGAGCCCGTTACAGGGGGCGACGACGGCTGAGCCGGCTGGTGACAAGCGCGCCGCCGACCTGACCCTCCTGCCGGCGCCCGGGTCACGTCGGGGTGAACCGTGCCAAGCTGTCAGGCCACGGGGAGCGGAGTTGCGTCAGCAGGGCGCGCTCGCCCGCGCCGTCGATGACCCACGTACCGCGTTCAGCGAGGCCGACCACCACGACGGCCTCCCGCTCCAGTCCGTCCTCCGTGACCGCCCAGCCCTGCACCGTGCCGGCCAGGTCCACCGTCGCGGCTGCCGCCGACGACCCCAAGGGAAGGCTTGCCGGCTGCCCGTTCAGCAGCTGCTGGAGTGCGGCCTTCGCATCCTCGGCTGTGACGGCGTACTGCTCCGGGACGGGCTCCCTGGTCCGGAGGGCTTCGAGGGCAGCGCGAGCTTGTTCGACGGCTGCCTCGGCGGGCGCCAGCTCGAGGTGGACGTTGCCGAGCTCATCCACAGACGCACACAGCCCGACGTCGCCGAAGGCGTAGAAGACTGCCCTGATCAGGGTCCTTGATCGGGCTACGGAGATCGCCACGATCTCGTCGGCGTCGAGCAGAACGACGAGGATCTGAGCTACGTGCGGGTGCACATCGGGATCAGCTCCGGGGTCGAGTAGCCCACGACCGATCAATGACCGCATCCCCAGGTCGAGTGCCTCCTGCGTCACCTCGCCGGCGAGGTCGAGCCCTACCGGTTCGGGCAGTCCGAGGGTCGCCAGCAGGGCGAGCAGCTCTTCAGGGGTGAGACTGAGCTGGTCCGACACGTCAAGGCCTTCCTGCATGAGCTGCGGCGATCTCGGCCAGGCGCCGACGCACCCGCTCCCGGTCCGCCTCGGACTGTCCGCTCGAGCCGAGTCCGGACAGCTCGGTGAACTCCGCGACCGCGTGGTGGGCGATGGCGCCCAGGCGGCCAGGCCCGGGATGAACGATGTCGATCACCGTCGTGACGAACAGGGACTGGGCGGCGCTGACCAGCTTGCCAACGGGATGGTTCCGCAACGCCAGGAGCGCGTCCTCCGCGGCCTGGGTGCGTGCGATCCGGGAGGCGTGCGCCGCCTCCAGCTCACGGAGCCTGTCCATCGCCCGGTTGAGATCCCGGGTCGCTGAGGCGCGGGCGTCGCGCACATACCGACGCTTTGCTGGATTCCTCTGGCGTGATCCAGGAAGGCTGTTGAGCCTGGTCGTCGCGGCATCGATCTCCGCAGCCATCCGCGCCCCCGCTGCTCCCGTGCTGCGCTCGGCGAGCTGGGCCAGCCGCGCCGACATGCCGGCCTCTGCCACCTCTCCGAGCCCGCCGGTGGCGATCATGGCCAACAGATTGGCGCCGGCGTAGCTGCCCATGCGCAGCCGGTCGTTCCGGTATTGATAGCCGCCCGCGGCTTTGACGGTGTCCAGGGGATGCGCACCCATGTTGATCAGGCCGAGCCCAGGTCGCTGAATCGGCATGATGTCACCGTGCTGATAGCTGTGCCAGTTGCTGACCGGGTTGAAGTCGGCGGCCAGGCCCACGACGCCCGCGCCCAGGTCGTGCCCGACGTCGGTGACGCCGGCACCAACGGAGGCAGGGGCGCCAAGCACCCCGTCGAGGACGTGATGGCCCGTCTTGGGCGGGGTGAGCCAACCCTTGACGTGATCGCCCCAACCCTTGTCGGCTTTCGTCGCGTTCTTCACCATGGTGATCAACGAGTTGTACTGCGAGTACGTCTGCTCGTAGACGGCTTCGAGTGCCTTCAGCGCGGTGCCGACGCCGGACAGGTCGACTCCGCCGGGCAACTCGGCCCCGCCGTCGAAGCTTCCCACCGCCGTCGCCATCACGGTGATGCGCTGCCCGACGTGCCCGAGATTGGTAATGACCGAGTCGATGGCCTCGAGATCGATCGAGTCGCTCATGGTCGGGCAGCCGCGGCGTTCGCTGCGCGAATGCGGTCACAGGCAGCCTGCCAGGTGCGCAGGTCGTGCTCCAGCCGCCGTACGCCGGCGCGGAGCTGGACGATCGCGCTGTCGACACCGGCGATCACCACGTCGACCTCCGCCATGGCGCCGACGCGGTAGCCGGTCAGCCCGATGAGGAACAAGCCGTCGAGCCCGCTCGCGCCACTCATGAGCGTCCCCAGGCTGGTGTTGATCATTCGCAGGCCACCGCGGTAACCCTCAAGCCGTCCGATGGCCGCCCACGTGCCACTCACGTCGCCATGTGGGCGAGGGGGAAGTGCGGTCGCCATCGGCCGGTCCTCCTACCGCGCCGGCATCAGGCCTGGTCGGAGGTGGTCACGCTCTGGATCTGGTCGTCGATGAACTTCGTGATCTTGTCGCGGGCCGCGGTGACATCGGACTTCGTGTTGGTCGTGAAGGTCGTGATCGCCTTGTGGGCAGCGTCCCTGGCGTGCCCCTCCCACTTGGCCTGACCGAACGCGTGCAGGTGCTGGTCGAGGTGATTGTTGATGCTGGTGAAATGACCGTTGACGGTGGCCTTGAGATGCGTGAGGGGACCGGTGTCGATCATCGTGTAGGCCGGATCGGCCGCTGGGACGTGCGGTGCGACGATGGCCGCACCGTTGACCGCAATGGTGACGGGCTTGCCTCCGAGCGACTGCGCAATGCTCGTCGTGACGTCCCGCACCGCCCCGGTGAATTTGGTGATGTCCGCGAGGAGCTCGGTGGAGAAGTCCGCGGCGAGCTTCCCGCAGCCGCTCTTGAACGCTGCGGAGTTTGGCCCCTCGTAGGGAACCGCGGTGCAGTGGTTCACGAGCCCTTCCAGGTCCTTGCGCATCCCTTTGAACGCGCCCTCCGCGGCATGTCCGTAGGACGTCAGGCTTTTGCTGTCGACTGAGATGCGAACCATCGAGTGTCCCCTCAGAGCTGCCAGCGCGAGCGGCTGCTGGTGCGGCGGCGCCGATGCTAGATCAGCCGGAGGCTATGTGCAGCCCTTCCCGGCCAAATCTTGAGAGCAGAAAACCACGCCCAGGAACGGAGATGGCGTGCCGCGGCAGACGAACCCCCACAAGGTCCCCATCCGTGTCCGGATCGGGTTGCAGCAGGATGGCGTGGCGGTCCTTGCGGAGCTCGGTGAGCCATCCGCCGTACGCACGAAGCGCGGCTGACGCGTCGGCGGCGGCCAGCACCCGGACATTCTGATCGCGGCCCTTGCGCACCAGCATCTCCAGGGCCGCGGAGGCTGCTACGTCGAGGAGCTCGTGCGCGTCGTCGATGACGACCACGAGCGACTCGGCGTCCTCGTCCCGGGTGGCGAGGCGCTGTTGCAGGTCGTCGCAGAGCGCGTCGATGTCCTCCCCCCGGCGGACGGCCCTGGACCAGATGGCCAGTGTGGTCAGCGGGCTCCTTCGTGGTGCGAGCAGCGCCATCTCCAGGTCGGGGTCCGCCTCCCGGAGTCCAATCGCGAGAGCAGCGAGTGCGGTCGACTTGCCCGAGCGGAGCGGACCAGCGACCAGCAAGTGACTGTCCGTGAGATCCACGGCCAAGGGGGCCATCTCGCGCTCGCCGAGACCGATGACGGGACGGAGCGGTCGCGACAGGCCGCGAACGGCGGACAGCGGTAGCTCGCGTGGGAGCGTCTCGACGGTGGGAGCCCGTAAACCCGGCCAGCGGGCGGCCAGCAGGGCGCCCCGGCGCACCACTTCCTGGTGCTGGGCTGTGCCGGACGGGTCAGCCGAGACGACGGCGCACTGCACCTCCCGGGTGCTGCTGCCCTCGAAACCGCGACCGGGTGGGAGCACCGCAGCCTTGGCCACCCGGGAGTCCAGACCGGCGGCTGCGTAATCGTCCAGATCGGCCAGGCGGAGCACCAGCGCAGACGGGATCACCGACGCCAGCGCCGTGGGAAGGGCGTTGCGCCGCAGGGCGGTGACGACAAGGTGTATCCCGAGTGCCTGGCCACTGCTCACCAGGTGAGGCAACGCTTCGAGCCGCGCGCCGTAGTCGATGTTTTCGAAGACCGAGGCGAAACCAGCGTAGGAGTCGAGCAGGACCACCGCTCTCGGCAGGACCCCACCCGGGCTGCCGAGGGCCCGGTGTTCCGCCAGCGACGTCGCACCGGTGTCGGCGAAGCGCTGCCGTCGGGTGGCGACCCACCGCTCGAGAATGCCGAACAGGCGCGAGACCCGCTCCACGTCGTCACCGGCGATGACCCCGCCGCAGTGCGGGAGAGCCTCGAGCGAGCCCAGTCCGCGCGTGGCGAAGTCGAGGGCGTACAGGGTGAGCTCGGCTGGCGACGCCTGGGAGGCCAGCGACACCGCAATGCTCCGGAGCAGCGTCGTCTTGCCCGCGCCGGATGTGCCGAGGACGAGCAGGCTGCCCTGCGAGGCGAGGTCCAAGGTCGCGGTGGCTTGGCGTTGCTCGGCCGGGATGTCGAGCAGCCCGAGGGTCGCGACGTCGTCCCGAGTGGGCGGCTCGAGCTTCCCGAGCGGGACGACGTCCGGCAACGGCGGCAGCCAGGGCGACGACGGCGCCGGGATCAGAAGCAGTTCTGCGGCAGCGCAGGCAGCCCGTACGGTCGTCTGCAGGTCGGTCGGCCCATCTTGGGCTTCCTCGCTCGGCGCACCGGCCGGCGGCTGTTCAACGACCCCCCGCCGCAGCGCCCGGACGAGCGGGGCACCGCGCACGCGCTGCGTGCTCCGGCCGCCGGAGTACGCGATCTGGACCTCAGTGAGTTCGCTGGCCGCGACCCGGACGAAGGCCCTCCCCGGTAACTCCCGGGGCAGGGTCGCCGCGTGCGCGACCCCGAGCACATCTTGGGAATCCATGGTGTCGTTCATCCGCAGCGCCATGCGCAGGTTGGTGTTGGCCCGGATGTTGTCGTTGATGGCTCCCGCCGGACGTTGCGTGGCCAGCAGCAGATGAATGCCGAGCGACCGCCCGCGTTGAGCGACGTTGACGACACCGTCCACGAAGTCGGGCAGCTCCTTGGCCAAGGTGGCGAACTCGTCGATGACGAGGAGCAGGCTGGGTGGCGCCTCATCGGGGGCGATGCGCTGCATCTCCAGGAGGTCCTTCGCGCCGGCTCGCGCCAGCAGGCGCTCGCGCCGATGCAGCTCGGCTCCTAAGGACACCAGTGCACGCTGCACAAGATGGCCGCTGAGGTCGGTGACTAGCCCCACGACGTGCGGCAGGGCACTGCAGTCCTTGAACGCAGCACCGCCCTTGTAATCGACGAGCAGAAAGGTGACGTGATGTGGCGGATGATGGGCTGCTAGGGACGCCACCAGGGTTTGCAACATTTCCGACTTGCCGGCCCCTGTCGTGCCTCCGAGCAGAGCGTGCGGTCCGTCCCTGCGCAGGTCGATGCTGAACCGTCCGGCCGCCGACCAGCCCACTGGAGCGGCCAGGTCGGAGCCCCCCGCGCGCCAGCGGTCGGCGATCGAGGCGGCTGTGGGCTTGTCGCCGAGAAGCTCGGCGAGCGAGCCGAACGGCGGGAGGTCACCGACTCCGCCGCTGCGGGCACTGGCATCCCGGACGCCTGCGAGCGCGTGCGCGGCCTCGTCCATCAGCACGAGGGGGCATCTGTCCCGAAGGGCGCCGTGCAGGCCGGACCCACCATCGACGATGGTGACGTCCAGCTGCTGGTCGCGAAGCTCGACAAAGGCCCCGGTCTCACCGGGAAGGCTGTCGACCCGGTCCCCCAGCCAAATGACCCGGACGTCGTGTTGCGGTCCGTGCTCCAGGAGGTCCGAGAGCCCCGTACGGGGAAGGTCCAGTTCCTGATCGAGGACCACCAGCACGGTGGTGTCGGCGGCGCTCCTGCCCTCCCGCGAGGCTGCCCGTTCGCGGCGGCCGGCGACGACCGAGGTGAGCTCGGCTAGCAGCTGCCGCGCCTCCCGCGTACCGACGGCCATGGCAGGTGCGCCGAACGGCGCCCCGGCCACGCCCTCGGCGCGGGCATGCGGCAGCCACGCGGCCCACTCCCACCTGGGGGCCCGCGCCTCCGCGACCGCCAGGAGAATGCTGAGGTCCCGGGGGCTGTGGAGGACTGCGGCTTGCAGGGTCAGCCAGCCGGCCGTCTCGTCCACCGCGGCTGCACTGCCGACGATGCCCACCACCGGGGTCTCCTGCAACGCGAGGGTCACCGGCGCAGACCGGACGACGCCGTGCTCGGCCAACACCCCCGCTGCTTCGGCACGCAGGGCGGGGTCGCCGCCCTCGCGCATCGCCCAGCGGGCGGAGGACGGCAGGTCAGCCCAGCCGACCCGCAGCTCCAGAGCGTCGGGGTCGGACATCCGCCGTTCCCACAGGGCCGGGCCTGGTCCGCTGGTGCGTCGCAGGATCTCGGCCGGATCGGGCTGCCGGAACCAGCGCGACGCCGTCTCGCCCTGCAGCCCGGCTGCGAGTGCTGCATGCGTGGAGGACACCGAGGCGCGGAAGGCATCGATGCGTCCCGCGTGATCCTTGCCGCCGTGGCGCCGGTCCTCAACGACCGACGCGATCGCCATGACGGGTGACAGCGCAGCCATCGCCAGGTAACTCAGCTGGTGGGTCACGGCGACCATGACTGGCGCCAGGGCCAGGGGGAGCAGGGCTGTGGCCAGGGACAGCCGGCGCTTTTGAGGAGGCTCTGGTGGCGGCTCGATGTCGTACACCGTCGTTGCCACTGCTGCCGTGACGCGCGGGCGGCGCGTGAACGGCACGAGGCCGTCGACGACGGGGTGGCTGGTGGCATGTGCCTTCGGAGCGACCACGATGCGCAGCGCGACATCGCCGAGTTCGAGAATGTCGCCCGGCTGCAGCGCGCTTGGGCCGACGATGACATTGCCATTGAGATAGGTCCCGTTGGACGAGGACAGGTCGGTGACGGTGATCCTGCCGTCGATCAGCCGGATTTCCGCATGCCGGCCGGACAGGGTGGGGTCAGCGACCGTGAGGTCCGCGCTCGAGCTGCGCCCGATGACCAGGGGGACACCTTCGAGGAGCGCTGCCTCCTGCCCGACTCCGGCGCTGCCGGCGACCACGACGGACAGGGGAGCGGCGTCCCGGCGTGGCGGCGCCGAGCGACGCGGAATGACGGTGTCGCCGCGGCGGAGGTCGAACGACCCGACCGGTGCAGGACCGACGAGGCGTTTGCCGGTCCGAGCCACGACGAGCGGTCCGGGGTCGGTGGGGCAGACAGCCTCACGAAGCTCGTCGAGGGTGTGGGAGGCCTCGAGGTCGACGGCTACCGACTCAACTTCTCGCGCGGTCACGCCCTCCACCCGGAGCCACAGCTGCATGCAACTCCCCTTCGCCACCTAGCCGACCATCGCCACCTGGCCGACCATCGCCACCTGGCCGACCATCGCCACCTGGCCGACCATCGCCACCTGGCCGACCATCGCCACCTGGCCGACCATCGCCACCTGGCCGAATGGTGGCACCCTATGCACCGCGTCGAGGATTCGGCCCCGCTGGCGTCGGTTTCGTCCTAGGGTCGGCCGCGGGTACCACGGGAAGGACCGGTCGTGGCAGGCATCGAGGAGCTCGAGCAGCTCGGCTATCAGGATGCTTCGCTCATCGGTCGTGGCGGTTTCGGTGCCGTCTACAGCGCGTTGGACAGTGCCTTCGGTCGACGGGTCGCCATCAAGCTCATCGCGACCGACCTGGACGAGGAGGCCAACCGACGCTTTGAGCGGGAGCGCCGGGCCCTCGCGGCGCTGCCGCCGCACCCGCACATCGTTACTGTCCACGCGGTTTCCCGTACTGCGAGCGGCAGGCCGTTCTTCGTGATGGAGCTGGCCGAGGGAGGATCGTTGCGGGCCCAGGCCGGGCAGCTTCCGTGGCCGGAGGTGTTCGCCATCGGGGTGCAGCTGGCTGGTGCCCTGGAGACGGCGCATCAGGCAGGAGTCGTGCACCGTGACCTGAAGCCGGAGAACGTCTTGCTCGGCCGTTACGGCGACGCGAAGCTCGGTGACTTCGGGATCGCCAGCCTGGCTGGCAGCGGCGGGACGGCGACGGCGGCGGTGACCGCGACGCTCTCCCATGCGGCGCCGGAGATTCTCAGCGGGGCGGCGGCCGGACCCGCGACCGACATCTACTCGCTGGCGTCGACGCTGCACACCCTCGTCGCAGGGAACCCGCCCTTCGTCGGGGGCGCTGGTGGCATGCCGCAGCTGATCGCGCAGATCACCAGCCACGAGGCCCCCTCCCTGGCGGACGAGGGAGTGCCCCGGGCTGCTGCCGACGTCATCAGCCGGGCACTGTCCAAGGCGCCGGCGGACCGTCCTGCCAGCGCGCAGGAATTTGGCATGGAGTTGTCCGAGCAGCTGCGCAGCCACGGTGCAGCCGTCCCAGCCATGGCGATCGCCGCGCCGGTAGCCGTCGTTGTCGATGACGCTTCGCGGGCGGAACTCACCGAGAGCGCCACATCCATCGGGAGGCGCGGGCCGGCGCCGCAGCCGTCAGTTCCTGTCGTCGCCAGTTCCTCGTCCGGCCGACGGCGATGGGCAGCGGTAGCCGCCGCCGTCGCCCTCGTCCTGGCCGGAACGGCGGTCGCTGTCGCGCAGCCGTGGCACCACGATTCGCGCCGGGCGGCTGTCGCTCTGCCGGGGGTCACCGGCACCCCGACGCGGAAGCCAGGCGCAACCGTGACGCGAGCACCAGTCCTCCCCCCGACCGGGCTGTCGGTCCCCCCGACCGGGCTGTCGGTCCCACCGACCACCGCGGTGGTCGTGCCGACGACAGCCCCCTTGCAGACAGGGGTCCTGCAGCCGACCGTGCCTCAGCCACCCGTCGCGATCCCGCCGGCCGGAGTTCCTCCGGGTCCCGCTCCGGTGAAGGTCAACCACTCGCCCGCGCTGCAGTCGGTGAGCACTCGGACGTCCGACGAGCTGGCCTCGGTGACCCTTCGTCTCGTCGGTCGTGACGCGGATGGTGACCGCCTGACCTATTCGGTGAGTGGCGGGCTCCCGACCGGGGTGTCGCTCAACGCGAGCTCAGGTGTCATCAGCGGCAGGATCCGGGCCAGTGCCGCGTCGGTCACGACCAGATACACCGAGAAGAAGACGGCCGCGACGCGCCTTGTCGTACGAGTCTCGGACGGGCGGTCCACCGCCCAGCAATCCTTTACCTGGAACATCCACGACACGGCCTTCGTGATGCCCAATTACTTCAACGCCTACGGCTGCGGCAACACGTGCTCGCCTCCGAGCTACACGGACACTGGCAAGCCGGACATCAACGTCCTGGGACCTCACCCGACGTTCTGCAACAACACCCGCCCCAGCGGCATCACGGACACCGACAAGATCTACTCGCAGTCGGTGAGCGCCGACTCCTCTGTCGCTTGGGGCACGACGATCACCTACGGCTACTACCCCTGTCGCTAAATCTATGCAGACCAAGCACAAGGCTCATGCGGGGTACGCCGTCCCACTGTCGGCAAGCTGACAGACGGCCGGTGGACGGCGGGACAAGCTCAGCCCTGTCCCCACGCCACCAGCCGAGGAGCAAGACATGACCGCCATCCGCATATCGCTCTCGGCTTGCTGCTCCTGCTGCTCACCCCCATCGCGATCATCGTCGGCAGCGCCGCAGGTGGCGGTCTGGCCGGCAGCAGCTTCTCGACGACACACCCGGACAAACCCGGCTGCTTTCGCTGCAACGGAACCGTCCGGCGGTCGTCGCGCCCCAACCCGCATGATGCGAGTGGATGCGCGACCAGGCGGAATGGACAAGGAGCCGGCAAGTACAGCGCGGGGCGCGCGATCACCGGCTGAGGTGTCACCGGGCACTGCCGGGACGGCACGGCACTTCGACGTCCATGGTCACACCGTCTTCGCAATCCAGCGGCGACAGTCTAGCCCCGGTCTTTCACTAAGCACCTGACCTGGCCTTGGTGACATGGAGATCTCAGGTGCAGTGTCGGGGCAGGCCGGGGAGCCGGCGCGGGGCCGGGGTCTCCGTGATCGTTGAGGCGGTTGGG
>JAABUR0100010039.1_pt1 | contig 10498 bp, 13 predicted proteins | sample 5560091 | NCBI WGS metagenome assembly JAABUR01 (sample SAMN10711879, study PRJNA513375) | rock metagenome | isolation source: Antarctica rocks | place: Antarctica: Victoria Land, University Valley sud
GGCGGCCGCACGCGCTGCCGTAGGCGCGCTGCCAGCGCGCCGTGCAGGTCCAGCAACGGGAGCCCCCGCTCGTGCGCGACCCCCTGCAGCACCGCGTTGTACTCCACAACCTGCAGCACAATTTCAGACTTATTAAAATACAGAGTAATGGCAGCTCTGCTTTTGATAGCACTCGAGCTGTCCATCAGGGTCAGGTCACAGCCACACTCCGGTCTTGCAAACGGGCAGGAGCTGAGCACATGTAGCGCACCGTGTCAACAGGGGTAGAGTGTGCAGGCGTGCTTGCACTTGCGCATGCATGCAGCAGTTGTGACATCTTGAAGAAGGCAAGCGAGCTGTATGAGCATGCAGGTTGCTGGCAGGCGGCATGCATTTGCGTAGCTAAGACCGGGCCTGCTTGTGCAAAGGTCATCAGCACCACGCCGCTTGCCATACATGTGCAGTTGCGCTAAGTCAGCCCGCCAGGCAAGATATCTGTAGAGCGTCTCTGGCCCAACAGGGAGACTGCACTGAGAACATTGCGCGCTTATCATCAATAAGGCACCAGCATGTGCGTCGAACCCTGTCTGGCCGCGCGACACACCCGCGCGTTGACAGAGCTGCCAAGGTCCTCGCCGATCGGCGGCAGCGTCATGAGCGCGACGCGCACACCCGCCGCCGTGAGCGCAGCCGCGATGGCATGCAAGTTGTTCACGTAGCCGTCCAGCGTAAAGGCGGCATTGGGCTGCAGGCTGTTGGCCCTGATGGAGAACCTGCGCTGCTGCTCCATGCAGCCAGCAGAACACGTGATTTTATTTGTGTTCGCAGGGCTGTGCTGAACGGCAGTCTGGCAAGCAATGTCGGCCTGCATTTCCTGTGTGGACAATGCAATGCCCTACATATAAAACAGCCAATACATGCTTATTTTCCCACGTGCAGATGCTCCTCCCCGTCCTAGAAGCCCGCCTCTAGGCTAGAGGCTCTTGCGCATGTGAGGGAAACAGCCAGAGATTTTCCTAATCAGCTCTGTGCGCAGGCCCTTGAAGCACTGCTCCACCTCTGGTGCATGTGAGCACAAGCTTGGCTATTGGCGGTTGGCCCAGCTGCTCCTACTACTTCGCATCGCGTACCAGCATATTCATGGAGGCCAGGATGTCATTGCTGCCGATGAGCAAGGTGGCGGCTGTTGCGTGCGGATGGGCCGCCAGCAAGGCCGCGACGCTGCGCCTGGTAGCCGCTGACACCTGCATGCTGAGTAGGCCACAGCTCTGTCAGAATACAATTATTTAGCATCAACTCAGATCGAGTGCATGCATGAGATCAGGGCGATCATGCATGCAACTTGAGACAGATTGGTACGTAGCAACTTCCCGAGCCCCAACGCCTTGGCCCCTTGCACACATGCCGCCCTGCCATGCCGCCCTGCCACCATACGACCTAGGATTTGTGTTCTCAAGGTCACTAGTTGTGAAGGCACAGACAGGTACTTGGACCTAGCTGCGGCATGCTGGCATGCTGGCTGACGCACAGCAGGGGCGGCCAGGGCTATTCCATGACAGGCACCACGCATGCAAGATGCTTGCTAGTCACCAACAGAGGACTGCTGTGAAAAGGGTAACTGCCTAGCATGTGAAGCGGGAGCAGTAACTCCCTGTCAAGACCTGCTTCAAGCGCACCTGACTGTTTGTGCCCGCGTTGACCGCGGCCCAGCCTGGCGCAGCAGCGGCCAGCGCAGACACCCAGTTTGCGCTAGCGCTGCCGGCTGTAAGTGAGTCGCCAATGCACAGTACCGCAGCCTGGCCCGCAGGCGTCCTGCAGTGCACAGCGCAAGCGGATCTAGGCAGCTTGCTTGGCGAGGCCAATTTATGCATTGGCCTTGGGCATCTAGCTGAGCTGGTTCAGCAGCGTGCAGCAGACCCCCGTGTGGCTGAGCGCAGGGGGCGAGCTTCTGCCCTGCAGCCTAGGCAACTGCGCACCTGTCGCTTGCTGCCTGCTTGACGCCGCTGAGTGCTGCTACAGTGGCGAGCAGCGGCGCCAGCAGGGCCTCTGTAACAAGAGAGCCCAGGCTCCAAGTGAGCTGCTCCAGAAGGGTCAGCTCTGCGAGCGTGCCCGGCATGCTGCCTGCCCTGTGTGTGCAAGCGTTTTCCGAGGCGGTCTGCACTGTGACGGCCATCCACAAGTATGTGCTGACCTGTTGGCAGAGTAAAGTGTGACGTTCGCGCTGGTCTGAACCTCTGCGCTGCTGCTAGCAAGATCCTGGTGTAAACAGCAAAAGCGGGTTACAGCACTGGCAGGGGCTTACTCGCCACCCGGCACTGCTTTTGGCGCTTCCGTGGCACGCGTACAGGGATGCGTTGCAGCAAAGCTCACACCAGAAACCTACACACTGCACTGCTCCTTGCCTGTGGTGGCACCTTGATCTCCTCCTCCGCTCACGTCAGACGTAACCGTAGCACCCTAATCGCCTCTTTAGATAACGCCCCTGGCGCATGCAGCTCCCGGCGAGTCATGCAGATTCTCTGCTGACGCACGCATAGAAGCAGTTGAACTGCTGCAGTTGGCCTGTAGGCTGGAAGGTTCTCTGTCGCTCTGCACCGGCAGCTTTTCCACCCGCCCCTGCACCTCTTGTCTCTGGCTGTATGCCAGCAAGTGTCTGGCCGAGCTGCATGTGCTTATGAGGGAGGAGAGATGCAGAGGCGAGGCGCGCAGCGTGCAGTCTGCTTTTACAGTGCTGAAAACCAGGACCCAGAAAACCAGCGCCGACAGGGCCAACTCTACTTACCGGCCAACAGGGCCGGCTCAAGTGCTGCCGGCTTCACCGTCAGGCAGGGCTCATAAAATGCTCGCGGGTGTTATAGCCCCGCGCGCCCCTGCCGCCCGGCAGGCGTAGCGCACCCCAGCCTTTCGCTCCCAGAGCGAAGCCAAGCTCTTGTACAACTGCACAGCCTGGCAGCAGGCGCATCATGGAGGGCTGTACTAGAACACTGAGCGCTTGGCCGGGCCGTCGTTGCAGCCCAAAGCCAAGCATGCACTGTCCCGTCAACAACCCGAAATGTCCTACCCGCCCGCATGGAGGCAGCAAGTATGCTACCCCTCGGCAAGTGCACCAGTGCCGAGCAGGACGCAGTGCTGATGGGCGAGCAAGTGCGGCAGAGTGCTGCGGCCCGCATATAGGTATGCAGGGCCGCAGGCGTCTGTGGCACCCCCACAACAGTGCTTCAAAGCTTTACACCCAAAACCTCCGGTCATCTGAAAATGCCCAGCATTCAGAGCCAATGGTCGCGCGCGACAGCGCGCGCCAAGCTGCCAGGGGACGGCCTCCTTGAGCAGCAGAGGTCACTACAACAGGGCGCAGCCCCAATCGTCACAGCCCGCGGTCTACCGGCCAAAAATTAGCGGCCGCAAGTCGCCTCCCCGGAGACGTCTACATCACACAGTGAACGGAGTGAACCATAAAATCAAATGAAGCAGGCGGGCCAGACGGCTCACGCTCTCAGTGCGGCAGTGACATGCAGTGCTGAATGGCAGCTCTAATAGCAGTGCCTTTGCTGTGCCGGCCGCGCAGCTGCGGCCGCGCAGCTGCGCTCGCCTCGGCCTCATGGAGTGGCCGCCCTGGCGTAGTGCGCGGCGATGAGGGCCTCCAGGTCGATGCCGGAGCGCTCGGCCCAGGCCGCGATGCGCTCGCGCAGCACGTCGTTGGAGCGCACGCAGATCCAGTCGTTCAGCGGCGTGTGCGTGCGTGGGCAGAAGCTGTTGCCTGCGCGCAGCGGGGCCGGATGCGTCAGCTCAAGCAACTTGCAGCCTGGTGACAGGAGGCGCAAGTGGCAGGGGAACAGGCGACAGCACGGCCCAGGCAGCACAGGCAGCACAGGCAGAGAGCCAGCGGGACTCGGGCAGGGCGCTCACCGGCACGCAGCCACTCCTGCAGCGTCAGGCGGTCGACCGTGGTGTTGGTGTTCAGCAGCGTGACTGGCTCCAGGATGAGGCAGTCGGTGACGGGGTCCAGGAACTCGTCCGGCGCGACCACGCGCACGGGCGAGCCGCGCAGCAGGTAGCCCACGCGCTCGTTCAGCGCCTCCTCGCCGCTGTCAGCCTCCGCGTCCATGTCGCTGCCGGCGGGCTTGAGCGCCGAGCTGGAGCTGTACTCGCTCGAGCACGGCGCGCTGTCCTCGCTGGCGCAGGCGGAGGTGCGGCGCAGCGTGGCGCGCGGCGCGCGGCGCGTGAGGCGCGCCATGAAGCTGGGCCGGCCGGAGGTGGAGCACTCCATCGCGCAGCCGTCCTCACTGGCCTCGCTGCCGCTGTTGCTGCTGAGGGAGTTGCGGCGCGAGCGCGTGAGCGTCCTGCGGCAGGCAGACACTGGGTAAGCGCCTGGTAGGCGGCCCAGCAGCGCAGCGCGCAGGCAGGCAGGCAGGCAGGCACATCCATGCAGGCATGCCGTCAGGCAGGCAAGGCATTGGGGGCGCACTCGAAGAAGGACGCCAGGGGGCTGCTGGGCTTTGTCGGGGCGGCCGGGCACGCAGCGGACCTGCGAAACGCAGCACAGAATATCTCAGAACGGCTGTTGGTGCCTGTCACAGGTGGTCGATCCAGCCACAGGCAGCCGACCCCAGCCTATACGTCCCCGAACAGGCCCGGTGCGTGCCACCACACCGCCCCAGCGGACTGCCCAGGCATCCCGCCACCGTGCTGACAGGCATGGAAGGTCGTGCGCGTATCAGCTCCCCGTATCGGTGAAGCCAACCCGGGGCAACCCCGGCCAATGCAGGCACGCTGGGACCCTTGCACGTCTATACCAGCCACACAAGCGCACCCGTCGCAGGCGGAGTGGACTGCCGCCGGGCATGTGCAGGCGGTGGCCATCGCGCGGGCTGTGGCGCGAAGCTGCAGGCGAGCGAGGCAGGAGGCTGCAGGAGGCTGTAGAGGCTGGCTGGTGGTCGGCGCAGTGCTTGTTGAAGTGCCTGGGCTGATGTTGCTGCTGCGAGATAGCAAGTTTTGTGATTGTTCTGGAGCTCCTCGGCTTCTGCTTCCAAACGGATCCGATCGTTAACGATTTCATGGACCGTTAGCCGTTGGGCGCATAGAAAAGTGAATCAGCCCGAAGCTTGAGCTGTAGGGCTTCCTCTCATAGGCCCCAGGTAGGGACAGAACCAATGGCCCATGGATGCATGGATGCAACCTCTTCAGGTTGCATTCCCTCAGCTGGCGGACGCTGAATTCGCTGAGAAAGCTGAGTGCATGCACACTGCTCATGGGCTTGCTGCTGTAGCACCAGCGTCATCAGGGGCTCTGAGTGTCGCAGAGCGCAATTCAATTTACAAGGCTCTGGGACAATTTTGGCCGATGCGAGCCGTGCACACCGGTGACCGCACTTGAGCATGCATGCCTGCCCCGTCACGCTCAGCTCACTCACATAAACTGGAGGCAGCTCGCTAGGCGGGCCAAGGTGTCCCCGAAAAGCACTGCACCAGGGCCGCGGCTGTCCATACTTCACACTGCAGCCCCACTCAGAGGCGCGGTGTCAGCGCGTGCGCGCGGGCTCGGGCGCCGCCGGAGGGCGCGCGGCCGCCGCGGGCGTGGGCGCGCCGCTCGCACGACCTCAGCAGAAATTTCCCAGGGCTTCCATTGCTGACTCACTCGGAAGCCCAACCGCTTCCGACCCAGAACAAAGGGTGCCGTGGGCAGGTCAGCGGAAGCTCCCGCAGCCGCCTCTTCCCCCGCGTGACTCACGCTCCCAACCACTCCCAACCGCCCGCACACACCCAGCAGGCGCCCGGAAGCAGCGCGGCGGGCCGCGGCCGGCCGCCCGGGCGCGGGCTCACCCCACGCGCGCGATGCGCCCCGACTTGAGCCGATACCGCCCCGGCGCGTCGACCACGTAGTTCTTCCTGCCGCCGCCGTATGGGTCCGGCGTGTCCCTGCGCCCGGCGCGCGGGGCGCCGGCGTCAGCGCTGGGGGTCCCTGCAGCGCCGGCTCGGGGTGCGCGCGCGGGCACTGCGCGTCCCCGTGGCACCGCAAGGCGCGCTTGCTATGACCCGCTGGTGGGCGGGGGGAACAGCACCCCTCTGGCCTCCCTGCATGCAGCACACCTCGCGGGAGGGCGCTCTCCCCCGCGCTCTCGGCTGGCACGCGGCTCGCCGCCTCACAGGAACGTGAAAAGGCTGTGCCCTGCTGCAGGCGGACGAGCTCGCTGCCCCGCTGCGCTGCGGTCGCCTTGTGAGCTTGGAGAGCTCTGGTGGGGGGGAGGCCAGCAGAGTGAGGCGCCGCACGACGCAGCACCAGGCGTGTTGCCGCGTGCTGACGACCCTGTTGCGGTGCCGGCCTGTAAGCCGACAGGCCCTCCACAGGCTGCCCCGGTCGCTCTCCCCAGCAGCGGGCTGTCCGCGTCATAGGCCAGCCATCAACCAAGGGCTGGCGCTGCTGGCGTCAGCGCCGCACCCCTCCCAGGACCACCGCCTTGTCACTGTTCGATTGCTCCAGAGGACCCAGGCGCCCTGCCCAGACAATGCATGCAACCTACCGGCTACAGGGGCACAGCGCGTGCACTGTTGCTAGCGCAGCCACTCTGCCACCATCGTGCCCAGCTGTGTGCCGTCACCGCTCCCCCCGACGCGTGTGCACTGCTCAGCATGCTCGCCGCAGCACGCGGCTCGCGTGAGGGGCGCGGCAGCGCACCAGTCGTGGCCGCCGTTGTTGATGACAAACTCCAGCCGCCGGCCGGCGACCGCCAGCACCTGGCAGCCCGGCACGCCGGCGGCGTCCATCAGCACGCCCGGCACCGCCGTCCAGCCTGCGCGCGCGTGCGGGTGGGGCCCTCGCGGCCCGCCCTCACGTAGCAACAGAGTGAGTGGAGTGCAGCTGCGCGCCGGAGCGCAAACCGCGCCCTGGATGGGGCCTGGCGGACCGCCCATCCAGCAACCGATCGGATCAGCCGTGCGCCGGGGCCCGCACCGTGCCCGTCGGCATTGAAGTGCAGGAAGGCGCGGCGCCAGCCGGTCTGGTACTCCAGCGTCACCGTGTCCGCCACGGGCGGCTGCGGCGGCGGCGGCGGTGCCGCGGGCGGCTGCGCGGCGTGGGTGGGCCCCTGCGCGCGCGGCGTGGCGTGAGGCGGCGCGGCCGCGGCCGGGCGCCGCGCGGCGCGGCGAGCCGCCCTCCGTGAGCGGACCGACCACGTGCGCCCGAGCGCCAGGGTAGCTCGCGCCAAGGCCTGCCCGCGCTCGCGCCGCAGCGCGTCAGGGCAGGCGCTGTGCGCGTCGCTTGGAGGCGCCCGCCCGCCTGCGCTGCAGTGCAAACAGTGCTGCCACGGTGGTGGCGCGCACCCGCTGCTCGGCCGCCTGCGCGGGCGCGAGCGCGGCCTCCGCCTCCGCCGCTGCTATGCGCTCCTCTGCCGCGAGGAGCAGCGGGCAGGCTTCAGCACAAGCTTGCAGCACTTGCAGCACAAGCTTGAGAACGCGCCACTCCTTGAGCGTCCTGGCTTTAGGTGAGCAGAGGCCTGCCTGGGCACCAACGCCCCAGCGGCGCGCCGGGGAGCAGGCCGCAGCGCTGTGCCGCGCACGCCGGGCCGAGTCCGGCGCTGGCGGCGGCGCACCGAGCTCCTGGATGCGCTGCCGCGCGGTGCGCAGCTCGCTGAGCGCGGACAGCCGGCTCTTGTTGAGTTCCAGGATGTTGCGCTGCGCCTCGCCGAACAGCTGCCGCATCTCTGGCGTCAGCTGGCCCGCATCCGGCGGCGCTGCCACTGCGCCGCCGCCGCGCGCATCCTTCGCCGCGCGCGCCTGCGCGGCCAGCATTGGCCAGAACGCGTTTGCAGCAGAGTGGCAGCAGCACAGTGCAACACCGGCGTGGCCGTTTGCAAAGGCAGCGGTGTGGTGTTGTGCAGGCATGCCCAGCACGGGGTGCAGCGCCTACTGTTCATCAATCGGCCGTTATAGGGCGCTCTGGTGGCAGCGAGACTAGCACACTGCGTGCAGGCATGACAGTCATGCAGCCAGGCACGCACCGGCCGCACGCTGGCGCCTCTGCGTTTGTGCGCTCCGGAGCACAGCGCCCAGCGGTCTGCCTGCCCGCCACCGGCTGCCAGCGGCTGGTGCAGCATCACGGGCATGGGGGAGGCCGGGTCAAGGCAGTGACATCGCGAGCTTGCTTCCAAGCTTGGATAAAAAAGCCTAGGTGAGAAGCAAAAAGTGTTTCAAAGAAGCGGGGTTGTTGCAAGGGTTGCGGGGGTACCCCCCCCCCCGGGACCGTTGCTGTGATGCTCAGATCTCCAAGCTTAACGTTGTGGGGCAGCGGGCCGTCCACACAGGCTCTGGTGCTTGAACGGGGAGGCGCACAGCGGTGCAGGGCCAGGTGGCACTGAGCAGCTGCAGGTCATTGAGCAGCTCCCGCCATGGCGCCGCGCGGCGCACTGCACTAGCAGCAGGCAGTGATGAACATTGGACAGGTGTGGGAGGAGCTGGTCGACTGCATATGTCGCCCCCCGCGGCGCGCGCCCGGTCCCCGCTGCTCGCCTTCGCAGCCCCCGTGCGCAGGACTCGGGCGCACGCTTGGGACGGGTGTGTGGCAGGTAGGCGAGGTGCACACGAATGAAAGCTTCATGTCGAGCGCGGCCGCGCGCGCAGGGACGAGTACGCGGTCGAGGAGTTGCTGGGCGGCGCGGGTGGCCGCTTCACAGTCGGCAGCCAGCTGTGCGTGCGCGAGGACCTCACGCTGGTGCGGTTCTCGCCCGCGCCCCGGGCCCCGGCGCGGGCCCCGCTCCCGCGCCTGGGGCAGGGCGGGCAGGGCCGCGGTGTCCCCAGCACGCACGTAGCACCGCCACTGCAGCGGTGCGTGCCGCCCCGCGCACGGCAGCCTGGCGGTCGCGGGCCTCGTCTGGCGCGCGCCGCGGCCGGGCACCGCATATACGTTTGTGCCGACGGCCGGACCGGGGTGCAGCGCCTTGGCGGGCTCGTCGCAGCACTGTACTCTGGATGCACATCCGAGCGTCGCCCGGCGCTGCACGCGTGCAGACCAACGCGCGCGGCCTGCGCCTGGAGTGCAGCCACTTCCGGCCGGTTGAGGCGCCGGCCGGCGAGGCGTTGCCGGTGGTCGTCTACTGCCACTGCAACAGCGGCTCGCGGCGTGACGCGGAGGAGGCCGTGCTGGCGCTACTGCCGCACCACGTCAGCGTGTTTGCGCTCGATTTTGCGGTGCGCCGCAGCAGCCCCGCGCTCTAGCCGGGTCAAGCCGCAGATGTGCCGCGCACGCGCGGCCGCCGCGCCGCGTCAGCGTGTTGGCGCTTGATTGACGAGGTTGCAGATGACAGGCATGGAGGCTGAGGCGCCACCGAGCGCTGAGTGTGTGCGCAGACTCGCACGCGTGCACGCAGGTAGTGCGCTCAGTTCGCACGCGCGCGTCAGGGCGCAGATGAATGTGCAGGCTTGCGCCCATGCGCACCGTTTCACACTGCTGGGACTGCGAGGGTCAGAGCTGATGCCGGCGCGCAGCAAGAAAGCGTGCGCCACTGTCCGTCCAAGGCGGAGATGGTTCCCATAAATCCCACAGTCTAGGTAGGGCTGATGTGGGGGTGCGCACGGGGCAGGGCTCCGCGCACTCGGAGGGCGAGTGGGTGATGATGGGCGCGCTGGGGTTTAGGGCTGACGCGGGAGCGCGCGCGGGGTTAAGGGCTCCGGGCGCTCGGAGGGCGAGTGGGTGACGCTGGGCGCGCACGAGGTGGGCGACCTGGCGGTCGCGGTCGCGCACCTGCGCGCCGCGCAGCCGGACGTTGCGGTCGGCCTGTGGGGCCGCTCCATGGGCGCGGTGACCGCGCTGCTGTACAGCCAGCGCGACCCCAGCATCGCCGGCGTGGTGCGCGCGCTACGCGCGCTGCGCGCCTTGGATCTTGACGCGGGTTAGTAGGGCCCGTTACCGCGCGTCTACCACGCTGTTGTGCAGCAGAGGAGCATGTGAGCGTGATGCGCAAGCGGTCATTCGTGATCTGGCGTAGTGTGGTGGGGGCGTTTCGACATCCCCGCTGCTGTGCAGTTCAGGCTCATGCAGGGCGTGTGGCGGCGGCTGGAGAGGACTTCCTCACTGTTCTGAAGCAGCTTGCGTGGAGCCGCGGGGGTGGCTTCAGCCATGCTGCTGCCCGTTGCACACGCTGCAGCTCGCGCGTGTGTGGGTGTCCATGCGCCGCAGCCGACCCGGCCAACTCTGTGCTTTCACCAGTTCCAAGTGTGGCGGCACCCATGCTGTGTGCCAGGATTCGTTCCAGACGGAAATACCCAGACTGAGTGCCCTCAGCGACGGAGTGCCCTCAGCGGGCGCTGCCGCGCGCGCGCAGGTCCTGGACAGCCCGTTTGCGCGGCTGCGCGAGCTGATGGTGGAGCTGGCGGAGGAGCAGAAGCTGCCCATCCCGCGCGCGTTCATGCGCATGGCGCTGTCCATGATGAAGCGCTCAGTGCGCCGCCGCGCCGGCTTCAACATCGACGACGTGTCGCCGCTGGACGCCGCGCCGCAGGCGTTCATCCCGGCGCTGTTCGGTGCGGCC
>JAABUR0100010047.1_pt1 | contig 10491 bp, 10 predicted proteins | sample 5560091 | NCBI WGS metagenome assembly JAABUR01 (sample SAMN10711879, study PRJNA513375) | rock metagenome | isolation source: Antarctica rocks | place: Antarctica: Victoria Land, University Valley sud
CGCTCCCCTCACCGCGCCGTTCGCCGACGCACCGTCAGAACCCGCTTCCCTCGCTGCGCCGTTCGTCCGCGCAGCCGACCACCAGAGGACCCGCGCCCCCTCACCACGCCGTTCGCCGACGCAGCGGACCCCCTCGAGGCGCAGGCTGCCACGCGACGGCAGGGCGCCGCCCGGAAGCGGCTGCGCGCATCACGCCGCCTTGAGCAGCTCCTTCGCGTGGCGCCGGGCGGCGGCGTCCTCGTCGTCCGCGCCGAGCATGCGCACGAGCTCGCCGACGACCGCGCCGCGCTCCAGCAGCGTGACCGTCGTCCGGGCCGGGTCGGCGGAGGTGTCCTTGACGATCGTGAAGTGGCGGTCGGCCATCGACGCGATCTGCGGGAGGTGCGTGATGCAGATCACCTGGCGGTCCAACGCGAGCGAGCGCAGCTGCTCCCCGACCGCGCGGGCGGTCTGGCCGCCGATGCCGGCGTCGACCTCGTCGAAGACGAGCGTCGCCGGGCCCGCCGCCGCCGCGGCGCTCATCAGCGCGAGCATGACGCGCGAGAGCTCGCCGCCCGAACCGGTCTCGCGCAGCGGCCCGGCCGGCACGCCGGGGTTCGGGGCGATCAGGAACTCGACGTCGTCGCCGCCGCTGGGCCCGTAGTCCCCACGCGGCGTGAGCCGCGCCTCGAAGCTCGCGCCGTCCATCGCCAGCTCGGCGAGCACGTCGACCACCGCGCCGGCGAGCCCGGCCGCTGCCTGCTCGCGCGCCGCGCGGAGGGCCGCGCCGAGCGACGCCAGCTCGGCGTGCACCGCCTCGAGCGCCGCGCCCGCCTCCTCGAGTGCCTCCTCGGCGCCCGCGAGCTCGTCGCGCCGTCCCCGGCACGCGGCCGCGTGCGCGAGCACTGCGGCGATCGTCCCGCCGTGCTTGCGCTTGAGCTTGTCGAAGAGCCCCAGCCGCTCCTCCACCTCATCCAGCCGCCCGGGCGGCGCGTCGACCGCCTCCCCGTAGCGGCGCAGCTCGCCGGCGAGGTCGTCGGCCTCCACCGCGAGCGCCTCGACGCGATCGGTCAGCGCGTCGAGCGCCGGGTCGACCCCGCCCATCGCGTCCAGCGCCCGCGACGCGCCGGCCAGCGCCGTCGCCGCGCCATCGCCGCTCTCGGGCGCCAGCGCCTCGATCGCCCCGCCCGCCGCCAAGCGCAGCCCCTCGAGGTTGCGCAGGCGCTCGCGCTCCACCGTCAGCTCCGTCTCCTCCGCCTCGCTGGGCGCGGCGGCGTCGATCTCCTCGAGCTCCCACTCGAGCAGGTCGAGCTCGCGATCGCGCGCGCCGGCGCGGTCCCGCAGTGCCTCGAGCTCGCCGCGCAGGTCCCGTTCCCGCGCGTACACCGCCGCGAACGCCTCGCGCCGCAGCGCCTGCTCGGGTCCGCACAAGCCATCCAGGATCTCGAGCTGCGCGGCGGCCAGCGTGAGCTTGCGGTGCTCGTGCTGCCCGTAGAACGACAGCAGCGCGCCCCCGATGTCGCGCAGGTCGCCCGCGGTCGCGCTGCGCCCGTTCAGGTACGCCCGCGTCCGGCCCTCGGCGCTGACGCGCCGCGCGAGCACGAGCTCCTCGGCGTCGTCGGGTATCCGCTCGCCCAGTTCCGCGCGGAGGTCGGCGGGCAGCTCGAACGTCCCCTCCACGTAGGCCTCGGCCGCGCCCGGGCGCACGATCCCGGCGCGCGGCTTGCCGCCCAGCAGCAGGTCCAGGGCGTGGGCCAGCACGGTCTTGCCCGCGCCGGTCTCCCCCGTGAGCACGTTGAGCCCCGGCCCGAGCCGCAGCTCGGCCCGCTCGATCAGCAGGAGGTTCTCGACACGCAGCTCGTCCAGCACGCGTGACGGTGTACCAGCCCGCCCCGACGGACCGGCCCCTCCGCGCGCAACCGGCACGGTCTCGACACACTTTCGGCACAGACAGGTGTTGTTCGGACACGGGCCGCAGAGGACGCTCGTCCCATGCCGCACATCCCTGCCCCGAACTGCCTACCGCGCCAGCCGCCCGAACCGCTCGCGCAGCCGGTGGTAGAAGCTCGCCCCCGGCAGCTGCGCGAGCATCGCGGTCACGCGCGCGAACTCGACGTGGATGTCCTCCCCCGGCTGCAGCTCGACCACCGGCCGGCCGTCGACGTGGACCTCCACCGGCTCGTCGGGGGAGCGGTTGGCGATCGTCAGCAGGTCGTCGGGCGCGACGACCAGCGACCGGGCGGTGAGCGAGTGCGGCGCGATGAAGGAGACCACGAACCCCGCCACGCCCCAGGCCAGCACCGGCCCGCCGTTGGCGAGGTTGTAGCCGGTCGAGCCCTGCGGCGTGGAGACCACCAGCCCGTCGCACCGCACGCGGCCGATCTCCTCTCCCGCCAGCGCGTAGGCCAGGTCGGCCACGCGGAAACCCGGCTTCCGGTGCACGGACATGTCGTTCATCGCGGTCCAGCTGCCCGAGTTCCGCCCGACCGTGATGCCCGGCAGCTCCAGCGTCTCGAAGTCGCCGGAGAACGCGCGGTCGAAGTCCTCGTCGAGCCCGTCCGGGTCGAGCGTGGCGAGGAAGCCCACCTCGCCGAAGTTCACCGCGAACACCGGCACCCCGGTGTTCGCGTAGGCGCGCAGCGCGGTGAGGATCGTGCCGTCGCCGCCCATCACGACGCACAGGTCGACGTCGGGCGAGAGCGCGGCGTCGACGTCGACGCGGTCCGCCGCCTCCAGCCCGTGCTTGCGCGTCTCCTCGACGTCGAAGCGCAGCGTGACGCCCGCCCGGCGGGCGGCGGCGACGAGCGCCCCGAGCGCCGCCTCGGTGTCGGCGGCGCGGCGGTGGGTGAGCACGGACGCGACGCGGCTCACGGCTCGACCTCGCGCGCCGCGGCCTCCACGTCCTGCGGCGCGCCGGGGCGCCCGCCCTCGGCGAGCCAGGCGAACGTCTCCTGGTTGCCGGCGGGACCCGGCAGCTCCGAGGAGGCGAAGCCCAGCACGGCGGCGCCCTCCGCGCGGGCTGCCTCCGCGACGGCGACGATCGCCTCCCGCCGCAGCGCGGGATCGCGCACCACGCCGCCCTTGCCGACCCGCTCGCGGCCCACTTCGAACTGCGGCTTCACCATGACCAGGGCGTCGAAGCGTTCGGCGGTGCAGGCCAGCACCGCAGGCAGGACCTTGGCGAGCGAGATGAAGGAGACGTCGGCGACCAGGAGGTCGGGGCGATAGGGCAGCGCGCGCACATCGAGCGCCCGAGCGTTGACGCGCTCGAGCACCGTCACGCGGGCGTCGTCGCGCAGCGTCATCGCCAGCTCGCCGTAGGCCACGTCGAGCGCGACCACGTGCGCCGCGCCGCGCTGCAGCAGGCAGTCGGTGAAGCCCCCGGTCGAGGCCCCGACGTCGAGCGCGCAGCGCCCCGCCACGTCCAGCCCGAGCGCGTCGAGCGCGTTGGCCAGCTTGGTACCCCCGCGCGAGACGTACGGCGGCGGCGCCGCCACGTCGAGCTCGACGTCGGCGGCGACCAGCTGCCCCGGCTTCTCCGCGCGCCGGCGGCCCGCGCCCACGTGAACGTCCCCGGCGATCACCGCGGCCGCGGCGCGCGAGCGCGACGGGAACAGGCCGCGCTCGGCGAGGAGTGAGTCGAGCCGCACGCGCGCCATCCGGCGCACACGGTACCGGGCCGAACGTGGATGCAATACGCGTCCGTGCGACTCGCACGCGCGGGCCCGACTGTCGCGCGGAGCCGGCCTAGACGAAGGAGCCGCGCGGATCGAGCACCGCGCTCTGGATCCGCTCGGCGATCCGCTCCGCCGTGAAGCCGACCTCGGCGTGCAGGAGCTTCGGCGCGCCGTGCGTGACGTAGCGGTCGGGCAGCCCCACGCGCAGGATGCGCGGCGCGACGCCGCCGTCGGAGAGCGCCTCCCACACGCCGGTGCCGAAGCCGCCGGCCAGCACGCCCTCCTCCACGGTCACGAGCAGCTCGTGCTCGGCGGCGAGCTGCGCCAGCAGCCCGGTGTCGAGCGGCTTGGCGAAGCGCGCGTCGGCGACGGTGACGTCGAGGCCGCCCTCGGCCAGCAGCTCCGCGGCGCCCAGCGCCTTCTGCACCCCGCTGCCGTAGCCGACGACCGCCACCCGCTCGCCCTCGCGCAGGATCTCCCCCGTGCCGATCTCGAGCGCCACCGGCGCGTCGGGCAGCGGCACGCCGACCCCCTCGCCGCGCGGGTAGCGCAGCCCGACCGGCCCGCCGTCGTGGCGAATCGCGGTGTGGAGCATGTGGACGAGCATCGCCTCGTCGCGCGGCGCCATCAGCGTCATATGCGGCAGGCAACGCAGGTAGGCGATGTCGAAGGCGCCGTGATGGGTCGGGCCGTCGTCGCCCACGAGCCCGGCGCGGTCCAGCGCCAGCACGACCGGCAGCTGCTGCAGGCACAGGTCGTGCACGATCTGGTCGTAGGCGCGCTGGAGGAAGGTGGAGTAGATCGCCGCCACCGGGCGCGAGCCCTGGAGCGCCAGGCCGGCCGCGAACAGCAGCGCCTGCTGCTCGGCGATCCCGACGTCGAAGTAGCGCTCGGGCATCGCCTTCTGAAGCAGGTTGAGCCCGGTGCCGGAGTTCATCGCGGCGGTGATCCCGACGACGCGCGAGTCGCGCCGGCACTCGGCCACGAGCGCCTCGCCGAACACCTGCGTGTACTGCGGCGCACCCGCCTTACCCGCCGGCTTGGACGGCGCCGGCATGCGCTTGGCGATCGAGTTCGGCTTGGCGGCGTGCCACTGCTCCATGCCCTCCAGCCCGCCGTTCTCGGCGGGCGCGAAGCCCTTGCCCTTCACGGTCGCGCAGTGCAGCACCACCGGCCGCTCGGCCTCGAAGGCGGCGCGCAGCCCGCGGCGCAGCGCGCGCAAATCATGGCCGTCGATCACGCCCATGTACGCCCAGTCGAGCTCCTCCCAGAACAGGCCGGGAGCCCAGAACGCCTTGATCGACTCCTTGAGCTGGGGGCCGAGCCGCTCGAACGCCGAGCCGATGCCGGCCGGCAGCTTGGTCAGCTTCTCTTCAACGCCCTCGCGCGCCTTCCACAGGCCGGGCTCCAGCCGCACGCGATTGAAGTAGCGCGACAGCGCGCCGACGTTGGGCGCGATCGACATCCCGTTGTCGTTGAGGATCACGACGAGCGGGGTCCCGAGGCCGCCGGCCTGGTGGATCGCCTCGAACGCGACCCCGCCGGTCATCGCCCCGTCGCCGATCACCGCGACGACCTTGCCGTCGTCGCCGTCGCCGCGTCGCATCGCCTCCTTGATCCCCACCCCGTAGCCGATCGAGGTCGAGGCGTGCCCGGCGCCCATGATGTCGTGCTCGGACTCGTGGATCGCGCAGAACGGGGCGAGCCCCCCGTACTTGCGGATCGTGCCGAGCTCGTCGCGGCGGCCGGTGAGGATCTTGTGCGGGTAGGCCTGGTGGCCGACGTCCCAGAGGATCTTGTCGCGCGGCGAGTCCATCATCGAGTGCAGGGCGACCGCGATCTCGCAGGTGCCGAGGTTTGCGCCGAAGTGCCCGCCGATCTCGCCGACCGTGTCGATCAGCAGCTCCCGGACCTCCTGCGCGACCGTGATGAGCTCCTCCTCGGAGAGGCCGTGGAGGTCCTTTGGGCGGTCGATGCGGTCGAGGAGGCTCATGAAGTGCGGGTGGCGATGAAGTCGGTGATCTGCTCGAGCTCGGAGGCGCCGGATCCGCCGGTGGTGGCCCGGTTCAGCGCGGCGCGCGCCTTGCGGTGCGAGTCCTCGGCCATGGCCCGCGCCCCGTCGAGCCCGTACCGGGTCACGTAGGTGAGCTTGCCGTGGCGCTCGTCCGAGCCACGCGGCTTTCCGAGCGCCGTATCCGTCCCGGTCACGTCGAGGATGTCGTCGACGATCTGGAACAGGACGCCCAGTTCAGTTGCGAACGCACGGAAGTCCGAGAGTGTAGGAGATGGGTCGGGGGTCCCCACCACGAGCAATACGCACTCCACCGACGCGCCGATCAGCCGGCCGGTCTTGAGCTCGTGCAGCCGCCGCAGGCTCGAGTCCTCCGGCTCGGCGAGCCCTTGCACGTCGATGTACTGGCCGCCGACCATGCCGTTGACGCCGGTCGCGTCGGCCAGTTCGCTGACCGCGGCGAGCACGGCGGCGGGCTCGCCGGCCTGCTCGTGCAGCACCAGCCGGAACGCCTCGGCGTACAGCCCGTCCCCCGCGAGGATCGCCACGTCCTCGCCGTAGCGGACGTGGCACGTCGGCCGGCCGCGGCGCAGGTCGTCGTCGTCCATCGCCGGCAGGTCGTCGTGGATGAGCGAGTAGGTGTGGATCAGCTCGAGCCCGGCGGCCAGCGGGAGCAGCTCGCGCGGGTCGCGTCCGACCGCGCTCGCGGTGGCCAGCGCGAGCACCGGGCGGATGCGCTTGCCGCCCGCCAGCAGCGAGTAGCGCATCGCCTCCTCCAGCCCCGCGGCGGCCGGCTCGCGCGCGAAGCGCAACTGCACGAGATGCGCCTCGACCAGGGCGCGCAGGTGGTCGGGGTAGACGGCGCGCGCGCTGACGTGCTCGCGCGTGCTCACGAGCCCAGGGCGAGCTGCCCCGGCGCCGTGCCGCCGGCACCGCTCTCTCCCGCGCGCACGCGGCGGTCCAGCTCGGCGCTGGCCTCTGAGGCCAGCTGCGCGCACTCGTCCACCAGGGCGGCGGCCCGCTCGGGGGCGAGCTCGCCGCCGCGGAGCTCGGTCGCCGCGCGCTCCAGGCGGGTCACCAGCTCGTCGAGGCGGGCGTCAGGCATGCTGCGCGCCATTGTCGCGCACGGCGCGCAGCGCCGCGCCGAGGATGCCGTTGACGAAGCCGGCCGCCTGGGCGGCGCAGAACTCCTTGGCGGTCTCGACGGCCTCCACGATCGCGCCCTCGGGCGGGATCGGCCGGTCGCCCTCGATCAGCTCGGGATGCAGCATCTCGAGCAGCGCGACGCGCATGATCGCGCGCTCCAGCGGAGCGATCCGCTCCAGCGCCCAGCCCTCCGCGTGGCGGGCGATCCGGGCGTCGAGCTCCTCCTGGTGGTCGGCGGTCGCGTGCGCCAGCCCACGGGTGAAGCCGGCGGCGTCGCGCTCGAACACGTCGTCGAGGGGGCGGCCGGTCAGCTCGCTCTGGTAGAGCGCGAAGACGGCGGCGCGGCGCTGGTCGGAGCGGCGGGACATGGCCGCCGCAGCGTAGCTGGCGCCTATGCCGGAGCGGGGGCGGCGACGCGGCTCGCCGGCGCGCGGCGGCGCTGCGCGGCCGGGCGCAGGAGCGTCAGGCCGAGCCCGGCGGCGAGCGGGACGGACCACGCGAGGTAGGCGGCGAACGGGCCGTAGCCCGTGCGCGCGTCGTAGATCACGAACGTGAGCCAGCACGCGGCGCTCACGGCGACGCTGAGGGCGGGCAGGTCGCGGCCGCGGCGGGCCTCCCAGGCCGCGAGCGAGACCACGAGCGGCAGGTGGTAGTAGACAAGGTCCCAGGGGTCGAGCATGCAGCGCAGCAGGAAGACGAGCGCGAGCACGCCGAAGATGTCGTCGCGGTTGCGGTCGGGCCCGCTGCGCAGCCACCAGGCCGCCGTCACCGCGACGCCCGCGGCGACGATCATCGGGCGCGTGAGCGGCATCAGCCACTCCGGCCCCATGCGGGTCCCGTGGCCGGCCTCGATGTACTCGGGCGTGGCCGGGAGGCCGAACGGCCAGAAGAGCTGGTGGGGATGGAACAGCAGGCCGGTGTTGGTGATCGTGCCGTGCACGGCGCCGCCGAGCTGCGTCTGCACGGCGAGCAGCACCACGGTGCCGGCGACGCCGGAGGCGGCGATGCGCACGCCGCCGCGCGGAGCCGCCAGCGCGGCGGGCAGGATCGCGAGCACGGCCCACTGCTTGGCGACGACGGCGGCCACGATCAGCACGGAGGCCCAGCCGACCCGGGATCCGCGGGCGGCGAGCACGGCCCCGATGGCAGCGCCGGTCGCCAGCAGGTCCTCCGGGTGGCCGGCGCGTAGCGTCTCGAACGCCAGCGCGCCACCCGCGCCGAACGCCAGGAAGACTGGCCAGACGCGGTTGCCGGCCGCGCGAATCGGACCCGCCAGCGCGACGCCGACGGCGGCGAGCGCGAGCAGGCCGGGCACCGCGGTCAAGCGGTAGACCATCGTCTCCACGCCGCCGAGCGCGCCGGTGAGCAGCGCCGCGGGGGCGCCGACCACGGTGACGAAGCCGCTGTAGCCGGGGAGCTTGTCGAAGAAGCCGCCGACGTCGCCGCCGATCAGCGCCTCGTAGGCGGGATAGACCTCGAGGTAGAAGTCGCCCGTCCAGAACACGTCGCGCGAGCCGGCGAACAGCAGCATCGTCGCGAACGCGAGGGCGAGCGCCCACGGCAGCGCGTGCGGGCGGCGCAGGAACGAGCGCATAGGCCGACTATCGGCCGGTGCCCGCCGCGGGTTTAGCCGCCGGTCAGGCGCGCGACATGTACGAGCCCGAGCGCGTGTCCACCTTGACCCGGTCCCCGATGTTCACGAACAGCGGCACCTGGACGGTCGCGCCGGTCTCCAACGTCGCCGGCTTGTTGCCGCCGCCCGACGCGGTGTCGCCGCGCACGCCGGGCTCGGTGTGGGTGACCTCGAGCTCGACGCTCGCCGACAGTTGCACGTCCGAGGGCTGATCGTCGATGAACAGCAGGTCGACCGACTCGTTCGGGCGGATCCACTTCAGCGGCTCCTGCAGCGCGCCCTCGGGGATCGCGAGCTGCTCGAAGGACTCCTCGTCCATGAAGTGCGCGTCGGTCCCGTCGGCGTAGAGGAACTGCATCTTGCGCGCCTCGGTCCGCACGGGGCGGAACTTCTCGCCGGCGCGGAACGTCCGGTCGATCACCGCCCCGTCGGAGGTGCGCCGCAACTTCGTCCGCACGAACGCGCCGCCCTTGCCCGGCTTGACGTGCTGGAACTCGAGGATCTTGAAGACGGTGCCCTCGATCTCGATGTGGTTCCCGTTCTTGAATTGGTTGGTCGAGATCATGTGCGGTGGGAAGTGTAGGCGGGAGGCGCGCCCGCGGCGCGGATCCGCGCGAGCGTCTGCCCCGGCCGAGCGACCGCCTGCTCCCACGTGACGCGCACGAGCCGCTCGCCGTGGGCCTCGAGCCGGGCCTGGCGCTCGGCGTCGTCCTCACGCGCGATGCGGTTGTCGTGCCAGGCGGCGCCGTCAGCCTCGACGACCAGCTGCTGGGCCGCCCAGCGGAAGTCCGGGATCACGCGGCGTCCCTCGAGGACGAGCGGCACGTTGACCGCGGGGAGCTCGAGTCCACCGCGGAGGATGAGGTCGAGCACGACGTCCTCCAGCTCGCTCCGCGTCGGGGCAGGACCGGCGGCGAGGATCGCCGCCAGCTTGGTCGACCCCCGCCGAGGCCCGTGCCGGGCAAGGGCCTCGACGATCTCCCGGACGCTCACGCGCCGCAGCGACTGCGCCTCCCGCACCGCGCGCCGCAGCCTCCGCTGGTCGAGCACCGAAGCCAGATCGAGGAGCGTCCGGGCCGGCGCGGTGACTGGGATGCCCGCACGCTGTGCCGTGTCCTCCCGTCCGAGCATCGAGGTCCGGTGCACGCGGACGCCCGGGCAGACCCGAGTCGCGGTTGCTCCAACGGTCACCTCCGGATCCCGATGGTCCCAGGCGACCAGCCCCCAGAGCGCCGCGGCCGCGTAGTGGCTGAGGACGGCAGCCGGACCGCAGGCCTTCACGGCCGCCAGGTACCAGCCTTCGAGCGGCGGATTGGCGTGCCCCACGGCATAGACCGCCCGGTGCAGCGGATGCAGCCGGCCGTTGCGCACCCGGACGAGCACCGCCTGGCGCGTCAGCCCGCATCCGCGCAGCTCGTCGAGCGACAGCACCCCCCACTCGCGCGCGGCACGCCGGGCGACGAGGACATCTGGGCGAGTGTCGTCCGAGTCAGCCTCAGGCTGACCAGATCGACACTCGACGCCCGCGATGCCCATGCGGCGAGGGTCGCGCGCGAGCTCGGCACGGAACAACGCTCGAGCGTGCTGATTAAGCCTCGATCCACCGATCGTTCGGCGCGTGAACGTCGTGGCGGTCGCGCGGGGCGAGTTGAGGCCGTCGCGGGCATCGAGGTCGTCGTCGCGGTGGGCGACGCGCGTGGCGGGGCGCGTCGGCGACTTTGGGGCGGGATCTGGCGCTCGTGCGAGCAGCACTCAGCGCGCCGGCTGGGCGTGGTGTGCCGTCTGTGTGGGTGGTGCTGTTCAGGCCGCGCTGGGCAGCGCGCGGATGCGCGTGAGCGCTTCGATGAACGCGCGCTGCCAGGGCCAGCGGACCGGGAGGTGCAGTGTCTAGTAGACGCGTCCGGAAGTCTTTCGGGTTATGTGAAGCAGCGTGCCGGGGGGGCGGCGTAGTAGGTGTGATGCCCCGGACGAGCCGTTATCGGATCGAGCTGAGCGCTGATGAGCGCGGTGAGCTCGAGCGGCGCGCGCGTGTGGTCTCGGCGCCG
>JAABUR0100010053.1_pt1 | contig 10481 bp, 10 predicted proteins | sample 5560091 | NCBI WGS metagenome assembly JAABUR01 (sample SAMN10711879, study PRJNA513375) | rock metagenome | isolation source: Antarctica rocks | place: Antarctica: Victoria Land, University Valley sud
CCCGCGGATGCTCCTTCTGAGTCGGTAGAACGTGTCCTTCGCAAGCCACATTCTCCATACACAGCAGGGCATCCGCGGTCTACGACATGCCAAACCGCCCTATCGCAACGGTGGATCCAGGCTCAGGCCCTCGGGCGGCGGGGAGCCGCTGCTGCACGATGGCCGGCAGCCTGCTGCTGGCCTCCCGCACCCTGGGGTGCTGCAGCAACCGCCTTCCGTCACCGAGCAGCTGTTCATAGCGCGGCCGGCCGGCCCGGCTTCCCAGCACGTATCCCAACCCGAAGCTCGAGCCCAACCTAAGCAGCCCCACAATGATCTCCTGTCCTATAGCGCCTTACCTGCCCTGCAAGCATCGACACAAGTTGGAGGCAACAGATTGGGTGCGGGACCGCACGTGACCTTTGGCTAGCCGAGGCCGTAGGAGTGACGTCGACGGCAGTACGGCCCAACTACCTAGAGCGCTTTACCGCCGGTCCCACAGCCACTTCAGGGTCAGAAACTCTGCGATGCGCTTCAACATCAGTGTCTCCTCTCGCCGTCACGTCTTCACCGGCAACTACCCGCCAAGGCGATCGGTAAGCCGAGACACCACGTCCACCGCGCTCCCTCTAGCCGTTGTCCTGGACGTACTCCTTCGGGTCCTTGTCCTCCCCCGACAGCCCCTTCGCGCTCTCGTGCGCATCCCGGAACGCCAGCCAGCTCAAACCCAGCTTCGAGCGCTTCTGCTCGGACACCTCGTCCTTGAACGCCGGCAGCACGTCGTGCTCCTCTTCCTCCAAGTGCTCGACGGTCTCCTCGCGCGCTGCCTGAAACGCCTTCCACCAGTCGTCCGTCCCGACCGGGTGCTTGTCGACCGCGTGTACAGCGTCACGGATCTTGTTGTGGTCCTTGACGGCGTCCTCGGTGTCCTCCTTGCTGTCCTCGACCCGGCGCAGCAGCTGCGGGTAGAACACGTCCTCCTCCCCGCTGGCGTGCACCTCCAGCGAGTCCGAGAGCTCGCGCCACTTGGTGGCAAGATCGGCAGGGTCGGTGAGCGCATCGATGTCGGTGAAGCCACGCCGGAAGGCGTCGTGCTCGGACAGGATCAGCAAGGTGATGTCGAGGTCGGCCATCCGAGGAGTCTGCCTAACGCTGCGCGGTGCGCCTAATCTGCATCCCGAGCATCGGCCTTTTCACGCGTTCGGGAATGGCACCTACATTCGCGGGTGCGCCGCCGCCGGACACGTGGCCAGTCCAGGACGAGGGAGTCCAAGTTGTAAGGGTCGGTGTCGATCTCGGCGTCCCGCTCGCAGTGGGCTGGTGGCAGCGTGGCCAGGAAGTTGTTCGGTGCTGCGCCGAGGCGCCGCGGCGATCCGCGGCGATGTGGTGAGTGACAGTGGTGTCAGGGGTGGCTGGGGATCAGGGCTTGCTCGTTGCCGCTGCGCCATTCCAGTAGCAGCAAAGTGGCGTCGTCGGACAGGTGGCCCTGCTGGTGGGCTAGGAGGGCCCGGACGACCCGGCGCATCGTCTCCGGGGTTGGCAGGCCACTGGCGAGGTTGCGGCTGGTCAGGTCGACGAGGCGTTCGGGGCCGAAGAAGTCGCCGTCGGGGGAACGAGCCTCGGTCACGCCGTCGGTGTAGAACAGCACCCGGTCACCGGACTGGAGCTGTTCGGTGCCGACCGAGTGTGGGTCGGCCGGGCCGGTCGGGTCGGCGCTGCGTCCTAGACCCAGTGGCGGGGCCGGGTCGACGTGCAGGGTTTTGACGAGCTTGCCGTCGCGCAGCAGCAGTGGTTCGGGATGGCCGGCGCTGATCCACTGGAGCCGGCCGGTGTCGGTGTCGAGCTCGGCGACGACCGCGGTAGCGAACGCCTCGCCGGCGAACCCGGCGAGCACCGCCTCGTCGATCCTGCGGACGGTGCCGGTCAGGCTGCGGCCGGAGCGGCGGGCGTTGCGGTAGGCGGCGACGGTCAACGCGGCCAGCTGGGCACTTTGCAGCCCGTGACCCATCCCGTCGAACACCGCGATCCGGGCGCAGCCGGCGTCGACGGCGTAGTCCACGGTGTCGCCGGCGACCTGGTAGGCCGGTTCCAGGGCGCCAGCGATGGTGACCCGGTCGCAGGCGAACGTCAGCGGGGGAAGCAGCGACCACTGCATCTCGGCGGCCAAACCCATCTCGGCGGTGCGGCGCAGCCGCACGATCGTGTCGCCGTACAGGGTCTTGGTCATGACCAGTTCGGCGGTCAGGGCCGCTAGGCGCCGGAGCCGGGCCATCAGCTCCGGTCGCTGCGTCGCCTGCGGGTCCTGCACGACCACGGTCACCACGCCGAGGCGTTCGCTGCCGTCCAGCAACGGCAGCCATACCCGTAGCCGCCCGCCGGCCAGGTCCTGGGTCAGGACCTGCACGAACTGGTAGGCCCGGCCGGCCAGGGTGGTGTCGACGGCCAGCTGCGGGAGGGTCTCGTTCAGGTCGGGCCCGTCCGGCCCGAGGAAGGGCACCAGCACGTTCTGCTGCAGGTCCGCCAGGTAGATGGTCGCGTCGCTGGCCTGGAGCTGGCTGGCGTAGTCGCTGATCACCTCGGGGAGCTGGTGGCCCGCGAGCAGGTGCGCCCGGGTCAGCAGGTCATCGGTTGCCCGTTCGCTGGGATTGCGCGGCTCGTCGACCACAGCAACCGGCTGGCCTGGTGTGCCGTCAGGTCCGATGCGGGGGGCGGGGTCGGTCACCGGGTGGACCCTACGACCAGCCCTGCTGCCTGGCCGCGTGTCGGTGCGGCCTGCGGGGGCAGGTGCCGGTGGTGACCGCTGCCGACGTCAGCCGCGAGTTCGAGCCGAACGCCCCCGCGGTGTCACAGGCCCGACGGTTCCTGCGGCAGGCACTGCAGGACCTGCTGGGCGACGACGACGGCAGCGAGTTGGCCGACACGCTGCTGATGGCGGCGAACGAGCTCACAACGAACGCTGTGCTGCATGCCCGGACCGAGTTCGTCGTGCGGATCGCGGTCGACGCCGTGCACGTGCGGGTCGAGGTCACCGACGGCAACAGCCGGGTCCCGCAGCCGTGCGTGGCCCCGGCCGACGCGACCTCCGGCCGCGGTTTGGCGATCATCGACGGCAGCGGCCTACAGCACGGCATCGACCGGCATCCCGGCGGCAAAACCGTGTGGGTGCAAGCGCAACGCGGCAGCAACTGATCGCACCAGGCCGGGCTCGCGTCCGCTGGTAGGTCGCCCCGGCGGCCGGACAGCGGCCGGCGCCCTGCGCGGCTGGCCGAGTGGGACCGGGCAAGCAGGGCTCGACCCAGTCCGATCGGGCTCAGTCGGCTGCACATGCCGCACTGCAGCTCGCGCGCAGCAGCAAGTCCGGCCACAACGAGGCGGCGCAGCCCGCGCTACTCACTGAGCAGATCGGCAACCTGTCCCCGTCCTCTCGGCCGACTTCGCGAGGCGCAAGGACGACCGGCTCACGCGTGCTGGTCGAGGCCGGCGCGTTGCCCCCGGTGCCGGTGCATGAGCTCGCCGCCGTCGGCGGTGCGGAGCATCTCGAGCAGGGCAGAATCGTCTAGGGCCATCGCGTTGAGTCCTTCTGTGAGTTGCCTTGGCGGGTTTTACTCACAGCCTCACTGCGGTGGCCCTTCAACGTCCGTGACCGACACGAACACGGTCAGGATTAAGGGCCGGAGTTACACCACCTCAGGGGACGCAGCCCGGCAGGGCTCGTTGCTGGACCAGTTGGTCCGCCGGATGCCGCGCACTCCCGGTTGCCCCCGGGCGTAAGCACTAGGTGAGCACCTGACTACCCAAGGCGAGTTTTACGGCCGCAGGTTGTCCTATGGCCGGCTGGCCGCCATGCTCGGCGAACCCGGTGGATGTACCGGCCGGGGCGGCGGGGCTTCCGGCTGAGCCAGCGAGCGAGGCAGGGGGATGAGGTGGGGCCGGTTGGGTGGCGTCCGCGTACGTCGGTGGAGCTGATCCTGGACCAGGTGCGGGCCATCGGGGCGTGGGTGCAGGACCCGGTCGGTCACCATCCGACTTGTGCGCCGAAGGGGGGCCGGGTGCCGCGGGAGACAGGCCTGGACCTGGCCGGTGAGCTGGCGGCCCGCCGGGCCACGCACGCGGCGGTGCTGGCGCGGGCCGAGCTGCAGCTTGGGCAGACCGGGGACTTAATGTGGGCGGACAGCAGCTGCCGGGCTGTGCTGGCGCACCGGGACGTGTGGTGGCGGGAACGAGTCGCGGACTGTCTAACTGCCCTGGGTGTGCAGGTGATCGCCCAGGCCGACGACGGCGTGGACGCCGTCGGCGCGCTGGTCGTGGAGCAGCCAGACCTGATCGTGGTTCAGGACCTGCTGCCCTTGCTGCCGGGCCTGCAGGTGGTGCGCCAGGCCCGCCGGTACGCCCCGACCTCGCTGATCGCCGCGCACCTGCTCGACAGCCGACAGGCCCAGCCCTTTCTGACCGCCGGCGCGGACGTGGCGTTCAGCCGGCTGGACCGGCCCGGTGAGGTCGCCGAACAGCTGGTGGCCCTGCTGTGCGACCGACAGCAGGCCCGGCGCCTCTGAGGGTGCCGGGCCTGCTGGTCGTGCGGGTGGTTACTGCTGCCGCGGCGGCGAGCCTTCGGCGCCTTCGGTCTCGATCTGCTCCTTACGCACCGTCTCCTGCACCTGCTGCTGCTCGGTGACGGTCTGGGTGCCGAGCTTGACCCGCTCCACCGGGACCGTCTCTTTGGCCACCACCGGCTGCTCGGCGCGCAACACGACCTCGTGCTCCTCCTCCGACAGATCGGGGCCGTCCAACGCCTGCCCCCGGTTGCCCTCGGTGATCGGTTCGCGTTCCACCACGACTTCCTCCCGGCTGACCGGGACGGTGGTGCTGACGTTCTCGGTCACGATGTACTTACGCAACCGGGCCCGGCCAGTCTCGACCTGCTGCGTCCCGACCTGCAACCGCTCCTCCGACCGGGTCATCGCCCCATCGGTGGTCGGCCCGGAAGTGTCCTGACCCTGCGTCGCAGCGTCCTGACCAGCCGTGCCCGCACCGATGTCCTGGGTGGTGGCCCCGCCAGCAACGCCGTAGTGGCTGTACAGCCGCTCTTCCTCCTCCGGGCTCAGCTCACCGTCGGCGTCGACGTGCGGCGCGCCCTTGACCAGGTCCTTGTTGTAGGGCACCAGCACGTCCTGGCCCTGCATCTCGGCCGCCGACAGCGGCACGAACGTGCTCTCGGACCCGAACATCCCGGTGTGTATGGCGGCGAACGTCGGCTCGCCGTCTTCCCGGTCGGCGTACAACACCTCGATCTTGCCCAGGTGCTCCCCGCCCTCACCGAGCATCTTGCGGCCCGCCAACGCCCGTGCCTGCTCCAAGCTGATCATCTGGTTCCTTCCAGTTGAAGTCGTGGGATCGCTGGACCCCTGCCCACCACAGGCTGCGGTCAGACCGACCAGAACCGCGAAACAGCAAGCGGGCCCCTGCGGCGCTCAACACGCCACTCGACGCCTTGCCCTGCCGTGCAGTGCCGAGCTGGGCTGGTCCTCACGCAGGCGAGCAGCACCTCCGAGCTCAATCTCGCCGGCAACGACTCGCACGTCGGCCGCAACATCGGCCTCGGCATCAGTGGTTGAGGTCGTGCGCGGACACCCGCCCACGCTCAGCAGCCAAACTCTAACGGCCGCTGCGCGGGCCTACAGGCGTGTCGAGATGTCCTCGTGGGCTAACTTGCCGACTGTGCAGCTGTCCGATCCGGCTGCCCCTGAGGACGAGGAAGACATGCTCGGGCTCTTGCGGTTCGCGCCCCTGACCCACAACCCGCTCAGGTCCAGGCCCCGGGGTCCCTTATGGGGTCGCCCTCCGCGGGACCCGTCCGTGCGGGCACATCCAAGAAGGTGCTATGGCAGGACGACGGCGAGGCACTGAGGGCCCGGTGCGGCGTCCGGTGTGGCCCTCGCGCGTGAGCTCTTGTCTGAGGTCACCGACCGTAGGAGCTGTCGGTCACGTCGCGCACCGGCCCAGGGGGTGAATGCGCAGTCGCGCCCAGGCCGATGGACGCCGGCCATTGTGTTTGGTGCCTGGGCGTTGGTGATGGGTATGTGGGCGGTCGGGTTGATCAACTGTATCGGGCACGCACACCGGGCAGTTGGTAGCTGGTCGGGTCAGACGCGACGCATGCCGAAGCCGTCAGTGTCCACGCCACCGATCGGACCGCCTCTGGAACTAGTTCGGCTGGTTGGCAGGTCCTGGTACTTCTTGTAGTCGAACAGCCCCAGCAGGCCGCCGAGCCCGATCAGGCCATACCGACCGGTGTGGTCGTTGCTCTGCGTGGTGGACGGCGGGGCCGGGGCCGGGGTGGCCGCGGGCTACGTGACCGCCGGGGCGGGACGGGTACCGACGTGGTGTGGCGGCGTGTTCGGCGTCGGTCGCGATGGTCTGCTCCACGACGTCAAGCTTGTCGGCGCCGGGACCACCGCGGGGCGTGACTTGCGTAGGCCCCGACCTCGCTGACCTCATCGAGTGATCGTCGACTCCCACGCTGACGCGTTCGGCACCGCCTGAGAACAAGTGGCCGCCGCCCGGCGCCGCGGCCACCCGACGTTCGACCTCGCCGTTGCGCTACCCGCACCGCCGGTGGCGCCGCAGCCGGACTCATGGCACTTCTCGACTGCGCCGACGACGTCGCCGACCGAGGCTTACTGCTCACATTTCCAGCGGCGCCGGCCAGCCGCGAACTCCGACACCGGCTCCGCGACCAGATCGCCGCCCAACTACAACCGCCAGACACCGACCACGACACGTAACCGCGACGGCGCCCGCGCTCGTCGACGTCGCCGGTCCCGCACATCCCGCAATGCCGCGACCGCTTGCCCAGCCCCGTGTGGCTCTGTCAAGGTCCGCTTACATTCGCCCAGAGGTACTTGGCTCCACCTCGAGGCCCAGGTCGCGCTGGCGAAGTTCTTCCAGCTCGGCGCCGGCAGCTACGTCGCGCCGACCATGCGGACGGTGCAGGCGCTCCCGCGCGAGGACTGGCTGCCGCGAGCGCTGTCCGGGTGCGGCGCAGCAGCTCGGGCAGATCTCCGCTCGTCGCCCAGCCGTTGCGCCGCCGGTCGGTCACGTTGCTCCGCCCACAGCGTCTTGGCCTACCGCATCCGGGGAAGATAACGTCAAGGATGGGCGTGGAGGAGGCGGGAGATGGCGGCGGGTCGGCACGCAGAGTCAGCCGGACGCTGGCGGTCGGTGATCGTCCTGCTGGGGGGCCTCACGGTCGTGACCGTGGCCGGTGTGGCGCTGGAGAGGAGCGCCACGCTCCGCTCCGGCCCACAGGCACCTCGTACGACGTCCGCTCCGGCACCGGATCCAGGGCCACCGAGCCGGGAGCCGGCGGCTCCCACGTCGTCGACGCCGTCGGACGACCCCGAGGCACACGTGCAGCGAGACCCTAAAGGGTTCTCACTCGCCGCGTCGGGCCCGGTTGCCGTGCCCAGGCCGGCGGGGGAGCGCCAGAGCTGGACCCGAGCGCCGTCGCGAACCGTGCGACAGAGGTCGGCCCGGCCATCGGCCACGGCCTCCGTCCCAGGAACGGCGATGTTCCGGTCCGTCCCGGCCCGCGCGCCGGTGACAGAGGCGGACCTGCCAGCGCGCGTGAGCACGCAGACGCCCCTGCCCGGGCCGACCGCGACGGCCACGCCGACGGCGTCTCCGACCCCGACGGCAGCATCGCCGACCGCAGCATCGCCGACCGCCACGTCGACCCCGACCGCGCCGCCGGCGCCCTCCCCACTGCCGTCGCCGTCGTCGTCGCCGACCCCTTCACCGTCCGCCAGCCCCACCCCGCCGCCGTCGGCGAGTCCGTCCCCGTCGTCGACCCCGACCGTGCCGCCGTCGCCGTCGTCGTCGCCGACCCCTTCACCGTCCGCCAGCCCCACCCCGCCGCCGTCGGCCAGTCCGTCCCCGTCGTCGACCCCTACCGTGCCGCCGTCGCCGTCGCCGTCGCCGTCGTCGTCGTCGTCGTCCCCGACCCCTTCACCGTCCGCCAGCCCCACCCCGCCGCCACGTGGGTCACCGTCTCCAGAAGGCACTGGTTGCGGTACGAGCGGTCTAAAGATGATGCAACCGCTCATGTCGGCGTCGCCGGCGGCGTCGCGGAGCGTCGCCTTGCCAGCCCGTGCCTGCGCCCTGGGCGCGGACTTTGCATCACAGCTAGGAAGCGCTGGGCGCCACGGGTAGCCCCGCTGCTGCCTGCAGGCGGACGTAGTCCACCTCCGGTCGTGGCAGGCGTGCCGCGACGTCGCGGACGACCTCAGCGCGCCGTTCCTTGGGCAGCGGGTCGAGCACAGCCCCGAGGACGACGGTGCGCAGAAACGCCTCGAGCTGGTCGCCGGGCTGGACCTGAGCCGGGTCCGGGACCAGCTCGACCTGGACGTCGACGAAGCCGGCGGCGCCGAGGCGCGCCGCGGTCTGCTCCGCCCCGGCGTTCACGGACGTCGGGCCGAGGTCAACCAAGGTGGCGTTGATGCTGGCCAGGTTGCCGGCGCCGCCCCATTCGGCGCGCAGGACGCCCCCGGGGCGCAGGACCGCCGCCAGGGACCGGAAGACCGCTTCGTGGTCGGGCAGCCAATGCAGCGTGGCGACGGAGAACACCGCGTCGACCGGCTCCGACAGCGTCAGGGGCTCGCGCAGGTCTGCCTGCAGGACGGTAAGCCTGTCGGCTCCCACCGCGCCGAGGCGGTCGCGCAGCCGGTCGAGCATCGTCGTCGACCCATCGATGGCCACCACGTGGCCGTCAGGCAGACGCTCGAGCAGCGCGGCAGTGTCCCTGCCTGTGCCCGCCCCGACGTCGACAACCTGCTCGTCACCCCGCAAGTCCAGCGTGGCCAGCAGCCGGTGTCCCCACTGCTCGTGCGGTAGCGGTAAGGCGTCGTACGTCGCTGCGTCCCACTCACGGGGTCGTCCGGTGTTGGTCATGGTGACGAGCCAAGGACCACATATCAGCAAATGATACCAACATCCCAATCAGTGGGATGAATCACCGAGGAGGAGCCCCACCTCTTGGCCGCCGCTTAGGGCCGCACCTGCTGAGACCCCGCGGTCGACCGTTCCTCGGCGCGAGTAGCGGGTCACGGCGCCTCGCAGTCGACCGGTGCGGCAAGGGCTGGGCGGGAGGCGCGCAGAGCGCGGGAGGTCGCCAGGTCGCCTACCGGCGAGAGCGAGTGGCGCGGACTTGATTGCGGAGGTCGCGGCTAGCCTCGGCGACGTGCTCGACGACGTCACCGGCCCATCTCGCCGGGCAGACTCGGGTCAGGGCCGTAGGGCTGGTCGCTACGGTGTCTGCCGGTCCACCTCTTCCTGCTCGCGGACCGCGTGCTGCTGGTCGCGACGTTCAGCGTCGTCGTAGCGGTCCAAGGCGCTGCCATCTCGGGCGAGGAGCTCGTGCCTCCGCTGCAGATGCGCGTGCGCGTCTGCCCGTACCCATCTGCTCACCTCGACGGCCCCGGCCACCGAGGACGTGACCGCTCCTCGGTACAAGTCCACCAGCTGCTCGCGCCGGTCCGCCTCGAGGTCCCGCTCGCCCGCGTGCTGCTCGCGCGTATTTATCGCGGCTCGCGTCGGTCCTGCTCACCGTCACGCTGGTCCTGCTGCCTGGCCCTCTGGTCCTGCTCGCAGTCCCGGGCGTCCGGCTGGATGTCTCGCGGTCCGGCGCCGGCTCGACCGCACGCGAGTTTATATGGCGGATCTTCCCCAGCGGCGCGCACAGGGACACGCGGCGCAGCGCCCTGGCTGCAAGCAGACGGTCGACCGCGCACCGGTCAATGCCACCCAGCGGACGACGTCACAGATGCCCGTCCTTCAGCGCGGGAGCTCCGCACGCGACCGGGTCGAAGACATGACTTGATCTATTCAGGGGAACGGAGTTGGATCGAGGGGTGCCCGTCTCTCCCGACCTCGAGCATCTCCTGCGCGACGCCTCCCTGCGCGTGACGCCGCCGCGTCGCGCGGTGCTCGCGGCCGTTTACGAGCACCCGCACGCCACCACCGAGGCACTGCTCGCAGGGACCCGGGAGCGGCTCGGCTCGGTGTCCCACCAGGCTGTGTACGACGTTCTGCGGGCGCTTACCGACGCCGGCGTCGTGCGCCGCATCCAGCCGGCCGGCTCGGTCGCCCTGTACGAGGCGCGGGTCGGCGACAACCACCACCACGCGGTATGCCGCTCCTGTGGGGTCGTCGGCGACGTCGACTGCGCTGTCGGGCACACGCCCTGCCTGACCGCGTCCGACAGCGCCGGCTTCGTGATCGACGAGGCCGAGGTCGTCTACTGGGGACGCTGCTCCGCGTGCGCGGCTCCGTCCCCCACGTCCCCCACGTCCCCCACGTCCCCCACGTCCCCCGACTCCCCCACCTGACCGCACGGATGACGAAAGGTATGACGTGACCGAGATCGACCCGAAGCCCAGGGACACCAGCGCCAGCCCGACGGGCACCGACACGACGGCGAGCACCAGCGAGTCGCAGAACCCGGTGAT